>Ga0070737_10004826_pt1 | contig 13211 bp, 14 predicted proteins | sample Coa_R1_10_FD_66438 | JGI IMG/M metagenome (GOLD analysis project Ga0070737, IMG submission 66438) | Surface soil microbial communities from Centralia Pennsylvania, which are recovering from an underground coalmine fire - Coalmine... | ecosystem: Environmental > Terrestrial > Soil > Unclassified... | reverse complement strand
TCGACCTACGCGCTCACCAACGTCACGCTGCCCTACGCGGTGGAGATAGCCAACCGCGGCTGGCGGGACGCGCTGCGCGCCGACCTGTCCCTGGCCCGCGGCCTGAACACCCACGACGGCGCCCTGACCTGTGCTCCGGTCGCCGAGGCGCACAACCTGCCCTACACCCCGATAACCGCCGTCCTCGCCTGACCGGGGCGAGACCAGGGCGCGAGACCAGGGCGCGGGGCTGGCCGGCGCCCGGCTGCCCCCCGCATGAGCGCGTCGCCGTCGCAGGTGTTGCTGAACCGTGCCGCTGCCCTCCCCGGGCGCCCGCTAGGATCGCCGGTTGTGAGCCGATGCCGGCCCGCCGACCGCGGCCGCCTTGGGGCAGCCCGCCGGCCGCGGCGGCCGCCAGAGTGAGGGAGCCCCGCCGGAATGCCAGAGTGAGGGAGCCCCGCCGGAATGAGGAAGCCTCGTGGTTAGCGTCGCCGCCGCGGTCCGGGAGTACCTGGAGTACCTCGTGGTTGAGCGCGGGCTGGCGGCGAACACCATCGAGTCGTACCGGCGCGATCTGAGCCGGTACGCCGAGACGCTGGCCGCGCGCGGCAAGACCCGGCTTGGCGACGTGCGCACCGCCGATGTCACGCATTTCCTCGCGGTGCTGCGCACCGGCGACGACGAGCACCCGCCGCTCGCGGTGAGCTCGGCGGGCCGCGCGGCCGTCGCGGTCCGCGGGCTGCACGCGTTCGCGTGCGCCCAGGGGCTCGCCGGCGACGACCCGGCGCGCGAGGTCGCGCCGCCGGCGCCGCCGCGGCGGCTGCCGAAGGCCATAACGCTCGCCGAGGTAGAGCGGCTGCTCGAGGCGGCGGGACCGGCCGAAGACCCTGACCCCCGCGTGCTGCGGAACCGTGCGCTGCTTGAGTTCCTCTACGGCACGGGCGCGCGGATCTCCGAGGCGGTGGGGCTGGACGTCGACGACCTAGACCTCGCGGGCGACCCGGCCGTGCTGCTGTCCGGTAAGGGGGGAAAGCAGCGGTTCGTCCCCGTGGGCAGCTACGCCGCCCGGGCGCTGGAGGCATACCTCGTGCGCGGGCGCCCGGCCCTGGCGGCCGCCGGCAGGCGGGCGAGCCCGGCCGTGTTCCTCAACGCCCGCGGCGGCCGGCTCACCCGGCAGGGCGCGTGGGGGGTGCTGGGCGAAGCAGCCGCCCGTTCGGGACTGGGCGGAGTGTCGCCGCACACCCTGCGGCACTCTTTCGCGACCCACCTGCTCGACGGCGGCGCGGACATCAGGGTCGTGCAGGAATTGCTCGGGCACGCGTCGGTGACCACGACGCAGGTCTACACTCTGGTGACGGTGGACAAGCTCAGAGAGGTCTACGCCGCCTCGCATCCGAGGGCGCTCGGCTAGCCGGTAACAGGTAAAAATCCGGCGCTTACGGCGCGTTGGCTTGCACCTGCCGGACGCCAGCGCCTAGAGTCCCGAACAGTTCGCGACCCCTAGCCCCCGAGAGGATCTCACTGGTGGCCGCATCTCGTGTAATAGAGCTTCTGCCGGGAGACATCGGACCGACCGGACGGCCGTTGCCCGCCTTCCCGGACCCTGAGCCGCTGACCGAGCATGGGCCGGCGCGCATCGTCGCGATCTGCAACCAGAAAGGCGGCGTCGGCAAGACCACCACGGCCATCAACCTGGGTGCCGCGCTCGCCGAGCAAGGGCGGCGGATACTGCTCGTCGACTTCGACCCCCAGGGCGCGCTGTCGGTCGGCCTCGGCATACAGCCGCACGATATCGACAGCACGGTCTACAACCTGCTCATGGAGCGGGACGTCAAGGCACGCGACGTGCTGTTCAAGACCGGCATCGAGGGCATGGACCTGCTGCCGAGCAACATCGACCTGTCCGGCGCCGAAGTCCAGCTGGTGCACGAGGTCGGCCGTGAGTTCGTGCTGGGCAGTGCGCTCAAGGACGTGGTCCCCGACTACGACTACATACTGATCGACTGCCAGCCGTCCCTCGGTCTGCTCACGATCAACGCGCTGGCCTGCGCCGACAGCGTGCTCATCCCGCTGGAATGCGAGTATTTCGCCATGCGCGGCGTGGCGCTGCTGATGGAGACGATCGACAAGGTGCAGCAGCGGCTCAACCCGAAGCTGACCATCGATGGCCTGCTGGGCACGATGTACGATTCGCGCACCTTGCACACCCGGGAAGTTCTCGGCAGCATCGTGAACGGATTCGGCGACAAGGTATTCCATACGGTGATCAACCGCACGGTGCGATTCCCGGACGCCACCGTTGCGGGCGAGCCCATCACGAGCTTCGACTCGGCGTCGATGGGGGCCAGTTCCTACCGTGAGCTCGCCAAGGAGGTACTTGAGCGGTGGCGGCAGGCGGGGGGCGACCACGCCGGGTGAGCATTCCCGGGACTGCGGAACCGCTGCGTCCGCTTCCCGTCGCCGGACTGCCTGACCCCGGACATGCGCGGTGGGGGCGCGGTTGAGGCAGGGCGCGGATGACCCGCCGCGTCCGCTACCGTCGTTATCGTGGCGAAGGTTGCGGGTGGCGCGGTGAGCAGCGGGCCGGCCCCCGGCGAGAGGACTGGCGAAGGAAGCGCGGGCGCGCCGCGGGGCGCGAGCGCCTTCGAAGTGCACCTCGACGTCTTCGAAGGGCCGTTCGACCTGCTGCTCGCGCTGATCTCCAAGCACAAACTGGACATCACCGAGGTGGCGCTGTCCCAGGTCACCGACGAGTTCATCGCCTATATCAGGCAGCGTTCCGGCGGCTGGGACCTAGACCAGGTGAGCTACTTCCTCGTCGTGGCGGCCACCCTGCTCGACCTCAAGGCGGCGCGGCTGCTGCCCTCGGGCGAGGTGGAAGACGAGGAGGACCTGGCGCTGCTGGAAGCCAGGGACCTGCTGTTCGCCCGGCTGCTTCAGTACCGGGCCTACAAGGAGGCCGCCGCGGTGTTCGCCGCCCGGATGGCGGCGGCCGCCAGGCGCTTCCCGCGGCGGGTGCCGCTTGAGCCGCGGTTCGCCGGCCTGCTGCCCGAGGTGCTGTTCACCATCGGCCCCCAGGAGTTCGCGGCGCTGGCCGCGCGGGCGCTCACCCCGAAGGTGCCGCCTACCGTGCCGACGGACCACATCCACGCCCCGTTCGTGTCCGTCAGGGAACAGGCGGTGCTTATCGCCGGCCGGCTCCGGCGCCTTGGCCGGGCGTCCTTCAGGCAGCTCACCGCCGGCGCGGCGGGGAACCACGAGATCGTGGCGTCGTTCCTGGCCCTGCTCGAGCTCTACCGTGAGGAGACGGTCGCGTTCGAGCAGGTGGCGCCCCTGGGTGAGCTGTACGTCAGCTGGACCGGCGGCGACCGCGAGGTGGTGCTGTCCCCGCCGGGAACAGGTAGCGTCGGTGCATCGGCGGAAAGCGAAGAAGACTACTCATGAGCAGCGACTTCACGGACCCGGACGTCGGCCTGGACCAAGGCGGCGCCGCCTCTTACGACTCCGGCGGCCCCGCGGGCATCGAAGGCTCCGACGGCCCCGGGCTCCGCGCGAGCCTGGAGGCTATCCTGCTCGTCGCGGACGAGCCGGTGCCCGAAGTGCTGCTGGCGCAGGTGCTGGAGCGGCCGCGGGGCGAGGTGGCCGCGGGGCTGCGGGCGCTGGCCGCCGAGTACGCGGCCGACGGCCGGGGATTCGACCTGCTCCAGGTCGCGGGCGGCTGGCGCTTTTATACTCGGGAGGACTGCGCGCCGCTGGTGGAGCGCTTCGTCCGGGACGGGCAGGAGGTCCGGCTCACCCAGGCCGCGCTCGAGACCCTGGCGGTGATCGCCTACCGGCAGCCCGTCAGCCGGGCGCGGGTGTCGGCGGTGCGCGGGGTGAACTGCGACGGCGTGATCAGGACGCTGGTGCTGCGCGGCCTGGTCGAGGACTGCGGGACTGACCCGGAGACGGGCGCGATCCTGTACCGCACCACCGGCTACTTTCTTGAGCGGCTGGGCATGGCGAGCCTGGACGAGCTGCCTGACCTGGCGCCGTTCCTGCCGGAGAACATCGAGGACATCGAGGACAATGAGCGCACGCGGTCGTAACAGGCCCGCCGGCCGGGGCGGGCCGCGATGGCCGGCCCCCCGCGCCGGCAAGGCCGGCCTCACTGGCAAGGCCGACTGCACTGGCAAGGCCGGCCTCACTGGCAAGGCCGACTGCACTGGCAAGGCCGGCTTCGCCGGCGAGCCCCGCGAGGAGGACGATGACTGGGGCGGTCCCGGCGGCGAGCGGGACGACCTCACCGACGTCCCGGGCGGGGTCCGGCTGCAGAAGGTGCTCGCGGCGGCGGGCATGGGCAGCCGGCGGCACTGCGAGGAGCTGATCGGCGCCGGGCGGGTCGAGGTGGACGGGCGGACCGTCCGCCGGTTCGGCGCGCGCGTGGACCCGGAGCGCCAGGTGATCCGGGTCGACGGCAAGCGCATCCCCGCCCGGCAGGACGTGGTGTACCTGGCGTTCAACAAGCCGCCCGGGGTGCTGACCGCGATGTCCGACGACCGGGGCCGGCGCACGGTCGCGGATTTCCTGGGCGACCGCGCGCAGCGGCTGTTCCACGTCGGCAGGCTCGACTACGACACCGAGGGCCTGATGCTGCTCACCAACGACGGCGAACTGGCGCACCGGCTAGCGCACCCGAGCTACGAGGTCGCCAAGACCTACCTGGCGGACGTTCCCGGGCCGGTCCCCCGCGACGTGGGACGGCGGCTGGCCGTCGGCGTCGAGCTCGAGGACGGGGTGGCGGTCGCGGACCGGTTCCGGGTGCTCGAGCAGACGGGGTCGCGCGCGCTCGTGGAGATCACCCTCCATGAGGGCCGCAAGCACATCGTCAGGAGGATGCTCGCCGAGGTCGGGCATCCGGTCAGCCGCCTGGTTCGTACCACGGTGGGGCCGATCAAGCTGGGCAACCTGCGGCCGGGCGCGACACGCGACCTCACGACGAGGGAAATCGGCGACCTGTACGCCGCCGTCGGCCTGTGAGGCATATGGGGCATATGAGGCCCGCCAGGTCCGCAGGACATGTGAGGCCGGTAGCCTTGAGCACCGAAGCGGGAGGAGTTGGCACGTGGCAGTCCGGGCGATCCGCGGCGCGATCCAGGTGGACGCCGACGACCGGGACGCGATCCTGGAAGGCACCGCGGAACTGGTGACGGCGGTGATGAGCCGCAACGACCTGACCACGGACGACGTGATCAGCGTGCTGTTCACCGTGACACCGGACCTGACCGCCGAGTTTCCCGCGCTGGCGGCCCGCAAGATCGGCTTTCACGCGGTGCCGCTGATGTGCGCGACCGAGATCCCCGTGCCCGGCGCCATGCCCCGGGTGGTGCGGCTGATGGCGCACGTGGAGACGGACCGTCCTCGTTCACAGATCCAGCACGTGTACCTGCGCGGTGCCGCCGCCCTCCGCCTGGACATCGCGCAATGACCGGCCGATCATCATCCCGAACGGGCCCGTGGTGACTGCGCCGGGGCGCGTCCTGGTCGCCGGGACGGGGCTGATCGGCACCTCGGTAGCCCTCGCGCTGCGCGAGCACGGCACCGAGGTGTGGCTGAGCGACGCCGACGAGGCCGCTGCCCGGCTCGCGGCCGATCTCGGCGCCGGGACGGTGGTGCGCGACCTGCGGGACGCCAAGGGGATCGCGGACATCGCGGTGCTCGCCGTCCCGCCCGCCGCGGTCGCGGCCGTGCTCGCGCAGGCGCAGGAGTGCGCCGTCGCCGACGTGTACACCGACGTGGCCAGCGTCAAGGAACTGCCGGTTGCCCAGGCCCGCGAACGGGGCTGCGACCTGCGGGCGTACGTTCCCGGCCACCCGCTGGCCGGCCGGGAACGGCACGGCCCGGCGGCGGCCCGGGCCGACCTGTTTCTCGGCCGCGCCTGGGCGCTGTGCCCGCTGCCCGAGACGGCGGCGGATGCCGTCGAGGCGGTGACCGCGCTGGCCGTGGCCTGCGGCGCGGATCCAGTCCGCGCCGATCCGGCGACACACGACCGCTGGGTGGCGCTGGTCTCACACGCTCCGCACGTGGTGGCCGCCGCGATGGCGGCCCGCCTGGCGCCGCCGGAGGTCCCGGCCGGCGCGCTCGCGCTGGCCGGGCAGGGGCTGCGCGACGTCACCCGGATCGCGGCGGGGGACAGCGAGCTGTGGACGCAGATCCTGTCCGCCAACGCCGGGCCGGTCGCCGAGGTCGTCGCCGCCGTCGCCGAGGACCTGGCGGCAGCCGCCCGCGCGCTCGCCGCCGGCGGGGCCGCCGCCGGGGGAGCCATCGCGGGGCTGCTCGGCCGCGGCCGGGCCGGGACCGCGCGCATCCCGGGCAAGCACGGCGGCGAGGGACGCAGCTTCACCGTCGTCCAGGTCGTGATCGCCGACCGGCCGGGCGAACTGGCCAGGCTGTTCGACGCGGCCGGGGCCGCCGGGGTGAACATCGAGGACGTGCGTATCGAGCACTCGCCCGGCCTGCCGGTCGGCGTGGCCGAACTGTCGGTCCGCCCGGACCGGGCCGGAGCGCTGCTCGCGGCGATGGAGGCCGGCGGCTGGCCGGCCCGCCGGTAGCGGTGGCACGCCGGTGACGGCGGTGTCGCTGCGCCGCCAGGAGTGTGCGAAGCTTGACCTCATGACCGAAAGCGCGCAGCAGGACGCCTCCAAGCAGGCCCCCGAGCCCGGCGCCGGGCAGGCCGATACGGAGCCGGGCACGGCGCAGGACGGCGGGGGGAAGCCGGAGCTCGACGAGGTGAAGCGCAAGTTCCGCGAGGCCCTGGACCGCAAGCGCCAGATCCACGCGGAAGGCTCGGGCCAGGGCGGCCGTGACGCCGGCAAGATCCACGGCGCGCACGGCCCTGCCGCCGGCCGCCGTCAGTTCCGCCGCAAGAGCGGCTAGCGGCCCCGGCGCGGCCGGGTACGCCGCCCCCCGGCGGGCACCGGCACGCCTGCCCGCGCGTCCCCGCGTTTCCGTCCCCGCGTCCCCGCGCGGGAGCGTCCCCGCGTTCCCGTTCCCGCGTCCCCGCGCGGGAGCGTCCCCGCGTTCCCTTCCCCGCGTCCCCGCGCGGGAGCGTCAACGCGCGGGGGGAAGAGCAGATCGTCGCTCCCGGTACCATTTCGGGGTGGGAATTTCTGTGCCGGGCGGGTTTGTCATAGCCGTGGACGGGCCGTCGGGAGCCGGCAAGTCGAGCGCCTCGAAGGGCGTCGCGCGCGCGCTCGGCTTGCGCTACCTGGACACTGGCGCGATGTACCGGGCCCTGACCTGGTGGCTCATCTCCCAGGGCCAGGACACGGCCGACGCGCGGCTGGTCGCGAGCCGGGTCAAGGACCCGGTGATCGAGGTCAGCACCGACCCGGACGACCCCTGGACCCGCGTCGACGGCATGGACGTCACCGCGCAGATCCGGAGCAGAGAGGTCTCTGCCCAGGTCAGCGTGGTCGCGCGCGTTCCCGAGGTCAGGCAGCGCCTCATCGGCATGCAGCGCGGCATCATCGATGCCGCGCAGCCCGGGATCGTCGCCGAAGGCCGGGACATCGGCACGGTCGTGGCCCCGCACGCGCCGCTCAAGGTGTTCCTGACCGCGGACAGCCAGGCGCGCGCGGAGCGCCGCGCGGCCGAGCAGGGCGCCGCGGTCGACGTGACCGCGGCGGACCAGGCCCGCCGCGACCGGCTGGACGCGGCGCAGTCCGCCAAGGCCGAAGACGCGGTGCTCATCGACGCCACCGACATGTCGCTGCCGGCGGTGGTCGACGCGATCACGAGGCTGGCCCGCGAGCGCGCGCCGCTCGCATGGGCGGGGGATTCGAGCAGTTGATACCGAACCAGAGGTCGCGCATGCCCGGCGGCACCGACTCATCCGCGGAGGGGGACGGACCACGTGGGAGCATCTGAGGCCGGCCAGCCGGTGCTGGCGGTCGTAGGACGGCCGAACGTCGGCAAGTCGACGCTGGTCAACCGCATTCTGGGCAGTCGGCAGGCGGTCGTGGAGGACGTGCCAGGCGTCACCAGGGACCGGGTCGCGTACGACGCCAGCTGGCGCGGACGGACGTTCACGGTGGTGGACACCGGCGGCTGGGAGGCGCGGGCGCGGGGCCTGGCGGCGCAGGTGGCCGAGCAGGCGAAGATCGCCGTCGACATGGCGGACGCCGTGCTGTTCGTGGTCGACGCGCGGGTCGGGGCCACCGACGAGGACGAGGCGGTCGCGAACGTGCTCCGCCGGTCGGGCAAGCCGGTCGTGCTCGCCGCCAACAAGGTGGACGACGCCAGGAACGAGGCCGACGCCATGTCGCTGTGGTCCCTCGGGCTCGGCGAGCCCGTCATGGTCAGCGCGATGCACGGCCGGGGCAGCGGCGACCTGCTTGACCTGGTCCTGGAGGCGCTGCCCGAGGCGCCGCCGGAACGGCAGGCGGAGGCCGGGCCGCGCCGGGTCGCGCTGATCGGCCGTCCCAACGTCGGCAAGTCCAGCCTGCTGAACAAGCTCGCGGGGCAGCAGCGCGCGGTGGTCGACCCGGTGGCCGGCACCACCCGGGACCCGGTGGACGAGCTCATCGAGCTCGGCGGCGCCACCTGGCGGTTCGTCGACACGGCGGGGATCAGGCGGCGCTTCCGGGAGAGCCAGGGCGCCGACTACTACGCGGCGCTGCGCACCGCGGGTGCCCTGGACCGCGCCGAGGTCGCGGTCGTGCTCATCGACGCCAGCCAGCCGCTCACCGAACAGGACCTGCGGATCCTCACGATGGTGATCGAGGCCGGCCGGGCGCTGGTCATCGCGTACAACAAGTGGGACCTCACCGATACCGAGCGTCGGCGCTACCTGGAGCGGGAGATCGAGCGGCAGCTCCACCACGCGCGCTGGGCGCCCCGGGTGAACATCTCCGCCGTCACCGGGCGGCATGTCGACAGGCTGGTGCCCGCCCTTGAGCAGTCACTGGCAAGCTGGGAGCAGCGCGTCCCTACCGGGCAGCTCAACGCGTTCCTCAGCCAGCTGGTCGCGGCCACCCCGCCGCCGATGCGCGGCGGCCGCCAGCCGAGGATCTTGTTCGCCACGCAGGCGGGGACCAGGCCGCCGCACTTCGTGCTGTTCACCACCGGGTTCCTGGAGGAGACCTACCGGCGGTTCATCGAACGGCGGCTGCGCGAGGAGTACGGGTTCGAGGGGACCCCGATCAGGGTGTCCATGCGGCTGCGGGAAAAGCGCGGCAAGGGCGCCTCAGGCAAGGGCGGCAGGCCCGCCGCCCGCCCGGCCCGGTCCGCCGCCCGCCGAGGGTAGCCCCCTCGCCCCGCCCGGCCCGCTCCGCCGCGGGCAGCCCCTCGCCCCGCCCCCGTACGCCGGCGCCGCCCGCCCGCGCGGCCGTCCCCGCCGCCGCCGTTTTGGGGCTGTGCCCCGCAGCCCCAGAAAGAATGGGGCGATGGGCCACGGCCCCGTTCTTCCTCCTGGCTGCCGTTTTGGGGCTGTGCCCCGCAGCCCCAGAAAGAATGGGGCGATGGGCCACAGCCCCGTTCCTCCCCCTGGCTGCCGTTCTGGGGCTGTGCCCGCAGTCCCGTCCTCCCCCTGGCTGCCGGGCTCGGACTGACCGCTGGGCAGACACCATGCGTACGTTCGGAATCACCTGACCCGGAAGACACCCCGGGGAACAGGAACGATAATTGTCTGTCGTGCTTTCACCCGGGAAGCTCATCGAGCTCGACAGACGCCGTGTCTGGCACCCGTACGCGCCCATGCCGGGCACCCACCCGCCGCTGGTCGTGGCATCGGCCGAAGGGGTACGGCTGCGCCTCGCCGACGGCGCCGAACTCATCGACGGCATGTCGTCGTGGTGGGCGGCGATCCACGGCTATGCGCACCCGGCGCTGGACGCGGCCGCACGGGAGCAACTGGGGCGGATGAGCCATGTGATGTTCGGCGGCCTGACCCACGAGCCGGCCGTGGTGCTCTGTGACCGGCTCGCGGCCCTCGCGCCGCACGGGCTTGAGCACGTGTTCCTGTGCGACTCGGGCTCGGTCAGCGTCGAGGTAGCGGTCAAGATGTGCCTGCAGTACTGGCGGTCGCGGGGCATGCCGCGCAAACAGCGGCTGCTGACCTGGCGCGGCGGGTACCACGGCGACACGTTCATGGCAATGTCCGTGTGCGACCCCGAGGGCGGCATGCACCGGATGTGGGACGGGGTGCTGCCCCGCCAGGTGTTCGCCGGGCTCCCGCCGGCCGGTTTCGCGGCCGGCGTGGACGAGGGGTACGCGGCCTCGCTGCGCGCGCTGATCGAACGGCATAGAGACGATCTCGCGGCGGTGATCGTGGAGCCGGTCGTGCAGGGAGCGGGCGGGATGCGCTTCCACGACCCGGCGTACCTGCGGGTGCTGCGCGAGGCCTGCGACGCGGCCGGCGTGCTGCTGGTCTTCGACGAGATCGCCACCGGGTTCGGCCGGACCGGGGCGCTGTTCGCGTCCGCGCACGCCGGTGTCGCGCCCGACGTGATGTGCGTGGGCAAGGCGCTGACCGGGGGATACCTGTCGCTCGCGGCGGCCCTCGCCACCAGCGAGGTGGCGAGGGGGATCGCGGACGGGGAGCTGCCCGTGCTCGCCCACGGGCCCACGTTCATGGGGAACCCGCTGGCCTGCGCGGTGGCGAACGCCTCCCTGGACGTGCTGCTCGGCGCCGGAACCTACCCCGGCGGCTGGCGCGCCGAGGTGAGCCGCATCGAGGCAGGGCTGCGGGCAGGCCTCGCCCCGGCGGCCGGGCGGCAAGGCGTTGCCGACGTCCGCGTGCTCGGCGCGATCGGGGTGGTGCAGCTTGACCACGACGTCGACACCGCCGCCGCCACGGCGGCGGCGGTGCGGGCCGGGGTCTGGCTGCGGCCGTTCCGCGACCTGATCTACACGATGCCGCCGTACGTAACCGGAGACGACGACCTGGCGGCGATCTGCGCCGGCGTGCTCGCGGCGGTCGAAGCCGCGGCGGGATAGCCGTCCTCCGCTCCCGCCGCCTCCTCCGCCCCCGCTGACCCCGCCGCTTCCTCCGCCGGCGGCCCGCTCTCGCCCGCGGCCAGGTGGAACCAGACCGTGGTGCCCGCCGGCTCCCGCAGGTAGCCCCACCGCGTCGCGATCTGCTGCACGAGGAACAGCCCGTGGCCGTCGGTCGTGCGCACGTCGGCCTTGACGGTAGGCGTGTCCGGCGAGCCGCCGTCGGTCACCTCGACGAGGACTCCGCCGCGCACCCTGGTGACGACGACGGTCACCGTGCCGCCGGCAGTGCCCGAACCGGTGTGCAGGATGGCGTTCGTGACCAGCTCGGACGTTAGTAAGGTCGCGGCGTCGGAGTCTACGCCGGGCACCGCGCCGAGGGACCGCGCGATGAAGGCCCTGACGCGGGAAACCTCCTTCGGGCTGCCGGGGATCGTGACGGAGCCGAGGATCGTGCCGGCGGCTCGCTGTGTCGTGCCTGGCGTTCGGCGGCATCCAGCGGGGGTGTCCATCTGCGCGTCCCCTCCCAAAGTGGCGCATTCGGAATTCCGGACCCGGGGAGTGCTTCCGGTTACTTCGTTGCCGGTTCAGCGAGTTGAGTCCTCTACGTCTGTTCTGCCGCTGTTCTGCCCTTCTGGGCGGCGGCTGCGGGACCTGGCGAAGCGAATGGTATGGATTGAAAATATCTTTCGATTTTTTTGGGCAGTTCGCGCCGCGTGCCCGCGTCGCGGCTTTCGGGTGACACGGTCCGGGGAGCCGCTCTCCCGGTCCCGGCGCCCAGGTCCCGGCTCCAGGTGCCCAGGTCCCGGCGCCCAGGCGTCCCGGCGCTCAGGCGTCCCCGGCTCCAGGTGCCCAGGCGCCGCGGCGATCCGCCCTTACGATGATGTCGGTGCAAGCCCATATAGCGCAAGTGCGTAGAGCAAATTTCATGGGTGAAATCGCGAATGCGATTTCATTCCACCTGGTTCCGCTGTATCGTTCTGGTTGTCAGGATCGTCCTGCGCGAACTGGCCGGCCCGCTCATTCCGTGTGGCCAGAACGCGGGATTTCGCTGGCAGAGCGAGGAGGCCTCCGATGGCTACCGGCCCGACCGTTCGAAGGCGCCGGCTTGGCACAGAGTTGCGCAGGCTTCGCGAATCCAGCGGTTACAAGCTGGAAGAGGTGGCCGCGCAGCTCGGTGTCGCGCCGTCGACCCTGTCGCGCATCGAGACGGGAAAGGCGCCCACGAAATCGGCCTATCTGAACCAGATGCTCGAAACGTACGGTGTCACCGACGCCGCGCAGCGGCAAGTCCTTGTCAACATGGCGCGCGAGGGCCACCGCAAGGGCTGGTGGGCCGCCTATGACGACGTGCTGCCCAGCGGGTTCGACATCTATGTCGGGCTGGAGGCGGAGACGGCCGGGATTCGCAGCTATGAGATCTCGGTGGTGCACGGGTTGTTGCAGACGGCGGACTACGCGCGGGCCGTCCTCAGGGAGACGTTCCCCCGGCATACGTCCGAGCAGATCGACCGGCTGGTAGACCTGCGGATGGCGCGGCAGGCGCGGTTCGACGACGATCCGCCGCTCGAGCTGTGGGCGATCCTCGACGAGGCGGTGATCCGGCGGACCGTAGGCGGGGCGGCGGTCATGCGCCGCCAGCTCGCCCACCTGCTGGCGGAGGCCAGCCGTCCGGGGGTCACGCTGCAGGTCCTGCCGTTCGCCTGCGGGGCTCACGCGGCACACGGGGGGCCTTTCTCGATTCTGGAATTCCCGGAGCGTTCCGATCCCCAAGTGGTCTACGTGGAGTCCGTGGCAGGGATTATCTACCTGGAGAAGGACAAGGAGGTGCGGGCGCGCTCGGAGAGCTTTGACCGGCTCCGGGCAGCGGCGCTGTCGCCGGGCGCGTCCGCGGACGTGATATCGCAGGCCGCCCGCGATCTTTGCTAATCGGCCGCCCGGCACCCGGGCCGCGGCGGTGAGGATGGATCAACTCTAGGAGGGACCGGATGGACACGGATACGAGCAGCCTGCACTGGTTCAAGAGCAGCGCCAGCGCCGCCGGGAACTGCGTGGAGGTAGCACACCTGCCGGGCGGCGGCGTCGCCGTCCGCGACTCGAAGGACCGCGGCAAGGCGCCGCATGTCTACACCCGGCAGGAGTGGGAAGCGTTCCTGGTCGGCGTCAAGAGGGGCGAATTCGATCCTCCGCTCGCCTAGCCCGCTCGCCTGGCGGGCGTCGATTCGCTGGCGGCCTTGAGAACCAGGCCGGCCTGAGCA
>Ga0070737_10004824_pt1 | contig 13216 bp, 11 predicted proteins | sample Coa_R1_10_FD_66438 | JGI IMG/M metagenome (GOLD analysis project Ga0070737, IMG submission 66438) | Surface soil microbial communities from Centralia Pennsylvania, which are recovering from an underground coalmine fire - Coalmine... | ecosystem: Environmental > Terrestrial > Soil > Unclassified... | reverse complement strand
ACGACGAACGTCGTGCTGGAGGCGGCGCACTTCAACCCCACCAATATCCGCCGCACCTCGCAGGCGATTGGCCTGCGCACGGAGTCATCGGGTCGCTTCGAGAAAAATCCCGACATTGCTCTGACGGAACTGGCGATAGACCGCGCGGCGCAGTTGCTCAACCAACTTGCGGGCGGCCAAGTTGCGCCGGGGCGGGTTGACTTCTATCCTGAGCCGGTCAAGCCGCGCGTGATCCGCTTCCATCTGAGCCAGGTGAAGTGGCTGACCAGTATGGAGGTCACGCCGACCGAGGCGATTGCTGCGCTGCGTGCGCTTGGCTTCGGCGTTGAGGAAGAACCCAACGAGCAGGGCGATGTCATCTTGCAGGTGACGGTTCCTACCTGGCGCGGCGATGTGGAGGAGAGCGCGGACATTGTTGAGGAGATCGCGCGCATCGTCGGCTTCGACCGTATCCCCAGCGCGATCCCCGTTGGGCCGCTGCCTGAGCCGTCGGCTGGCCCCTGGTTCGACCGCGAGGAAGAAATTCGCGAGATACTGGTGGGCGCCGGGCTGACGGAGATCGTCTCGTATCCGCTGGTGAGTCGGGTGGCGATGGCCCGTTTGCTCTCAGGTCGTCCTGGCGAAGAGCTGCTCCTGAGCGCGCCTGTTCCAACTGGCGAGACGGCAGGCCAGGACGGCGCGGCCAACGACCACGCGCTGACCACCCAGCAGACGCAAAAATTGGAGCGACGTCGCATCGAGTCGCTTGCTGAACGGCTGCCAGCTATCACACTGCATAATCCGCTGAGCAGCGAGATGGAGTCGCTGCGTCTGACGCTGATGGCGAACCTGCTGACGACGGTGCGCGAGAATAGTAAGCACGAATCGGCCGGTCTGTGGTTCTTCGAAGTGGGGCGGCGCTACCTGCCAACGCCCGAACTGGCCACCGGCGATGGGATCGCGAACGAGCGGCGCACGGTGGGCGTGGCGCTGAGTGGCCCGGCGGCGCAAAGCTGGCTGGGCGAACGCGACGCCGACTTCTTCGATCTCAAAGGTGTGGCAGAGTTGCTGCTCCGAAGCGTGGGCGTCGCGGCCTATCGCTTCACGCCAACGACGCATCCAACGTTTCATCCGGGGCGTTGCGCGCTCGTTGAGGCACTGATGACTACAGCAACCACGGCTGATGCGGCAACGAGTGGAGACGGCAATGAACGCGCGGTAGCGACGGCTGGTGTGTGGGCGTCTCTTGGCGTGCTGGGTGAGGTTCATCCTGAGGTGGCCGAACGCTTCGAACTGACGAAGCGCACGTACCTGATGGAGCTTGACCTCGAACGGCTCTATGCGGCACAGGCCCCGCAAGAACGCCATCGCCCAGTGCCGCGCTACCCCGGCGCCCAACGCGACATCGCCATCGTGATCCAGCGAGAGACGCCTGAGGCGGATGTGCTGGCGGCGATACGCCAGGCGGGCGGCGACCTTCTTCGCGACGTGCGGCTGTTCGATGTCTACACTGGCGAGGGCATTCCGTCGGATCAGCGCAGCCTGGCCTATACCCTGACCTTCCTGGCGAGCGACCGCACACTGACCGAGCAAGAGGTGGAACGCGCCCAGGCGGCAATCGTGAAGGCATTGGCCGACCGCTTCGGCGCGACGCTGAGAAGCTGAGCAGGGCGCCACTCTGTTGGAGCACGCTTGCCACGATGCGCCTGTCTCCCTTCCCCGGCTGGGGAAGGGAGCGAATGAAAGGACAGGGGGTAGGTTCACCAACGTTAGTGGGTGAGGATGCGCCGCTCCAAGTTCCTACCAGCATGGCTTCCCCCAGCGCCCGGAGGAGCCGCGTCACAAAAGACCTCGCAGCAGCCTGATAGCGGTGGGGAAATTCCTGACCATCCGGTTCCGTACACGTCGAACAGGTGTAGCTGCATAAAGTCGTGATGGCCTCCATAGCCCAGCGAGGGCGACTGGCTAAAAAACCAGGAGGTATAGCCAGCATCCGACAGGTGGTACAGGCGTGTCACACCGCCTACCGTGGTGGACGCGGTGAAGCTGCTATCCAGCGTTGCCACAAGGGGATCAAAGCCAGAGAAACAGGAAGAGAACCATGCTAACGGACTTTGCCATAACAGGTTTAAGTAGTTGAGGGTAGAGTTATTGGGGGTAGCAGGATCGTAGTAAGGATCCGCAAAAATCCCGAGGATCAAGGACGAGTTGAGGCCGAAGGGATTGAAGCTGAACTCGACCAGCGTCTGGCTGAGCGCCAACACATCCTGCTCCGCAGGGCCAATATACCCGTTTTGTGGTTGCGGACATACACGTTCGAGGCAATCGAAGTAGGAGGCAGAGAGGTAAAAGTTCAGGTTGGAGGTCTGCGCCTGTGTGGCATAGCCATACAACCCCAATTGATTGCCAAAATAAAGGTTGCGGGTCAGGAAGATGGGAAGCACTTTCGGCGAGGTCTGGCGTTGAGCAAGGGCAGCCTGTATGGCGTTTGTCCACCAGGTGGTACTTACACTGGCTGCCTGGCCCGTCACCGTGCCATCCGCCGAAGGGACAGTCAGGCTCAGCGTCGGCTCAATAGTGGGGGCGCCCAGCAAGAGATGATAGTTGTTGGTGTGGGCATAATGCCACCAGTTGCCGCGCTGCACGGCGTCGAGATATTGGGCGCGTCCGTCCGGGTAGTCCGAAAGCTGAAAGAGCGGAGAGTTCACCACTTCATTGACTCGCGAGGCGCCATCGAAAATAGCGCCGCCAATCTTTACTGTGACAGGGATGATCTCAATCGGAATGGTCGCCACGCCGCCCTTGACGGGATTGGTTCCCAGCATGACGTAAGGAGAATCGGGAAAGCTCCCGTGCCAGAGGGGGATCGTGTTGTAGTTGGCAAGGTTCTTGATCACCTGCGCAGCGGACATGTGAGCAAAGGGCGCATTCACCAGCACAGGGTTGGACTGCCGCTGGGCGCGCGCCTGCGCCTGGGCCAACTTCGGCAAGACGATCAGGAGGCTGGAGCCTATCAGGCCCACCAGCGCCAGAACAGTGACGCCTACCAGCGCCGCTCGTTGTATCCCACTCAGTCCAGACAGTCGTTTCAGCATAAAGAGCCTCCGAGTCCGTGCGCCAGCAGGCTGACGCCACTCTCCCTGGCCACCGGGCGGCAGGCACGCCCGCTCAACTGCTCGGTAGCGATCGTTCTACAGTAAGTTGATCACCGTTGCAAGCAGTGTAGCCGAGTTTGGCTTACTTATCAAGTGAGAGCGCCATTTCTCCCATCATGGACATCACTGAAATATGGGGCTTGCTCGCCCCCTTCACATGTGGTATTCACATGTGGTTTTCACATGTGCTTTTTCAGAAGCTCACGATTGTCCGACTGTACGTTCTTGCGTCGGCAGGGCCGTTCGAGTACGAGCGACACACGCCGCCAGGGATGGCGGTACTTGTTTTACACGTGTCGCCTTCGAATGATCCCAAGAGCAGAGATTATTTGCCTCAACCCAGTCCGCGCCGGCGGACTTCGTGGAGCCGCTTATGCGGCTCCCTTCGGCGCGGTTTCAACCGCCTGTCATACCCCATGCGCCACATACATAATGCCCCTCTCCCACCGCAGTGAGGGAGGGGCCAGGAGTGGGGCCTACGCCACCTGAAGCGCTGCCTTGATCGCCTTGATCGCCTCGAGAGAGAGTTCGTCTGCATGGTTCTGGGCGATCTGCTGCTTGAGCGCCTGAATCTGCTGCCAGAGGGCGACCGTCACGATGGCTCCGTTCCAGTCGGCCTGCTGCGTCACCTGGCTCCAGTGGGCCACCTGGCCGTTGCTCAGCGGGGCGAAGCAGTTGTTGTTGTCGTAGTAGGTCTCGCTTTGCAGGCCATTGGTTCCCTGGTAGCCAGCGGCGAAGATGGCGTCGGCGATGCCAAAGCCAACGTGATGCCCTTTGTCGTCGTGCGCTCCTGTGTTGTCGCGTGTCCAGGCCATTGCTGTTGCTCCTTGAATAACCAGCGCGCCCGTCGGCTGCGCCGAGTTCATCATGTCATCGGGGTAAAACTGGAGAACGTCTGCCGCATTGAAGTTATTTTGATTGTTGTTGCCGCCCGCGAAGCTGCATCCATCTGCCACCCAATAACCTGCGGGAAGATTCTGATTGGCATGGGGCGACCAGCCGCCCGTATTGCGACCCAGCACACAGATGAAGTGGGAGTGCAGGTCGTTTGCGTTCTCGCCCTCGCCTGAGATCACATCCACCAATTGCTGACCCCAGCCCACCTGCGCTACGAACGGCGCCGCGCCTGCATACTCCTGAAAAAGCGCCTGCCAATCGCTCCAGGGCGGGTCGGTGTAGCCGCGATACGCCACCTGCTTCAGACCCATCTGGCCCGCAGCGGTGGCGATGCTGGCGAGTGTAGAGATTCCCTGGCTGTCGCATAACCCGGCGTTGCGCATCAGCCAATACACATCGCTGGTGTGCGTGATTTTGTTCAGTGCGTTGCTTGCCACTTCTGCGAGCGCGTTTGGCCCGCATGCGCCAAATACCCGCACCCCTGGCGACACTAGCGCGAACTCCGTTTCGCGGTGGAGCGTCCCTTTGCACAGCGTTTCTGCCATAACGCCTCCTCGTTGCGCGCCTCCTGGGGAGATGCCTCATGGCCCAGGACGGCGGCTCATCGAACACTGTGAGAACAGAGTAAACAACATCGGGTGGCATGTTGTGTATACCGCGTACCGGCCCGACTCGTTCGCAGGCAAACGCAACTGCATTGCCACAGGGTATCTAAAACGCCGCTTTTTGTGAAAGCTGTTCACTTTCTCGTGTCGTAAAGTGTCGCCGGGAGTCTTCATCTGTCTTCGTACGATGTCTTATGTCTGTTTCCGCCTGTTTCCGCCTGTTTCCGCTCATGTCCAGGTAGCCCTGGTGGAGATCATTCGTGCCCCCTCAGGGAAAGAGCGTTTCGCGCGGGGTCAACAGGTGGTCATATGGCGGTGTGGCGTGCTCACGCTGAGCCGCGACGAACGCCGAGATGTCGGCTATCTCAACGATCCACTCGCGCGCATAGCTGGCCAGCGTCGCGCCGCGTAAGCCAAACTGAATCGCCCGCCGCGCCAGTGGCTTGCCGCTCGGATCGTGGTCGGGATCCCATTGCACACGTACATCCGATTGCACGACCGCTGTTTGCCAGTCTTCCCTGGTAGAGTAGTCATCTGGATCGTAGGTGGAGGGAACTGCCGCGCGCAGGATATTCACAAAAGCGGCGCGTTGCAGCCAGATGGCCAGCGTAACCTCCTGTCCTGGTTTCGTCCCCCAGCCTGAGCGATACATCATCCACAGGAAATTCGGCTTGATCCACGACATCCGATTCAAGCTGAAGCCACCGCCGAAGTAGCCATGCGAGGCTGCGAAACGCCCGATAGCAGGTGAGTAGGCCTGATAGACCACCACCGTCTCGCTGTTATGCTGCGCCAGGATGTGGCGTCCCTCGGTGGGCCAGCACGCCGCCTGAGAGAGATAGGGTTCGGTGAGAAGTTGCATTGTTAGATTGGTTTGCGCATGCCCGTGGCGACCACCAGGTAGCCCAGCTTCTTGTAGAGATTCATCGCCACTGCATTGTCGCCAAAGACGTTGAGACTGATCTCGGTTACACCCTCCGGCTTGAGCGCATCTTCAAGCGCACGCATGGTCGCCTCGCCATAGCCTTTGCCGCGCTGGTCGGGGAGCATCTCGATGTCGTAGATAAACGCGCGTCCATTGCCCCGGATGTGTACCCAGAGATCGCCTACTGGCTCGCCAGCTTCGTTGAGAACACGCCAGAACTTATGGCCGGGCGTGTGATACTCCTGCGGAAGCAAATCTTTGTGCTGCCTTGCCGCTTCTGCTGACGCTTCCTCCAGGGTGGTTCCCGTGTTGTTGGCAACCGTCTGAGCAAAGTCTTCCCAGAGGGTTGCTGAGAACGTCGTGTACTCTTCCTCGGTCATTGGATGTAGTGTTACTGTAGGGGTAGCCATCTCGCTTGCCCTCCTTTCAGATGGCATTCTACCCCAAAACCTGGCAAGCCTGCGTAAGGAACTCAGTAACCTGGTACACTTATTCATTTTTCCGGTTGAGTCTGCTCATGCTGAGCGGTCGCGCCTGCGGTCGTCTGTGGCTGTATCCCCGCCTGTGCTTGCGCGCGGGCGACGCCGATGATGAACACAGCCAGCAACATCGCCACGCCCAGATCGGTGACACCTGAGGGCGTCCAGGTTTCAGGAGCGAAGGCCCCGGAAGACGCTGGCGCTATCGAGAGATAGAGCGTGATCGTGATGGATACGATGCTATAGCCCGCATACAGGCAGACTCGCACGAAGCGCGGCAGATGTCGGCTGCTGCCATTTGTCTGCTCGCCTGAGGTCAGTAAATCCCACAGGAACGCCAGCACGAGCAACACCGCCGCCACGGCAGGAAGCGACGCCGCCGTAAACGACTCGCTACGCTCCAACAACTGGCTGAGCCAGACCAACGCTTGCAGCCCCGCATTGAGGATGAAGAGGTTTGCCACGATGCCCATCTGGGAGCTACCAGGCGCACGGCGCACGAGCAGCCAGGCGAGATAGAGCAGGGTGAGCATCGCGACGATGATCTGAATCATTGGCAGGCTGAGATTCGGAATGTTCGTGTGCGCGCTGACGATGAACTGCCCGATCTGGAGGGTGGCGGTAGGGCGTAGCGTATGCGCGAAGAGGATCAAGAGCGCGGCGCTCACCGCGAATCCAATCGTGAAGCCAACCGCCACCTGAAACATAAAGTTCGGCGTGGCAGTGTTGAAGAGGCACTCACGGAGAAAACTCCGTATCCCATCTACCTTCTCTGAAAGATGCTCCTCAGTGGTTTGCGGCTCAGAGGATGGCACAGGCGTAGCAGGCGCGTCAGGAGCGATTGACTGCGCAAAACCAGGGGTTGGGATGATTGGGCGCAGAAGGGTCTTTGTCTTCATTCCGCCATCAGGCTTGGCAGCGCATCGAGCACCGCCTTCGCCGCAGACTCGCCGCTGCGTATGGCTCCGTTGATGCTGCTCGACGCGGTATATTCGCCTGCCAGAAAGAGGCCATCCGTTGGCGTCGTGTTCTCAGGCAGCTTCGTAAAGATGCCTGGGGGCTGGCGGAACTGCGCGAAGCGAATGCGATAGGTCGCCAGATGGCGTAGCTTGGGCAATTCGCGTCCGGGGAACCATGTCGCGATCTCCTCGCGGCACTTTGCCGTGAGTTCTGCGTCGGAGAGCGGCGGATCGCCAAGCACTGTTGTAGAGAAGAGATGCTGCCCTTTGGGGGCATAGGCTGGCGAGATGTTGCTCAATTGCACGGCGTTGTTGATCAGCGCGTCGGGATTGGTGTTCAGCAGCAACCGCTTCCCTTTGTAGATCTGTTCGATCGAGCCGAAATATACACACGTTACCGCAACCGGCTCGATTGGTAGCTCATGACCAAGCAGCCGCGATGCGCTGGCGCCATCCGTCGCGATCACCACGGCGTCGCCCTGCATCTCCTCTCCGCCGGTCAGTGTCACGCCCACCGCGCGGCCATCCGCCCCGACGATGCCCTCCACGCGCGTCTCCAGGCGCAGCGCATCGGGTGGCAGATAGGCTGCAAGCTGGTCGGTGATTGCGCCGATGCCCTGTTCGGGCACGGCAATATCGCCGCTGGCTAGCATCTTGACAACAAAGTTCAGCATGCGTGCGCTAGTATCAAGTTCGCGATTGAGGAAGATGCCACCAAAGAAGGGACGCGCAAAGGCGTCTATAAATCCGGCGTCGCTGAAGTGGCGGCGACGCAGCTCCTCGTAGGCTGTGCGATCCTCCACATGCTCTTTGCGGCGGGCTTTGAGTTTGCCATAAAAGATGTCGTGCAGCTTGCGTCGGCGCGCATAGCGCCGCAGCCGCAATGTGCGCAGCTTGTCGCCAAAGGGGATCAGCGGATTGGCGAGCGTTGATCCGATAGTGAAAGGATTACGCATCGGGTCGCTCAGGTTATACCAATGCCCATCGCGGATCAGCGTTGCCCCCGGCGCAAACTTTTTCAGTTTGAGGGCGGCGTAATCGAGCTGGCGACGCGCAGCGGGATAGGCGGTAAACAGAACCTGAAAGCCGCGATCCAGCAGGAAGCCGTCGGCGCTGTGGTCGGTATACACGCGCCCGCCGATATGGTCAGCCGCCTCGATCACGCGCACCTCTTGTCCAGCCTCCACCAACACCTTGGCGCAGCTCAGCCCGGCCAGCCCGGCCCCGACAATCAGGATCATATGTCGCCCTCTATCCTCACCAAACGCTATCCACGATACAATAGCATACCTCACCACAATGGGTTGATGACCAATCCGGTGATGAGTTTGGGATAAAAATAGGTGGATTTCTGCGGCATGCGGTCGCCTGCGCGCGCCACATCGCGAATGGCGGCGGGCGGCGTGGGGTTCAGCAACACGGCTACCTGCGCGCCCTCCGTGCCCGAAAGCACGGCGGCGATGGCCTGCTCTGCGTCGCGCGTGTAGCTGACATGCCCACCTGAGCGCACGGCCTCATCGCTGATCCCTAGCGTCTGGTTCAGCACAAGCTCGTGCAGGATCGCCACATCGAGTTTGCGCCACGCCTCAGATGTTCCCACGTTTGGGCTAACCCGCGCCTCCATTGCCGCCCGCCCGGCGGATGTGAGCCTGAGGATACGCGCGCCATCGGGCGCTACCAGCGCAAATGCCGTCTCTTTGCCCTCATCGCTCGCCGCCGTCAGCGCCGCCAGGATGGTCTGCGTCTCCAGCGTCTCCAGCGGCTCGACGCTGAAATAGACGCCAAGCTCGTCGCCCATGTTCGCCAGCCGTTCCATATCCAGCCCGCGCACAATACGATGGGTCGGCAGCACGACCAAGCCAGGGTCTTCGATGGCCGAGAGCGCCATCAGCGTGAAGTTGGGCGCGTCGTCCGCGTCCAGCCCGCGCCGCATCTCGCGTATCTCATTGCGATAGGCCAGCGCCGTCTCGTAGCGATGGTGCCCATCCGCGATATAGAGCTGGCGATCCGCAAAGAACCGGCCAACTGTCGCGAACTGCTCGGTGTCGCGTATCGCCCAGAGGCGATGCTCCTCGCCTGCTTCATCGGTGAAGGCGATGGGTGGCTTGCGGCGGCGCACAATGGCAAACGATTTTGCCAATGCGCCTTTGGAATCGTCGTAGAGCGCCATGATTGGGCTGAGCGTGGCGGCGGTAGCGCGCGTCAGCTTCAGGCGATCATCTTTGGGCTTGCTGAGCGTGCGCTCGTGTGGCAAGACGACGCCCGCCTCCCACGGCTCAATGCGCACACGCGCCAGCAGGCTGAGCCGTCGCCGCTTGGAGCCGAGCACAGTGAAACGCTGCTCGTAGAGATAGAGTGAGGGGGCGTCTTGCTGCAAGACGCCCTGCCAGCGCCACTCGGCGAAGGTACGCGCTGCGCGGGTATAGCGATTATCGAGCACATCGTCATCCGGTTGCTCGACACCAAGTTCTAAGCGGATGATGTTCTGCGGGCTGCGCTCGTAATAGCGCCCCTGCGCTTCGGGCGAGATGACGTCGTAGGGTGGTGTGACCACCTCGGCGAGGTCAACCTCCGGCGCGTAGCGTATCCCTGGGAGTGGGCGAACGTCTGCCATTGTGTGCTCCTTACTCTATAGATATGTCGCATGTTGTGACAGATCATAGCGAATCATCCCCAGCAGTATAGCAGCATTGGCGGCGTTTGTGCAGGGGCGCCGTTTGGCGGATATGGTATGATGAATCATACAAGAAGAGATACCATCATGGCGGAAATGAGGAAACCTATGACTGCCTATGAGGGCAGCATTTATCAAATCAACAGTTCGCGCGGCGGCGTGCCAAAACTGCCGATGGTCAGCGCGCGAGTGACGCGCGAGGGCATTGTTGGCGACTACCAGAACGATACACGCAACCACGGCGGCCCCATGCGCACGCTCTGTCTGTATACCCTGGAGCAGATCAAGCGGTTGCAGGCCGAGGGACATAGCATCTTCCCCGGCGCGGCTGGCGAAAACATCACGCTTGTCGGTATTCCACAGGCATTGCTCGTTCCGGGCGCACGGCTTGAGCTTGGCGACGAGGTGATCGCCGAACTGACATCGTACACCATCCCCTGCTCGAACCTGGTTGACTGCTTCAACGACGGCGATTTCACGCGCATCTCGCCGAAGCTGCATCCCGGCGAGAGCCGCATCTATGCGCGCATCCTGCAGGAAGGCGAGATTCGCCGGGGGGATCGTGTGCGGCTGTTTCCGGCTGAGGTGGCCAGCCGACCTGTCGAGGCCGAAGCAGCGTCACTGGCAAACGGGAGGGCGCGCGCGTGAGTTCGCTCAACCCCGATGTGTTTCGCGGGCGCACTATTCTGGATGAACGGCCCGAATTGACCGAGTTACACACACACGTCGGCGGCTCGGTTGACCCCGCCATCATGTGGAGCATCGCCCACCAGCAGGGTATTCGCCTGCCGTCAAAAGACTACTGGCGCTTCGTCGAATTGATCACCGTCAGCCACCCCGATAAGGTCAACAACCTCGCCGAGTACGATCAAATCTTCCGCTGGACCGAGTTGATTCAGTCAAGCCCGCTGGCGATTGAGCGGTCAATCTACGAGATCATCGGCGGGGCGTATCGCAAGTGTAATATCACGCGGCTGGAACTGCGTTTCAACCCAATGAAGCGCAACCGCGAGGGCGAGCAAGATCTCGATCATATCATCTCCGCCGCAGTTCGTGGCATGGATAGCGCGCTGCTTGAATATCCCCAGGCGCGCGCCGGGCTGATCCTGATGATGGATCGCACCTTTACGCTCGATCTGAACGCCATCATTGTCGAAAAGGCGCTGCGCTACCGCAATCGCGGCGTGATTGGTATTGACATTGCCGGACCGCCCAATCCGGTGTTTTCCTTCAAGGAGCATGCGGGACTGGTGGAGCGCGCACGTGAGGCCGGGCTGGGCATCACGATTCACACAGGCGAAGAGGGACGCATCGAGGATATGTGGGAGGTGATGGAATATCTGCGCCCCACGCGTGTCGGGCACGGCATCCTCTGCGCTTATGACGAGCGCCTGATGAACTTGGTGGTCGAGCGCGGCGTGACGCTTGAAATCTGCCCAACCTCAAACCTGCGCACGCGCGCCGTCAAAAATGTCGCTGAGTTGCGCCATATCATCGAGACGCTACGCGCGCATGGGGTGCGGATGACGATCAACACCGACGGGCCAGAGATGCTGCTGACCAATCTGGTGCGTGAGTATCAGTTCTTGCTGGCGGCGGGTATCTTCACCGATGAGGACGTGCGCCGCTGCATCGCTACGGCGCGCGAAACGACCTTCCTGCGGGATGAACGCTGATCACTGTGCCTTGGGCTTCTGCATATACCATTCGCGGAACTCGACACATTCGCCGTTGTCGTTGAAGCGTATCAGGTAGATGTTGTCGAACTCTTTTTTGAAGGTGGTTCCGTCGGCCTCGAAGTAGCGGCTGCGCCCGTTGGTGATCGCTGTATTCCCTTCGATGACCAGCGGCGCGTAGTGCGCATCATAGGTTCCCGGTGGATCACGCTGATCCTCTTCAACCCAGGATTGTACAATCGCCTCGCGTCCTTCCACCGGGTCGTCATATGGCCCATAATAGTACACTGCGTCCTCGCTGAAGAGCGCGCCGATCTCCGCCGGATCGTAGGTGCGCCAGGCGTGAACGTAGGCGTCGAGCCAACGCTGAACACCATCACGATCAATTCGCGCCATAAAAATAGCCCCCTGAATCTCCTACAATCACTCAGAAACTCAGGGGGCAGTATAGCACAAACAGACAGGCGAGCGTTAGACGACATGCTCTGTCAGGCGTTGGCGCACATTGCGGCCTGCGCGCTGGGTGACGATAACGTCAAGAACGAAACGCGCCAGACAGGAAACGCCGATAAGCAAAGCTGCCCAGGTAGCCAGACCCAGGATGATGTTGAACCACAGAGCGTTGGTAATCAGATAGGCAAACGACGCCCACACACCTAATCCCGTCCCGACGACACCGACGATAAGCGTCCACCAGCGGATGGAAGCGGTGCGCGGCTCGGCGAAGCGCATCAGCCAGGGATCGTGGCCTGGCGCGGCGATGGACGCCTTGGAGGTCAGCGAGGTCGCCGACTGCTGGTGGGTGGGCTGTGGTGGCTGGCCTGTCACTGGCGCATCCGTAGACACGTTTGGCGCGCCTGCGGTTTCATACGAGTCATTGGGTGGGTTATTCGAGGCTTCGGGGGTAGGTGATGGCTGCATGGAGAATCGTTCCCTTCACTGTTTCCGGCGTAAAAGCCGGACAAATGCGTAACCACGCAACTGCTCTCCTACAGCCACCCGGATCTCCTTCTATATGACTATAGGAGAGCAGCGTCTAATGTTATGTTGTGTGTGAGCAAATCCGGCGCCAGGATGCAGCCGCCGATGGCGGAAAAATGCCGTATGAGGCCGTTCAGCGATGGTACCATCGTCAGGCCGAGTAGGCGATTCACCCGAAGCGCGCCATAATATTCCGTATACTTCTCATGCTCTTCCTGGCATCATTCATGGTGAGAATGTCCGCGAGTAAGGATCATGCGCATGATCACTCAACCATCGTCTTCTGAGCCTTCATCGTCTTCATCTGCTTCCTCATCCCCTCATGGCGCGCCCATCGCTGTCGCGTCGGCGTCCTCAAGCAAACGCGCACGCCAGGGGAAGCACAACAAACCTACAGCGGCGCCCACTGCGACGCCGCTTTCGCCTCTCTCCACGCCAGACGTTCAGAGCGAGTCACTGAGGCTGGCTTCTCATAACCTCCCTCATGGGCAGGCGGATGGGGTTTCTGCGGAAAGCGCGTGGATCGCTGGAAGCGTGGATCAAGACACAAGCCCCCAGATCGCTATACAGGCGCCTCAGCGTAGGATGCGAGCGTCGAGTGAGGAACGCCCTGCGCCACCGCTCACCTATCGCGCAGCGAACTCGCGCTATCGTCCCCTGGTAGTGCTTGTCGCCTTGGGCGCGTTTCTGCTGACGGCGGGGATCGTGGCGTTTGGTCAGCGCGGGCGCCTCGTCCCGTTGTGGGGCGCCCTACAGGCGCATCCGGCTCAGACGGCGCAGGTGAACGCGGGCCTGTTGGCGCTCTTGATCGGTTTGCCAATCGGCGTTGCCGTTGGTGTGTATGTGCTTGGCTGGCAGGCGCTACGTTTTCTGCGCATCGTGTTTT
>Ga0070737_10004823_pt1 | contig 13221 bp, 10 predicted proteins | sample Coa_R1_10_FD_66438 | JGI IMG/M metagenome (GOLD analysis project Ga0070737, IMG submission 66438) | Surface soil microbial communities from Centralia Pennsylvania, which are recovering from an underground coalmine fire - Coalmine... | ecosystem: Environmental > Terrestrial > Soil > Unclassified... | reverse complement strand
CGCGCGAGACCAGGTACTCGGGCGGGACCTTGGCGTCGGTGAAGAACACCTGGTTGAACGATGCATGCCCGTTCATCTGCCGCAGCGGTTTTACTTCGACGCCCGGCTGCTTGAGGTCGATGATGAAGTAGGACAGGCCCTCGTGCTTGGGCGCGTCCCAATCCGTGCGGGCCAGCAAGGTGCCGTATTTGGCATGATGCGCGCTGGTGGTCCAGACCTTCTGGCCGTTGATAATCCAATTGGTGCCGTCGAAGTCCGCGCGCGTGGTGGCGCCGGCCAGGTCCGAGCCGCTGCCCGGCTCGCTGAAGAGCTGACACCAGGTGTCTTCCGCAGTGATAATGCGGCGCAGGAATTTCCGTTTTTGAAACTCCGTTCCATGCTCGAGCAGGGTGGCCGCCGCCAGACGGCCGATTCCGCCGCGCAAGACGCCCACCGCGCCGACCGCCGCGAACTCCTCTTCGACCACACGCACCAATCCCGGCGGCAGGCCGCGGCCGTACCACTCCCTGGGCCAGTGCGGCATGCCCCATCCTGAATCGGCGAGCTTGTTGCGCCATTCCAGCAGCGGCAGATTGGGATCCCAGTTGGCCTTAAGCCAGGTGCGGACCTCATCTCGCACTTCGGCTTCGCTCAGCTCGCTCATTGCTCAAACCCTCCAACGCTGCATCAGCAGTTCCCGGTGATAGTCGGGCATGCCCAAAAACACCTCGGAGCTCTTGGCGCGCTTGAACCATAGATGAGTGTCGTTGTCCCAGGTGAATCCGATGCCGCCGTGAATCTGGATGCAGTCGATCGCGGTGCGCAAGTACGCCTCCGAGGCCGCCGCCTTGGCCATACAGGCAAGCGCGGGCCACTCCGGGTCCTCGACAGCGGCCGCCTGCGCGGCGTAATAGGCTGTCGAGCGGGCCAGCTCGACGTCGAGCAGCATATCGGCCAATTTGTGCTTGATGGCCTGGAAGGAACCGATGGGGCGGCCGAACTGCACCCGCATCTTGGCATAGTTCACCGCCGAGTCGAGCAGTTTTTGCGCGCCGCCTACCATTTCGTTGGCCAGCGCAATCGCCGCCTGATCCAGCGTGCGGGCCAATGCGTTTGCCCCGGCGCCGACGCTGCCCAATAATTGCGCCTGCGCGCCCTTAAAATCGATGCGCGCAATCTTGCGCGTGGCGTCCATGGACTTCAGCAGGCGGCGCGTTAACCCGCGAGTATCGGCAGGCAGGACGAAAAGCCCCAAGCCGTCGGCCGCTTCGGCGGTGCGAGCGGCCACGATCAGCAAATCGGAGACGTGACCATCCAAAACGTAGCTTTTTACTCCATCGAGGAGAAAGCCGTCCCCAGCCGGCGTGGCCCTGAGTTGGATGGCGTGCGGATCCCAGTCGCCGCCAAGCTCGGCGACCGCCAGCGTCGCCAGATGTTCACCGCTGGCGATATCAGGCAGCAGCGCTGCCTTCTGCTGCTCGCTGCCGGCGTTGAGTATGGCATTGGCCGCCATCACTGCGGTGGAGAAATAGGGTGCGCACAGCAGGGCGCGTCCCAGTTCTTCCATCACGATCCCCAGTTCCACCATTCCGAAGCCGCTGCCGCCGTATTGATGGGGCAGGTGGATTGCGGGGAGTGCCAGTTCCTGGCTCATTTGACGCCACACCGCGGGGTCATAGCCAGGCTCGGTCTCCATCAGGCGGCGAACCTCGCTCGGCGGCGACTTGTCATCGAGAAACCGGCGCAGGGCGGCGCGGAACTGTTCCTGCTCTTCGGTGAACGCGTACTGGATGCGCTGCGCCGGATGGGTGGTCGATTCCTGTGCTCCGCTCATCGTGCTGGCAGTCTAGCGCGGCGCGCTTTCATCGTCCAAGGCGCGTGCGCCGGCTTACGGACTTCGGCGGCGGCGATGGTTATTTTCGGGGAGCGAATTCCGCGCGTATGCGGGCGCCGTCGGCATCGAGCGCCGGCGCGGGTTTGCGGGTCGGCGGATCGGCCAACGAGCTGATTTTGATGGGATTGCCGGCCATTCGAATTCCGCCCGCCGTCACGATCATGTTGCGGTCCAGCACTTGCGGCAGTTCGATCGCTTCGGCGACCGTGGCGACGATGGCGCAGGGCACGCCGGCTTGGGCGAAGAGGCTTTCCCACTGCGCCGCGCTGCGGCCGCGCAGAATGCGCTCCATCCTTTCCTTGAGCGCCGCGTCGTTGGCCCTGCGATCGGCGCCGGTGCGAAAACCCGGCTCCTCGGCCATCGCGGGGTCGCCCATAGCGATGCACAAGCGTTTGAACGTGTCGTCGTTGGCCGCAATCACGAACAGCGCACGATCGGCAGTGCTGAAGGTATCGCACGGAGAGGCGGCGGGATGGCGGTTGCCGATCGCCCGTGGCGCAGGACCGCCGTTAAGCACATTCATCAGGGCCGTCTCCAGCACCGCCATCTGCGCGTCGAACATCCCGATGTCGATTTTCGCCCCGGTGCCGGTTTTAGTGCGGTTGTACAGCGCCGCCTCAATTCCAGCCAGACAGAACATGCCCGAGAAGTAATCGACCATCGAGGTCCCGACCTTGGTGGGCGGGCTGCCCGGCTGGCCGTTGATGGTCATCATGCCGCTCATCGCCTGAAGAATCGGATCGTAGGCGCTGCGTTCGTGCAGCGGACCGGTCTGACCGAATCCCGAAATCGCGGCATAGATGAGGCGCGGATTGATGCGCCGCAGATCGTCGTAATCCAGGCCCAGATGTTCCAGCGTGGCGTAACGCAGATTTTCCACCACCACGTCCGCGCGGCGAATCATCTCCAGTAGCAGTTCGCGGTCCTCGCTCTTGTCGAACTCCAGCGCGATCGATTCCTTGCCGCGATTGACGGTGGCAAAGTACGCCGAACTTCCATCGACAAACGGCGGAAAGCTGCGCGTGTCGTCGCCATGACCGGCGTGCTCGACCTTGATCACCCGGGCGCCCAGCTCCGCCAGGTACATCGTGCAGTAGGGACCCGACAAGACATGCGTCAGATCGATAACGGTAATGTCGGAAAACGGTCCTTCAGGCATCCTAATCCTCCTCCTTTCGCTCGGTGCCAGGGCTTTGGAAATTCAAGCCCGGTTGCGCGCGCTGCTCAAGCGTCTGGAGGACATTTTGGCGCAGGCGGACACGCGGCCGGCCCAAGCAGAGCGCCGGTGCGTCAGCGCCGAGTCAGAACAACCACCAGGCGGCGGCCCCGGCAGCCAGTGCCGCCACCAACGATCCGCTTACATACAGGCCCATGCGCAGACCGCCGACGGCCCCCGCGAGGACTGCTTTCACGACGGTGTTGACCGCGGCCGCGATCAGGATTGCGCCGCCGGCTGCCGGTAGGGCGGCGTGCCCGGCATGATACATCGAGGCGGTTGACACGGTGATCGCGTCGACGTCGGCCAGCCCCGAGATCGCGCCGACGACGAGCAAGCCGCGGCCGCCCAGCCAGATGGCGAACCCGCGCGCCATCAGCATGATCAACGCCAGCAGGGCACCGAACTCGATCGCGAAGCGCAAGCTCAGCGGGTTGCGCAGTTCCAACTGCTCGCCGCTGTCGATAGAGCGATCGCTGAGGCGCCAGACCTGCCAGCCGCCGAGCGCAAACGCCGCCAGCGCCGCGGCCAGCAGCGGGCCGGCCAAGGCGATGGCGAGGTCGGGTGCGACCACTGCCGCCATCACCAGGATGCGTGGAAACATCGTGGCCGAGGCAATCGTTACTCCTGAGGCGAGCAGCGCCTGCTGGGCGGGCTTGTTGTGCCCAAGGCGCGACAGGTTGACGGCCACGGCGGTGGATGAGGCCAGGCCGCCCAACACACTGCTGACCATCACGCCGCGCTCGCGTCCGAGCAGCTTGATCCCGAAGTAGCCGGCATATGACAGCGCGGCTACCAGCACTACCAGCCACCACAGGCGGTAGGGATTGACTGCTTGCCAGGGTCCGAAGCCGTGGTCGGGAAGAATCGGAAGAATGACCACCGAAATCAACAGCAACCGCAGCGTGGCCAGCAGTTCCTCGCGCTCGATGCGTTGCAGCAGATGATGGAGTTCGGGTTTGAATCCCAGCAGCAGGGTAACGACGACCGCCGTGGAAGTCGCCACCACGAACTCGCCCTTGCCGGCCAGCGCGCCCAGCCCTAAAGCGAGCAATGCGGTGATGGTGGTGGTCAGGCTGATATCAGCCCAGCGGCTTGATTCCCGCCAGTAACCCAGCGCCATCGCCATGCCCAGCACCACGAAGGCCGCAGTAAAGGGCAGCATCGAGTCGGGCGACAACAGGGTAGTGACGGCGCCGAGCAGCGTGATGATGCCGAAGGTGCGAAAGCCCGCCACCCGCGAACCCTCGGGCATGTCGCGGCGCTCCCAGCCGCGTTCCATTCCGATCAGCAATCCAAGCGCGAGCGCCACGCCGAGGCGTTCCAGAGCCTGGAGGTAATCGCCGCCCATCAAAGCGTTGTGTCCCGCCGGCCCGGTTCGGTCAAGCGAAACGAGCCGGCGGCGAAGCTCACATCCGCGAACTCATGTCGGCCTTGCCGGTCTTCATGTCGATCGGCACCGAGATGTGCTGGTGAACGATCTTCCACTGGCCGTTTATTTTGCGCAGCACGTCGGTCTGCCGAAAGGTGACCTCAACCGGCTTGCCGTCTGCGGTCTTGGCCGTGAAATGCTGGACGCTGCGCGCATAGCCGAAGTTGCCGTCGGTTTCGACCTTGAGTTCCAGGAAGTTGACTTTGAGGTCCTTAAGTCCGGCGAATCCCTTTTCCAAATCGGCGCGGATCGCCTTGGCGCCCGAGTATTCACGCGGCGGACCACTCATGTCGAAGAGCGTAACGTCGTCGCCCGCCGCGTAATACTTCAAAGCCTCGCTGGCGCTGGCCGCCTGGGCCAGCTTGTGTTCAACGTCGGTGATCGCCTGTTCATCATCATCAGCATGAGCCGGAAGTGCAATGCGCCACGCGAACAGGCCAAGTACCGCAAGGATACAGATGGCCGGCCGGATCTTGTTCATTGGCTCCCTCCTGGATTGCCGTTGCTATTTCGCACAAGACTCCGACCTCAGCACTGCACTTCGTTGAGTTTGCCGGTCTTGACGTCATAGATGAAGCCGCGCACGGGAATCGTTCTGGGAATCCAGGGATGCGACCGGATGCGGCTCACTTGGCGGCGGACGTTCGCCTCCAGGTTGGGGAAGGCGTGGAAATGGCTGGGCGCGATCGCCGATACGCCACTCTCGCGCTCCAGCCGTTCCAGCAAATCGGCGTCCTTGAAGGACAGCATCCCGCACTCGGTGTGGTTGATCACCATGAATTCCTGCGTGCCCAGCAGGTAATGCGAAATCAGCAGCGAGCGGATCGCGTCTTCGGTGGCGATTCCGCCGGCGTTGCGGATGATGTGGGCGTCGCCGGTGTTGAGCCCCAAAAACTGCTCGACCGTAAGCCGCGCGTCCATGCAGGCGACGATCGCCAGCTTCTTCGCCGGCGGGATCGGCAAGCTGCCCAGTTTGAAGTTGCGGGCGTAGGTTTCGTTGCCTTTGAGTACGTCGTCGATGATGCTCATTGTCGGCCTCCGTTTTTGTCGATCAAAAAGTGCTGCTTGTTCTTGACGCGTACATAACCTAACCCCAACCCCTTCCTTGAAGGGAAGGGGAACACATCTGTCTCCGCTTGCCTTTCAGGGAAGGCCGGGGGTTAGGTCTTCTGCCCGGTCGTGGGAGCTAGCGCTGATCGATTATGTCGCCCACCAGATAGTCGCGCAGCATTTCGTTGTCGAGCGCGTCCACAGTCCAGCCCTCCTCGCGCAGTGAGGACCTGATCAGCTCGGGTTCCGACCACAGGCCCACTTCGCCGCCGCCGATCTGAAAGGTCCTGCCGTTGACCGCGGCCATCGCATCGGTGCATAGCCAGGCAACCAGTGCCGCGACCTCTTCCGCCTTGGCTGGCCGCGGGGTTTTCATGCTGCGAGTTCCCAGCACGTGCCGGCCGAAGGTTTGTTCCAGCCGCGCTCCGGCCTCCACGCCGCCGCCCTCGCCGCCGGCCAGGCGGGTGTCGATTGCGCGGGGCCGGATGGCGTTGACGCGCACGCCGTAGCGGCCTAAATCGCGTGCCACCGTGCGCGTAAAGCCGATGATTCCTTCCTTGGCCGCTGAATAGTTGGCCTGGCCGAAATGCCCCAGGCCCGATTCCGAGCCGGTGTTGATGATCACGCCCGAGCGCTGTTCGCGAAAGATCGGTGCCGCGTGCCGCACCATGTTGAAGCATCCTTTGAGATGTACCGCGATGACGGCGTCCCAGTCCTCCTCGCTCAAGTTGTAGATCACGCGCGGGCGCGCGTTGCCGGCGTTGTTGATCAGGATGTCGAGGCGGCCGAAGGTTTTGATCGCCGTCTCCACGATGCGGCGGGCGCCCTCGAAGCTCGCCACCGAATCGCCGTTGGCGACCGCGCTTGCGCCCAGGGCCGCGATCTCCTGCACTACCCTTTGCGCGACGCCCAGGTCCGCACCTTCGCCCTTGGTGTCGCCGCCCAGATCATTCACCACCACCTTTGCGCCCTGACGGGCGAGTTCCAGGGCCTCGGCCCGTCCGATCCCATGGCCGGCGCCGGTTACGATTGCGACCTTGCCGGCCAGTCTTTGTTTGGAATCCGCCATGCCGCGGTCCTCCTTAGCCACCTTGAATAGCCGCGTTAGCGGCGTGCATCAAATCACGCGCCGGTGCCCCTGCAAAGAGCTTGCAGCGCGGCCGCAATCGCGGCCGTGGCGCGCCCCATGTTCCTGACGACGGTGGGCACTTGCCTGAGCGCCGACGGATTACTGAGGAAAAAGGCCGCCGCCTTGCGCATCGAAACTTCCCCGGTCGGCGCGGCCAGTTCGGCCCCGGGCAATTCGTCCGACACCGCGTCGATTATCGCGCGCACGCACAAAAACGGCGCGCCGCACGACGCCATCTCCTGCGCGATGGCGGCACTTTCCATGTCCACGGCAAGCGCGCCGCTGCGCGTGTGCGCCTCGCGTTTGTCGGCGGCGCTGGACAGCACCCGGCGCGCGGTCAGCATCGGACCGGCGGCCGCGCTCAATCCGGCGCGCAACAATGCGTCGCCCGCCAATTGCACCGGTCGGGGTGCGACGCTGATGGATTGAAGGCCGCCGTCCTCCGACTCAATCAGGAAGCGGTCCGCGATCACCAAATCGCCGGCGCGCAACTGCGGCGTCAAGCCGCCCGCCACGCCGGTAGAGATTACCATCCGCGGCTGCGGCAGGACCTCAAGAGCGCGGCGTGCCGTCGCGCGCGCCGGCGCGATGCCGATACCGGTCGCTACCATGGCCACGTCCTGGCCGCCGATTCGGCCGCGCAGGCCGTGCAACCCCTGGCCCAGCGCAGCGCGATTCTCAATCCGTCGGCGCACATCACCCAATTCGCGCCGCAGGGCATAGAAGATGAGGATCATCGTGCAACCGAAGCTCGAATTGATTGGACCATCGTCTTGAGCGACTCATAGCATTGCTAGCAGAATTGTGCGGAGGCGCTCGATTGACAACAACTCTTCCACAACTGTGCGGTCGCAGGCAAAACGCTTGAAGCTGCTGATCGTCAACGGCGACGACTTCGGGGCGTCGCGCGAGTGCAATGCGGGGATCGTGCGGTGCCATCGGCAGGGCATTCTCACCAGCACCAGCCTGATGGTGGCGGAGCCGGCGTGCGATGAGGCCGTGGCGCTGGCGGGGGAGTATCCGGAACTGGATGTGGGCTTGCATTTGGTGTTCTGTCAGGGCAGGAGCGTGCTGCCGCCCGCCAGGCTTGGGGCGCTGGTTGATGAGCGCGCCGCCTTCGCCGACAACCCGGTGGCCGCCGGCTTGCGCTACTTTTTCAATCACGCGCTGCGGCAAAAGATCGTCGACGAATGCCGCGCGCAGATCGAAAGGCATCTGGAGTTGATCGGCTATCTCAACCACATCGACGGCCATCTCAACGTTCACGTCCATCCGGTGATCATCGAGATTCTGACCGAACTGGCGGCGGAATACCGCGTGCCGTGCCTGCGTCTGCCGCGCGAGCCGGTGTTGACCACGATGCGGCTGAGCCGCGAGCACAGCGCCCGCAAGCTGACCGAAGCGATCATCTTCCGTACGCTCAGCGCCCGGGCGCGCCGGCTGATGGCGCAGCGCGGAATCAGGTCGGTGGACTGGCTGTTCGGATTGCATCAGAGCGGACATTTCACCCGTGCCTATTTGCAGGGGCTGCTGGCACGAATTCCCGAGGGCTGCGCGACGGAAATCTACTTCCATCCGGCGGCCGACCTCGGCGCGCGCCCGCCCAGCGTCGCGGCGCAACACGAAGTCGAGCTGCTGACCGACCCGCAATTGCGCGGCTTGCTCGCCCGCTACGACATCCGCCTGACAACCTATCGCGAATTGGCGCGCGGCGTTGGACCATTTGCGCACCGCGGATGCGCCGACGCCGCAGCGCCCGGCCATGGAGACGCCCGATGAACACGGAGCACGCTACGGCGGTGCTGGTGGTAGGCGCGGGTCCGACCGGACTGATGATGGCCGCCGACCTCAGGTTACACGGCGTGCGGTGCCGAATTATCGACCAAGCCGACGCGCCTAGCGACAAGTCCCGGGCGCTGGCGATCCACGCCCGCACGCTGGAGATCTTCGAAAGCCTCGGCATCGCCGATGAAGCGGTTTCGCGCGGCCACAAGCTGCGCGGGATGCATATCGCGGTGGGGGGGAACCCGGCCGTCCATGCCACCTTCGACCGGATTTCCAGCCGCTACCCGTACGTGCTGGCACTGCCCCAAAGCGAGACCGAGCGCGTCCTGAACCAGCGGCTGGAAAAGTTTGGCGTGCAGGTTGAGAGGCAGACCGAGCTGATTGGGCTGAGCCAGGATACGGGCGGCGTCAGCGCTACGGTTCGCCGGCCCGACGGCGGCGAAGAACGTATCGCAGCGTCCTACCTGGTCGGCTGTGACGGCGCGCATAGCACCGTACGCCATCTGCTTGGCATGCGCTTTGACGGCGCCGCGTACGAGGAGTTGTTCGTGCTGGCCGACGTCCACATCGATTGGCAGTTCGGCGAAGACGAGGCCCGCGCCTATCTAAGCCGTCAAGGCATGGCAGCTTATTTTCCGATGGGGCAGGGGCGCTATCGCCTGATTGCGGAGGTGCTGCCGGGTAGCGCTCCGCTCGCATCGGAGCCGCCGCTGGCCGTAGTCCAGGCCTTGGTCGACCAGCTCGGACCGCCCGCCACGGTCCTGTCTGAGCCGCGATGGCTGGCGACCTTCCGCATCCATCGGCGCAAGGTGACCGCCTACCGCGAGGGCCGGGTGTTTGTGGCGGGCGACGCGGCGCACATCCACAGCCCGGTCGGCGGCCAGGGTATGAATACTGGTATACAGGATGCTCATAATCTTGCCTGGAAGTTGGCGTTGGTCCTGCGCGGGGCGGCGCCTGCGGCGCTGCTCGACAGCTACCACGCCGAGCGCCATCCGGTGGCCGAAGAGGTGTTGCGCACCACCAACGCGATGACGCGCATCGTCACGACGCGCAACCCGGTGGCGCGCGCGGTGCGCGATTTCCTGATGCCCGCAGTCGGCTCGCAAGGCTTTGTCCAGAAACGGCTGGGCCGCAGCCTGGCGGAACTGGCGGTCAATTACCGCCGCAGCCCGATTGTGGCGCAGGCGCGGCCGCGGCTGCGCGACGCCCTGCGCCCGCCCGGTATCGGTGCACGCGCGTGGTGGGCGTTCAGCACCGCGCCGCGGCCGGGCGACCGCGCGCCCGACGCCGCGCCGCTGAAGGTTGGGGAACGCGACGGTCTGCGGCTTTATGAAGTCTTCGATCCCACGCGCCACAACCTGATGCTGTTTAGCGGGATCGAGCCGCTCGCCACGGCCGCGGCCGGCCTGGGCGAGATCGCTGGGATGATGGCCGACGGATTCGGCTCGCTGGTGGCGGTGCATCTGATCGCCGCGGACGGTGCGCCGTTGCCGTCGCCGCGCCCCGTCATCATCGACACACAGCAGTCGGCGCATCGCGCCTACGGCGCGTCCGCGCCCTGCCTGTACCTGATTCGGCCCGACGGCTACGTGGGCTTTCGCAGCCTGCCGCCCGACCGGGGCAGCCTGAGCGGATACCTAAGCCGCATCTTCCGGCTGCGCGCGTTTTAGATACGATGGAGGACAGATCCGCGTAACTTTACTGTTTCATCGCGGCCCGGCCTTGGTAACAATGAGGCGGAGGATGGGTCCCGACGCCGGCACGCCGCCGGCCGCGAAAGGAGCTGAGATGTACTACTACGACAGTGCCACCACGCAAGTCTCCGCCCAGGTTTATCGTCTGCCGGCCTCGGTCAGCCCGCAACACTATGAGGTCCGGCTTGAACCCGACCTGAAGAACTTCACCTTTGCCGGTGATGAAACGGTTGCGATCGAAATCCACGAGCCTGTCGAGGAAATTCAGCTCAACGCGCTGGAGTTGGAAATCGATCAGGCAACCGTCAGCCGCGAGGGCGAAAGTGTCAGCGGCAAGGCGGAACTGGACGCCGTCAACGAGCGGGCAATCCTGAACTTCGGGCGCAAGCTCAATCCCGGCAAATGGTCGCTGCGGATTCGCTTTCGCGGAATTCTAAACGACAAGCTGCACGGCTTTTACCGCAGCCAGTACAAGGATGCTGAAGGGCGCACGCACACCATCGCCACCACCCAATTCGAGGCCACCGACGCACGCCGCGCGATCCCGTGCTGGGACGAACCGGCGGCCAAGGCGACTTTCAAGCTGACGCTGGTGGTCGATGAGAATCTGGCGGCGATTTCCAACACCGCCATCGAACACCAAAGGCCGCTGGGCAACGGCAAGAAGGAGGTAACGTTCCGCCAGACGATCCGCATGTCCACCTATCTGCTGGCGTTCGTGGTGGGCGAATTCAAGTCCACCGAGCCGGTCGACGCCGGCGGTGTACCGTTGCGTGTATGGCACGTGCCGGGCAAGGAAGCGCTGACGCCCTACGCGCTGGAGATCGGCGCATTCTCGCTCAAATTCTTCGCCAACTACTACGGAATCAAGTATCCCGGCGACAAGCTGGACCTGATCGCGATCCCCGATTTCGCGGCCGGCGCGATGGAAAACCTCGGCGCCATCACCTTTCGCGAAACCGCGTTGCTGGTGGACCAAAAGACCGCCTCGCGCGCCGAACTCGAGCGCGTGGCCGACGTCGTGTCGCACGAGAACGCGCACATGTGGTTCGGCGATTTGGTGACGATGCAGTGGTGGAACGGCATCTGGCTCAACGAGGCTTTCGCCACCTTTATGGAGATGCTGGCCGTCGATGCCTGGAAGCCGCATTGGCAGCGATGGGTCAGCTTCGGGCTGTCGCGCGGCGCGGCGATGGCGGTGGACGGGCTCAACAGCACGCGCTCGATCGAGTATCCGGTCCATTCGCCGGCCGACGCGGGCGGCATGTTCGACGTCCTGACCTACGAAAAAGGCGCGTCGGTGCTGCGGATGCTCGAGCAGTACCTGGGCGCGGAGGAATTCCGCAAGGGTATCTCGCTCTACCTGCGCGAGCACGAATACGCCAACGCCGAGACCAGCGATCTGTGGGACGCGCTGGAAAAATCCAGCCATCAGCCGGTGCGCAAGATGATGGATACCTGGATCTTCCAGCCCGGCTTTCCGATCATCAGTGTCGCCAGGGGCGCCGACGGCCGCTCCATCACGCTCGGCCAGAGCCGTTTCCTGTACATGAAGGGAGCGGGCGACGCTTCTCAGCAATGGCACGTCCCGCTGATGATCAAAGCGTGCACCGAGCAGGGCATCAGCGCGCACAAGCTGCTGCTGACCGGCGCGGAGAGCACACTGGAGCTGCCGGGTGCGGTCAAATGGGTGGCCGTCAATGAAGGCGGCCATGGTTTTTACCGTGTGCGTTACAGCTCCGACCTGCTGGCCGGGCTCACCGGGGCGCTGGACAAGCTGAGCGCGATCGAGCGCTTCGGCCTGGTCAGCGACACCTGGGCGGCGGTGGTCGCCGGCCTGGCCCCGCTGCGCGATTTCTTTGCGATGGCGCGGAGGTTCCGCGACGAGACCGATCTCAACGTCTGGCGCGCGATCCTGGGTGGGTTTACCTACCTGGACACGGTCGTCGACCAACAACATCGCCCAGCCTTGCAGGCTGAGGTGCGCCGCCTGCTCACCCCTGCCGTCGAGCGCCTGGGCTGGGCGCCCAAGCCGGGCGAAAGCGAGCTGCAAGGCCAGCTCCGCGGCAGTTTGATCGCCGCGCTCGGCACGCAGGGCGACGACCCGCAGGTCCAGGCCCGCGCCCGCGAGCTATATGCCCAATACAAGCGCGAGCCGGGTTCGGTGGACAACAACCTGGTGCCGGCGCTGATCTCAATCGTGGCGCACGCCGGCAGCGAGACCGATTACCGTGAGTTCAAGGAGCGCTTCAAGAGCGCAAAAACTCCGCAGGACGAGCAGCGCTACCTCTATGCGCTGGCCGATTTCCGCCGTCCCGAACTGCTGCGCGATACGATGCAGATGACGCTCAACGGCGAAGTGCGCACGCAAAACGCGCCGTACCTGATGATGGAGCTGCTGATGAACACCGAATGCCGCTACGAGGCGTGGGACTTCCTCAAGCAGAACTGGGAGAAGATGGTGGAGCGTTATCCCGAAAACGCGATTCCGCGCATGTGCGGCGGCATCACCACGCTGGTGGACCGGGCAGGCGACGTCGACGAGTTCTTCAAGACGCACAAGGTAAAGCAGGGCGGCAAGACCGTCGAGCAGCACATCGAGCGGCTGCACATTGCGGTTGCCTTCAAGCAGCGCGAAATCGCCGCCGCTTCCGCCGACCTGGGAATCAGGTAGAGGCTCCTTTACCCGAAGGCGCGCAATCAGGATGGCGGGGCTACCGCCGTGCGCTGTTTGCGGGGTCAGCGCGAACCGGGGCTGGCGTCGGAGACGGCGGACGAGGCTATCGGGTGGACCGATTGGGGCGCCGGGGTGGTGTCGGATTGAACCTTCGGCCCGGGCCTCAGTTCCTCAAGCCGCCCATCAGGCGTGATTCTTAACAGGCGGTCACCCCAGCGCACGGTGTTGCCGAGCAGGCTGGTGAACCAGATGCCGGTGATGCAGAAATCCTTGACCAGCAGCAGGCCGAGGTCGGAAAGCGACAGGGGCAACCTGGCCACGCCCTTTATCATCATCGCACCCATCGCCAGGCGCGCCGCGAC
>Ga0070737_10004820_pt1 | contig 13226 bp, 12 predicted proteins | sample Coa_R1_10_FD_66438 | JGI IMG/M metagenome (GOLD analysis project Ga0070737, IMG submission 66438) | Surface soil microbial communities from Centralia Pennsylvania, which are recovering from an underground coalmine fire - Coalmine... | ecosystem: Environmental > Terrestrial > Soil > Unclassified... | reverse complement strand
ATCAACAGCGGCAGCACGGCGAGCGGCCGGAGCACGAAAATCAGCAGCGCCGTGAGCATCAAGCCGATGAGCCAGGCGTGCCCGGCGGTGAGGTCGGAGAGCCGGAACGAGAGTCCGAGCATGACGAACGCGACGATTTCTCCCAGGTGTGCGAGCGTTCCGTGGAACTGGCGTACCGCGCGTCCGGGCCGCTCCGGCTCGTCGGCGAAGACGATGCCGGCGAGCAGGACGGCGAGAAATCCCGACCCGTGCAACACAACCGCAAGACCATAGATGGTGAGGACAACGGCCAGGATCCGCAGCGGTTCCGGCGCTACCGTCGTCGGCGTTGGCCTGGCATGCACCACGCGCAGCAGCCAACCGCCGAGCATGCCGACAACAGCGCCCACGCACATTTGTACCGCGAACGTTGCTGCGATCTGCCCGGCCGATCCATGAGATGAGGTAGCGAATGCGGCGAACCCCAGCAGCAGAGCAATGCCGGCAGGATCATTAACCCCCGACTCCCCCTCCAGGATGGCCGATGTCTTGCCGGTGAGTTCGCGATGTGCGAGAACCGAGAAGACGACCGCCGGATCTGTCGGAGCCAGCGCTGCGCCGAGGGCCAGGGCGGTTGATGTGCCGATGCCGAAGAGGAAATGCGCCGCGAGGGCGATGAACGCCGCGGTCAGGAATGTGCCGAGCGTTCCCAGGCTTACGATCGGTCCCGCGGCGCTGCGAAACCGGCGTCCCAGGTGCATCCCGCCGTCAAAAAGGATGACGACGAGCGCCACCGTCACGACGTCGACGACGAGGGCGAGGTGCGGGCGGTGCGCGCCGAGCACCGTGCCGACCGCAGCGGCCAGGACGAGGACGAGGACCGCTGCCGGGATGCGCAGGATCCGTGCTATTCGCTGACTGAGCAGCGCGGCAAACCCGACGACGCCCCAGATGAGCACTTGCGCGCCGAACTGCTCGAGGGTGTGCATACGCTCCCGCCTGGTCGACATTTTTCGGACGCCGACCAGACTTCCCGGCACGCCCCGCGCTGAGTATAGCCGTGCTCGACGAATTCCCGGCCGGTGACGCCGTCCGTCCAGTACGACCGGTCGTCACGAGAGCCCTGGCGCGGTTACGCGGGCGGGTATGCCGCTGCGCGGTTACTCCTCGTTTCCGCTGCCGGCCAGCTGTGCTGCGATCTGCTGGACGACGCCCGGATCAAGGAGTGTCGTCGTGTCGCCGAGTTCGCGATGGTCGGCGATGTCCCGGAGCAGTCGGCGCATGATTTTGCCGGACCGGGTCTTGGGCAGGTCGGCGGTGATGAGAATGTCCCTCGGCTTGGCAATCGGCCCAATCTCCTTTGCCACGTGCGCCCGCAGCTCCGCGGCAAAAGCAGCTCCCTGCGCCTCGTCCGCCGGTACCGATCCCTTCACCGTGACGAACGCGACAATGGCTTGACCGGTCACGGGGTCATGGGTGCCGACCACGGCGGCCTCGGCGACTTTCGGGTGCGAGACAAGGGCGTGCTCCACTTCGGTCGTCGAAATCCGATGGCCCGAGACATTCATGACGTCATCGACACGGCCGAGCAGCCAGATGTCGCCGTCTTCGTCGCGTTTCGCGCCGTCGCCGGCGAAGTATTTGCCGGGAAACCGCGACCAGTAGGTGTCGATGTACCGCTGCGGATCGCCCCAGATTCCGCGGAGCATTGACGGCCACGGTTCGGTGATGACGAGATAGCCGCCGCTGCCGTTCGGGACGGGGTTTCCGTCGTTGTCGACGACGTCCACGGTGATGCCGGGGAACGCCCGCATCGCCGCGCCCGGTTTGGTCGAGGTGACGCCCGGCAGTGGGGTAATCATGATGCTTCCGGTCTCCGTCTGCCACCACGTGTCGACGATGGGGCAGCGATTCCCGCCGATATGGGTGCGGTACCAGATCCACGCTTCCGGATTGATGGGTTCACCGACGCTGCCCAGCACACGCAGCGAGGACAGGTCGTGTTTCGCCGGCCATTCCTCCCCCCACTTCATGAACGTGCGGATCGTGGTCGGCGCGGTGTAGAGGATCGAAATCCGGTACTTCTCAATCATTTGCCACCAGCGGTCTTTCGCCGGCGTGTCCGGGGTGCCTTCGTACATGAACGACGTCGCCCGGTTGGCGAGCGGCCCGTACACGATGTAACTGTGCCCCGTCACCCAACCGATATCTGCGCCGCACCAATACAAATCCGTGTCCTCGTGCAGGTCGAAGACCATGCGGTGCGTTGCGGTCACGCCGGTCAGGTAACCCCCGGTGGTATGCAGAATTCCCTTTGGCTTGGCCGTTGTGCCACTGGTGTACATGATGTACAGCGGATGCTCGGCGTCGAATGCTTGCGCCTCGTGGGTGGACGGTTGACGGTCGACGATGTCATGCCACCAGATATCGCGTCCGTCATTCCAGGGAATGTCCTGACCCGTACGGCGTACGACGAGCACCTTGTCCACTTGCGGACACTGCGCGCACGCGTCGTCGACCGCCGGTTTGAGGGCATGCGCCGCACCGCGGCGGAAACCGCCGTCCGCGGTGATGATGAGCCGAGCTTGCGCGTCATTGGTCCTGCCAGCGAGCGCTTCCGCGGAGAAGCCACCGAAGACCACCGAATGCACCGCCCCGATCCGGGCGCACGCGAGCATGGCGACGACCGTCTCCGGGATCATCGGCATGTAGATCATGACACGGTCGCCGGCGGTGACACCCAGTTCGGTGAGCGCGTTTGCGGCCTGGCAGACCATCGCGGTGAGCTCGGCATAGGTGATGACCCGGGTGTCACCAGGTTCGCCCTCCCAGTAGAACGCCACCTTCCCGCCGTAACCCGCTGCGACGTGCCGGTCGAGGCAGTTCACCGCGGCGTTCAGCCGACCGCCCACGAACCATCGGGCGAAGGGCGCGTCGCTCCAGTCGAGCACCTGTTCCCAAGGCGTCGCCCACGTGAGCCGCTCGGCCTGCGCGGCCCAGAACGCCAGTCGGTCCCGCGCGGCCTCCTCGTAAATGGACGCCGTCGCGATGGCGTTCGCGGCTAGTTCCGGTGGTGGATCAAAGCGGCGCTGTTCGTGCAGCAGGTTGGCTAGGGTCGGGGAAGTCGCGCTCACGGCTGCACCCTTCCTTTCGTGATCGGGACGGCGCCGAGCCGACGGCCGGCCGGCTGTCGCCAGGATAGGGGAGGGCACTGGTCTAGGCCAATTATCCGCACGCGGTTTTCGTGCGGTGGCGACTACGGGAAGAACGCGGCGGCGACTACGGGCAGAAACCGAGTCGGCGAACGGGATCACCACGCTCGATCGGTGCACCGCGACGCCCTGCCTCGGCGGAGAGAGCTGGGCGCAGGCGTCCACGGCAGAAATGGGCGCAGGCGTCCACGGCAGAAAAATCATGAAGCTCGCACTCCGCCCGGGTTACCAAGCGTGCACTCGTCACGTCGAGGAGAGCCCGAGGCTGCCCCTGCGACGGCCTGAGACGGTCCAAGCCCCGCGTGGGTACCGCGGGCGGAGTGCGTAGCTCCTGACGTTGTTTGTACTCCCCACCGGCGTTGATCGGAAGGGTCATTCGGGGAAAGGTTGCGACGAATCCGGAGCGATCGGCAAAAATCTTGACGATTTGTGGTTGCGCCACCCGGGTCCTGGGAATTCGATGCGTGTCCGGGGTTGCGTTCATCCCCGGAAGCGTTACCGTGTTGGGGGTGCGGCTCTTCCCCCCAGAGCCGTACCGGGCAGTGGCCCCCGCTACCCCCCCGGCGGGGGCCACTCCTTTTGTGCGCGTTTTCGCCGGCGATGTTGGCGTTTCTGTGTCGGCTGTCCGTCCGGTCTCTGTGCGTCCTGCGTCTGCCCTGCTGTGCGATCGCGTTTCCGCTGCTGCCCCAATCCCGGCTCTGCGCGTGCATTGCCGTCCACAACTGCGATGGAGACCGTCCACAGCATGGTGTGATCCGCGGCCGATCGCCATCCACGTCAGAAAGACTCCAGGTGCGAGAGCGGAAATCACGGATCTCACCGAAATGGGGCGTCGTGACCATCTGGAACACCACAGCTGATCCCATTGGCGACGAGCGCCCGCGTGGGATGCCGTCATCGGCTCAGTGGGTGCCGGAGCAAGCCTTCGACGTGCGGCCCCGCCGTCCGCTCGTCATTACCGGCTCTGAGCAACTCCTCGATGACCTGCTGCGGATTGCCGCCGCGACAGGAACCGAACTGGATGTTGCTCCTGATCTGGTGGCCGCGCGGGACCGCTGGACGGACGCTCCATTGATCATCCTGGACGCCGCGCAGGTCACTGATCAGGTTGCGCGGTCGCTGCCGCGTCGGCCGGCGGTCGTTCTGGTCGTCCAGGGCGAGCCGGCGATGGATGCCTGGCAGCGTGCGGTCGTTGTGGGTGCTGAGCACATCGCGGCGTTGCCGACGGCGGAACCATGGCTCAGCGAACAACTCGCCGACGTCCTCGAAGGACCCCCGCGCGCGGTCAGCGTCGCGATTACCGGGGTCGTCGGTGGGTGCGGTGCGACGACATTGGCCGCCGGTTTAGCGACCGTCGCGGGCCGGCATGGCATTCGCACCGCACTTGTGGATGCCGATCCGTGGGGCGGTGGGATCGACCTGCTCTTCGGCGGAGAGGGAGCGCGGGGCCTCCGGTGGGCCGATCTCACGGGCGCCGAGGGACGGCTGCCCGCGGGCGCGTTGCGTGACCAGTTGCCGCAGCTTGACGATCTCGTTGTGCTGAGCCATAGTCCGTCGCGGTTCACCGCGATGAGCGAGCCGGTCGTCCCGCATGTGATCGGGGCGCTGAGTCGATGTAACGACCTTCTCGTCTTCGATCTGCCGCGGTATGAAAGCGGGCCGGTCAGCACGGCGGCACCCGGTTCGCCGCGATCCTTTCCCGACTTTGAGGTGACGCTAGCCGTCGTGCCCGATGACGTTCGGGCAATCGCGGCTGCCCGTGCCTTTCTCCCTCGGTTAGGCGGTCGAGTCTGGGTGGTTACCAGGCGCCGGACTGCCGCTCTGAGTGGACCGGAAATCGCCGGCCTCCTGGGCGTTCCGTGGTTGGGCGAAGTGCGACACGAAGCCCGGCTCGTCGGCGCTGCGCAGCGGGGCGAGGCGCCGGGTGCTTCCGGCATGGGCGCGCTGGCGCGGCTTTGTGCGCATCTCCTGCAGCGGATTGCGGCCGCGGTGGCGGCCACGCGTCCGGGTCCGCTTGCTGCACGGTGGCAGGCCGTGGCGCAATGACCACATCGACCCCGACAGCGACCGAGGCATTGACCCGATCCGTTCGGCTTCGCCTCGCCGTCGCGCACGCCCCGATCTCCCGCGCTCAGGTCGCGCATGCACTGGTCTCTGAAGGCGCCGCTCCGACACTTGGCGTCCGGGGTGTTCTCGCCGCTGCCGAGGCGGTGTTCGCCGATATCTCCGGAGCCGGCGTCCTTGAACCGCTGTTCGCCTGGCCCGGTGTGACTGACGTGTTGGTCAATGGACCGGATGAGGTGTGGGTTGACCGCGGAACAGGACTGCAGCGTGTCGACGTCGACCTCGGTTGCGACGCCGACGTACGGCGACTAGCCGTCCGGTTGGCAGCCGCCGCCGGACGTCGGCTCGATGAGGCGGCGCCGTGTGTCGACGTCCGGCTGCCGAACGGGGTTCGCATGCACGCCGTTCTCCCACCGATTTCCACCAGCACGCACCTATCATTTCGGGTTCCTAGTCGTCGCCCGTTTCGGTTCACGGAATTCGTCGAAAGCCGGACGATTGATCCGCGTCTTGCGCCGTATTTACAGGCGCTCGTGGCGAACCGGATTTCCTTCCTTGTCAGCGGAGCGACCGGCAGCGGGAAAACGACGCTGCTTGGCTGCCTCCTCGGTTTGGTTCACCCGAGAGAGCGGGTCGTCCTCGTTGAGGACGTGCCCGAAATCCAAACAATTCACCGTCACGTTGTCCGCCTGCAGGCGCGCCCCGCCAATGCCGAAGGCGCCGGTACCGTCAGCGTGCGGCAATTGGTTCGCGAAGCCCTCCGGATGCGGCCGGACCGCATCGTGATCGGTGAGGTACGCGGTGCTGAATGCATCGACCTTCTCGCTGCGCTGAACGTTGGCCACGACGGCTGTGCGGGTACGCTGCACGCCAATTCCCCGGAGGATGTTCCGGCCCGCTTGGAGGCTCTGGCGATGGTTGGCGGGATGCGTCGGGCCGCAGTGCACAGCCACATTGCCGCCGGACTACGCGCCGTGATTCACATCGTCCGGGATGCGGCTGGCGTGCGTACGGTGTCGGCGATTGGAATTGTGCAGCGTCGCCGTGACGGTCTGGTGACGGTCGAGCCTGCGGTGGGGGTGGCTGGTACGCAGTTCTGGCGCGGCCGAGGCGCTGGGGTGTTGGAAAACTGGTTGGGCGCGCACGTGGCGGTGTCATGAACCCGTGGGTAATCGGGAGCTTGGTTGGCGCGGCCGTCCTCAGTGCAACGACTGGTTCACGTCGCGCGCCGCGAACGGCGCGCGGAGGGCCCCGCCGTTATGCGTTGCCGATGGGGGCGCTGTTTCTCGCGTGGCTCATCCTCGTCGTGGGCGTCATTCCCGCAGCAGTGATCGGCGCGTTCGCTGGTGGAACCGTCGGCTGGGCGACACGGCGCGTGCAGCGTCAGCTCCGCAGGACGGTCAAGGCGGAACTCGTCCGATTTGGGCATGTGTGGGCTGCGCAGTTGCGATCCGGGCGGGTACCGGCAGATGCGTTGGCTGCGGCCGCCGGCGAGATGCACCACCCTGCGCTGGCTCGGCTGTTCGTTGCTATTGCGGACGCCGCGCGCCACGGGGATATCGACCGCGTCACCGAACTTTTTGTGACACCCACGGCAAAAATCGGCGGCCCGCCGCTTGCCGATCTGGCGCGTTACGCACCGTGCTGGCGGATCGGTGTGGAGAGCGGAGCGGGTCTTGCTCGGCTGGTCGAGCGGACAGCGGATGCGATCCAAGCCGATGTGGACCTCCACCAGGAGGTGCAGACCGCGCTGGCTGCGCCCCGTGCCACCATCCGGCTCCTCGGTGCGCTGCCGATCGCCGGTCTTCTCTTCGGCACGGTCATTGGCGTCGCGTCTTGGCGGTTTTTGTTCGGGCACCCGCTTGGTCTGGCCTGCCTGAGCGTAGCTGTGGCTCTGGAAGTCGGCGGCTTGCTGTGGTGTCGGCGCATCGCGGCCCGCATCTATTCTGCGGCGACTCTCCAGCACCACTGACATGCGGACCGATATCCTCTCGTGGCTGTTTCTTATCGGCCTCGGATGCACGGCCGCCGGCGGCGACGTACGTAAACGCATGCACCGACGCCTGGCTGCAACGGAATTCCGGTGGAATGCCGGCCGGCCACAGCGACCGGTCCTGACGCGAGCACGACGGGCTCCCGCGGTTACCGATGATCTTCTTCCCCTCGCGTGTGACCTTCTTGCCGCTTGCCTCGAAACCGGTGTGACCAGTCGGCGGGCGCTGGAGCTCGTCGTCGAGGCGTTGGGTCGTGACAGTCTCAACACGCCCCTTCCCGCGGTATCCAGCGCGCTTCGGCTCGGCGCGTCTGCGGTGCAAGCATGGGCCGAGGTGCCAGCCGAACTCGGCTGGACCGAGGTCGCGGGAGCATTTGGGCAAGCGGAGAGTTCGGGCCTTGCCCTTGCCGGCACACTGACGCGGCTGGCTGATGAACGGCGCCGGACGGTTCGAGCGTGGGCGACGCAGGCCACCGCCCGGGCGGGCGTACGGATGGCGCTGCCCCTTGGTGTGTGTTTCTTACCAGCCTTTCTTCTGGTCGGCGTTCTGCCGGTCATCTTTGGTGTTGCGCATTCACTCTGGCCGCGGTAATCGCGTGGCGCAGCGTTTCCACAACGTACGGGCGCAGCATCCACGGCCTATGCATCAAGCACGCCGTATGTCGCCGCAGGTTGGAATGCTGGACGCGTCGTCGTAAGACGGAACCCTTGCAACGGAGGAGGAACGATGTCGACTGTCATCGGAGCATTTCGGCTCATGTCTCAGCATCTTCGACGGTCGCCCGTGCGATGCAGGTCCGTCGCGCTTCTCAAGCGGGTGGTGCGGTGCAGAGCCATGCACGACGCAGGCATGTCAACAGCCGAATACGCCATCGGCACCTTGGCGGCATGTGCCTTTGCTGCGTTGCTGTACAAAGTCGTGACGAGCAGCACGGTGCTGCAACTGCTGACCGGTCTGGTGACGCGTGCGCTCAAGGCTCCGTTCTAGTTTCCAGCGAAAGCGGTTGGTCTGGCATGCAAGGACGCAGCGGATTTTGGTACCGGTTGGTGACCAGGCGTCGTGACAGACGGCTGGAAGGCATCGAACCCGTCAACATCGGCGTCGGTACGCCGAAGTCTGCAGGCTTCGTCACCGCCGAAACCGCGGTCGCGTTGCCGGTGGTCGCCCTCATCCTCACCTTCATCCTGTGGGCGGTCGCCGTCGGTATCGCGCAGATCCGGGTCATCGACGCGGCGCGGGCCGGCGCCCGAGCTGCGGCACGCGGGGAGCCCGATTCCCAAGCAATCGCAGCCGCCCGGCTCGCGGCGCCGTCCGGTGCGAGTGTGCGTCTCACACGACGGGTCGATCCGACGGATCCGGATACCCCTCCGCTCATCGAGGTGGTCGTGCAAGCGCGGATCGGGCCAGAGCTCTTTCACCATTCAGGCATTTCCTCGGTGACCGCCACCGCGTTCGCTGAACCCGAATGGTAACGCCAAGACGCTGGGATCGACCCGCAGCTACACGTGTCGGCGTCTTCCGGACGGCTGATAGAAAGGAGAAATCTACGTGGCGATACATACATGGAGACCGCGCCGGAGTACTGACAATGGCAGTGCGAGCCTCTGGTTTGTGTCGGCCGTATTTCTGGCCATGACGATCGGGTGGGTTGGCCTCTCACTCGGAACCGTCATCTCAGGGCGACACGCCGCGGGTGGAGCGGCCGATCTCGCTGCTCTGGCGGCCGCTGCTCGGCTCGAAACCACGGCGGAATTCAACGGAACTGCGGCCCTGCATACCGGTGACCGTGACGGCGCCACCACACCATCCACCGAATCGGACGAAACGACCCGCCGGTCCGCGTGCACAGCGGCAGCCCAGGTCGCTGAGCGAAATCACGCGAAGCTCACCACGTGCCGCATTGTGAACGGCAGCGTCGACGTAGAGGTACGCGTCGATGTGCCGCTTTACGCTGCGCACCGCTGGGTTGTCACCGTGAGAGCAGAAGCTCGAGCCGGTCCCGCAGCGGTGACATCAGAGGGTCGGGCGCCACCGGGAAATCCGTCTCTTCGTGAACATGCATAGTCAGGCTGCGGTCGACTATCCGCCTGCTAATACGACGTCGAGGAGCTCAATTGCCCCGGCCTTATCCAACGGTTCGTTCCCGTTTCCGCACTTTGGTGACTGAATGCACGACGGACAGCCGTGGTCGCATGCGCATCGGGCGATGGCGTCTCGGGTAGCGTGAAGCCACTGTCGGTACGCTGTATAGCCGCGCTCAGCGATTCCCGCTCCGCCGGGATAACCGTCGTAGACGAATACGGTAAGCCGGCCGGTGTCCGGATGCCAGGCGGTGGACACGCCCCCGATGTCCCATCGATCGCAGGTCGCGAAGAGCGGCAGGAGGCCGATTGCTGCGTGCTCCGCTGCGTGCGCGGCCCCCGGACACCGCTCCGGTGTCAGGGCGGCGCGACGCAGCGCGTCCTCCGCAACGGTCCACCACACCGCCTTCGTGGCCAACCGCTGTGTGCGCGGTTCCAGCGGAAATCGATCCAGAAACTCTCCGGTGAGCAGTCGCTTACGGGCGAAGCCGACGACCTGCCGCAGCACGGCCACCCGGCCAAAACAGACCGTCGCCGTGTCCCGCATTGTGGTCGCCACGGTTTCAGCGACGCGAATGTCGGTCACTTCCTCCGCGATGGTCACATATTCGACGTCCGCCGCCCGCACCAGCACAGCACGCGCCGCGGCATCGTAGCTCTCCACGAGAAAACTCTGTCCCTGATGCACATACACCGCCCCGGGGTGCAAGGTGACATCGGCGTGCACGTCGGTTGCGGTTCCGAGCAGCTGACCGGTCGGGAGCTCGACAATGTCGACCGTCCCACCGCCCGCGCCCCGCAAATCGATCGACGCAGTCGGCGACTCGCGCCTCACCCAGTGCCAGCCGTCCCGACGGCGGCGAAGCAGCCCCCGGCGTGTCAGGTCGTCGAATAGTGCGGCGGCATCGTCAGTAGGTGCTGACCCGGCCGCGGATACCGATGCGCCGGGAATCGCCGGACCGGGGGGAGGTGCGTGAGGTGCCGACCCGCCCGAAGACACCGACGTGCCCGGGGGCACCGAAAATACAGCACCGCCTGGAGGTGCCGAGAACACCTCGACATCCTCCGACGTCAACGGCAATTCAGCTGCAGCTGCGCATACCTGCGGCGCAAGCACATAGCGATTCCCTGGATCGAAGACAAATGCCTCAACCCCTCCGTCCAGCAGTGTCTCGGGACGCCGGACGAGGTAGCGATCCAGTGGGTCATCCCGGGCGATGAACAGCGCGAGTGCCGGAGAGTTCCGGCGTCCCGCGCGGCCGACCTGCTGCCATAACGACGCACGCGTCCCGGGGAAGCCGACCAGCACTACCGCGTCAACCCCGGCGACATCGACGCCCAACTCCAGTGCGGACGTCGCCGCGAGTCCCCGCAATCGTCCCGAACGCAGCCCAGCCTCCAACCGGCGACGCTCGTCGGCGAGATAGCCGCCGCGATATGCCGCGACAGCGTGCACAGCCGAGGGTCTGATCGTCTCCAGGTGGCGCCGGGCTGCGGCCGCGAGAATCTCGGTCCCCCGGCGCGAATTGATGTACGCGATGACCCGTTGACCGCGGGCTACCAGCTGCGCCACAGCGTATGCGGCCTCGGCCACCGCCGATGCACCCGTTGGTTCAACGAAGGCGAAGCGAAGCGGTGCGCGCGGAGCCGCGTCGCCGCGCACCACCCGGGCCGGTACGCCGGTGAGCAGCAGGGCCGCACGGTCCGGCTCGGCGACCGTCGCCGATGCGCAGACGAAAACGGGATCGGCGCCGTAGTGTCGGCAAATCCGCCGCAATCGGCGGAGCACAGCGGCGACCTGGGCGCCAAAAATCCCCCGGTAACAGTGGCATTCATCGACGACGACGTAGCGGAGTCCACGCCAGAGCGACGTCCACCGTTGATGACCCGGCAGCAGCCCGTAGTGCAACATGTCGGGATTGGTCAAGACGACGTTCGCGTACCGGCGGGCCCAGGACCGGTCCGCCGGTGAACTGTCTCCGTCATAGATCGCCGCACAGACGCCCGGGACGGCCCATGCTCGAATCCGGGCCAACTGGTCCGCTGCGAGTGCCTTGGTTGGACTGAGATACAGCACGGTCGGCGTCCGCCGCTGGCCGCGGCCTTGCGCCTCCGCTGCAGCGATCGCCGCTAAGCCGGGAAGAAGGCAGGCGAGCGACTTGCCCGACGCCGTCCCGGTCGTCACGATCACGTGCTGTCCGCGGTAGGCAAGGTCCGCTGTCTCGACTTGATGACGCCACGGCTGGTGAATTCCGGCCGCCTGCAAGGCATTGACCACGGACGCCGGCACCCAGGATGGCCACGGTTCGGCGCGCTCTGCCCGCGGCGCAAGAGTCGCGACTCCGGTGACGTGGACCGAGCGTCCGGCGAAGAGCGCAGCGATGTCGGGATGGTCGCACTCACCTGCCGTGAGAACAGCGCCGGATTCACCGGGCTCGGAGTCGCTCGCGCTGCGTACCACCGCGGCAGGCACCTTCACGCCGATCCAGTCTCCCAGCCAGGGCCGTGGGTGACCGGGATCGACGCGGCCGTCCAGCCGGCGTCCGGGATCGACGCGGCCGTCCAGCCGGCGTGGGTGATTGAATACCTCCTAACCGGGTAGCCACCGGCACAGAAGAGCGGGTAGCCACCGGCACAGCACCGTAGGGCAACCCAACCCGACCCACCGATCTGCTTGGGAGGCAATCCGTGGACCTATCCCTGTCAACGCGGACCGAGGGTGACCGTACGGTGGTCAGCGTCAGCGGCGAGATCGACGTCTACACGGCACCGAAACTCCGCGAACAGCTCATTGATCTTGTGTCAGCCGGCGTCTACCACATCATCGTCGACATGGAGAACGTCGAATTCCTCGACTCCACGGGGCTCGGCGTCTTGGTGGGCGGGCTCAAACGGGTGCGCGCCCACGATGGTTCGTTACGGCTGGTGTGCACCCAGGAGCGCATCTTGAAGATCTTCCGGATCACGGGACTTACCAAGGTCTTCCCGATCTACAGTTCGGTCGAGGAGGCGTTGGCCGCGACGGATTGATCGGGTGCGCCATGCTGATCACAAACGGCGCAAGAGCCGGCGGGTGAGGGTCCAGGGACCGCGGAGCGGCCCGCGGGAAGGGGTCCGCCGTCGGCAGGAACGGGTCCGCGGACCGGAGAGCCGGCAGCAGGGGTCCGCAGACGGCAGTGCCGGCGGAAGGGGATCACGACGGGAGAGCCCGCAGGTGACCGATCACAGAAGGTTGGAGAGCAGACCGGCGGGGGCTCACCGACGGATGTGGGCTCACAGACTCGATGGGGGGCCATGGTGCGGTCGACGGTGACCTTGCGGTTTACCGCGCTTCCCGCCCACGTGCGGACTGCCCGGTTTGTCGCGACAGCGGTCGCCCGTCGTGCCGGACTGCCGGAGTCGTTGCTCGACGAGGTACGGCTCGCCGTCTCCGAGGCGTGCTCCCTTGCTGTCCGGGCGCATCAACGACATGCGCCGGCCGTGCCGGTCGAGGTACGGCTGAGCGACGACGGGAAAACCTTCTGCGTCGAGGTGCAGGACGCCGTTCCGCGCACCGGGCGGGCCGTCGTCCAACCGCCGCCAGGACGCCCGAACGCCAATGCGGCCGCCGCGCGGGCGGCGCTCGGTCTCGACGGCGCCGAGGGACTCCCTGACGTCGATGACCCGACAACCCGCGAACAGCTCGGCCTCGCGGTCATCGCCGGCCTCGTTGATGATCTCCGGGTTGAGTACGGACCGGCCGGTGCGGTGATCTCATTGCGGTGGCCTGCAGCCGAAGGTGTCGCGGAGTGAGCGATGTCACCGCGTGACAAGTCTGGTATCGCTTGCGCTGGCGGGGATGTGGTGACGTAGACTCCGGCATCCACAGAATCCGCCGGTGCCGTGACGGCGCGGCG
>Ga0070737_10004818_pt1 | contig 13228 bp, 11 predicted proteins | sample Coa_R1_10_FD_66438 | JGI IMG/M metagenome (GOLD analysis project Ga0070737, IMG submission 66438) | Surface soil microbial communities from Centralia Pennsylvania, which are recovering from an underground coalmine fire - Coalmine... | ecosystem: Environmental > Terrestrial > Soil > Unclassified... | reverse complement strand
CGAAGCGGGGCCGGCGCGGCCACGAAGCCAGTGGGGGCGTCGAGGCGCCAGATGGTGAGGGCGAGGGTGAGGCCGGCGCGCCTGAGCTCACAGCGACCAAGGAGGACGAAGCTAGCGCCGCCGGGCAAACCCGTGCCGACGAAGCTGGTGCCGGCGAGCAAACCCAAGGCTGACAGTTGGTTCGCGTGGGCGAAGCCGGCGGCCAAGGCGCCTAGGCCGGAGCAGATCTAGGCGGGCGCTAGCTTGCTCGGGCAGGCCCCGCTGGCGCTCGCTGCGCCCGCGACAGGCGGCACAGCCGGGCTACCAGCACCTCTAGCACCCAAATGGGTTCCAAGCCCGTCTTGCCTTTGAGCGCTAGCTCAGCGTCGGCGAGCGCCAAGATCGCGTCGCCGGCACCTCTGGGCCCGAGCAGGCGAGCCCTGTCGAGAGCCTTCTTGGCAGGAAAGGTGCTCTTGCCTGCGGGGAGCCCCAGCGCCGCGGCGGCTGCCGCCTCGGTCGTGATGGAGGGTGATTGCACCCTCAAGATGTTCGAGAAGTGGCGGTGCAAGATGGCGAGCAGCACCAGCGGGTGGCGGCCCCCGGCCTCGCTGAGCCGGTGGAGCAGTGCAAGTGCTCGCTCGGTGTCGCCCCGGTCGATCGCGTCGGTCAGGTCCCAGGGGGGCACAGCGCCCGCTTGGCCAAGGTACGGCTCGACCTCCTCCGGGCCGAGCCGAGCGCCTCGCCCGTAGGCGGCTTCGAGCACTCCCAACAGCGCGCTGAGCCGCCCAAGGTCCTCGCCAAGGTGGGCTTCGAGCAGCGCCGCAGCGTCGCGGTCCAGCTTCACCGACGAGCGGGCGAGCTTCCCGGCGACCCAATTTCGCGCCTCCTTCGAAGCTACGTCGGCAGAGACCACCCTGGCCGCCGGCGCCGCCTTCCACGCGGCCACGAACTTCGGCGCCAGCTGCCCTCCCCCGGCTGCCACCACGAGCTTCGTGGTCGGCTGCGGTGCCTGAACGTAGTCCAGCAGGGCCCTGAGCTGCTCCGACCCGAAGCGGCCTGCGTCGCGCACCACCACCACCCGCCGGTCCGCCAGGAACGGGGGTGTCCGGCATGCAACCACCACCCCGCCGAGGTCCACGTCGTCACCGGAGAAGTCCTCTAGCACCATGGACCGGTCTGCCTCGCCTACGAGCTCGGAAACGAGCCCGGAAACAGCCTGCGAAACAAGCGACGGGTCTTGGCCGGCAACCAGCCAAGCAAGCGGCGCCGCGGGCTCAGCGCTCACGCGGCCTCCCCTTTGGCGGCTTCCAGTACCGCCGCGACCATGTCCCGCACCCGTCGCGTCGCCTCGACGAAGTGGGTCCGCAGCACCCGGCAACCTAGAGACGCTCCGAGCGCCTGGGCGGCCAGGGTGGCCTCGCGTCGCTCCGTTATGGCCAAGCCGAGTAGTTCCCCGAGGAAGTCCTTGTTGGAGGCCGCCAGGAAAAGCGGGTAGCCGAGCCTCGCGAACCTCTGCGACGCCCCGAGCAGGGCGAGGGATTGCTCAGTGTTCTTACCGAGGTCGAGGCCGGGGTCGAGGATGACCCTCTCGCGAGGTACCCCGGCCGCTTCGGCCCTGCGCGCCCGGTCCAAGAGGAACTGCTCGACCTCGCCTACCACGTCGGCGTAGACGGGGTTGGGGTCCACGACCCGGGGCCTCAGGCGGATGTGGGTCGCGACGACGCTTGCGCCCGCCGCTGCCGCCGCCGGCAGGTAAGCGGGGTCGGCGAAGCCACTGATGTCGTTGCCGACCACGGCACCCAGCTTGAACGCCTCCGCAGCGACCGAAGCTCGCCAGGTGTCCACCGATACCGGCAAGCCGAAGCGGGCAACCAGGCCCTCCACCGCCGGCAGCAACCGGTCCATCTCCTCTTGCTCGCTTACCTCCGGGCCGGCGCCCGCCTTGACGGCCCCCACGTCGATGACGTCGGCGCCCTCTTCAGCGATCTGTCGGGCGCGCTCCCAAAAGGCGTCCCACTCCCAGGTGGCCCCGTGGTCGTAAAACGAGTCGGGCGTCCGGTTGATGATGCCCATGACCAGCGCTCGGGTCGAAATGTCGTACCGCCGGCCGCCCAGGTCAAGCGTGGTAGCCGCGAGCACAGCCGCGCTCAGAACAGCCTTGCTGTCAAACGCTTGCGGTAGTCGTTGACACGGGGGTCCTCCGGCCCCATGACTTCCAAGAGGTCGAGGTACTCCTGCCTAGCAGTGGGGTCGTCCTTTACTTTGTCCAAGAGCGCTTCCAGCTTCGCCGTGACATCGCCGTCGACCTCGTCTCCTACCCGGGCGCGAGCAAGCAGCCGGCGCACCTCAGGGGTACCGGGCAACTTCGCAAGCAGTTGGGTGGCCTCGTCCCTGTCCCCGTCCGAGCCCCGCTCCACGAGCAGGGACGCAAGGGCAACGATGGCCGCCTCGTTGCCTGGCTCAAGCTCCAGAGCTTTGCGGAGGGAGGCCTCGTCGCCTTTGGCCACGAGCTCGTCCACTTCGCCAGGCGGAGGTGCCACCTCAGCCAGCCAAGCTCGCACCGCCGGCTCGGGCTGTGCACCGATGAAGCCGCTCACGACCCGCCGGTTGCGGAGCGCGTAAACCGCTGGGATGGACTGCACCTGGAAGGTGGCGGCGGCTCGAGGGTTCGAGTCAACGTCCACCTTGGCGAGCACAACCTCGCCGTCCCGCTCGGCGACCACTCTTTCGAGGACCGGCCCGAGAGCGCGGCACGGCCCGCACCACGCCGCCCACAGGTCAACGACAACTGGCTTTTCGACCGAACGTTCCAAGACCTCAGCCTCAAAGGTGGCATCGGTCACATCAATCGCTACGCTCATTTCCGTCCTTTCGATAAGCTACAGCGCTCTGGCACCTCTGTGCATTCCCGGCGCGTGCGGCCCGGTAGCCTGCTAAGCGGACAGCCATGCCCCTAGCCTCCGTCCACAACTGGCCCAAACTCGACCGTCCCGTCCTAGTCCTCGGCTTGGAAGGCTGGGTGGACGCGGGCGGGGCCGCCAACCAGGCGGTGAGCACGCTGGCAGAAGCCTTCCCGCGTGAGCTCGTGGCCACCTTCGACTCCGACGCGCTCATCGACCACCGCTCGCGCCGGCCCGTGCTGCGGATCTCGCACGGCATCTACGGCCAGGTCGCATGGCCCGAACTGCGCCTCTACTCCCAGACGCAAACAGGGGGCCGTAGCCTTCTCATCTTGTCCGGGCCGGAGCCTGACCTGCGCTGGCACCAATGGAGCGCCGAAGTGGTGGCTCTCGGCCAGCGCCTCGGAGCCGAGATGGTCATCGGGCTCGGCGCCTTCCCGGCCCCCGTCCCCCACACCCGACCGGTACGGCTTACGGCGGTGGCCAACAGCGAGCCCCTGGCAGGGCGTATCGGTTTCATCCCCGCCACCATCGACGTGCCGGCGAGCGCCCAATCAGTCCTCGAGTCGAGCTTCGGCCAGGCGGGCGTGCCGACCGTGGGCCTCTACGCGCGAGTACCCCATTACGTGGCCGCCAGCCCCTACCCTGACGCGTCCGCTGCCCTGCTCGACAAGCTCGCGGAGCTGACAGGCCTCCACATCGACACCTCCGCTCTCCACGAAGCGGGGCAGCTCACCCGGCAGAGGATCCAAGCCCTGATCGAGGTCAGCGAAGAGCACCAGGACATGGTGCGCAAGCTCGAAGCCCAGCACGACTCCGAGTTCACCGAGCCTGCACCAGAAGCGCTCAACTTGCCGAGCGGCGACGAGATAGCGGCAGAGCTCGAGAAGTTCCTCCGCGAGGAGGGCTATCGAGAATAGCTCTTAGAGCACCAAGTTGACGAGGTTTGGCGGCCGGGCCACCACCCGTCTTGGTTGCTGGCCGTCGAGCTGGGAAGCGACCTTGGGGCTGGCGAGGGCGGCAGCCACGACCTCGGCCTCGCTGGCTGAAGCCGGCACTTCGAGCTTGTCCCGCAGCTTGCCGTTCACTTGGACGACGAGCACCACCGTGTCCTCAGCCAACAGGGCAGGGTCCGCCTCCGGCCATGGTTCGTCATGGACGCGGGCGCCCTCGCCGTGACGGCGCTCCCACAGTTCGGCCGTCATGTGAGGGGCCATCGGGGCCAGCAGCTTTATCAGCGTGTCCACCGAAGCCCACAGGTCCTGCTTCCTCGCCCCGGCCTGAGCGTAGCGGTAGAGCAGGTTGGTGTGCTCGCGCAAGGCGGCCACAGCAGTGTTGTAGCTCCAGCGCTCGAAATCCCGTGTGACCCTGTCCACCAGCCTGGCCGTGGCCCGTTCGACCTCGCGGTCTTCGGCTCGCCGCTCCCGCTCTTCGCCGTCGGCGCCCTCCGCCTCCCCAGTGGCGAGCCGCCACACGCGGTCCAAGAACCGCCGGCACCCTTCGATCACTTCGGTCGTCTGGGCCGTCCAGTCGAAGTCGTCCGCCGGCGGGCCGACGAAGAGGTGGAAAACTCTGAGCGCGTCTGCTCCCACTGAAGAGTAGAAGTCCTCGGGTGCAACCAAGTTGCCCTTGGACTTCGACATCTTCGTGCCCTCCATGCGGATCATGCCTTGTGTGAACAACCGCTTGAAAGGCTCTCTTAGAGACTTGGGGGCGAGCCCCAAGTCCCCGAGCGCCCGCGTGTAGAACCTCGCGTAGAGAAGGTGGAGGATGGCGTGCTCGATACCACCTATGTACTGGTCTACTGGCATCCAACGCTCCACGGCCTGCTGGTTGACTGGCGCGTTTTCGTCCCAAGGGTCGCAGAAGCGCAAGAAGTACCAGGAAGAGTCGACGAAGGTGTCCATCGTGTCGGTCTCACGCTCGGCCGGGCGGCCGCAACGGGGGCACTTCACGTGCAGGAAGCCTTCGTGGGAGCGCAGCGGGGACTGGCCCGTCGGCAAGAACTCGACGTCGTCAGGCAAAAGGACCGGGAGGTCCTCTTCGGGTACGGGCACGACCCCCTCGACGGGGCAGTAGACGACGGGGATCGGGCAACCCCAATAGCGCTGGCGGGACACCAGCCAGTCGCGCAGGCGGTACTGCACAGAACGCCTGCCGATGCCGTTTCGCTCCAACCATTCCGTAGCCTTTTGCTTGGCTACCTCAGTGCTCACGATGCCGTTCAGCCAGTCGCTGTTTATACGGGGGCCCTCACCGCTGTAAGCTTCGCCTTGCCAAGCGTCGGGGGGCTGGACCGTACGGACTATGGGCAGGCCGAAAGCCTTGGCGAAGTCCCAGTCGCGCTGGTCCTCAGCAGGCACAGCCATGATGGCACCGGTCCCGTAGCTCATGAGGACGTAGTCGGCGACGTACACCGGCACCGGCTTGCTGTTGAACGGGTTCACGGCGTAGGCGCCCGTGAAGACACCGCGCTTGGCGAGCGGGCCCTCGGTGGACTGGCGCTCGATCTCGGTCTCGTTGCGGGCACGCTCCACGAACGCGTCGACTTCACCCCGCCGCTCCGGGGCGGTGATGGCGCCCACGAGCGGGTGCTCGGGGGCGAGGACCACGAACGTCATGCCGAACGCAGTGTCAGGGCGGGTGGTGAAGACCTCTACTTTGTGCTGCGTCCCGGCAACTTGCATCTCGAACCGGGCTCCCTCGCTCTTGCCGATCCAGTTGCGCTGCATTGCCTTCACGCGCTCGGGCCATTCGAGGCCGTCTAGTGCTTCGAGCAGCTCCTCGGCGTAGTCGGTGATCCGAAAGAACCACTGTTCGAGATCCTGCTTTACGACCTTGTCGCCGCTGCGCTCGCAGGTCCCGTCCGCCAGGACCTGCTCGTTGGCCAGCACGGTGTTGCAGCCAGGGCACCAGTTGACGGGGGCCCTTTTGCGGTAGGCCAGCCCGGCTTCCAAGAACCGCAGGAAAATGACCTGGTTGAAACGCATGTACGTCGGGTCGTGACTGCGCAGCGTCCGCCGCCAGTCATAGGCGGTGCCGAGCCGGCGGACCGACCGTGACAGCTCAGAGATGCGGGCCTCGGTGAAGGCACGCGGGTGGGTACCGGTCTTGATAGCCGCGTTTTCGGCGGGGAGCCCGAAACTGTCGAAGCCGAACGGGGAGAGCACCGCATAACCTTGCATGCGGCGCCAGCGGACGTTTAGATCCCCGAAAGTGTAGTTGCGGATATGGCCCTGGTGCGCCGGCCCGCTCGGGTAGGGGTACATCGACAGCACATAGAACTTGGGGCGGGGGTCGTCATTGCCGACCCAGAACGCGTGCTCGGCCTCCCAGCGCTCCTGCCAGCGCCGTTCCACCTCCACTGCGTCGTAGGCGTAGTTCATCGCCCCACTAGGGTACGCGAACGGCTTGGGCGGCCCGCGTCGGCTTGTGGCACACGAACCGGTCAGCCGAGGCGCTCGTCGCCGGCTTCCTACGCCCTGAGCCAGTTGCCAGCTAATGCTCGGTTCAGCTTCGGCTGCTACCTTGCCTGGTGTGGCAGGGGAAGGCACCACGCTCACCATAGGCCTGAAGGACCGCAGCTACGAGGTGTCACCTGGAGAGGCGCTCACCTTCGGGCGTTCCCAGCGTGCAACCGTCTGCCTAGACCCCACTGACCTTGGCATCTCCCGCATCGCAGGAGCGGTCGAGTCAGACGGTGGCGTGTGGTGGCTAGTCAACAAGAGCTCGGTTAGGCCCCTAGAGGTGGTGGACGACGTGGGGATCCGCACTGTGCTCCCTCCCGGCCGGCGCATTGCGGTCACCGCCCCTATCACGGTCATCGTCGAAGGGTCCACCCGCCGCCACGCCCTCACGCTCGACTTGCCCGAACAGGCGCGCGAGAGCCTGGCTGCAGGTCCCGTCCCCGTAGTCCAAGTCGAGGGCAACCCGACTCAGGCAGCTACCGACGTATCGATCACGCCGGCAGACAAGCTGGCCCTAGTGGCGCTGTTCTCGGGCTACCTCGAGCCTTTCCCCCGCTACGACCCCCACCCGAAGAGCTACGCCGAGGCTGCCGCCCGGCTCTCCTGGCCGCGGACCACCCTCATCAAGCGCGTGGAGTACCTGCGGACGCGGCTCACCAACGCCGGCGTCCCCAACCTCCTCGGGGACAACGCTCTCCAGCACCTAGCCGAGTGGGCGCTCGCCACCGGCCTGATCAGCCGGGACGACCTGTCCCTGCTCCCCCCCCGCTAGAAGACCTGTCCTTGCCCGGGAGCTTGTGTTCCTTGGCCCCGGCCCTAGAGGCCGCCTTCGCTGGCGCCGTTCCGGGAAGGGCACAGGAGAGTGCTAGAGTCAGTTGCCCGCGGGGCTGTAGCTCAGTTGGTAGAGCGTCGCCATGGCATGGCGAAGGCCACGGGTTCAATTCCCGTCAGCTCCACACACACGCACAGGTCGAGGTGCAGCACGCCCCACGCCTTTGTCAGCTTTGCAGCCATGCCTCAGGCTGCTTGTCGGCGACCGGCTTGTGCGGTGCCTAGCTGTGCATGGAAAACCGCTCGTCCCTTTCATCTCGTACCGGCTGGCGTGGCCACAACGGCTTACCGGGCCCTCTCGGGCGTTGACGTAGCTCAAGTTGACCCCACCTTCCTTGAGCTTATTGAGCACCTCTAAGAGGTACTTAGTCGACGGCTGGCAATGACAGCTCGCGTTGGAGATCCACGTGACCACGCTCTTTTCGACCCGCATCATCCCAGCAGCCGCCACCTGTGCCCCTGCCAGAAGGACGAGTGACGGAACGCTCCCACCTGACCCTCACCCGAATAGAAGTCGCCCCCGAGCGAGAGCAGATAAGTGCCGAGCCGGCTTCGCTGCTGTCACCATGCATGTCACCGCTAATGTGAGTCGTGTCGTAGTCTCCAAAAGCCACTTCCCGTTCTGCGCCCCTGTCCTTTTCTGGGCCCTGCCCCCAGCCGCTCTTAGCTTGTAAGCTTGCGCCTCCAAGGGGCTCAGGTAACGAGTGCGTCGTACTCTTCCATAGCCAGGCCCTCAGGCACAGGTGCCGACGAGTGACCTTTGCGACGGCGCACAGGACAGGTAGCTTCATGACGAGCCGCCTGGTGAGCTGCCAGCGGCGCTGGCCCCGGCTGCGCCGGCGGGCTGGTGGTGCCAGAGACATGCTTGGAGGCGGCCGGCGGAGAAGCCGTTGTGAGTTTCTCCCTAGCCGGGCGGCCCGGCACAGCACGAGGTCTTCTTTGGCTAAGGGGCCAAGGCACCGGTGGCGGCCTCCTTGGCCCCTAACCGGTCAGCACTGCCGGTCGAGGCCTTGGTCCCGTCCCCCGTCGTCGGTGATAGCAGCTCATACCTAGTGGGTAAGGCCGCACGCTTACGCTCGGAGTGCCGAAGTGAGCAACCCCGCGTGGCCGACACGCCGACTGGGTCACAGTACACCTGCCGATCGGCTTCTACTCGGCGCGTTTGGCGCTGCGCCCCGAAGGGCGCGTGCGCCGTCCGACGAGAACGCGTTGCGCTAGCTCCCGCCGCCGGCCCGCCTTGTCAGGGTCTTGCATCTCGATCGTCGTCACTACCGCTTCGATGAGCATCGCTGTAGTGATGCGGGTAAGCGACGGGTTAGCCAGGTCAGTGTCGTCGGGCAAGTCCAGCCCGATGCTGCAAGTCGCCCGGGCTGCTATGGGCGAACCGGGTGGCGCGAACGCGACCGTGCTCACCCCGGTCTCCTCGGCCGTCGCCATCACCTCTAGCAGGTCAAGGAGGCGGCCGCTGTGCGAGAACACCACCAGCACGTCCTCGGGCGTGCACAAGTAGAGCCGTTGGAGCATATGGAACATGTCGGTCTCCACCGTCGACGCCGTGACCCCAAGGAGCCGTTGTGAAAGGTCCATCGCATCGACGACCGAAGCACCGAAACCGACGACGACGGCCGAGCGGGCGTTGGCCAAGAGCTGTGCTGCCATGGCTGCCGCCTTCTGGTCCACCAGGTCCGGCAGGGCTGAAAGCGACGCCACCACCATCGCGGCCAGCTTCCTCATGACTGTGCCCACCCCGTCACCCGGCTCGAGCGGCCCGCCACGAAGTGGTGCGCGAGCAATGTCAGCGGCGAGCCGCAGTTTCAGCTCGCTCACGCCGTCGAGGCCAAGCGAACGAGCAAATCGCACCACAGTCGGGTCGCTCACACGAGCCGCGGCCGCCAGCTCCGCCGTGCTCATGGCCAGAACCTCCTCGGGCGAACGGAAAACGAGCTCACCGACCCGGCGCTCACCGGGCGGCAACGCATCCAGGCGAGTGCGCAGGGTGTGGAGCAGGGATGTAGTTAAACCACGTCTTCGGCTTGACACTACCGCTCCAGCGTAGTACAGTTACGTCCGGTGCACGCGAACAAGGTGTGCGCGGGGGCAAGACCGCTAGTCATGGCTGGGACGCCGGTCATGGGGGCACCCGCGTCCCAAACCACGGCGCACCCTGGCCCAGGGGCCGCAAACCCCGCCCCGTCCCAGTCGGACCGCAAGGTGCGCGGCAGGCCCCTAGCACCTCGGGGCCGCCGCTTCGGCCTCAACCGCGCTGCGACAGTTTTCATCCTGCCCAGCATGCTCTTCATAGGCTTGTTTACCTATTACCCTGCTGTTCGGAGCCTAATCGGAGGTTTCTACAGCTGGAACGGGTTCTCTGCCCCCCAGTACGTCGGCCTCTCGCAGTTCCGCGAGTACTTCTCATCGCCCACCTTCACCCCCGAGGCAAAAAACGTGGTCCTTTTGGTCCTGGGCTGGCTCCTCATCACCCTCGTCGCGCAGTTTACCGCTGCTGAGGTGGTCGCTCACCTGCCTCGCAGGCTCGGGAGCACCGCCAAGTACCTCTTCGCCCTCCCGATAGTGCTGCCCCCGGTTGTCTTGATCGACCTTTGGGCGTACATGTTCAACCCGACCGACGGCCTTCTCAACAAGATCTTCAACGCGTTCGGCCTAGAGGGGCCCAACTGGCTCGGCAACGAGCACTTGGCCCTCGTGTCGATCCTCTTGATCGGTTTCCCCTGGATATCCAACCTCGGTTTTCTCATTTTCCTCGGCGGCATCCAAAACCTCCCGCAGGAGTTGATGGAGGCTTCAGCCCTAGACGGCGCCAGCGCGCTCAGGCGCTGGCTCTATGTGGACGCCCCGCTGCTCCTCCCCCAGTTCCGCGTCGCCTTCATCCTAGGTGGCTTGTACATGGCACAGAACTTCGTCCCCATCCTTCTTCTCACTAACGGCGGCCCCGGCAACGCGACGATGGTACCCGGGCTCGATATGTACGAGCAAGCCTTCCAAAACGACCAGTACGGCTACGGCATGGCAATTGGGACGCTCTTGTTCATAGCCATGCTCGTTTTCACTCTGTTCACTATGCGCCTACTGCGCCCCCGCACTTAGCACTTACAGCCTGTTCAGTGCCACAGCCAATACAAAGGAGATAATAATGAAAAACAACCACAAGGCGAAGAGCCCTCTGGCAGCCACCACAGCCATGGCTGGCCTAGCCGCCATGACGCTTGTACCCGTCGTCGCTAGCCAAGCCACCTCAGCTCAGACCTCCGGGATCACGATCACCGCTCAGTTGCCCTACGCTCAGGGCAAGATCACTGCCCCCACCAACTCCGTGCTGCGTTCTCTCACTGACCAGTACGAAAAAGACCACCCAGGCATAACGGTAGACTGGGTGCTCGACGCTCAGTCCAACCTCGCCCAACAAAACGCGATCCTGACCACCCAGGCCTCCGGGGGCAACGCGGACGACATCGTCTGGGAACAGTACGGGCAAACTTCGCTCCCCCCGGGTGTGCTCCGCAACATTAAACCCTACCTGGAGAAGCCCAACCCTTACGTACCCGGCAACAAAAGCTGGCTCTCCCTCTATTCGCCCTCGGTCATCCCCTACATGACGTCCCCCAACGGCCAGATCCAGATCCTCCTAGGCTCGAGCATAGAGACCGGCTTCATGTACAATAAAGCCGACTTCAAAAAGGCTGGCATAACGAGCATCCCCACCACTTGGGCGCAGTTCGTAGTCGACCTCGCCAAGTTGCAGGCGGCGGGCTTCAAGTACCCTCTCCTGTTCGGGTGGGGGCTGAACGACAACCCATCGTGGTGGGAGCGGCTCGCAGGGTCGGAGCTGCTCCACAAGGAGCTTCCCAAGTTCGACGTCGACCATCAAGTCGTCACGAGCGGTCTCGACACCGCTGTCGGGATCGAGAGGGGCGTGCTCAGCATGAACAACCCGGCTTATGCCGAGATTTGGAAGCTCCTCGGCCAGCTCCGGTCCTTCATGGACCCCTCTGGCTCAGAGTACGACATCGGCGCCTCGCTCAACTCTGCCAGCCCGCCGTTTTCGACCTTGACACCCTTTGCACAAGGCAAGACGCCGATCATCTGGGGCGGCAGCTGGAAGGAGCCCGTCCTCAACTCGCTGGGCTTCGCAGGTAAGTACGGCATATTCCCTGAGCCCACCATCACGACGGCGACATCCCAGTACTCGGCCAACCTTAGCACCAGGGGCGTTATCGGCGGTCCCAACGGGTTCCCGGAGTGGTCCGTCACGACCGAGAAGGCCGACGACACCATGACGCCGGCCAAAACCAAAGTCGTCATGAACTTCCTCGCCTGGCTGTACACCCCGGCGCACCTCGGAGCGATCGTGAAGAACGAGGGTGACGGCGCCTTGATCCCAGTTGAGCCCGCAGCCCCCACCGGCGGTTCGGTCGGGATGAAAGACCTCCTCCCCACCGGGAAGGTGATCACGGTGGTGGACGGCCCGCTGGAGGGCACCCTCGGCGCAAGCGCGGAAAACGAGGCGATGCGGCTCGTCAGTGCCTACCTCTCCGACGACATGTCGTACTCCTCGTTCTCGTCCCAGTGGCAGTCGATGCTCATGACGGCTGCTCAGCAATGGGCTGCCGAGAACCACGTCAACTTGGCAAAGTACAAGTAGCCATGACCCAACTGGAGCACGTGAGGGCTCGTCGCGGCACACCACGACGCCGGCGCGCCCTCACGGGATCCACGGTGACGGCAGGAGCGCTCTTGGTCGCCATGACGTACTTCCCGCTCGTTTTCATGCTCTCCAACTCCCTAAAGAGCGGGGCAGGCCTAGCGAGGGGCGACGTCTTTGCTCTCTTCACCCAGTTCGACGCCCGCAACTACGTTGAGGCCTGGTCCGGCGTCGACACATCGCTCTTCAACACTCTCATTGTGGCTGCTGCCTCCGTGGCCATAGGCGTCACCATTGCCGCGCTCGGCGCGTACACCTTCGCGCAGGTCAACTTCCGGGGAAAATCGCTCGTCTTCACTGCCTACATAGCCCTACTCATGATCCCTTGGAGCTTGACGCTGATCCCGCTCTTCTTGGAGATGAAAGATTTCGGTCTCTACAACAGCTGGTGGGCGCTCATCCTGCCTTACGCTGCCACTTCCCAGCCACTGCTAGTCCTCATTTTCCGCAGCTTCTTCGAACAGGTACCAAAGGAAGTGCTGCAAAGTGCCCGTCTGGACGGCGCCAGGGAGTACCAGGTGCTCCTCCGGGTCGTCGCGCCGCTCACCAAGCCGATCCTCCTCACGGGAACAGTTCTCATGTGCATAAGCATTTGGGGCGACTACATCTGGCCGGAAGTGATCCTGAAGAACAGTAGCCGCTACACGGTCTCGGCAGGCCTCCAGTACTTCGTGAGCAGCCTCGGCACGCTGACGGCCAACGGCGGGGAGGTCTTCGCCGCTTATGTGATAGCCATCGCACCACTGTTTTTGCTGGTCGGTGTCACGATGCGCTACTTCGTAGGAGGCATGACGGCCGGCTCCTTGAAACTGTGACCTCGTCCTCTCACGCTCTGAGGTGACGAGCCTCGCCAGCCAGCGCCGCGACGCAAAGGATCTCGACCGGCTGGCGTCCTGCCGCCGTGGCCCGATGCGTGGCAGTTGCGGCGAGGCCACGACGACGACGCCAATGGCAGAGCTTTGCGGTGAGCCGGGCCGCCCGGAGACGCCCTCCCGCAACCGCTCCAGCCTGGACATGGAGAAGTCATTGGCTCATTTGGCTAAGGGAGGCTACACCGTAGGGACCGACGGGCACCTCGGAGGAGGCTTCGCCGGTTACCTCTGAGACCCCCGGTTCCGCCGGAAGTACAAGACAACCTTCGGGTTGGAGCCGCACCCTTACTGTGCTACCCCGAGGCCAACGCTCTTGGCAGAACACTCGGGTGAACAGGCAGCCGCCTCTTGTGAGGAGAGCATGCTCGTAGCCGCGACCCGCGAACGCGACGTCTCGGACCCTTGCCACGAGCCGCGAACTGGACGGCTCCCCAAGCTGGACGGCCGACGGCCGGACGA
>Ga0070737_10004817_pt1 | contig 13229 bp, 19 predicted proteins | sample Coa_R1_10_FD_66438 | JGI IMG/M metagenome (GOLD analysis project Ga0070737, IMG submission 66438) | Surface soil microbial communities from Centralia Pennsylvania, which are recovering from an underground coalmine fire - Coalmine... | ecosystem: Environmental > Terrestrial > Soil > Unclassified... | reverse complement strand
GTGGGGGGCGGTGCGCATCCACTGGGGTGCGGTGGGGGCGGCGGCGGGGTTGGGGCCGGCGTAGATGTCCTGTGGTGGCGGTGGTGGCGGTGGTGGAGTGGCAATGGGCTCGTTCCAACCTGACTTTGCTGGTCAGGGGTCTGGCCTGGCGGGGTTTCGTGTGAGTGGCGAGGTCGCGGGCGGGTTTGCGGGCTGGTGATCGTTTGCCGGTGGGGTGCTTGCGGGTGCGAGCAGCTCGGTGTGGCGGGGTTGACATAGCGTGCAGAGGCGGCGTGCCCACGAGGAGCGCGGTGGCCTGGCCGGAGCTGCGGCCAGCTGGGCGGGCGTCGTCTTTGACGGCCCGGCTGTGATTGTTGTCAGGGCGGTGGCGGCCAGATCGTGCCGGTCTCATCCGGGTTCGCCGGGGTGGCAGGCGGCCGGGAAATGCTTGCCCGGGCACGCGGCGGCCTCGTGGCGGTCAGTGGGTGATTTCGAGGCTGGTCAGCACGAGCAGGGCGCGCAGCAGCCGGGTGGCGTGGCGGGCGTCCATGCGCAGCCTGGTGAGGATGCGCCAGTTCTTCAGGTCGGCGAAGCCATGCTCGGCCGCGGCCCGTTCCGGGCTGAGCAAGGCGCTGGCCTTCTTCTGGGCGGAGGTCAGCTTGGTGGTGCGGGTGGCCTTCATCCCGGTGATGATCACCGGGGCGTCCTCAGGCCGGTCGTCCAGGCCGGTGAAGCCCAGGCCGGCGAGCGCGCCGGGGCCGGCTTCGCGCAGCCGGGCGGTGATGCGGTTGCGCCGGGCGGTGGTGATCTCGCTGGAGCGGCCTGGCTGGGCGGCGGAGATCCACAGCAGGTTCCCGTGTTCGTCGGTGAGGGCGAGGAACAGCAGGCCGTGGGCCTTGTGCTTGCCGCTGTAGTTACGCCGGTTCTGTGTCCCGGTGCGGCGGCGGGTCCGCACCAAGGTGCCATCCAGCAGCACGGCATCGCCTCCCGCAGCTGAGATCGTGTTCAGGGCGCGCTGCAGGCGCGGGGCCCGGCGGGCGAGCAGGCCGATGACCTCCAGCACCCACCGGCGGATGGCCGGGGCGGACACGCCGTTGCCGCCGGCCAGATCAGCCAGCCGCTGGTCGTGCCGCAGATGCGCCAGCACGAGGATGGCAATCCGGCCAGGCGGCAGTTTGCGCCATCGCGACCCGATGGCCTTCAGGTGAGCCCGGAGCATCCCGGCGACGCGGGTGATGGTCTGCCTGGACAGCGGCAGCCGGCACTGGTAAACAGCGGGGGCGGCGCCCCCGGCGATCTGGTTGTTGTTCGTCACACATCGACGGCTACCGCCGGGGGCGTCCCCTGCCCGGCACCGGCACGCCGACGATCAAGAATGCACGGTGAACTGGCCCGGCGCGCTCTCGGTCAGCCAGCCCCGCGCCACCAGCCGCTTCAGCTTGCCCCGCACCCCTTCGGTATGCCGCGGCCCGGCGGTCAGGCCCAGCTTGGCACACACCCGCTTGCACGCTACCGGCCCCTCCTCGGCCACGATCTGCAGCAGCCGCCGGTAATCGGCGGGCAGATCCCCGGCCGCCGCGCCGCCGGCGCGGTGCGGCACCGCCAACGCCGGCGGCCGGCCGCTCCCATCCCCGTCACCAGGCTCACCGCCGGGCTCGTCACCGGGCCCGGCCAGCAACTGGGCGACCACCTGCCCGGCCGTCCCCGCCCGCGCCAGCTCCGCCTCGACCTCCGCCAGCTCCTTGCGCAGCCGCCCGGCCGGTTCGGCCAGCTCAGCGCGCCGCTCAGCGATCCGGTCCAACAGCAGATCCACCAACCCACCCCATCCATCACCGGTAACCGATCCCCTCCCGGCCCTAGCGGCCCAAGATCACCGATACCTGGCCAGCCCACGCAAACCCCACAGCCGGCACGCTCTGGCCGGCGCGTGCCGCAGGCAAGCATCCCGACGGCAAACGATCAAGAACGGCCAGCCCACCGATCAACCTGCCGAACCACGCCAAGCCAGCCCCAAGCCACCCCCATGACCAGCCAATTCAGGATGAACAATGCCCATTGACGTGGATCCCGATTTCTTCCAGTCCTTCGCGCTGGGCTGCCTGCAGTGGTTTTGCGGAGCGCTGGGTGCAGACCGTCCGGGCTGAGTGCACCGGCCGGATGCTGATCGCCGGGCTGCGGCACCTGCGTGCGGTCCTGGACGAGTACGCCGCGCACTGCAACCGGCATCGCCCGCACCGGGCACGGAACCTGCGACCGCCAGATGGCGCCGGCGTTGCCGTGACCGCGATCATCGGCCTCGCAGCGGCGAGTATCCAGCGGCAGAAAGTCTTGGGCGGACTGATCAACGAGTGCAAAGCGGGCAGGGTGGCCCCCGTCTGCCAGCCGCAAAGTCGCAGCTCAGAGGGCGTGACGGACTTATGGAACCCTACAGGGTAATGTCGTGCCCTCCAGCACGCAGCGGGTAGTCGCAGTATCTTGGTGCTATTAAGGAGCGATTATTGCAAGGCCTGCGGGAGGAACGGGTTAACGTCTTCAAGAGCGGCCCGTCTCATAAATCAGATTACCGGCCTTTTCGTGTGCAATCAGGAAATTTGCTACGAGTTGCGCGTGTTCCTCGTTAATTGCGTCGACAGCCAGCAGGTTGCTTGAGGACCACTCAATCAGTGATCCGGCTGTTTGCAACTCGTCGGCAATTTCGTCACGGGGCTGGAATGAGTCACCGAACCAAATCCGGAACGCATAGTGTTTTGATGGTTCGGCTATCGTCCTCACTACGTACTTCTGGCTTCCTTTGGGAGAGGCTGTTACTACATCACCCAAGGCGAGGTCGAAGACAAAAAACGGGATGCAACAGAGCTCGAACCTATCATCGCCAAGGTGCCTGGCCCACAGCTGCTCGAAACGTTTCGGATGGTCTGTCTTTGGCAGTTCTGCATGGATAATGAAGTTTGCGCGATCACGCCACACAGGATTGTTGTGAACGATGAATTCATGCTGCGCTCCGTTTACGGCCATATGCCAAACAACTCCCACCACGGTGGAGGCCAGGGCCCCTCGTATCCTGGTGGTGGATTCACCGGATAGGAGCCGTTGCTCTTCGAATCGTTGCACCACGCGCACGTCGTCTGCGCATTTTCGATCGTAGCGTTTCCTCCTAGTGACCTGGGAATCGCGTGGTCAACCTGAGGGGTATCAGTCTGCATACGACAATACACGCATGTACCCGGGTTCTCTGAGAGTGCTTGATCTCGTACTAGCTGCGAGAAAACCTTCCCAGCGGTGGGGCCACCCGAGGCCGGTATCGGGATGCTGAATGGTCGCGGGGGGAACGGCGGAGCATCGCCGATGCACTTTGTCCGGGAACGCAGGTCAACAAGACCAGTACATTCCTTGGTTGTGGTGATGCTGATGCCGACAGTTCATACCAGTGCGGCGAGCGCCGCGGCGGGGTTGGCCCTGCCGACGTTCTTGAACCCGAGCCAGAGGGGGGTGCCGCCATTGGGAAGGTGGCCGTAGATCGAGCGGGCGACCGCGACAGTGGCCTGCGGGTTGGAATCCCAGCGGCTGGCGGTGGCGAGGTGGGTCAATTCGGCCGTGTGGCGCTGGTTACGGCGCACCCAAGCGGTGACGTAAGCGGGGCCAGGGAGCAGGTCCCGCTTATCGTTGTTGCAGCGTCGGTCAGCGAGCACCAGGTTCTCAACGGCGTCGATGCCGCTGCGGACCCGGGGAATGAAGTGATCGGCCTCGCTGCCAGTCCCGAGACTTTCATGGCAGTAGAAGCACCGGTTGCCCTGCAAGGCGGCCAGCCCGTCGCGCAGCGTCTTGGGCGGGATCAGCCGATCGGAGCCGAACAGGTGACGGTGCAGGTCCAGTTCGGCCTTGGCCACGCCGTTGAACTCGGCGACCATCCTGGTCCAGTGCAGTTCCACCAGGGGGCGGATGAGCGGCCCGAGCCGGATCAGCTCATCGCCCGCGCCCGGCAGCAAGCGGACCGCAGGGCCGCGCGGTCCATGCCGGCGAAGCCGGGCTGGGGAGAATGACTCGCGTGGCCCCCAGCTGAGTTCGTAGATGAACGGAAACACCGTCTCGGTAGAGCCCACGGCCTGCAGGCGGGGAAGCGGCTGCGCCGCGACGGTGACCTCGACTTGATCGAGCATGGTCGCATACTCGCCGGGCAACCGCTGGCATGCCAGGTACAGCGATGTCGCCCCGCCGGCCATGACGGCGGCGCGGAACCTGCTGACTGCCACCAGGATGGTTGCGCGGGCCAGGGTGATCTGGCGGAGCTCAATAGCGCCGCCAGAGCCGGGCAGCCGGTAGGGAATCACCTGCGGCCAGTAGAGGGCAGCCACCTGCTCGGCGATGTCACGGGTATGCAGCAGCCGCGGCGCCTGGCCATCGGCCTGGCTGTGCCGGGCGCACAGGTCGAGCAGGGCCATCAGCACGGCCAGCTTGTAGGTCGCGGTCCGGCGGCCGGAATCGATGACCTCAAGCAGCCGCTCGGCGAAGCCCCCGCTGGCGGCCCGGTTCTCGTCTTCGCGTGCGATCACGGGTGCATCATCGCGCAACCGCGCGAGATCCGCCTCGACAGCTGGTGCCCGCAAAACGCCCCGCTAGCTGCCGGTTCCCGGCTGCGCGGGGCGTTTCTTCTTAGTCTCATGGTGTGTCGTCTTGGAGCGGTGCCGACCCCCGTGTTGCGGTGTGCACGGACGCATAGCTGACCGGCGCCGGGCAAGGAGGGCGCACGGACCAGACCGTGAAATCTACGGATGGGGAGCGGTATGCCGGCCGTCGGGGTGCACGGATGGCCACGGACGGCAGGCTCTTCGGCGCGACTGAGCGCGCCCGGCGCGCGGTGGCCAGTGGCCAACCCCGGAGAACCTGGTGGCCAGGCTCGTGGAGGCTTCAACGCTGCCTCAGACCACGAGCCCGGCCCGGTACGCAAGAAGCGGCTGCGAGAAGCAGCCGGTCTGCTGGGGGAGACAGCACGCGGTGTGGCCACCGAGGTCATCACGAAAGTGATCCTGCATGCGGGCGATCATCTGCGACAACTTCGCACCGCACCTGACCACCAGGAAGGACAAGCGGGTGGGCACCTGGGCGGCAGCCAATAACGTCGAGATCGCCTACACGCCGACGAATTCATCCTGGTTAAACCGGATCGAGGCACAGTTCACCGCGCTGCGCTACTTCGCCCTCGACGGCACCGACCACGCCAGCCACGAAGAACAAGCCAGCATGATCCGCCGGTACATCATCTGGCGCAACAACCACGCCTACGACGAACGGCTCCGCCAGATCATCGAACGGGCGAACGTAGCCTAGTGGCCTGAGTGGAGTTCCGCGCTGATCTCCTGAGCCAGCCCGGCCAGCGCATCGAGCGGTAGACGCCGTTGCTCCTGACCGGCGGCACGTCCCCAGTTCGGATCATCGAAGATCCAGCCGTGCCAGGTTCGCTGGCTGCGGTAACGCGGGATAACGTGCAGGTGCACCTGGGTGTCCTGGTTCATCAGAAACGCGAAATTGAACTGGTCCGGGGCGAACCGCCGCGTCAGCGCGGGAACCAGCTGCCGCAGTCCGGCATGCAGATCCACCCACTCCGACGGGTGAAGGTCAGTCACCGCCGAGCATGGCCGTTCCAGAACGATCATTGTCTTGCCGAGCAGATCCTGATTGCGGTTGACAGCCATGGTCCAGACCGCGCCCTTCCGGATCACTGTTTCCGGGGCAAGCACGAGGCCAGACATGGGATGAGTGTCGCACGACCGTCGCATCTCGCCACCACAGCCCGTTCCTGCCGCCGGCTCAACCCGCTAGGCGCGTTCGGCGTGCCACAGCCAGCTCGCTGAGGCCATGAAACAATGCAAACGTTGCCGGTCACAGCACTAGGTGGTGTGGCCTGTTCATTGGCCAACTCTGAGCCATGCCCGCCAGCAGCAGAGTCGTGCACGCCTCCGGGCTTCTCCTTGGTCCTGGGTTGTTGTCGGGGTAACCTCCTCCGCTTGACGTTAGCGGTCTGGGAGGAGAGAGTTCCCCGAGGTAAAGGGGCCTACCTGGGGCAACCTCTCGACACAGGAGGATGAAATGCAGCTAGATTTCGTGGGCGTCGATCCCGACAACCCGGATGACCAGTGCCCGGCCGTGTTCGTTGATCCCGAGACCGGCGACTTTTACATGCAGGGCGAAACGGTCACCGATCCGGATGTGCTGGCGTGGATCAACTCTGACAGCCGGATACTGGACACCGAGTCGGTCGTCGTGCTTCCAGCGCGCATGGCGTCGATCATCTTGGAGGCAGTCAATGGCAGCTACGAGCCAGGCAGGCGGCGCTTCCCCGCTGGCAGGCATCCCCGGCCTGACGAGGACCTACGGACCGGGCGAGAAGGAGCCAACGTTCGCTGAACTGCTGGCAGATTGCGCGTCGGTGGCTATGCACCTGGAAATCCACGACGTGCACCGGACGTCGGATGCGGCGTATCAGGCATGGCTCGCCGGTCGTGCTGACGTGCAGGAATCCGCTCAGCAGTACCGGTCTTACACCGACCTGATCAAGGTGGCCGTTGGCCGGGGTGTGCAGGTGCTCAGGGCCCGGATCGTGTCGGAACCGGTGTCGGACTACGTGCGCTGGGAACACTGGCTGACCGGGCAGGTCAACGTAGCGGCTGGTGAGCAGGTCCGGTGGCTGCCGCGGCGTCTCGCCTCCACCTTGGCCCTGCCCGGTAACCCGTATTGGGTCTTCGATGACCATCTGGTCCGCTTCACCCTCTTCGGCGGGGACGGTGAGTTTCAGGGCAGCCAGTACAGCGACGACGCCGGGGTGATCGAGGCGTGCAGGTCAGCGTTCGATGACGTGTGGCGGCTTGGGACACCGCACCAGGAGTACCGGATCTAGGTCCCCCTGCCTGACCGCCGTGCCATCCTCGTCTTCCTCCAGCGCCCAGCAGGCGCGGCAGGCCCTGGCCGACCAGCTTCGCGAGATCCGGCTGGCGGCTGGGCTGACTGGCCGCGCCCTGGCGGCCGAGGCGGGATGGCACGGTGTGTCAAAGGTCAGCAAGATTGAGCACGGCGTCCGGCCCCCATCCAGCGATGATGTGCGAACCTGGTGCCGCGTCTGCCGGACGTCACCGGAACGCGTCGAGGAATTGCTCGCCGAGCAGCGTGCGGTAGCTGGCATGTGGGTTTCCTACCAGCGGCTGAACCGCGCCGGGCTCCGCAAGGCGCAAGAATCTGTCCGGCCGCGCTACGAACGCGCGGCGCTGGTGCGCTCATACCAGCCGAAGATCGTGCCCGGCTTGCTGCAGATCGCTGAATACACTGCGGCCCTGCTGGAGGATGCCCGCCATCGGCAAGGGGTCCACCGGGACGATGTGAGTGAAGCCGTCGCTGAACGCACAGGCCGGCAGAAAGTGCTCACACAGGCCAGTCACCGGTTCATGTTCGTGATCGAGGAACCGGTCTTGCGCTACAGGTTCTGCGGGATCGAGACGCTGCGCCGTCAGTTGCTGCACCTGCGCGAAACCACACGTATGCCCACGGTGTGGCTGGGGGTCATCCCGCTGGGAGCCGATCGCCGCAAGGTACTCCCGCGTGAAGGTTTCGTGATGTTCGATAACGAACTCGTCAGCGTGGAACTCATCTCGGGCGTGCTGACAGTGACCCAGCCCCGCGAAATCAGCATGTACATCCGCGACTTCACCGACTTGTCGCGTATAGCTCTATCCGGAAACGCGGCACGGGACCTGATCACGGCGGCGCTGAACGACCTCGTTTAACCCCGGGGGGCAAACCTGGGCAACCTCTTTGACCTCCTTTCCGGTGCCTCCCTAGCGTCAGGGCCATGGGCAGCACAGCACACGAATTCCGAAGTGCCCGGCTAGTCACCACATTCACAAACGTCCTGAAGTCCGAGGTGACCGAGATAGCCAGCGAGCAGGAAGCACGGTCGGGGGAGGCGTGCCATCCAGGGGCTGCCACAGCGGGCCCCGCTCTCCGGCAGCAGTTCCTGGGGTTGCTGGAGAAAGCCCCCGATGTCGAGGCCATGCTGGATGAGCAGGCCGACGTGTGGACGGTGGTGCTGCCACCGCCGACGGATCTGGATGCTGGCCGGGAAATCAGGGGCAGTCTCGTTGAGATGGCTGCGGCGGTCACGGAATACCTCGGTACCAGGGACCGGCTGCTGCACGCGGCGAGGTGCGCGCAACTCGATGTGCTGCGCGCGCACTGGGATGAGCATTTCGAGGTTGGCTGGGACGGTCAGTGGTGGTGTGAGAGCCGTGACGGTGCTGGGGAACGTGCGCGTGCGTTCACTCCTGATGAGCTGAGCCGCCTGATGGGGCAATCGGTCACCCGTTTCCGGGGGGGTGGCTGATGCAACTGATAAGGAGGGGCCGGGTGCGTGTCTACAGGGACATACGGCAGGCGGAGGACGCTCAGCTCGCCGGACTGCGCGGCACTGCGGCCGAGCTGCTGGACAGTTATGGGCGCTTCCTGGGCGGGGACATGGTCGAAGGCTTGTGCCTGCTGGGCGAAGCAGTGGTGCGAGAGCAGCAGCGCCGCGTGGCAGCTGACATCTCCCGGCCGGCGCAGGAATACCTCCCATGCGGTGCGGCCGCCACTGCCGCCACGCCCGGCGGGCACCGCGCCACCAGCTAGCCCACGCCCCACCGCCCACCTGCCCAGTAAGCTTCACCACCACAGACAGGACGACATGGTCACCGGCCCCACCTTCAAGACCTCTGGACCGGTCACCCTGCCCGCCAGCGGCCTGCATACCGCGGCGAAACCCCGTCCAGCTGCCCGGCTCGCCGCCGGCACGTCCTGGGACATCCTGGCTGACCTGGCGGCCCAGCTCCGCGCCCGGGGCGTGACCGCCCGCAGGTACGCCGCTGCGGGCCCAGACCGTGCTGTGCTGTCCCTGCCCCAGCACCCGGCGTCGTGACCGCACCGAAGCCACCGGCGGAGCCCAATCTTGTGCTGCGTGCCTGGCGCATAGCCCAGGGCCTGACCCGCCAGCAGATGGCCGAGGCGGTCAACGCCACCGCAGCTGCCCAAAAAAGGCAGCTTGTCTGCACTGCCAAGCTCATCGCTCGATGGGAGGGCGGCGGGATTGGCTGGCCCAGCGTGGGCTACCGCGATGCCTTGCATCAGCTCACCGGCCGCACGCCAGACGCGCTTGGTTTCACCGCCCCCACTCCACGCCACCCGCCAGCTCGCGCGGCCACGCCTGCCGCCGGGCCGGCCAGCAGCGCTGGTCGGCAGCCCGATGACGCGGAACTGCGTGCGATTGATGACCTGGCGGCGCTGGCCGCGGTGCTGCACGCTCGCGGCTATACCACCCATGTGGCCTTCAGCCTGCCGACCCTGATCATCAGCCACCCAGACGGAGGCGGCCCTCTGCATATCACCGCCGCAGGGCCAGCATTCTGCTGCGCAGGGACCGTTATTTGCCCGCGCCCGCCCACCACCATATTGGCCGCTGCTGCTGAGGCCATCGACCTGGCCTGGCCGTCCGCCCAGCCGCAGGACGACACCTCACCATGACCCCCGCCAGCCATCTGCCGCGCGGCGTCGTCCCCGGCCAAGTCGCTCTGCCTGCCAGCCGGGCGCATGGCCCGCTGATGCCCAGCCCGGCCGCCTGGCCTGCCACCCGCCGGCCCAGGGACGTCGTCGCTGACCTGGCGGCCCAGCTCCGCGCCCTCCGCGTGACCGCCCACATGTACGCCGCCGCAGACCCCGACCGTGGCGTGCTGTCACTACCCCAGCTCACCATCTGGGCCACCGGCCGCAGCCTGTCCTGGACCCGCCACGGCCACCCAGTCACGTGGCCTGCCGGTGACACCGGCGCCGCCGTCCGCCACATCACCCAGCTCACCTGGCCCAGCCCGCCCCCAGCCACACCACCCGCCGCATGAACGCCCCACACCCTGCCCCCCAGGCCCCGGCGATCCAGGAAGGCCGGGGACCCACCCTGCCCGGCCCAGGAAGCCAACCCCGGCCGATGTGCAGCGCGAGTTCCCCGGCTATTCCTCCTGGCGGGCTGCCTCTGGCCTGCTCTGCGCCCGTCCCGGCGATCCTGCCCCGTTAAAGGCGACGACCCACCCGGTGGTTTTGTTCGCGAGTCCTGGGATCTGGCCCCAATTTCGTGAAAGTCCTGGTGGCGTTCATCTGCGGGCGGTGAGCAGGACGCGTTTGCGGAGCAGGGGCAAGCTGGCGCGGCCAAACATCTGGCGTTTGATCATCTTGATGTGGTTCACGCGTCCTTCGACGGGGCCGGAGTTCCACTGCATGGTCAGGCCGTTGGTGACGGCGTCGAGGTCTTGTTCCAGCCCCTTGGCGAACGAGGCGATGCCGGGCAGGCCGGTGTCGCGGGCGGCGGCGATCCACTGCGGGAGGTTCTCACCGGTGAGATCGGTGATCATGGCAGCGAACCCGCGGACCTGTTCGGAGGCGGCCTGCAGTTCGGGGCAGCGGTCCAGGATGGCCTGGAGCCTGGGCCGCTCGTCCTGGGTCAGGGTGCCGGGGCGGCGGGTGAGCCAGTTCGTGACCTCCCGGACGGTCGGCGGCGGCTCGGGCAGCGGCGCCCTGGCGGGGCGGTGCTGGTCAAGGTAGTCGCGGACGACGGAATAGCTGCCGTCGTAGCCGAGCTCCTGGATCTGGTGGAACAGCCGGGTGAAGCTGCCGTGCCCGCCGCCGGTGTGCTGGTCAAGGTGGGCCTTAAACGGGTCGAGCTTGCTGGCCCGTGGTCCTTTCCACCGGCCGTCGGCCATCTCCTGCCAGGTGGCGGCGCGGTCGTAGCGCTGGACGGTGTGCAGCCCCCAGCCCAGGTGCCGGGCGATCTCCCGCAGGCCCCGCCCCTCAGCGCGCAGCTCATGGACCAGGGCATGCTTCCGCTTTGTTCGCTCGGCGAACTTCCCGGCGGGCTCAGGGAGCGCGGCGGGCGCCGGCTCGGCCCCAGGGGCGTCCTGATCGGCTATGACGGCCTGGAGGTCGGGTCCGGCCAGGCAACTGCGGTGGGCTGCGGCGCACTTCTCGACCGCCTTGGCGAGGTTCTGCCACAAGTGGAACCGGTCGGCGATTTGGACCGCCTCCGGGGCACCGGTGCGGGCGCCGTCGGCGTAGGCGCCCGAGCGGTCCCGGCAGATCACCTCAACCCCAGGGTGTGCGGCCAGCCAGTCCGCCAGTGGCTGGGCATCACGGCCTTCCAGCATGTCCAGCGGCGCGCCGGTCTCACAGTCGATCAGCAGCGTGCCGTAGTGCTGCCCGCGCCTGATCGCGAAGTCATCGACCCCGAGCACCCGCGGGAACGCGGCCTGCGGGTCGGGGGTGGCCATGACCAGCCGCAGCATGACCTGCCGGCTCGCGGGCATGCCGAGCCCAGCGGCCAGCCGCGACCCCGCCCGGCCCGCTAGCGCGACCGCGATGCTGCCCAGCACGCCCGCCAGCATCGGTGCCTTGCGCGCGTACCGGGTCGTCAGCCCGTCGATCTGCTCGGCGAACGTCGTGCGCTTGCAGCCAGCAGCCGGGCAGAAGAACCGCCGGATGCCCAGTTCGATCGCCACCGGCCGGCCGCCGATCGCGGCGTCGGCCAGCGTCCTGGCATAGCGGCTGTGGACCCGGCGGGAGACCGTCCCGCACTTCGGGCACGCCGCCTCAGCGGCTCGCGCTCTCGCGTTCACCAGCAGTAACCCGGCCGCGACCGCGACTCCCTCGATGATTACCCCCGCCAGGTGCGGCAGGAGAACGCCCAGGTCAACGGGACCCGGGCAGGACAACAACCCATCACCTTGCGACAATGACAACACGGACTCCTGGGAGAACAGCAGGCATAGACAACCGCTGAACTACCAGGAGTCCCCCTACGACGCAGGCAAACCAGCCGGTAACCCGCCAAACAGCCGCCGACCAGGGCAAACAGCATCACGAAATTGGGGCCAGATCCCAGTATTCACGCGCCGTCGACATTAGCCTCCTCTATGACGCGCGCTGGTCATCGTCATTGCTGCTTCAGCAGGCCGAGGTCGTTCCACCGATGCCGAGCCCGCGCCGCGATGGTAAGAAGTGAGGTTGTGACGCCACAGCCACCTCACATCCGTGACTGGGAACATTTCCGCTCGATACGGTCCGGGGCACCCCACTTCTGCACGATCGTGCAGGGTGTGCATCACGCAGGTTCCGCCACCTGGCGCTCAGTCACGTGGTCCACCGCCGCCGACGTTCCACGCCGGCCCGCGCATCACCCGGCGGTGCAGCCCCGCCTGTGCTTCCCGGAGTAACCGGGACAGCTTCGCCTACACCCAGCCGCGCAGCGCACATGCCGCCGCCCGCCTGACGACAGTCCGGGGGAACACCAGCCAGGATCGGTATTCATGATCAGCAACACCTGCCAAAGGGAAAGGAACGCGCATGATTAGGCGGATTGCCAGCATCGCAGTAATGCTGGCGGCCATCGCTGGCCTGACTTCTGGGGCCGTCGCGTCGGCCACGACGCTGCACGCCAGGCCCAATATCCAGACCTACGGCTGCGGCAACCAGGCCATCGATGTCTATTGGGGCAATGGCGGCCTCACCCAGTACTGCGGAACGGTCGGCCAGATGGTGACGGGATTCCAGTACGCGAACGGCCTGTATTCTGGCCAATACTGGGGCTTTGTGACCTGCTCCGATGGCACGCAGAAGTATTTTTCTCCTGGCGAGACTCTGAGCATATACTGCGATCTCACATGGATCGGGATCACGCCACCGAACTGGACCTGACCTTACGATCTTCAAGGTTCACGGCCTAAGACCCAGGAATTTCATAGTCTTGGACACGGAATATCACGAGGCTTTCTTGCACGGCGCGTGTTCTTCGCGACCGGGGCCAGCACGCGCCACTTCCATGTTCTAGGCCACGTTTAGGGAGTGGCTCCGCACTGGGTTGCAGGCTGGTGACACTGCGAGGTTCTGGCCCACGACGTGCTGAGGCCTCCGGTATAGGTGTTGGCAACCAACATACATCTGAATACCGGAGGCCTCGCACCTACCTACTCGCATGCCAGTGACGTCCGCCACGGTGCGGCCACTTCACCGCGGCGGGGAATGCCACACCCCCCGCGAGCAGATCATGTACGCCGCCAAGAGCATCGACTGTGAACAGACCGGGGCGCCGCTCGGGGACCCCGGGCGTCTCGCGCTCAAGCTCGCCCCGCAGACGGGAGCCGCCGAGGTAGGCATGCACCTCCGGTGAGGCGAGCAGTTCGATGCACGCCTGG
>Ga0070737_10004816_pt1 | contig 13229 bp, 11 predicted proteins | sample Coa_R1_10_FD_66438 | JGI IMG/M metagenome (GOLD analysis project Ga0070737, IMG submission 66438) | Surface soil microbial communities from Centralia Pennsylvania, which are recovering from an underground coalmine fire - Coalmine... | ecosystem: Environmental > Terrestrial > Soil > Unclassified... | reverse complement strand
AGAATTATTATTTTTTAATAAATAAGTTTGATTTGTAATATCTTTTTCAATATAAAATTTGTTTTCTAACTGAAAACAAATTTTATATTTTTGACTTTTTTTTTTCAAATCCTTAAAAAAAAAAAAGTTATTAAAATACATTTTATTATAATATTTATGAAAAAAAAATACCCATTTACTTAATTGAGATGTGTTTATTAATGCTTGTTGAGTTAATTTTTTAAAATATTTTAATTTTAATGTACAGCCTTGATAATTTAAAATTTCTTTTAATAAAGGAAAAAGATAATAATACTCAAAGTATTCAATTTCTAAAGAAATTATTATCATATTGTATAAATAGAAAAAACCTAAATTAAATTTCATTATAATAGTCATCCATAATAGAAAAAATTTCTATTAATCAAACGCTTTAATTTTTTTTATTTAAAAATTAAAAATTCATTTCTGCTAATTGAACTTTTTCAAATTGTTTCTTTTTAAGTACCAAGAATATTTGTGCTAATATAACTGATGCAAAAAATACTAATAGACCTTGAACACGCAGTTGATCCTGAAGTACTATTTCTGCATCGCCTTGCCCAAAGCCACCTACATTAGGATTGTTTGTTAAAGGTTGATCTGCTTTAATTAGTTCACCCTCTGAAATAATAAGTTCTGGTCCTGAAGGCACAACATCAACAACTTGACGACCATCTGGACTATCAATAGTTATTTCATAGCCTCCTTTTTCTTTCCGTAAAATTTTACTTACTTTACCCGTAGTCGACGCATTGTAAACAGTATTATTACTTTTACTTCCATCAGGATAAATTTGTCCCCTTCCTCTATTAGCACCTAAATATATAGGATATTTTAAAAAGTTCGTTTCTTTGTTAATAGCAGGATCCGGTGAAAGAATAGGAAATATAATTTCACTATATTTTTTACCAGGAACAGGACCAATTACAATAATATTTTTTTTATCAGAACTATACGGTTGAAAATAAAGATTACCTATTTTTTCTTTCATTTCTGGAGGAATACGATCCGAAGGTGCTAACTCAAATCCTTTGGGTAAAATAAGTACAGCTCCTACATTTAATGCTCCTTTTTTACCATTAGCAAGAACTTGTTTTATTTGTGTATCATAAGGAATTTTAACAACAGCTTCAAAAACAGTATCTGGCAATATAGACTGAGGAACTTCAATATCCACAGGTTTTTTAGCCAAATGGCAATTAGCACATACGATACGTCCAGTTGCTTCTCGAGGGTCTTCGTATGCCTGTTGTGCAAAAATGGGATATGCTTCAGAATTAGAAGGCCAAGCCATTATTTTCATTAGAATTATGATTGAAATCGATCGAATTACATTTTTTTTTACCCAGTGACTAATATTTTTGTTTTGCATAGTTTAATGATTCTCTTTAAAAAATTCATGAGTAGGATACTTAGCTAAACTAGTGATCCTTATTTATAACTCAGCCCATTATAATAATAATGAAGATGATAAATCAAAAGTATTCTACTCTACTTTAGTAAAAACTAACTAATAATTAATAGACTATTTTATTATTAAATTATTCATTCATTGTATGATAAGTGGCTACAATAGAAGGAGAAATACGATTTAAATGACGAAAAATCCAATATTTAAAAACAGTATCTAAAATAACTGGAAAAGTTGAAACAAAACAAGATATTATATGTTTATTATGAGCAAATCCCAAATGCTCTAAAAAAGAACCTATAACTATTTCCCAACCATGAGGTGAATGAAATCCAATACATAAATCTGTTAATAAAAGAATAAAAAAAGCTTTCATTGTGTCACTTAAACTATAGAATAATTCTTGAATCCAAGAATTTAAAATAGCTAACCTTTGTTTACCAAAAATAAAAATAGCGCTTAACGTAATAAAACAAATAATATCTGTTAACAAATGCAAAAGAGTATTTAAACTATTTTCATTATATACTTTTACTAATTGAAGTGTTTTTTGATGAATTTCTATATTAAGATCTTGTGCTTGTATTTCTCTCAACGAATTTACCATTATTTTATCTAACCAAATAAGTTCTTCTATTTGTTGCAGACGTTTTAATGCTATTTCTTCTTGAAATGAATTAAGAAAAATTTGAAATTGATAAATATTCCACCAGTTTTTAAGCCAAGGTTCTAAAAACCAAATTTTAAAAAAACTAGAAAATCCCCAAGGAATAAAAAATAAAAATAGCATGTATTGTAACGAAGCCAACGCTTGATATCGAGTTATTTGAAAATCATGAATAACTAATGAAGTTGATTGTCCTGTTAATTCTGTTTGAAATCCAGATAAAGTACGAGTTATAGAACGGGGTACAAGACCTATAGTTTCATAAGCTGTTGCAGTAACATTAATTTTTTCAAAATCTACAAAATAAAAAGAAGTTTCTAAATTTTTTTCTTTTTTTTCTTTAAAAAAAGAAAAAGAAGAATTATGCTTCCATTTATCTAAATCATTTAAACTAGCTTCAATCCAAGCTAACTTTTTATTCATTTTTTTAATTTTTCTTAAATCTTTTTTTATTAAATTACTTACAATAAAAAAAGATTTAGTTTTAAATTTTTTTTTACAACTAGCTGTAGTTTTTTTTAATTTATTTTTTACTTTTTCTAAACATTTTTTAGGTGAGAAAAAAAAAAATTTGAAAATACTTTTAAAAAAATAAAAAAAAGAATTAAAAAAATTTAATATAATTAAGATTAAATTTTTTATAAAATTAAAAAAAAATAAACTAATTTTATATTCTAAAAGACTCCAGTATATTACAAATACATAGTTATTTAAAGTTGTATTTATATATAACATTATTGCTTGCCAAGACCGTCTCGAAGATAAAACTAGATTTTTATAAAAAATATAATCTTTTTTTAAATACTGTATTTTTTTGCTTGCTTTATAAGCTCTTTCTAAAGAACGGTCTGGAGTTTTTAATAACCAACACAAAATTTGTGCACAATATGATTTCATAAATACTACTTAAATTTTATTGAAACAGTAAAAAAACAATATTAAAGTTTTTTTTTATTATATAAATTAAAAATTTTTTTTTATTGTTTAATTTTAAAGTCCTTCTATAGATACACGTAAAAATCGAGCTAACTCGGCCGCTTTTTCTTCTATTTCTCTTAAAGTTAAATTTTCTCCAACACGTGTTAAAGGAATATCTTGTTGACCTTTTATTTTTATATAAATAATACGTCGAGGATAAATACCTTCTTGAACTTCCATACGTATTCCTTGTATATCTTTCATAAAAAAATTAATACAAATACGACGATTTTCTCCAGGAAATCCCCAACGAAACAAAGAAACAATTTTTTCTTTTTTATCAAATTTATTATAGCCACTACCTACATTCCATAAAATGGTAAACCATAAATATAAACTAAGAAATAAACCAGCAATACCATAAAAACACATTACAACCCCTTGAGGTACAAAAAGAATTTGCTGAGATGATAAAAAAGGTATTAAATCTTTACCAAAATAACTCGAAATTCCTACAAAAAAAAAACCAAGCGCACCTAATAAAAGAATAAAAGCCCAACAAAAATTACTAATTCTTCGAGATCCTATTATAGGCTCTATCCAAAGCCATTCAGATTCACGATTCACAATAAAACCTCCTAAAATTTATTAAAATATCTATAATGTAACTAACAAAAAAAAATAAAACTTTTTTATACTTTTTTACAAATGAAATTTATTTTTAATAATTTTTAAAAAAATTAATATATTTTTTTTTATTTAATTTAAACTTTTTGTAATAATAATTTGTAATTTTAATTTACTAAAGATATATATCTATATACATATATATCTTTAGTAAATTAAATTTGAGTAAAAATAAAAATTATAAATTTAATAAATAAACAAAATCGACAAAATTATATAAAATTTTTATTAATTATTTAATAAAAATTTTATATAATTTCGTCTTGTTCAATATATATAAATAAAGAAGCCATTGTAATTGCTGGAAAAACTAAACCTATTAAAGGCACAAAAATTGAAGGTAAATAAGAAGCTGTCATAAAAATTACTTTTAATAATATTATTTGCAAAAAAAAATAATTATATATAAAAAAAAATTAATTATACTTTTTTTCTAAAAAAGATGTTCATATATTTTTTATAAATACTTAAAAAATTCTTAATATAAATTGTTTAATTTAGAAACAAATACAAAATAGAAAAAATTTAATGAAAATTTAAAAAAATTATATTAATTAGCACCTATATAAAAATTATAACATTTAAAAATAATAAAAAAAATTTAATAAAAATTTTTTATTAAAAAAGAAATAAAATAAATATTTATTTAAAAATAATAACTCTTACGTTTTTTATAACAAGCTAATCCATAAAGTTCAAAAATTTTACCTAAAACTTCTTTTAAAAGATTACGTGGAACAATTAAATCAAGTAAACCGTGATCAAATAACGATTCCGCAACTTGAAAACCATATGGTATTTTTTGACGTAATGTTTGTTCAATTACTCTCTTACCTGCAAATGCAATATATGCTTTAGGTTCAGCAATAATTATATCTCCTAGCATCCCAAAACTAGCAGTAACTCCACCAGTTGTAGGATATGTAAGAATAGCAATATAAAGTAATTTTTTTTTAGATTGATGAATTTGTAAAGCAGATGAAATTTTAGCCATTTGCATTAAGCTTAGCGTTCCTTCTTGCATACGTGCTCCTCCAGAAGAGCATACAATAATTAATGGCATAGATTTTTCCGTAGCATATTCAATAAGACGAGTTATTTTTTCACCTACTACAGAACCCATACTTCCTCCCATAAATTGAAATTCCATAACTCCTAAAGCAACTAAATTTTTATTTGATTTTCCTATACCTGTTTGAATAGCATCTGTTAAACCTGTTCTTTTTTGATAAAAAATAACACGACTTTTATAAGAATCTTCATCAGAAAATTTAAGAACATCTCGAGCAATCATATCTTCATCCATAGGTTGCCAAGTCCCACGATCAATTAAAAGTTCAATTCTTTCTGTACTACTTATTTGTAAATGATATCCACATTCTTCGCAAATAGATTTATTTTGTTTTAAAAATCTGACATAAAGAATATTTTCACAATTATCACATCGAGTCCATAATCCATTAGTTGTATTAACTTTAAGTTTTTTTCTTTCACTAAGAATATATCCTTTAGTCGCTTTTTCAATTGAAGCTCCAATTAGTCCGCCAAATCGGCGTTTATCTTCAAACCAATTCATTAAAGACATATTATTAATTTTTAGTTAGTTTTCTGTATTAATAATTAATATTTATTTTTTATAATTAATATTTTTAAAATGGCTTAGAAGGGATTTGAACCCTTGACTTTATGGTTCGGAACCATACGCTCTAATCCGCTGAGCTACAAAACCTTTGAAAAATTTTTTAATTTATTTATTAAGTAAAAATTAAACAAATGAATAAAAAGTTTTAAAATGTATAATAAATAATACATAGAAAAATATATATATTTTTCTATGTATTATTTATTATACATTTTAAAACTTTTTTGGGTAAATTTATAGATTTACCTTAGAAAAAAAAAAAGAGTAAAAAAAAATGAATAAAGTTAAACAGTATCAATTGTTTCAAATTCAAATTTAATTTCTTTCCAAACTTCACAAGCCGCTGCTAATTCAGGACTCCACTTAGCAGCTTCACGAATAATTTCATTACCTTCGCGAGCAAGATCACGTCCTTCATTACGAGCTTGTACACAAGCTTCTAAAGCAACTCTATTAGCAACTGCACCAGGTGCATTACCCCAAGGGTGACCTAAAGTTCCTCCACCAAACTGTAATACAGAATCATCTCCAAAGATTTCAGTTAATGCTGGCATATGCCAAACATGAATACCACCAGAAGCAACAGGTAAAACACCTGGTAAAGAAACCCAGTCTTGAGTAAAATAAATACCGCGACTTCTATCTTTTTCGATGTAGTCATCACGAAGTAAATCTACGAATCCTAAAGTTACTTGACGTTCTCCTTCAAGTTTACCTACTACAGTACCAGCGTGAACATGATCTCCACCTGATAAACGTAATGCTTTAGCTAATACACGGAAATGCATACCATGAATTTTTTGTCGATCAATAACTGCATGCATTGCACGGTGAATATGAAGAAGTAACCCGTTATCACGGCAATAATGAGCCAAACTAGTATTTGCAGTAAAACCACCAGTTAAGTAGTCATGCATAATAATAGGAACACCTAATTCTCTAGCAAAGTAAGCTCTTTTTAACATTTCTTCACAAGTACCTGCAGTAGCGTTTAGATAATGTCCTTTAATTTCACCTGTTTCAGCTTGAGATTTGTAAATAGCTTCTGCTACAAATAAGAAACGATCTCTCCATCGCATAAACGGTTGAGAGTTTACATTTTCATCATCTTTTGTGAAGTCAAGTCCACCACGAAGACATTCATATACAGCTCTACCATAGTTTTTAGCAGATAAACCCAATTTTGGTTTAATAGTACATCCTAATAATGGACGACCATATTTGTTTAATTTATCTCTTTCAACTTGAATACCATGAGGTGGACCTTGGAAAGTTTTGGTATAAGATGGAGGAATACGCAAATCTTCTAGACGCAAAGCTCGTAAAGCTTTAAATCCAAAAACATTACCAACAATAGAAGTAAATAAATTAGTAACAGAACCTTCTTCAAATAAATCTAATGGGTAAGCAACATAAGCGATAAATTGATTTTCTTCTCCAGCAACTGCTTCAATATCATAGCATCGACCTTTATAACGGTCAAGACTAGTAAGTCCATCAGTCCAAACAGTGGTCCATGTACCTGTGGAAGATTCCGCAGCTACTGCAGCTCCTGCTTCTTCAGGTGGTACACCTGGTTGAGGAGTCATACGAAATGCTGCTAAAATATCAGTTTCTAAAGTCTGATAATCTGGAGTGTAATAATTTAATCTGTAATCTTTAACACCAGCTTTAAATCCAACACCTGCTTTAGTCTCCGTTTGTGGTGACATAGGTCCCTCCCTACAACTCAATTAATAATTCTTGCAAGGATGAGGTCTACTCGATAAAGAAGTCTTAAAAAAGAACTTCTTTAGTATTTAATTTTATCTATTTTTAGACAAAATAATTTTACTATAACAAAACAGTATTATTGTATATTATTTTTTATATTTAATGCAACTCAGATTATTTTTTAGCAAATTGAATTTCTTTTTTGAAGCATTGACCTAATAATCTTTCAAATGTTAAACTAATTAATAAAAATAAAATTTGATTAATTTTTTTTTTTATTTTAATAGTTTTTAATCAAATTTTATTTTTATTTAAATAAAATTATTATTTATTAACAATTTTATACTACAAAAAAATTTATTTGTTACAATTTTTAATTTTTTTTATTTAATTTACTTGTATATATATATAAATACTAAGTTCAAGATAATTATTGTATTTAATAATTAAATGATCGAGTTGATACTAAATATTTTTTCAATACAATCAGTAACTAATTTTATTACTTCTAAATTTTATGAAAACAGATTCTCGTACTTTTGGGACTTCAACACTTATTGCTAAAAATATAGGACGTATTACTCAAATTATTGGCCCTGTATTAGATGTCACTTTTTCGCCAGGTAAAATGCCTAATATTTATAATTCTTTAATAGTTAAAGGTCAAAATACTGCAGGTCAAGAAATTAATGTTACGTGTGAAGTACAACAATTACTAGGAAATAATAAAGTTCGTGCGGTCGCTATGAGTGCTACAGATGGTTTAATGAGAGGAATGCAAGTTATTGACACAGGAGCTCCTTTAAGTGTTCCAGTTGGTGAAGTTACTCTTGGACGTATTTTTAATGTTTTAGGAGAACCTGTAGATAATCTTGGTCCAGTAGATGCTAGTACAACTTTTCCTATTCATAGATCTGCTCCTGCTTTTACCCAATTAGATACTAAATTATCTATTTTTGAAACAGGAATTAAAGTAGTAGATCTTTTAGCTCCTTATCGACGTGGTGGTAAAATTGGATTGTTTGGAGGAGCCGGAGTAGGAAAAACAGTACTTATCATGGAACTAATTAATAACATTGCTAAAGCACATGGTGGTGTATCTGTATTTGGCGGAGTAGGAGAGCGTACTCGTGAGGGAAATGATCTTTATATGGAAATGAAAGAATCAAAAGTAATTAATGAAGAAAATATTTCGGAATCAAAAGTAGCTCTAGTTTATGGACAAATGAATGAGCCACCGGGAGCTCGTATGAGAGTAGGATTAACTGCTTTAACCATGGCCGAATATTTTAGAGATGTTAATAAACAAGATGTACTTTTATTTATTGATAATATTTTTCGTTTTGTTCAAGCCGGTTCAGAAGTTTCTGCTTTATTAGGTAGAATGCCATCCGCTGTAGGGTATCAGCCAACTTTAAGTACAGAAATGGGGACTTTACAAGAAAGAATTACTTCAACAAAAGAAGGATCTATTACTTCCATTCAAGCTGTTTACGTACCTGCAGATGATTTAACTGACCCAGCTCCTGCTACAACTTTTGCACATTTAGATGCAACTACTGTATTATCAAGAGGATTAGCAGCTAAAGGTATCTACCCAGCAGTAGATCCTTTAGATTCAACTTCAACTATGCTTCAACCTTGGATTGTAGGTGAAGAACATTATGAAACAGCTCAAGGAGTTAAACAAACATTACAACGTTATAAAGAATTACAAGATATTATAGCAATTCTTGGACTTGACGAATTATCAGAAGAAGATAGATTGACTGTAGCAAGAGCACGAAAAATTGAACGCTTTTTATCTCAACCTTTTTTCGTAGCAGAAGTATTTACAGGTTCTCCAGGTAAATATGTCAGTCTTGTTGAAACCATTAAAGGTTTTCAAATGATTCTTTCTGGAGAACTAGATAGTTTTCCTGAGCAAGCTTTTTATTTAGTAGGTAATATAGATGAAGCTACTGCAAAGGCTGCAACCTTACAAGTGGAGAGTTAATAAAAAATGACTTTAAATCTTCGTGTAATGGCTCCAAATCGAATTGTTTGGAATTCTGAAGTACAAGAAATTATTTTATCTACAAATAGTGGTCGAATTGGTATATTACCTAATCATGCATCACTTTTAACAGCTTTAGATATTGGTATTATAAAAATACGACTTAATGAAAAATGGTCTACTATGGCTTTAATGGGTGGTTTTGCTATGATAGATAATAATCAAATGACAATATTAGTAAATGAAGCAGAAAAAGCTAATGAAATAAATTTACAAGAGGCTCAAGACGCTTTTCAAATGGCTCAAAGTAAATTGTCTCAAGCAGAAGGTCGAAAACAGGTTATTGAAGCTAATTTAACTTTAAAAAGAGCAAAAGCACGTTTAGAAGCTATTAAAGCTATTTTGTAAAAAAAAATTATTAATTTTATTAAAGTAAATAAGCCCAATGGCATAGAAATTCTATGCTATTGGGCTTATTTACTTATATACCTACTATTGGATTTGAACCAATGACTCTCGCCGTATGAAAGCGATACTCTAAACCACTGAGTTAAGTAGGCTATTGATATTCTAGCTATTTTTTTACCTATAAGCAATATTTTTAATATATATATTTTTCTTGAAAATAAAGAATAATAAACAATTTCTTTTATTAAAATAAATGCTATTGACAAAAACAAAAAAATTATGTTAACATAATATTACTTAAAAATAATAACAAGGGCTATAGCTCAGCGGTAGAGCACCTCGTTTACACGTGCGCCAATGCGTTTAAAAAATTTATCGAATTATTCGATTCACAATAATTTTCGTTTTGTGAAAAATTTTGTCTTATTTTTACAATAAATAAAAAAAAAAACAATAGCATGACAAAAAAGTAAAATTAAATTTACAATAAATTTAATTTTATTTCTTAGTTGATATGGTAAAATTAAAATTTATTCAATGCTAAGCATGATGAGGACAATACGAGGACCTCGTGATATTCTATTTTTTTACTTAATAAGCTTTGAGGTGTATAAAGTTTAAAATTTGCAAGTAATAGAAAGTAAATCCATGCTAAATTAAGCAAACCTACGTCAACATTAAATTTTTTTTTTACTTTGGGATCGCTTCAAATAATTTTTGAAACACACGGAACTATCTTATTATTTAAATAAAAAAAAAAGGATAGTAAAATAACTAAATTTTTTATTATTAGTTAATAAAAGAGCCCAATGCAAAAAAAATGCATGTTGGGTTCTTAAAATAGTTAAAATGAAACTAAAAATGTTTAACTATTTTACCGAGATTGTCTACGGTTCGAATCCGTATAGCCCTAAATTTTTAAAATATTCCAATTTATTTTTATTATTTTTATTTATTCTTATTATTTTTATTTATTCTTATTATTTTTATTAATTATTATAATTTTTTTAATTTGCAAATATATATATATATATTAAATTAAATTTTTTATAAACAAAAAAATATATGTAAAAATATTTAATATATCAAATTTATTTATTTATTTTTATTTAAAATAAACAAATTTGTGTTTTTTTTTCATTTTACAGGAGTATATTAATGTTCTTACTACCTAAATACAATTCTTTTTTTATTTTTTTATTAATAACTAGTTTTATTCCCATATTAACTTTTTCAATTTCAAATATTATAGCACCAACTGCTAGTAAAGGACCAGAAAAACTTACTAGTTATGAATCCGGTATAGAACCAATGGGTGATGCTTGGATCCAATTCCAAATTCGTTATTATATGTTTGCTTTAGTTTTTGTTATTTTTGACGTAGAAACAGTTTTTCTTTATCCTTGGGCTATGAGTTTTAATGACTTAGGTTTAACTGCTTTCATCGAAGCTCTAATTTTTGTATTTATTTTAATTATTGGTTTAATTTATGCATGGCGAAAAGGAGCACTAGAATGGTCTTAAATTATAACTATTACAATTGAAAAAATCAAATTAATAATTTTATGAAGTCACTTATAAATTCATTTTCTAATCAAAAAAACCCAAATTCGATTATTTTAACTACTTTTAATGATTTTTCAAATTGGGCTAGACTTTCGAGCCTATGGCCACTTCTTTACGGTACTAGTTGTTGTTTTATTGAATTTGCTTCATTAATTGGTTCACGTTTTGATTTTGATCGGTATGGCTTAGTTCCAAGATCTAGTCCAAGACAAGCAGATCTTATAATAACAGCCGGTACTATAACAATGAAAATGGCCCCGTCTTTAGTAAGATTATATGAGCAAATGCCTGAGCCTAAATATGTAATTGCTATGGGAGCGTGTACTATTACAGGGGGTATGTTTAGTACGGATTCTTATAGCACAGTTCGTGGAGTAGATAAATTAATTCCTGTAGATATTTATTTACCTGGTTGTCCACCAAAACCAGAAGCTATTATAGATGCAATAATAAAACTTCGTAAAAAAATAGCTCAAGAAACATATAAAGATCAATCTAAAATTCAACAAGGAAAAAGATATTTAACTTTAAATCATAAATTTAAAAGTATACCGACTATTAGCATTGCACAAGATAATAAACGAGGATATCCTCAAACTCAGTTTAATTCAACTTTAGAGAGTTTTGTTTTAACTGAAAAAAAAGATTTAGCTTTTTTGTTAAAAAATGAGGCTAGTAAAAAAAATATTCAAAATAAATAAATTTATTTTAAAAACTTAAATATGTTAAATACTTATAAAAATAATACTACCCAAATACAAGGGCGATTATCCGCTTGGCTTGCAAAGCATAAACTAGCTCATCGACCTTTAGGTTTTGATTATCAAGGTGTAGAAATTTTACAAATTAGATCTGAAAATTGGCTTTCTATAGCAGTTGCTTTATATGTTTATGGTTTTAATTATTTGCGTTCCCAATGTGCTTACGATGTAGCACCTGGAGGGCCACTAGCTAGCGTATATCATTTTACAAAACTACAAAATAATGCAGATCAGCCTGAAGAAATCTGTATAAAAATTTTTGTATCAAGACAAAATCCTAAAATACCTTCTGTTTTTTGGATTTGGAAAAGTGCTGATTTTCAAGAACGGGAATCTTATGATATGTTAGGAATTTTTTATGAAAATCATCCACGTCTTAAACGTATACTAATGCCTGATACTTGGATTGGCTGGCCTTTACGTAAAGATTATATTGTACCTGATTTTTATGAACTACAAGATGCTTATTAACAAAGTAAAAATAAAAAATAGTATATATAAATAAGTCTTCAAATTACTTTTTTTTTGTCATTCAATAAAAAAAATTTATTGATAAAAAAATTAACTATTATCTATTTAAATTTCCTCTTTTTACAATTTATTTTTTTTTACTTTAAGAGACATAGGTTTGCAATTTATGTCTCTTAAAGTAAAAAAAAATAAAAAAAGTAAAGTATTTAGAGATTTATAACAAAAATATTTAGAAATATAAAAAATAATATTATAATGCCAGAAACCAGATTTGAACTGGTGACACAAGGATTTTCAGTCCTCTGCTCTACCAACTGAGCTATTCCGGCTTTTCTTTTGTTTGAGCTATCCTAACATAAACTAAGAGTTTCTGTCAATAAAAAAAACACGGTTTTGGGGATAGAGGGACTTGAACCCTCACGGTCAATAAAGCCAACGGATTTTCTTTTTACTACAATTTAAATTGTTGTTAAATTTAACATGTAAAATTGGACTCTATCTTTATCCTCGCTTATTTTGTTATTAAATAAAAAAATTTAGTTAAACGTTTTTATTTAAATTAACTTAGAAAATGCAATTAAATAAATATTAAATTTTTTTCGTTAGGATAGCTTCCATTGAGTCTCTGCACCTATTTTAAAAATAAAATTTGGCTCAGGATCGCTTATCTTTTTTTCAACCTAAGTTTCCCTGAATTTGAAAGCTAACATTTAGTAAGTTTTTCTACTAAAGCTCAAATTATTTAAGTCCGTAGCGTCTACCAATTCCGCCATATCCCCTGTCTTTTCTTCAAATCAATTTTTCGGTTTTTATCAAACTTTTTCCTATTAATAGATTTTTGTTACGACAAGTAATTATAATCTTTTCTAGGTTCTAAGGCAATAGTTTATTCATAAATATATATATATTCTCTCTTATTAATAAAATCAAATAGCTTTTTCAAACCAGAATTATTGCATTATTTAGAT
>Ga0070737_10004815_pt1 | contig 13230 bp, 13 predicted proteins | sample Coa_R1_10_FD_66438 | JGI IMG/M metagenome (GOLD analysis project Ga0070737, IMG submission 66438) | Surface soil microbial communities from Centralia Pennsylvania, which are recovering from an underground coalmine fire - Coalmine... | ecosystem: Environmental > Terrestrial > Soil > Unclassified... | reverse complement strand
GCGTCGCTGCATCAGGGTTTCCCCCATTGTGCAAGATTCCCCACTGCTGCCTCCCGTAGGAGTCTGGCCCGTGTTTCAGTGCCAGTGTGGCCGTGTGCCCTCTCAGGCCGGCTACCGATCTTTGCCTTGGTGGGCTTTTATCTCACCAACTAGCTAATCGGCCGCGGGCTCCTCTTCCGGCGCATTGCTGCTTTCCCCTCTCGGGCTTATGCGGTATTAGCCCCGGTTTCCCAGGGTTATTCCCCACCAGAAGGTAGATGACCCACGTGTTACTCACCCGTACGCCACTGTACTCAGGGATTGCTCCCCTTTCTCGTTCGACTTGCATGTGTTAGGCGCGCCGCCAGCGTTGATTCTGAGCCGGGATCAAACTCTCGTTTGAAACGATGAGTTTTAGAATCGCCCCAGCTTGTTACTCAAAATTCTGACGAGTTCGTTTCTACTACATCCAACCAGAATGTCAAAGATCTGCGCAGCCGCGACCCGCCGCCGACGTTTGGCCGAGCGACAGAACCAACTGCAGGCCTCGAAACTTGTTTGGCCGCGCGCAATTCCTAACCGGAACGCCTACACGACCGAGAAAATTTCAGAAACTCAAAAGAGCAAAACAGGAAGGCCGTTTCCGCTTCGGACAGCGATTCATCCGAAGTTTTGTTACCGTTCCTTACAGAGGATCTCTATCTAACGTACCACCGCAAGCCGCGCCTCGCAACTGCCATGAGCAGTTTTTGACGCCGCCGCGTTTCCAAAGGACCCTCAATTCGGTGGCAACTGTGAATATAGCAAAGAACCAAGGCACGTGCAAGAGCGATTACAAAATTGTTTCGGGATCCTTCCGGAAGTTTCCGCACCGAGGCGCGGCCGGGTTTGCTCAGGCAGCCTTGCCGGGGTCCTGCGGGGCGGGGTCGTCGAACTCGCGGACGAATTTGGAGAACAGCGGCCGGAGTTTTTCAGGGTACTTGAGATTGGAGCGGTAGACCGGGTCGTACGTACCGGTGGAAACGTTCCAGACCATCTCCGGCACGTCGACCACGCGCATGTATTCGCCGTTTTCATCTTTGGTGTCGCGAAACAGCGCGCGTTTGTTCGGATGCCGGGCGGCCTCCTGGGCTTCTTCGGCGGCGGCTTTTTCCGCGGCGGCGCGGCGGTCTTTCTGGAGCTTCTGGAGATCGCGGAGGGCGCGCTCAAAGGCGCGTTGGAAGCGGTCCTCGAAGACGAGAATGGCGGGGAGATTTTTCTTTTCGGGGTGGTCATCGGGGAGGGCGTAAAGCAAAGTTTCCTGCTTTTGGGCGCGGAGGAGTTTCCAGTGGGCGGAGAGCATATTTTCCAGGCAGATACGCTCGGTGGGGGTGGCGGGCTGCCATTCGGATTCGAGGTCCGCGGAGAGCTGGTCGAATTCCTCGCGGGATTCGCCGGGGAGGAGGAGCTGGCGGGCGCGGAGGCCATGCTTGAGAGCGTTGAGGCGGACGGCGGCCTTGCCTTCTTCGGTTATGGGGCCGTGGCTGAGTTTGGCGTTTTCGCGATTGGCGTTGATTTGTTGTTGAGTCGGCATAAATTCAGTCCCAAAAAAGGAGACAGGAGTCAGGAGCCGTGAACGGGGCTCTGGAGCTCGTGGCTCGGAATTGGACGAACAGTCCCAATTCGGGAGGGACCGGGCTTCGCCCGGTTGGCAGGCGCAGCGGCTGCCTTAGCTTAACTCCACCTCAAGAGTAATCCCGCGACAGGGCGCGGCCGGGGTGGGGGAATCGTCGGGATTTCGTTAAGCGGCTTTGTTTTTAGCGGGATGAGGGGGTTGAGAAAAATTGAAAAAGCCTGTGAACGGTGATTCCGCTTGCGGCCGACGGCCCGAATCGGAAACCGGTTGGCCAACATTTGCCCAGGCGATCGACACAACGATTCCGACCGCGCCCAGCAAGACCGGCAAAACCGGGCGCACATCGCTGACGTACCGGTCCTGGAGCCGTTCGACACGGAAACCGCGTTCGATGGAGCGCCGAGTGGGCGCAGAGTGGCCGAAGTGGCTTCGACGGCCGCGACCTGCTCCGGATAGGAGCCGCCGGTGAGGAAAGAGGCTTCCTCAGGACGGCGTTCCTTACGGAAAAAGTGCCGACGTTCGCGCCGATAGGGGGCCAGCCCTGGCGATTGCAGTGAGAGTGAAGCCGGGGCTTTTGCGAAGCGACCGCCGGGAGAATTTTAGATCGTTTCGCAACTCCGTCAGGGTCGAACCTCTCGTCGCGGACGCGCCGGACGCGGCGGCCGTGGCCGGGGAGCACCCACGCGAACGCGTAGCAGGCGAGCCGGCGCACGGAATCGAGTTGTTGGGGCCACGAGTACCAGCAGTAATCGCGGTGGGCGGTGAGCGACCGGGCGCCGGGGTCCCAAGCCAGGTGGTCGCCCGTGAACAGGAAGTTGCAGGCGTGGAGCAGGACCATGTGGCCGCGGGCATGGCCGGGCGTGGGTATGGCGAGGAACCCGTCTTCCCAAACGACGGGGTCGAAACCGCTCAGGATGTGTTCGGCGGCGGGCTGCGCGGAACGCTCCAGGCGATGGACGATGCGGGTAGCGCGGAAACGGGCCGCTTATTTTTCGGCATCGGCCACGTCGTCGCGGCGAGTGAGGAAGATGTAGCGGAGGCCGCCGCGGTCCGCGAGGCGACGCGCCAGCGATTCTACAAAACGCGGGGAATCGATGAGCCAGTTTCCGCGCGGATGCTCGATGAAGTAGCTGTTGCCGCCGTAGGATTTGGGAGAGTTGAAGCCGCGGTAATAGACGTTGTCGTCGAGCTGCAGAGGGAAGTCAGCGCGCGCCGGCTATGCCGCTTTTTTCCGTGGCGCCGATGGAAGCGGTGGGGCAGGCGAGCAAGACGGGCATCGGGCACCCTCACGGCAGGGCCAACAGCACCACTCCGCAGGCGACCAGCGCGGCGCCGAACCATCGCTGCCAGCGCACCTGCTCTTTCAAAATCAGCTTGGCGAGCGCGGTTTCGAGCGCAATGCTGCCGGCCGTGGCGGGAACGGCGAAGCTCACGTTGGCTATGGAAAGCAGCGACATCAGGGTGAAAAACCCAACCGCCTCGGAGGCGAGGCCGCCCAGGACGAAGCGATTTCTGGAGAGCGCGCGCACCAGCCGGGCCACTCCCCGCGGGCGCAAATCCTCGACTCCTCCGTGCCGCCGCATGCCGGTGGTGTTCAGCAGGTCGGCCGAAGCGTTCGACATCATAATGATTCCGACCAGGATCCACTTCATTGGGGCGCTTGCGTGGTTAAAGGCTGCGTCCGGCCTACCACAATCACGCCGGAGACAATGAGGCAGACCGCCAACCAGTGCACCGGAGTCACATGTTCCTTCAGGAAAACGGCGCCGACTAAGGTCACCACGACATAGGACGCCGAGGTGACGGGAAGAGCATAGGTGAGATCGGCCCAGCTCAGCAGGCTCAACTGCAGAATGAAGCTCGCGGCCAGGATAATGACGCCCGCGAGCACAATGACATTGGTGAAGTGGGCGATATAGGCGAGCGGCGAAACGCCTATGAGCGGTTCGGCGCCTTTCAGCCCCGCCCGCAGCAGCGAGTTTCCGGAGACACCGGTGAGGACCACGCCGGCGGCCAGCAGTTCCGTCCTGATTTTGCGCCAATTTTTCCAGGGCATCACAAACCGCGGCGCAATTTGGGTTCCAGCATTTCCGGCCCTGGGCCCGCATGTTTAACCGCTTTGAAACCAAATGCGCCGGTCGGAGTGCCCGCCGTTCCTGCTATAATCGGACCAGATGGTATTCAGCCGCCCGCAGCAGCGGGTTGCCGCAGTAGTGGAACAGTTCCGAATCACCCTTCCTCTGTTGCGCTCTTTTATGGAGCGTTCTTTCTTAAGACCTGGAGGTATCGAACACCCACCCGATGAAAGCTAGCGTTCGCATCACCAAAGGTGTAGAAAGCCTTTTTGGGACACGCGATGAAAACATCCGGTTGCTCGAATCCGGATTGAACCTGACCACGCAATTAGTCGATAACAACCTGGAAATTGAAGGCGAGGCGGCGGATGTCTCGCGCGCGGAAAATATTCTGGAAGACTACAACCTGCTGATGCGCGAGGGTCACGTATTCAGCAACGGCGACCTCAACAGCTATCTGCGCGTGGTTACGCTGGATCGCGGCGTCTCCCTGCGCGCGCTCGTGCAGAGCGGGCGGCAGCGCAGTTTCGGCAAAAAGGTGCTGGCGCCGAAATCCATCAACCAGCGCCGCTATCTGGAAGCCATTGAACGCCACGACCTGGTGTTCGGAGTCGGCCCGGCCGGCACCGGAAAAACCTATCTCGCGGTGGCGATGGGCGTTTCCGCCCTGCTCAACAAGCAGGTCGCGCGTATCATCCTCACCCGCCCGGCCGTGGAAGCCGGCGAGCGGCTGGGATTCCTGCCGGGGACCTTGCAGGAAAAGATCGATCCGTACCTGCGCCCGCTCTACGATGCGCTTTACGACATGCTGGATTCGGAGAGGGTGGAAAAGCTCCTCGAACGAAACGTGGTCGAAGTCGCTCCCATCGCGTTTATGCGCGGCCGCACGCTGAACGACAGCTTCATCATCCTGGACGAAGCCCAGAACAGCACGCCGGAGCAAATGAAAATGGTGTTGACGCGCCAGGGCTTCGGGTCGAAGATGGTGGTCAACGGCGATATCACGCAGGTGGATTTGCCGAACGGCCGCCGCAGCGGCCTGATCGACGCCGTCGAGGTGCTCAAGGGCGTGGAAGGCGTCAGCTTCGTGCAGTTTGACGAGCGCGACGTGGTGCGCCACACGCTCGTGCAGCGCATCGTCAAGGCCTATGAACGCTACAACGAGAACATCGGCGCCGGGCGGCAGCTCTCGCTGAAATTGTCGGATTCCGCGGCGGAAAACGGCAATGGCGAAGCGCCCGCGGAACCGGATGCCGCGCCGCTGGCCGCCAATATGGTTTCGCGCGCCTGAGCGCGCCGTCATGTTTCCGGAAGGCAGTAGCATCACATTTCGCCGCGTTCCTTGGAATCTGCGGCAGCGCCTGGAACGGCCGTTGAGCCGTTTTGCGCGAACGCTCGAGAATTCATTAGGCGGAGGGCGCGCATTCGATTGCCTGATCACCAGCGACGCGGAACTACGCCGGCTGAACCGGGAGTTTCGCGGCAACGACGAGGGTACCGATGTGCTGTCGTTTCCCGCGGGACCGCTGCCTGACGGTCGCGGCCTGGAAAAGCGCGGCCGCGGCACAGAACGCCGATTGGGCGATCTGGCAATCTCTCTGCCCCGCGCCCGCGCGCAGGCCGCAACGCTGGGCCACGATCTCGAGCAGGAAATCCGGATTCTGATGCTTCACGGCGTGCTGCATCTGCTCGGCATGGATCATGAAACCGACGGAGGCCGGATGGCGCGCTTCGAGAAGCGCTGGCGCACGCGGCTGGGACTGCCGGCCGGTTTGATCGAACGGGTTGGGGCATGACGCTGGCGATTACTCTAGCCACCGTGATCGCCATTCCGCTATTGGCGATTGCGACCTTTGTGCAGGTGCTGTATCTCGAAAGCATGCGCCTGCGCACGCGCGATCTGCCTTCGCTGCGGTTTTTCAAGGAGACCCTCGAAGACCGGCTCGGCATGAAAACGGAGCGCGGCGCCGGTTCGTTTTCCCTCATCAAGCACAGCCTGCTGCTGCTGGTGGGAATCTGCTATTTCGCCGGGTTTGCCGATGGCCAGCCGTGGAGCTGGAACGTTTTCTGGCAGGCCGCCCTGGCATCGTGGCTGACCATGATCGCCGTAACCTATGCGTTGCCGCAACTGCTCTATCGCCGCACCAAAGCCGCCTGGCTGCTTCCGCTGGCGCCTTTGCTTCGGGGGATGGCCTGGATTGCGCGGCCGTTTGAAGCGCTGCTGACCTTCTTCCAATCGCTGATTGAGCTTACCGACCATCCCACGGCTGAAGCGGAAGCGCCCACGCCGGCCGAAAATATCGAAGCGCTCATTTCCGCGGGCACCGAAGAGGGCCTGATTGAAGAGGAAGACCGCGAGTTGATTCAATCGGTGGTGGAGTTCGGCGATAAGGTGGTGCGGGAAGTGATGACGCCCCGGCCCAATATTGTCGCCATATCGGCCGATTCGAGTCTCGAAGATTTACGGCAGCTCGTCATCACGGAGCAGTATTCGCGCATTCCGGCCTACGAGCAGAATATCGACCAGATTGCCGGTTTCGTCCACGTGCGCGACATGTTTGAGCTCGAAGAGGAGGAGCGCGAGCGCCGCGCGGTTCGCGAACTGCTGCGGCCGCTTCTCTTCGTGCCGGAAACCAAGCCGGTGAACGATCTGATGCGGCAGATGCAGCAGGAAAGCACGCACATGGTGATCGTGGTGGACGAATACGGCAACACCGCGGGATTGGCCACGATGGAAGACCTGCTTGAAGTGATCATTGGCGAGATCCGGGATGAGCACGAGCCGGCGAGCGACGTGACGCCCGATGGCGAAGGCGGTTTCATTGTCTCCGGCAGTTTCGATCTGGCCCGCATTGGGGGCCTGGTGGACTCTTTCCGCCGGGAGGAGGAGATCGAGTCGACCACGGTGGGCGGCCTTTTGACCGAATGGCTGGGCCGCGTACCCAAAGCCGGCGAGTTCGTGGAACGCGACGGCGTCCGTCTGGAAGCGCTCGCGAGCGACGAGTTGCGCGTGGAGCAGGTGCGCATCAGTAAACCGCAGGCTGTAGCGCATGAGTGACATTGTCACGCAAAAGAGGCCCTTCCGGTCCGGCTTCGTCTCCATCATCGGCCGCCCCAATGCCGGCAAGTCCACGCTGTTGAATGCTCTGGTCGGGCAGAAGGTGGCCATCGTAGCCGACAAGCCGCAGACGACACGGGTTTCCATTCAGGGCGTGCTGACGCTTCCGCCGGCGGAGCGATCGGACGGCGCGCAGATCGTTTTTCTGGACACTCCCGGCATTCACCGGGCCGATACGCCGCTGAATAAACGCATGATGGAAGCGGTGCGGGCCGCTCTCGAAGAGCGCGATTTGCTGCTGTTCGTGGCCGACGCAACGCTGCCCTTCGGGGAAGACGACCGCCGTGCGCTCGCTCTGGCCGTGAAAACGAAAACCCCGGCGATGCTGCTGCTGAATAAGATCGATCTGCTGAAGGATAAGAGCCGGCTGCTGGGCCTGATCGAGCAATACAAAGCGGCGCACGACTTCGCCGAATACGTCCCGATATCGGCGGCGAAAGGCGACGGGTTGGAGGAACTGAAGGAACTCATCGTCCAGCGCCTGCCGGAAGGGCCGGCGTACTTTCCTCCGGACCACATTACCGATCAGCCGGAACGGTTTTTAGCGGCCGAGTTGATTCGCGAAAAAGTGCTGCTGGCCACGCGCCAGGAGGTGCCGCACTCGGTCGCGGTGATGGTGGATCGCTGGGAGGAAACGCCGCGCGTAACGCGCGTCTATGCCACGATCCGCGTGGAGCGGCCCGGGCAGAAAGCCATCGTGATCGGCTCCGGGGGCGCCATGCTGAAACGCATCGGCTCGCTGGCGCGGCGGGAAATGGAGGGGCTTTTGGGGACGCGAGTCTATCTTGACCTGCACGTGCGCGTGGAGCCGGGCTGGCGGACGCGGCCGGCGTTCCTCGATGCGCTCGACTGGCGGACGATGGCAGGCGGGGAGTAGCCGGAGTGGGTTCCGGCGAGGCTTTACCGCAGACGGGAGCCAACAATCGCCGAGGGCGTCCCGGAAATCTTCGCGGATCTTCCGCAATGCACCGGGCATGAGGAAGCCGTCAAATTGGCGGCTAAGGAGCGTTCCGGGGAGCCGCGCGTCTGTCACAATCTACCGGAGGGGGAAGCGGCTTATGCGGGTTTCGGCGTTCTGGGTTTCGGTGCTTGTGGCGGCGTTGCTGTTTCCGGCGAGGACGCCGGCGCAGATCCTTTTGGATGGCGAGTGGCAACCGCGTTACGACGAAGATCAGCCGGAGCGGATTCCGGGTCCGGAGCTGGTGGATTATCTGGGCTTGCCGATCAATGACGCCGCGCGGCAGCGGGCCGAGGCCTGGGACGCTTCCCGGCTCACGTTGCCGGAAGAGCAGTGCCGCGTACACGTCTCTCCTTATATATATCGCGGCCCGCTCGATTTGCGCATCTGGCAGGAGAAGGACCCGGACACACAGGCCGTCATCGCCATCAAGAACTACATCAGCACCTGGTCGCAGACGCGCACGATCTGGATGGATGGCCGGCCGCATCCGCCGGATTGGGCGCCGCACACCTGGATGGGATTTTCCACGGGCAAGTGGGAAGGCGATGTGCTGACGGTTTTCACCACCCATATCAAGACCGGATGGGTGCGGCGCAACGGGCTGGTGATGAGCGACCAAGCCAGCATGACCGAGCACTTCATCCGGCACGGCGATTACCTGACCCACGTGGCGATCGTGAAAGACCCGGCGTATTTAACCGAGCCGCTGATCAAAAGCGAAGACTTCGTTATCAATCTGCACGGAAGCGACGCCGCCTGGGTGTATCACTGCCGCGCGGCGGAAGAGATTGCGAACCGGCCGAAAGACCAGATTCCGAATTACCTGCCGGGAGCGAATCCGTTCCTGGAGGAATTCGCGAAGCGGCATGGGGTTCCGGAAAACGCCGCGCTGGGCGGGGCGGAAACCATGTACCCGGAATACCGGCTGAAGATGGCGAAACTATCGCGGCCGGTTTCGGGCGATCGGGTGCTGCCCCGGCCCAGCCCGCCCGCGGAGGTTCAGGCGGCCAGGGTGCAGGGCAACGTGTACCTGCTGGTGGGGGCCGGCGCGAATGTGCTGGCGGAGGTTGGGGACGAGGGCGTGCTGCTGGTGGATACCGGCAAGACGGAGGTTTCGGCGAAGATGCTGGCGGCGGTGCGGCGCCTTTCGCCGAAGCCCATCCGCTGGGTGCTGAACACCGGAGCGGATGCCGATCATGTGGGCGGCAATGGCGCGGTGGCAAACCTGGTAGGATCTTCGCGGCATGTCGCCCTGGTGAATACGCCATTTTCGACGGCGGTGAATACGGTGGAGATCGTGGCCGCCGACCCGGTGCTGGCGCGCATGAGCGCGGCGGAGGGCAATCGGGCAGCTTATCCGGTAGAGGCCTGGCCCACGGAGACATTCCAGGGAGAAACGGACGACGTATTCTATAACGGCGAAGCGGCCCGCATGTGGCACGTGCCGGCGGCCCATTCCGATGGCGATAGCATCGTATTTTTCCGCCGTTCGGATGTGATCGCCACTGGCGATCTTTTCGATACCGATCACTACCCGGTCATCGATCTGGCGCATGGCGGCAGCCTGCAGGGGATTATCGACGGGCTGAACAAGGTGATTCAACTGGCGGTGCCCGCGCTCACCGAAGAAGGCGGCACTATGATAGTGCCGGGCCACGGGCGGATTTCGGACCGCATCGACGTGGTGGAATATCGCGATATGTTGACGATCATTCGCGACCGGCTGCGCGCCATGATAAAAAAGGGCATGACGCTCGACCAGATTCAGGCGGCGCGGCCCACGCTCGATTACGATCCGCTTTACGGCGACACGAAAGGCGCGTGGACAAACGAGCAGTTCGTAGCGGCGGCTTACCGGAGCTTGCTGGGGAAGCAGGCGGCGCGGTGAGGGGCGCGGTCTATGGAGGGATGTTGCGGCCGAAGTTAAAGGCCGGGCCAACGGAAAAACGCACGGTCCAACGGCCGTTCTCGAGCAGATCGTCGAACAGATGATTCCAGACGACATCTACTTGCGCGCGGAGGGCGAAATTCCGCGTGAGAAGGAAATCGATACCGCCGCCGGCCCCCAGAAACCAGGTGTAACTGGTTACATGGCCGGAAGGCGCCAGTTGCGCCGAGATGGCTGCGGCGATGGGATCGGTGGGATGGGGCGTGGCGGTTTCGTAAATGGCGCCGGCGGTTACCGGCCGCAGGAACAGAGTCTGGTGGGTGAAGTGGCGGAAGGCAAGTTGCGCTCCGATGGCGAAGGTTTGGGTGCGGGAGTGTTGCGGTACCCGCAGCATGTAGCCTGGGGGGATCTGGCCGGCGGCGGCAAGCTGGCCGAGCTGGGCAGCTAGCCGTTGCTGCAGCGCGGTGGTGAGCAGGCCCGGGGTGAGATCGATATCGCCACTGGCGATACTGTAGTCGGCCCCGGCGGTGAGCCAGCTTTTGACATTGACGCCGAACTGCGCGTTAAAGCCATTTTCGAACAGGCCGATGCTGGGGCTATCGAGAAAGGTATAGCCGCCGTAGGCGTTGCAGCGAGGGACATCGGTTTGCTGGCCCAATGCTGGCCAGGCAAGGGCGAGGAGCAAGCTGGCGAAAGGCCGAAGCCGGCGTGATGCTTTTGTCATTGTGTTCCCGCACGCCATGATGGCCGAGAGGCGCCGCCCGCGCCAAGCGCGGCGGGCCTGGCTGGGTGTATTTGGAAACGGATTTGGAATATGGGCCGGCGCGGAACGTCCTAAACTTCGCAATCCAATCCGCCGATATACCGGTTGTGACCGGCTTACTGACCGCCGAAGGCAAGCGCCATGTGCGCCGGATGTTGCGTTCGCTCGAGGCGCGCGCGGACGGACTGGAACGGCGTTTCGGTGTCTGGCTGCGGAAGAAGGGATGCGACCAGGCGGCTTCGAAAGCGTTGCTCGCGGTGACACCGGCGGCAGCCGCGAAATTGGGCTCGCTCGGACCGTTTCTGAAGCAGGTGGAATACAGCGGGCGGCGGCTGGCCAAGCTGAATCTGCCGCCCGCGCTGGTGAGCGAATCGCTGGAACAATTCCATGCGGTGGCGGGCGAGGTCTTGGATGGCCAGTTCGCGCCGGCGCGGGAACAATTGCAGTTGGCGACACATTTTTTGATTCAGCAGGCGTATTACGAAGTTCGGGAAGCGGAATCGCAGGCGTTCTTCGGCCTGTATCGGGCGGAAACGGAAGCCGCGGGGCTGGACGATCTGCTGGCGCGTTTCGTGCGCGTGCTGACGAAGGCGTTTCACGCCGCCGATGGCCGTCTGCTGCTGGAACGGGAGGATCTGCCGGACGAACTGCGGTCGCCGTTTTATGTGGAGCGCGGAAATGCCAATGAGCGCCTGGTGGGCCGCGGTTGGCGCCGGAAGTATGCTTCCTACTGGTCCTACCCGTTTGGGGATCGCTCGGTGCTGCAATTGGGGTTCGCCACACCGTACCCCTGGTTGCCGCGCGAGCGGACGCTGCTGGCTGCCGCGGCGGCGCGCTGCCAGGAGGCCATTGAGCGGACCCGGATGACGGAACAGATCCGGAAGCTGCAGGCCGAATCGCTGCGCATCGAAGAGGAGGAGAGGAAGCGCATCGGACGGGATTTGCACGATGAAGCCGGTCAGGCGCTGGCGTTTCTGCGGCTGCAACTGGAAATGATGGAGCGGGAGGCGCCGGAAAGGATTCGCCCGCGCCTTAAGGCGGCACGGGAACTGGCAGGCCGTACCACGATAGAGCTGCGGCGGATCATTGCGGCGCTGAGCCCTTCCGTATTGGAACGTTTGGGATTGGGGGCGGCGCTGCGCCTGCTGGTGAAGCGCTTTCGGTTCCATCACACAGGAATCCAGGTGGAATACCGGGCTTCCGCCTTGCCGGAGGCGGTACCGCGGGCGGCGCAAGAGGTGATTTACCGGGTGGCTCAAGAGGCTTTAGAGAACGCAGGTAAGCACTCTGACGCGAAAAACATACATATTAGCCTTACTTGTGCCGATAAGAAAATCAGGTTAAAGGTTCGGGATACCGGCGTCGGGTTCCTTCAGGAGCGGGCGCTTTGGAAGCCCAGTGCATACGGTTTGGCCGGGATGCGGGAGCGCGCCGCGCTGTTGGGTGGAACGCTCGCGATCCGAACCGCACCAGGAAAGGGAACGGAAATTAGACTAGATCTGCCCGTACCGGTGATATCTGATGGCAAAAATTCGCATCTTATTAACTGACGACCACACCCTATTTCGGCAAGGCATGCGGACTCTTCTGGCCTCGGAGCCAGACATGGAGGTAGTGGGTGAAGCGCCCAGCGCATCCGATGCTGTGACCTTAGCAGCCGAGTTACGGCCCGACGTCGTGTTGATGGATGTTGGCATGGCCGGTCTGAGCAGCTTTGAAGCTACGCGCCAGATCCGGCGGCAGCGTCCGGAGACCCGGGTGGTTTTTCTTTCGATGTACGATGACGAAGATTACCTGGCCGAATCGGTGGAAATTGGCGCCAGCGGCTACATCCTTAAGGAGAGCCCGGCCGAGCAGTTGGTAAGCGCCATCCGGGAAGTGCATCGTGGCGGCAATTATCTCAGCCCCCGCCTGCTGGCCCGGCTGGTGGACGATTTCCGGGTGCAGAATCGCTCGCCCATGCGGCAGCCGCGCTTCGGAACGTTAACCAAGCGGGAACGCGAAATCCTGAAACTGCTGGCGGAAGGCAAATCGGTGAAGGAGGTGGCGACCGAATTCGACCTCAGCGTGAAAACCGTCGAGGCGCATAAATTCAACTTGATGCGCAAACTCGATATTCACAACAAAGCGCAACTGGTGCAATACGCGATTCAGAAGAAGATCATCCGGCTGCCCGAGGCGATGCCGGTCGGATAGGGTGTCATTCGTTTTTACACCGTTACTTCACTCTGGGGTTGATGGCCTTGGGCGCCCTGGCCTCACACCTGGTATTCGGTTTGGCAAGCCGCACCGGATCCGCGCCGCTCGCAAGCTTTTGTAAAAAAAGCGGCGGTTTCGATGTGATGAAGGCAGCGACGCTCGGCTTTGTCACGCCGGGGATGCGCGCCGAATACGGCCTGAGCGCGGCTGCGGTGGCGGTATTGTTCAGCGGTCTGGCGGGCGGAGCACGCAAACCTGATCCGCGGAACGGCGACGTAAATTTTCGTTGCGCCAATGTCTATTCCGGCTGCATTCGGCCGCAATACCGGCAGTTCACCTGCGCCCTTGGTTCGGGCCCGGGCCGTGCAAATAGGTACTCTCCTAGTGGCCTGTCGCGGCCAAATCGTTAGCAAGAGGGGCGCCTGTCGGCGCGGATAACCGCATCGGCCATGCTAACGGCGACTTGACGACAGGCCACTAGTGTCCTGAGTTAGAAATCCGTTGACAAAGTAGCTCCACCTTCCCCAAGATCAAATCGGCATCCGCGGTCCAGACAAACGGCTTGGGATTGCGATTCCGCTCTTTCAAGTATGTGAGCATCGCCTTCTCCAGTTCGCCAACCGCGGTGTGGC
>Ga0070737_10004814_pt1 | contig 13234 bp, 10 predicted proteins | sample Coa_R1_10_FD_66438 | JGI IMG/M metagenome (GOLD analysis project Ga0070737, IMG submission 66438) | Surface soil microbial communities from Centralia Pennsylvania, which are recovering from an underground coalmine fire - Coalmine... | ecosystem: Environmental > Terrestrial > Soil > Unclassified... | reverse complement strand
GATGCCGCGCAAACGGCAGGCACGGGAGGGATGCGGAGCGGCAGACACCTCTCCCTGGCGGGGGGATGCCGCGCAAACGGCAGGCACGGGGGGGATGCGGAGCGGCAGACACCACCTGCTGATAGGGCTGTTTGCGCGGCCATTTTTTCAAAGGTGTGGCAATGGACGGCCTCTTTATCGGGCCGCACCTGCTGATAGGGCTGTTTGCGCGGCCATTTTTTCAAGGGCGGGAGCATTTTGTTGCTCGCAATGGTAAATAGTGTTCCTGCTCAACGTGCTATGTTGTAATCTGGTCTTTATTGACTTCAATTATAATGGTTGAGGAGTTGCAAGCTGATGATTGCCGAGAAGGTTGCGATTGTTATCCCGGCTCTGAATGAGGAAGAGGCGCTCAGACATCTGCTCGCGGAGATCCCTCACGCTTTTGCTCAGTGGGTTATCGTCGTCGATAATGGCAGCACCGACCATACCGCCGCTGTAGCGAGGGGAGCCGGCGCTATCGTAGCCAGCGAACCGCAGCGCGGCTATGGGCGCGCCTGTTTAAAGGGGCTGAAAACCGCATTGAGCCTGGGTGCCGCGATAGTTATTTTTATGGACGGTGATGGCAGTGATGATCCCGCTGATCTCCCCCTGATGCTTGCTCCCGTGCGCGACGGCACCGCTGATCTCGTCGTCGGCTCGCGCGTAGGTGAGCGCTCCGAACGCGGCGCCGTTCCTCCACAGGCACGCCTGGGCAACTGGCTGGTCAGTCGTATGGTCGGCCTGCTCTATGGCGTGCGGCTGCATGATATCGGCTCTTTCAGGGTGATACGCTGCACGCAACTGGAAGCGTTGCATATGCATGAGATGACCTTCGGCTGGCCGGTGGAGATGCTGGTCAAGGCTGCACGCGCGCATTATCGCATCGTCGAACTGCCGCTTCATTACCGGAGGCGCAGTCATGGGCACTCTAAAGTCGCCGGCAATCTGGCCGGTGCCGTCAAGGCTGCATACTATATGTTGAGTACGACGCTGCGTTATGCAGGGGCGAGAAGGTTCTGAATGAAAGGCTTTGCTCGCTGAATGGAAATAAATAATGAGGGGTCTGGCATGTCTGATACCGCTCTGGTAGTGGTTGCCCGTTATCCGCAGGCGGGGCGGACGAAAACGCGCCTGGCGCGCGCCATCGGTGACGAGGAGGCGGCGAAGCTCTACCGCGCGTTTTTGAGCGACCTGGCCTGGCGCTTCGCCGGCTATCACTACGATCTGCACTGGGCCTATACGCCCGCCGGAGCCGATTACCGGGGGCTGGTCGCGACGCTCGCTCCTGCGCATGCGCGGCGAATGCGATGCTTCCCACAGGAGGGGGAGAATTTCGGTGCGCGCCTGCACAACGTCTTCCGCTGGACCAGTGCGCATGGCTATGCTCGCACCATTCTCATTGGCTCGGACTCGCCGCACATCAGCCGCGAACTCGTTGATCGGGCCAGCATCGCGCTCGATCATGCCGATATCGTACTGGGGCCGGCTGATGACGGGGGCTACTATCTGCTCGCTATGCGCAAGCCCTACGATGTCTTTAGCGGCATCCCGATGAGCACCGATGTTGTGGCGCATATGACCGTTGCGGCGGCACAACGCCAGCAGTTGACGGTAGAGCTTATAGACTCTCTCTTTGATATCGATGAATTTCCTGACCTGCTGCGGCTCATTGATCTGCTGCGGGCCGATAGAACCTGTGCTCCGGCGACAGCCGCCCACCTGGATAGTATGAGGAGAATGCATCATGATAACGCCTATGAGCCAGACAGCGCCTTCGACGCAGGCGCTTGCGCTACCACGCTCGATCTACATCGAGCCAACCAGCCGTTGTAACGAATTCTGCCAGCAGTGCCCGCGCACACTGCTCTCGCGCGAGGAAGACCGCGATCTGAGCTATGATGAGTTTCGCTATATTGTAGAGCAATTTCCTGCCCTGGAGCGCGTGGTGTTGCATGGATTGGGTGAGCCGCTGCTCAATAAAGATTTGCCGCGAATGATTAGCTACCTCAAGGAGCGCGGGGTGTATGTCCTTTTCAATTCCAACGGCATTGCGCTCACTGAGAAACGCGGCCAGGCGCTCATCGATGCGGGACTTGACGAATATCGTCTCTCAATGGACGGCTCAACGCGCGAAATGTACGCCCGTGTGCGTGGCGTAGATGCCTTTGATAAGATCTGGCGCAATGTGCGCGCCTTCATAGCTATGCAGAAGGCGCAGGACGCTCACAGGCCGGCGGTCTCGCTCTGGTTCACGGCTATGCGTGAGAACCTGCACGATCTACCGGGCCTGATCGAACTGGCAGGTGAGGCCGGGATCAAAGAGGTTTACATGCAGCGCTTCGTCTATTTCGGCGCCGGCCTGGCAGTTGCGCAGCAGGCCCTCTTTGGCCGCGCCACGGCTGAGGAACTGGAACTGGTGCAACGCTGCGAGGAAATGTGCCGCGAGCGGGGCATCACGTTCAATGCCGCCGGCTCGGCCACGCCGCTGAAGAGCATCACGCGCGATTTCGGTGAGCGGCCCTGGTCGGGCTGCCGGCGGCCCTACACCCTGACCTATATCACGTCCAGCGGCAACGTGCTCTCCTGCTGCTTTGCGCCGTTCGGCCATAGGAGTGCCAGAGAGTACAGGGAGGAGCGCGTGCTTGGCAACATCTTCCAGGAACCTATCGAGGCAATCTGGCGCGGCGAGCGCTACGAGGCATTCCGGCGCGCCTTCGAAAGCGACCATCCTGCGCGGCATTGCGCGCAATGCGGGTTGAACTGGAGTTATTAAACGTTAGCAAGCTATTCTGGCCGTAGCTGCGCGATTATGAAAGGTAACAACCAACATCGGCAATCCTGGAAAGTGGTAGGGGCGCGGCGCCGGCTGGGAGGGGCAAGGGGGTGGTGGGGGCCGAAGCAAGCCCGCTTTTCATTCCAACCCTCGCATCCAGTGACAGCACAGATGAGCGGGCTTGCGCTTGACCCCCTCCACTCCACCCGACCACACAGCCAGCGCCGCGCCCCTACCCCATTGCCGATCTTGATGGTTAAAACTCATTATCGCGCAGTTGCGTTTTTCGCGAGTTCGCGACGACGTAAGAGGCGCTGCATGCCGGCATCAGTTTTGACACGCTTGCGCAGGCGAAAGAACAGGATGATGAGCAGGAGCAGCGCCTCAGCCGTGGCACCGCCCGATAGCGCCAGCGGCAGCGACAGGATGATATAGTGATCGTGCAGGACGTGACTGAGTACAGCGATCAGGCCGAGCGCGGTGAGGACGTTGAAGACGTTGGTCAGCAGGGGCGTTCTGGCATCCTGTAGTGCGTAGAAAGCACGCGTGAGCAGGTCGCCAGCGACCTGTCCCGGCAGACCAACGATGTAGCCAAAGAGCGCGAGGGTGGTCAGCGCCGACGAATGGCTGTTGAACGCGCCATGCTGGAAGATGAGGTGAATGACCGGCGCACCCAGGAAATCCAGCAGCAGAACCGCCGGGATAGTGAGCAGGATGCAGACGGTGATGACCCTCACGGCGGTCTGACGCACACGCACATAGCGGCCCGCAGCCGCCTGCACAGCGAGATGGGGCAAGAGGGCCTGTCCTACGGCCTGCGATATAATGGCGAGCGGCAGGGCTTGCAGCATTTGCGCGTTATGCAGCGCGGCGAGGCTGGATGGATCGGGCAGGTAGGAGACGAAAGCCGTCTCGATAATGAGCGCGACATAGCCTACACCCACAGCCAGGGAGTTAGGGATCAGCATGCGCAGCACGGCGCCCAGCCCGGAATGGCGCGGGTTCCAGACGAAAGAGTAGTGTATGCCTTCTTGCCTGAGCAGGGCCGGTATCTGCACACCGACTTGAAGGAGCGCCGCCACCAGCGTGCCATAGGTCGGGCCATAGATGCCCACCCCCGGAACTGCCAGCGAGACCAGCAGGCCGCCAATCAGGCCGACGTTGTAGATAGCAATAGAGATGGCAGGCAGCAGGAATTGCCGTTTGCTGTTGAGAACCGCCGTCACGATGGTGCCAAGCCCCAGGATAAGCGGGTGAAAGAGCATGATACGCGTGAGATTAGTAGTCAGAGCGCGCTCGGCGGGAGGGTAGCCGGGGACCAGCAGATTATTGACAAAGGCGGGCGCTATGAACTCGCCGATGAGCGCCAGGAGCGTGAGGACAACGAACATCAGGTTGAAGACCAGGCTTACCAGTTTCCAGGTTTCCTCGCGCCCCTTATCCTTTTCATAGGCGAGAAAGACCGGAATAAATGCGTGCGTGAGCGCGCCACCGGCGATAAGATTAAATAATGTATCGGGCAGGCGAGAGGAGGCATAGAAAGCGTTCGCCGCCGCACCGGTGCCGAAAAGCGCGTTAAAGATGGTCTGGCGCACCACACCGAGGCCGCGCGAAGCCATCAGTCCCACGATGAGCAGCAGCGCTGCCTCTACGATGCTGAAACGGCGTAGAGAGAGACTTTTATCGGGACGGAAATTGCCGAAGTTAAGGCGGAACGTCCTCCCCCCCCATACCAGGCGGCGCCGAGAAGCCTTCTTTGTCGCTACTGATTGCGGTTCGGCAGCAGTAGCGAGGGCCGAGTTGCGGGCGTTGTCCGAAATATGCGTCGCTCCTCTCGTCATGGGTGTAGAAGAGTTTCAACGCAGGCTATTATAGCAGTTACTTTCTCGCATTGGCTAGCCCGCCGTTCAAAAAGTACTGTATGGCGTCAGGGAGCGCTGAACATAGCAGGCTTCACAGGCGACATTATCTTAGTCGTCGTGCTTTCTTCTTTTCTTATGGTGACTGTTTCGCGGATGCTGCCCGCTCCCTTGAGTGATGCTATTGCTGCTATTCTGATTACTACTGCGCGTAGCACCTGGCGTTGTGGTAGCAGTTGGTCGGGGCGACTGTTTCCTGTTGGTGACGGGAGTATGGGGCTGGCTATGGACGCTGAGGGCGGCCAGCAGCCCCGGCGGCATAGATGGTAGATGAGCAAGCTGGAGTTGCGTACCAATACCCAGCAGGGTGACAGGCTCCGTTGCTCGCTGCCCGGTGTAGCTCCAGCCGAGGCCGAGCAGCAGCACGCCAATGAGCGTGGCTGTCGCCAATCCTGCCAGCAGCGTGCCCCTGACACGCCTGCTCTCGCGTCTGATCTTTACCGAGACGGCGCCGAGAAGCGGAGCCGTCTGCCTCAGGACTACCACGCGGCTATTCTCCGGCTCAAGTGCCTGGCGGTACGCCTGCGCAAACTCTTGCGCCGATTGAAAGCGGTTCTCGGTCCTCTTATCGAGCGCTTTCAGGATAACCTGGTCGATGGAAGGGGAAATAGCGGAATTTAGCCGGGATGGAGGCGCCGGCTGCTCGCGGATATGCTTCAAATAGGTCCCGATGGGTGTGCTGCCATGAAAAGGCACGCAACCTGTGAGCATCTGGTAGGTAAGAATGCCGAGAGCGTAAATATCGCTGCTGGCCGTTGCCGGCTGCTCGGCCAGTTCAGGGGCCATATATTCGGGCGTGCCGATCAGGTAGCCCGACAGCGTAAGGCTCTCCCCATCATCCATGCGCTTGCCCAGGCCAAAATCGGCGAGGTAGACGTAACGCCCCTCTTCGTCACCCAGCAGCACGTTCGATGGTTTGATGTCGCGATGCAGTATGCCGCAGTCGTGAGCGTACTGTATCGCGCCGGCAAGCTGGGCCAGGACCGTGCCGGTCTCCTGGAGGCTCAGCGGCCTCTGCTGCAAGCGCTGGTGCAGCGTGCCACAGGGCATGTATGGCGTGACCATATAATACCAGGAGTTGTCCTCACCGAAGTCCAGGACGGGCAAAATATGGTCGTGGACCAGCGCCGAGGTGACGCTGACTTCGTGACGAAAGCGCTCATAGTATTCATCGCCGCAGTGTACGAGCTTGATGGCGACCATGCGTTCGCTCTGCGTATCCTGTGCGAGATAGATCGCGGACATACCGCCCCGCGCGAGGCGGCGTTCAATGCGATAGTGTCCGATGCTGTGGCTTTCTAATTCTTGCATGAGGTCCCCCGGTTCTATGCATGCATCTTTGTAAAGGTAACACGGTTTAAAGAGGCAGACCGAATACACAACCGGGAGAGGCACTTACCATTCTCATATGCGTTATGGTATGCTTACAATACGCAGGCTAACCTATTGCTAACATGAGGGAGAGAGCGATGCCAGAAACGAAGCATCCGATCAACGAAGTTTCCAGCGATGAGCAGGCTAGCGTGAACGAAGAAGGGGAGATGCTGGCCCTCGACGAAGTGGAGGAGATGGACGAGGAGGATTTTGAGGAGGAACTGATTATCGAGGATTTTACCATCGACGGCATCTGCGGTGTCTACTGAAGCTCGCTTTCAGGATCGTATAGTCTTTATCACCGGAGCGGCGCGCGGCCAGGGCCGGGCGCATGCTCTTGCCTTCGCCCGTGAGGGTGCTCAACTGGTGCTCTGCGATGCCTGTCACCAGTATCGCAGCGTGCCCTATCCGCTGGCACGGCCCGAAGAACTGGCGGCGGTGGCGCGTGAGATTGAGGATATGGGGCGCCCTGTTATCGCCGAGCAGGTCGATGTGACCGATCTTGCCGGAATGCAGGCGTTGGCGGAGCATGCACAAAGCGCGTTCGGAGCAATCGATATCGTCGTAGCCAATGCCGGCCTCTACTCGTTTGCCTCCAGTTGGGAAATGAGCGAAGAGCAGTGGGACGAGACCGTTGCCGTCTGCCTCAAGGGCGTCTGGATTACCTGCAAGGTGTGTATTCCGCAGATGCTGCCCCGGCGCAGCGGCAAGATTATCTGTATCGCCTCGACGGCGGCTCAGCGCGGCATGGCTAACCTGGCGCATTACGTTGCCGCCAAGCATGGCGTGCTCGGCCTGGTCAAAACGCTGGCTATCGAGCTGGCCCCCTATAATATCAATGTCAACGCTATCTGCCCTACCAGCGTCGATACTGCTATGTGTCGCAACCAGGCCATCTACGACGTGTTTGCCGGCGGCCCCGGTCCCCAGGCGACCTACGAACACATGCTGTCCCTGATGAACCAGCTCAACCTCTTTCCTGACCGCGATCTCCTACCGCCGGAGGATATCAGCGCCGCCGTATTGTGGCTGGCTTCGCATGAGGCGCGGCACATTACCGGCGCGGCGCTTCCTGTAGATGCTGGCTATCTCACACGATAAGCCGATTTTTAGCCTGCTCCTTTAGACTGCTGCCAGAAATCTCGGGGGCGGGACCGGTTCCCCGGCTGTGGTATGACTTCCCTTAGCCGATCTAGAATAGAAACCCGCTCTGGATAGGGTTGCTTTCAGTTACCTGATTTCAGACGCATCACTTCCTCCAATTATACCATACTACGTTGATCTATAGATAGGCGCATCGTAGCAGGTCAATTCAAATTTTACAACTATAGCACGGAATACACAGGAAAAGTCTATGATTATGTAAAGTAGGCTTGTCTATTTTCTACATGGTGAGAAGTCAACAGGAGATGATGCAAAATCGGGGGCAACCAGAGCAATCTGGCATATGGACGTGTCAGCTAGCACTTTTTCATTCCCATGTGATAGCATATGTGCTGTAGCACCATTGGCAGCAGAGAGAAGCCCCCGTTGTGGGGCGCAGCCGGCGACGAAAGCAGGACGTAATGACGACGTTCCCGTTAAGCGCTATGGTCGGACAGCAGAAGATGCAGCTTGCCCTCATTCTCAACGCCATCGATCCCTCGATTGGTGGCGTGCTCATCTGTGGGCGCAGGGGCACGGGCAAATCGACTGCTGTACGCGCGCTTACGCGCCTTCTGCCAGCTATCACGGGCGTAAGCGATTGCCCCTATTTCTGCGATCCGGCGCAGCCGCATTCGATGTGCGATGCGTGCCGGATACGCTATGAGCGCAAAGAAGCGCTGCCCATTGCCCGGCATCCCGCTCCGCTTGTCACCCTCCCACTCAATGCCAGCGAAGATCGCGTCGCGGGCAGCATTGACCTGGCGACGGCATTGGAGAGCGGCGCGCGTCACTTCGCCCCCGGCCTGCTCGCGGCGGCCCATCGTGGCGTGCTCTACGTCGATGAGATCAACCTGCTCAACGATCATATTGCCGACCTGTTGCTTGATGCCGCCGCGCTTGGCGTCAACCGCGTTGAGCGTGATGGCATCTCCCTGAGCCACCCGGCGCGCTTTGTGCTCATCGGGACGATGAATCCAGAGGAGGGAGCGCTGCGCCCGCAACTGCTTGATCGCATTGGACTCTACGTCGAGAGCGAGGATCTGCGCGATCCGGCGGCGCGTGCGCTGGTGGTGGAGCGGCGTCTGGCCTACGATGCCGCTCCCGGCAAGTTTGTCGCGGCCTGGGCGCAGGCCGAGCGAGCGCTGGGCGAGCGTATCCAGAGGGCCAGGCAATCGCTATTGGAGGTACGCATGGCGCCCTGCTTCCGGCAGGTCGTGGCGTTCCTGGTTGATCGCGAACTGCACGCCGAAGGGCATCGTGGCGATATCGTCGTTACGCGCACGGCTCGCGCGCTGGCAGCCTGGGCGGGCCGTGACGAGGTACAGCGCGAGGATATCGAGCAGGCCGTCGCGCTGGCTCTGCCTCACCGGGCGCGTACCGGGAGGGCAGTCGGCCAGCAGATTGCGCGCGCGCTCGACCAGCTTTCTGTGCCCGTCGCGGATACGAGGCCGCAGGAGATAGCGATTATCGACGATGCGGATATGGAAGAGCGCGGCAAGGAGCGCGAAGGCCCCGCCGGGCTGACGCGTCACCTGCGGGGAGACGAGGACATCGCGCAGGCGCTGCGTATGCTCACGATTCCGCGTGATCGCCTGATGCGACAGGAAGCCGGGCGGCGCTTCGTCTCGCCGACCAGCAGGCACAGCGGCCGCTTTACGCGCAGCCGCCAGGCCAGGCCCGTGACCGACCTGGCGCTCGCCGCGACCTTGCGTGCCGCCGCACCCTATCAGCGCGGGCGCGGACGGCGCGGCGGCAGGCTTGAACTGCGTGTGTCTGACCTGCGCCAGAAGGTGCGCGAGCGTAAGACGCGTTCGCTGCTCATCCTGGTCATCGACGGCAGCGATTCCGTGATGGCGCGGCAATTGATGCCCAGGACCAGGAGCGTTTTGCTGGCCTTGCTGCAAAATGCGTATGAGAAGCGGGATCGCGTCGCTATGCTCGTCTTCCGCTTCGCGCAGGGGCGCGTGGTTTTGCCACCGACGCGAAACTTCGCGCGGGCGCGCCGCTGCGTCGATGATCTCTACGTCGGTGGCTGTACCCCCCTGGCAACCGGTTTGCTGGAGGGACTGCGCCTCGCCGAGAGCGAGCGACTGCGCGATCCGGGCACGCGGCCCATCCTGGTTGTGCTGACCGATGGGCTGGCGAATATCGATCTTTCCGGCAATATGCGGCGCGATACGCCGCGCCGCGATGCTCTCAACATTGCACAGGAGATCGCCAGGCGCCAGATCCCGACCATTATGATTGATACCAACCCGAACGCGGTGATAGTGAATGATGCCGGGGAGAAGGTAGCGAGTCCGGGTCCCGAACTGGCCCGGGCGCTCGATGCCGACTATTTCCAGTATTGTTTGCCGTCTGAGGCCGCCCTGTTACGCAGGGGAGACCTTTCCGCAGCGCAGTATTCCCATACAGCGTCGTTCTGAAACCGTGTCTGGCAACGCATCCTTTGTTTCGTTACGTGTGCATACTACGCTTCATTTCAGGAGGAAAGTCAATGAGGACACGAACAGCAGTTATTTACGCGCCCGGTGAGCGTATCCGCGTCGAAGAGATCGAGCTTGATCCGCCGAAGGAGCACGAAGTGCTGGTGCGTATGGTCGCGGCTGGCATCTGCCATTCCGACTATCACGTTATCGTCGGCGAAATGCCTACCTATCTCCCGCTGGCGCTTGGGCACGAGGGCGCGGGGATCGTCGAGGCCGTCGGCCCCAACGTCACCACCTGCAAGCCGGGCGATCACGTTGTGCTCAGCTTTATCCCTGCGTGCGGTAAATGCCGCTATTGCACATCGGGACACTCAAACCTCTGCAATATGGGTGCCGCTATCGCGATGGGGCCGCAGCTTGACGGCACCTTCCGCATGCATGGCGAGAAGGGGGATATCGGTCAGATGTGCGTCATCTCGACTTTCAGCGAGCGCACGGTTGTTCCTGATATATCGGTGGTACCCATCCCTGACTACTACCCGTTGAACCGCGCGGTGCTGGTGGGCTGCGGTGTGCCGACGGGTGTAGGTGCGGTCATTCATCGCGCGAAGGTCGTGCCGGGCAGTATGGTGGTCGTTATCGGCTGCGGCGGCATCGGCAGCAATATTGTGCAGGGGGCCGCGCTGGCCGGAGCGCGCATGATTATCGCGGTGGACATTCACGACTTCAAGCTGGAGAAAGCGAAGGAGTTCGGCGCGACGCATACGATCAACTCCACCAGGGAGGATGTGGTGAAAAAGGTGCAGGAGCTTACATGGGGACAGGGGGCCGACTACGCGTTCGAGGCCATCGCCACGCCGGCCACCATCGGCCAGGCTTATGCCTGCGTTGGCAAGAATGGCACGCTCGTCGTGGTCGGGCTGACGGATGCTGCCGCCGAATCCATTCCCATCCCTCCGTTCGAGATGGTGCTCTACCAGAAGACGATCATGGGAACGCTCTACGGCGATTCGCAGCCAAGAAACGACATCCCCGAGCTACTGGCGATGTATCATGCGGGCAAGCTGAAGCTGGACGAGCTGGTGACGCGGACGTACACGCTCGACCAGGTGAACGAAGCCTACGATGATATGGTCGCGGGCAAGAACATTCGCGGCGTGATCGAGTTCGAATAGCACAGGATAGGCGTTGAGCGATAGCGGCTCCGCCACTATTGCTCAACACCTATCCAAGTAAATCAAAATTAAACATGTACACATTTCCATTCAGCGCCATCGTGGGCCAGGAGGAGATGAAACTGGCCCTCATTCTCAACGCCATTCAACCGGCCATCGGCGGGGTGCTCATTCGTGGCGAGAGGGGGACGGCCAAGTCGACGGCGGTGCGGGCGCTGGCCGCCGTACTGCCCGAACTCTCCGTCGTGAGCGACTGCCCGTTCTCGTGTCCACCGGAGGAACCGGCGGCGATGTGCATATCCTGCCGCGAGCGCACGGAGCGCGGCGAGAAGCTGCCGGTAACGCGGCGGCGCATGCGCGTCGTCGATCTGCCCATCAACGCTTCGGAGGATCGCGTAGTGGGCACGCTGGACCTGGAGCATGCGCTGCGCGAAGGGGAGCGGCGCTTCGAGCCGGGTGTGCTCGCCGAGGCCAACCGGGGCATTCTCTACGTCGATGAAGTGAACCTGCTCGATGATTACGTGGTCGATGTGCTGCTCGATGCCGCCGCGATGGGCGTCAATATCGTCGAGCGCGAGGGTGTTTCCTATAGCCATCCAGCGCGCTTTATGCTGGTTGGCACGATGAACCCGGAGGAGGGCGAGTTGCGCCCGCAGCTTACCGACCGCTTCGGCCTCTGTATCGATATCGCTTCCATCCACAATGTGCGCCAGCGCGTGGAGATCGTCGAGCTGCGCGAGCGCTTTGAGGCCGGGCCGGAGGCGCTGCTGGCGGAGTATGCCGGCGCCGAAGAGGAGCTGCGCGGGCGTATTCTACGCGCGGCGCAACTGGAGCGGCGCGTGATCGTTCCGCGCGAGGTCGCCGAACTGATCGCGATGATTAATATTGAGCTTGACATCGATGGGCATCGCGGTGATATCGTCATGCGGCGCGCGGCCCAGACCTATGCCGCCTACCTTGGAGTGACGGAGGTAACGCCCGAGCATGTCTACACTATCGCGCCGATGGCCCTGGCGCACCGTCTCAAACGCCTGCCATTGCAGCCCTCCGCTCGCTCGCTCAAAGAGGCATTACAGGCCGTGAAAAAGAAATTATCGCCCGGTCTATAAGAGGGGATCTGCATCCTCCCTCACCGGGAGTTCGCGCGGCTCTGCCGCGCCAGGAATGGAGCAGGTTGCGCAGGGAAATGCGCGAAGCGCATTTCCCTGCGCAACCTGCTCCATCAAGCGAGCGCCGCAGGCGCGAGCATGCAATGGTGTCGAGGATCAGACACACACTAAGAAAGATACAGTATGGAATCTCAGCAGCTTCTCAATCCTTTTCCCTGGTATCGCCGCATGCGAGAAAGCGATCCCGTGTATTATGACGAGCAGGAGCATTCATGGAACGTATTTCGTTACCAGGATGTGCAGCGCGTGCTTGCGGATTATCAAACCTTCTCCTCACAGTTGACGGAGGGGGGAGATCAGCCGCTCGATACCAGCATCATCAACCTGGATCCGCCGCGCCAGCGTTTGCTGCGCATGGTTATCGCCCCGGCCTTCACGACGCAGGCTATCGCGCGTCTTGCCCCACGCATCAGCCGCATTGTGCAGGAGTTGCTGGATCAGGTAAGCGCGCAGGGAGGGATGGATGTCATTGATGACCTGGCGCGTCCGCTGCCGGTGATGGTCATTGCTGAACTGCTGGGTATTCCTGTTGAGGAGCGCGAGCGCTTCAAGCAGTGGGCATATAGATTGGTATTCGAGGGAGGGCCGGCGCCGGCTGAATTGTATGAGAGCTTTTCGCACCTGGTTGAAGATCATCGCCGGCGTCCGCGAGACGACGTGATTTCGCTGCTTCTGGCTGGCAGAATCGAGGGGAAGCCGCTTGCATACGAAGAGCTACTGGGTTTCTGCGTTCTGCTCATGGTCGCCGGCAGCATCACCACAACGCTCTTGATCGGCAACGCCTTCCTCTGCTTTGACGAATACCCGGAGGCGCTGGAGCAGCTCTACGCGGACCGCTCTCTGCTGCCTTCGGCTATCGAGGAGGTGCTGCGCTACCGTTCGCCCGTGCGCCATATGTATCGCGTCTGCGCCAGCGGGACCACGCTCGGCGGGCGCAGGATCGAGGCCGGCGAGTTCATCGTGGCCTGGATTGGCTCGGCCAATCGCGATGAGGCGGTGTTCCGTGATGGCGAGAGCTTCAGGATCAACCGTTTGCCCAATCGCCATCTCGCCTTCGGCTACGGCGTCCATCGCTGCCCGGGGGCGCCGCTGGCGCGCCTGGAAGCTCGAATCGCGCTGGCGGCCATGCTGGAACGCTTCGCCGCTATACGCCTGGTGCACGATGGCCTGCTGGAGCCGCTGGGCGGTATTCTGCACGGCGTGAACCATGTGCCAGTTACATTTCAGA
>Ga0070737_10004811_pt1 | contig 13236 bp, 13 predicted proteins | sample Coa_R1_10_FD_66438 | JGI IMG/M metagenome (GOLD analysis project Ga0070737, IMG submission 66438) | Surface soil microbial communities from Centralia Pennsylvania, which are recovering from an underground coalmine fire - Coalmine... | ecosystem: Environmental > Terrestrial > Soil > Unclassified... | reverse complement strand
TTTGCCTTGCGGATCCAGATAGCGAAACCAATCGGGGTCAGTTCGGAAGCGCCGATCGATATCAATTCCCGCGGTATCAGTGCTGGCTGGCGGAGCAGGGGTAACATCAGGCGCGGTATGGCAAGCCGCACACGCGCCAATGGTAGCTAGGTAACGGCCATGTTCGACTAAGTATCTCTGTTCTTCCGGTGAGCGCGAGGGCTGAGCTACGCGGGAGCTCGCATTATCCGCATTAGCTACACTCGCGACACTTATGGCGAGCAAAAGCGACTGACACCAAATCCCCAGATAACTCATAACCGCTTCCCCAATCTCCCCGCGGTCTTTCAGGTCTCAACAGTATCAACAGCCCTTCCAGGAAGTCAAGGGCGTTTGTTAATTTTTATAGGAAAGATTTCGGCTTTTGAAAAATCTGAATGTTTTAAGGAGTTACGTAACTGACTACTACGAAAGTCGAGAGGAAACTAATTAGTGCAAAAGAAAATTAAATTGTGGCCCAGTAGCGGGCGTAGAAAGCGGTCCAGGCAGCCAGATGGATGGCGATGGCAGTGAGCGGGTGGCGATGGATGAAACCGTGGAAGGCCCAGCCGGCAAGCGAGGCCACGACGGTCAAGACGAGGAAGCGTTCGAGGCGGCCGGGGATACTGGCGGCGAGGAAAGCGGGGAGCGAAAGACAGCACGGCGCCTCAACGGCGTAGAGCTTATAGGGGATGCCGCGTAGTGGTCCTTTGCGGATGGCGAGCCAGCCGAGGGTTTCGAGGTCGTTGTGCACGTAGGTCCACATGTAGGGGCGCACGAACGGCACACGCTCGACCAAGCGGTGCATGGCGGCGGGGCGGCGCGCGCTGAGCAGGTAGAGCAAGGCGCCGGCGAGGAGAGCTCCGGCGAGCGCACCGGCGCAGGCAAGGAAACCCTGCCGGGGCGAGAACAGCGCGAAGGACATGAGAAGCACGTCGGGCACGACGAAGAAGAACGATCCTTCGGCAAAGCCCCAGGCGAGGGCGGCCGAGCAAGGGATGAAGTGGGCGCCGGACGCCCACAGGGCGATCAGGTCCATGCGGGAAACTCTCCTTCGGCGGCGAGTTGATGAAAGCGGGCGGAGAGCTGGTCCATGAAGCGCGCGCGGTCGCCGGACCAGTGCAGGGGCTCGCCGACGAAGATGTCGCAGAAGAAGGGGACCAGAATGGCTTCGCCGCGCGGGAGGGCCTTACCGGCGCCGTGGACGAAGACGGGTATGACCGGGGCCTCGGGATGGGCCTTGACGATGTGCGCGATACCGGAGCGGAATTCGCCTAACTGCTCGGGCTCGCCGCGCGTGCCTTCCGGGAAGAGCAGAAGAATTTCGCCGGCGGCCAGAGCCTCAGAGACATCTTTGAGCAAGTGGACGGTTCCGGCGCGGGCGGTGCGATCGAGCGGGATGATACGCAAGACGTGCACGACGAACCAGGCGAGGGCGCGATTGCGGAAGAAGTAATCGGCGGCGGCGACGGGCCGGAGTTGGCACGCGAGGCGATAGGGGAACAGGGACAAGAGCACGACGGTATCGAGATGGCTATTGTGATTGGCGACCAGGATGGCGGGGCCGCGGCGGGGGAGCCAGTGTCTGCGCCGCACGTTCAGGCCGAGCACGAGGGAGGCGAGCGGTTTGACCAACCCGAAAAAGAACAGGAACCTGCACAGGCGAGCCATGTCAGAAATGCAGGTAGCGCACGAAGTGGAAGAACAGCGGAGCGGTGTAGGTAAGGCTGTCGAAGCGGTCGAGGATGCCGCCATGGCCGGGAAGAATAGCGCCGCTGTCTTTGCGATGCAGGTCGCGTTTGACGGCGGAGACGGTGATATCGCCGAAGAACCCGCCGATGCCGATGAGGAGGCCGGCGAGAACCGATTCGCGCCGGGTGAGGGGCGTGAAGTAAGGAGCGAGCAAGACGGCGAGCAGGGTGGTGGTGGCGACGCCGCCGATGACTCCGGCCCAGGTTTTACCGGGGCTGACTTTGGGGACCACTTTCCTGCGGCCAAGGCTCTTGCCCCAGACGTACTGCAGGACGTCGTTCAATTGGGTGAGGACGGCGAGGTAGACCACCAGGGCTGCGCCGCTGGCGGGTTCGGAGGTCCAGACGCGGCCTTGAGGAAACGGCAGCAGCAGCAGGGCGCCCAGATGGCTCAGGCTATAGACGGTGGTCATGAGCCCCCAATACAAGGTGCCGGCGGCGGCGAGGAAGCCCGCTGTCTCGCCGATCATCACCATGCGCAGCGGTATGAACAGGAACATGTAGACGGGGATGAAGATGGCGAACATTTCGTACCAGTTGACATAGACCCAGAAGTATTGGACGGGGATGGCGGCGTAGGCGTAGAAGAGCACGCGCCGGTCGGCGCGACGGGTCGGGATGAGGGAGAAGTATTCTTTCAAGGCGAGAAAACTGATGAAGGCGAAGAAGGCGAGGGTAACGGCGCGCGGGGCGAGCAGGCTGCCGAGAAACAGGAAGGCGATGATCCACCAGGTGTGGATGCGGCTGTGGAGTTCCTGGTAATTGCGTTCGGGATGACGGCGCTGGAGCAGGAAGGCGAGCGCGCTGGCGAGCAGGAGCAGGGCGAGCGTCCCCAGGAGTACGCCGAGAAACGGCGCGGTTAACGGGATGTTCACCGCAGCGTCCCTTCGCGCAGCGCCAGGCGGGCGCGGTTCCATACGGTGACCAGCAGCAACAGCAGCATGGCGGCGAGCACGACGTTTTCCCACGTACCCTGGGGCGCGCCGCAGCCGAGGATCAATGCCAGGGCGCCGAACAGGAAGGCGCGGTCGCTTTTGCCCATAGGGCCGTCGTAGCGGCGGCCGGCTCCCACCATGAGCGCCAGCACGCCGGCCATCTCAGTGATGACGGCGAGCAGCACGCTGAGGGTGACAAGCGTGGGTGAGAAGCCCCAGCCGAGCGCGAGCGGCAAATAGAGCGCGGAATCCGAGATGACGTCGCCGAGCTCGTTGAGTATGGCGCCGCGGCGGCTCTTCAAGCCGAACTCCCTGGCGAGCATGCCGTCGATGGCATTGAGCGCCATGCGCAGGAAGAGTACCGGGGGCAGGACGAGCAGGGCGCGCGGACGGTTGGGATAGAGGACCAGGACGGCGCCGGCGGCGAGGGAAAGCAGCGCGGCGCCGACGGTCACCTGGTTGGCGGTGACACCGAGGCGATACAAGCCGGTGGCGACGGGACGAAGCAGGTTTTGAAAGGCGGGCTTCAGGTTGTAGATGGTTTTAGCCATGGGCGCGGGTTGCCGTGGGGAGTGGTTCGGCGGAGAGGGCTTCGCGCCGCAGCGCCGGGCCTTCGAGGATGTCCTGTACCGATTGCAGGAAGCGCGCCGCGGCGGAGCCGTTCCAGACGCGATGGTCCGCCGAGCAGGCGAGGTAGGCGGTAGGACGGACGGCGGGGACGCCATCGACAGAGACGACGCGTTCGGCGACCCGCCCGGCCGTCAGCACGGCGGTGCCGCCGAAAACGGGCGTCATGAACCGATCGACGGCTGGAACAATGCTGACCTGAAATGTTCCAGCGCTTTTGCGCCGGAACGCGAGCGAGCGATAGGCGCTGCGGAGCACCGCTTTGCGCAGGAACGCGAAGGGCAGGAGCCGGCCCCAGCGCCGCAAGCCGCTCATCAGAGTGGCATCGGCGGCGCGCACTGTTTCGATTCGTGCGGCGAGCTCTGCGGATAATGCAGAGAGTGTTTTCGTATTGGCGCTTTCGAGCACCAGGACGGGCGCGAGCGATCCTTCAGCAGCGACCGACACCGCTACATCGACGCGGGCCGGCGAATAGACTGTGCTTCCGCAGACCACCACATGCAAGTCCGGATTTGCCGCCAAAGCCAGGGCCGCCGCGCGCACGAAGATGGCCGCGTAGGTGAGGCGAATGCCGTGCTCGCGGGAGTGCTCGATCAGAAGGCGGGCTTGGGTCATGTCGACCTGCTGGCAGAGGAAGAAGGCGGGCGGCGTTGACAGCTCGAGGCCGCTGCGCAGCCAGCGCTCGGCCCAATCGAGCTTTCTCGAAGGTGTGCCGGGGTGCTTCATTCGTCTTGGCTATCCTACAGCAGATTGTGGGCGACGGGGTGGAAACTTTTGCCTGCGTGCATAATGGCGAATGAGCGATGGAATCGCAGCACATCGCCTGTATCTGCGATGCCGGCCCGAGTCATGTCATGACGATGGGAGCGATCGGGCGCGAGCTACAGCGCCGGGGGCATCGTGTCACGGTATTTCAGGCGCCGGAACTGGAGGGGAAAATCGCGGCTGAGAGGCTCGATTTTTGTCCGCTGGAGACGCGCGGTTTTTCGGTCCAGCGTTACGTGGACCTGGTGAACGAACAGCAGGGCATTTCGGTACGCAATTTCCTGGAGTATGCAACCAAGAGCGCCCGGATGCTTTGCGAAGAGGCTCCGCGCGCGCTGCAGGCGGCGGGCGTGAACGGAGCGATGGTAGACATATCGCAGCCCGGCGGCGCAACGGCGGCGGAGATGGCGGGGCTTCCGTTTATCAGCCTGTGCAACGCTCTGCCGCTACATAGCGAGCCCGATGTGCCGCCCGATTTTCTGCCTTGGGGGTATCGGGACGCCTGGTGGGCGAGAGCTCGCAACCGCGTGGGCTATGCGGTTCGCAACCGGATGATCCGGCCGCTCGATCGTGTTTTGAACAGCTATCGGCACAGCGCGGGATTGCAGCCGTATGGTTCCCCGGACGATTCCTTTTCGCGCCTGGCACAGATCACGCAGCTTGTGAAGGAATTCGATTTTCCGCGCAAGCGCCTGCCCGATTGCTTCCACTACGTGGGGCCGTACCGCCGGGAGGGGGAAGCGGAGGCGCCGTTTCCGTTCGAGCGTTTGGATGGGCGAGCGGTGGTTTACGCGTCGCTCGGGACGGTGTTCGGTTCGCGCATGGAGATCTGGAAGGCGATCCTCGAAGGCTGCGCGGGGTTGGACGCGCAACTGGTGATTGCGTTGGGAGGGCGGGCGAAAGCGGAATCGCTCGCCGGGGGGACTGGGAACGCGATCGTGGTCGATTATGCGCCGCAGCGGGAACTGTTGCGGCGCGCGGCGCTTGCGATTACACATGGCGGGCTGAATTCGGTGATGGAGGCGCTGGCGGCGGGCGTTCCGATGATCGCGATTCCGATTACCGGCGATCAATTCGGGGTGGCGGCGCGGGTGGCTTACGCGGGGGTGGGTGAAATAGTACCCGCCAGCAAGTGCACGGGGACTCGCATTGCGGCGGCGGCACGCAAGATTCTGCGCACGCGCGCTTACCGGGAGCGCGAAGCGCCGATCAGCGCGGCGATTCAGCGGACGCAGGGCGCAGTTTCGGCAGCAGCGATCATCGAAGAAGTGGTGGCGACGGGCCGCGCGGTGGGGCGCGACGCCGTGCCAGTCTCCTGAAGCACTATGGCGAACATCGGCGTTTTCTGTCTGCCCATGCCGAGCCACCTGAATCTGTTTCTGGTGCTTGGGGAGGCGCTGGCGCGCCGGGGGCACCGGGTGATTTTTTTCGGCATCTCCGATAACGAGGGCAAGATTCGCGACGAGGGATTCGATTTCTATTCGACCGACCCGGAAGCGGTGGAGCCGGGCACGTTCACGCAAATCAAGCAGAGTATCGGGCAAAGGGGAACCTTCGGGGCGATGCGGGCGCAGGGACGTTTCGACGAGCTGCGCTACGACGCAATCCTGCAGAAAGGGCCGAAACTGGCGAGCCGAGCGGCGCTGGACGGAATCATAGTGGACCAGGCGGAAGCGTGCAGCGGCTCGGTGGCGGAAAAAATGGGCCTGCCGTGGGTGAGCGTGGCGAGCGCGCTCTCGATGAACATGGAGCCGGCGGTTCCGCTTTTATTCACCACGTGGGGCTACAGCCGAAGCCGCTGGGCGGTGATGCGCAATCGCCTGGTGTATGGGCTTCTGGAGTTGGGCGCGGTACGGACGCGACAGATCATCAATCGCTATCGAAAAGGCTGGGGCTTAGAACCTCTTCGCTCGACGAATGACGCATTTTCGCCGTTCGCACAGTTGAGCCAGCAGAACGCGGAGTTCGATTTTCCGCGCACGCAATTGCCGGCGTGCTTCCACTATGTAGGTCCGATTCGGCCGAGGATCCGGCCGCCAGTTCCCTTCCCCTGGAACCGTCTGGACGGCCGGCGCTTGATCTATGCGTCGCTGGGGACCGTGAACCAGCACCGGCGGGTGTTCGAAGCGATCGCGCAGAGCGTTGCGGGGCTGGATGCGCAACTGGTGCTCTCGCTGGGCGGGGCGGGGCGGGTGGAAGATTTTTCGAATTTGCCGGGGCGGCCGCTGGTGGTGGAATTCGCGCCGCAGTTGGATCTGCTGGAGCGCGCCGCGCTGACGATCACGCATGCGGGTTTGAACACCACGCTTGAAAGTCTGGCCGCCGGCGTGCCGCTGGTAGCAGTGCCCATCAATTTCGATCAGTTCGGGGTAGCGGCGCGGATTCGGTGGACGGGCACGGGCGATTTTCTTCGCCTGGGGAAGGCGACGCCCAAACGATTGAAGGCGCTGGTTCGCGAGGTGCTGGAAAACGGGCGCTATGCGGAGGCGGCGGGGCGAATGCGCGCTGCGATTGCGGCGACGAACGGACCGGAACGCGCCGCCGACATCATCGAACAAGTGATCGAGACGAAGAAGCCGGTGCTAAGGGCGGAAGCGGGGCGCGCCGCTTAGAGCAGGCGGAAATTCACTTCGATGTTGGCCTGAACGGCAACCGGAATGTCGTGGTTCAGCGCGGGCCGGAAGCGCCACGAGCCGACCGCCTTGGCGGCCTGCTCATCGAGTCCGTAGCCAAGCCCGCGCACCAGGCGGATGTGTTTCGGCACTCCGTGCTGGTCGATGATAATGCTGAACAGAGCGGAACCGCTATAACGCATCAAGCGAGCAGTCTCGGTATATTCCGGCTCGCGCTTGGCGATCAGACGCGGGCGCTGGGTAATGGCGGGGCTGGGGGTTGGCGAGGGTTGTGTTTCCTGGTCGGGAGGCAGTTGTTCGGGAGGCGGGAAGCTCGCCAGGTGGGCCACTCGCTCGGCCCGAATCTTGGTGGCGCGGGCCCAAAACGGCGCGCCCTCTGCGTCGCGGCCGAGGACATCGGCTTCGAGTTCCAGGGCAAGGGCTTCGTATTCGGGCTGAACGTGTTGGCTGGCATCGCAGATCTCGACGGCGCGCCGGGCGAACGGTGCGGCGTCGCGTCTCCAGGCGGCGAGCGGCACGCCGAAATCCTTTTCACCACGCCGGTTGCTATCGTCGGCGGCCTGCGCTTTGATGAGCACGATTATGAGATCGAGCGCGGCGACATGCTCGGGCGCGTTGGGCAAGCTATTATCCCAGGCGGCGTCCGCTTTTTTGAGCAGCGCGATGGCCTTGCCGTAGTCGCGCTTTGCCTGGGCCTGCTGGGCCTTCTCGAAGAGCGTATTGGGATCCTGCGTGGCGGCGGCAACGCTCAGCGAGAGCAGGGCGCAGGTCAGGAACTTGGTTCGCATGGCGCCGCTTAACGCCAGAAGAGCATTTCGAAGGATCGAAATACTTCCTCGAACCAGTCGTCGACGACCGGCACGCGTCTGAATGGAGGGGCGACGGGACGCGACGGGGCCGCAAAGTAGGGCTGGGTCGATTCAAACCAGGGCTGTGTTAGGGGTTCGACGACCACCTGGGGAGTTGGGGCGTGCCGTTTGGGCGTGGGAGCGCGGTGGCGAGCAAGCCCGGCATCGTAGGCGTAGCGGCGCGCGGAATCGCTCAGCGTTTCATAGGCCTCGACGAGTTCGCGAAACTTGCCGGCCGAGGAACCTTCGCCGGCATCCGGGTGATATTGCCGGGCAAGCGCCCGGAAGGCATTGTGGATGGATTCGAAACTGGCGTCCTCCGCTACACCGAGCACAGCGTAGTAGTTCATGGTTTCCACTGTTCAGATTATCGAAAAAGTGCGCGGCTGTGCCCGGTGAAAGAAGGAAGACTTTAGCGCGCAGGAACGGGTCGAGCGCTTCTGGGAGCGGCAAGCGCAGTGATGGCCGGGGAGAGGGCGGAGGGCGCGGCGGGGCAGGCGTTTCCGGCGAGCTCCGTATTCACCACGTTAAAGAAGCCGTTAGCGCTGATATTGTTGGGCGTGGCGCCGGCGAGAATACCGGCACAGGCTTCGTTGATCAGGTTGGATTTGACGATGTTATTGACGCCTGTCGCACCGCAGCCGCTGTCCAAGTGAATCGCGGACTCGGTGGAGTTCGAGATGGTATTGCTCTCAATAGTATTGGCATTGCTGCAGGCGTCAATGGCGTCGAAGATCTGGGTATTGAGAACCTGGTTGTTCTTGATGGTGGTGTGATCGCCGACGCCGTTGGGATTATTGGGGCTGGGCGAGGTGGGGTCCGACACAGTGACGATTCCGAACTGCGTAGTACCGACCGTGTTGTTAGTAATGTTGACGCCCTCGGAAGCGTAGATCAGAATGCCGGAAGCGGCATCGCCGGAATCGGCGGAAGTATCGGGCGCCCAGATGTCGTCGATGACGGTGTTGCCGATGATGGTGCCGGAGGCGCCGTCGCTCACCTGGATACCGTTCTCAGCGGCGCCGGTGGTGGGACCCTGGCCCGAGATGTAGTTGTTCAACACGGTCAGACAGGTCTCCGAGCCGTCGCCGGTGACGCCGTTTTTCTGGAACGAATGCACGCTGCCGCCCTGGACGGTGACGTTGGCATGGCCGGTGCTGCCGTAGCCGCTTTGCACGAAGATGCCTTCCCCGCTCTGGCAGCCGATGAGGCCGGCTGCGAGCGTCTGGTTACGGGTAGCGACGCCGGCGAGCGTGCCGGATGCGTTCTGGTAATAAATGCCGCGGAGATCCGGAGCGCAGCCCGCGATGAGGTTGTTGCTGCCATCGACGGCGATGTTGGCGATGTTTACGGACTGGGCCTTCTGGACCAGGACCTGCGCGGCGACGGGAATGGAAGGCGGCATGTAGAGGTCGTAGGTGTTTTGCACAACGCCGCCCGCGGGCGAGGTGATAACAGCGCTATCGGCGGCGCCCGATTGCACGCCGACCAGGTTGAGATTTTTCGTGATGGTGACCTGCTCGGGATAAGTTCCAGGGCAGACGAGGACGGTGGCGCCGGCCGGGGCCGCAGTTACCGCTTGTTGGATGGTTGGATAGCTGGTGGCTTTGGCTGGTCCGCAGCTTCCTACATAAAGGGTAGCGCCTGCGAGGGCGTGCGCTCCCAAGGCAATCGAGGCCAGCAGGGCCACACTGAGACCGCGCGGTCTTACTTCAAACATAGTATTTCTCCTAAGGGATCTTGGGTATTATACAGAACCCTAAGATCCGGGGGAAGTATTTTGCGGGCCTTTGTGAATATAGAAAAAGATGCCGAAGTTGTCTTTGCGTGCGAAGTTATGGAACTGGACGGGTTTTCAAAAACGCGAAGATCAGCTTACGATTCTGCTGAGCCTGGTGATTGGGATTCTGGTGGGCCTGACGGTGGTGGCCTTCATTCTGCTGACCGGGCGGCTGGCGGCGCGCATGTATCCGCCGGAGAGCGCGGTGTGGCGGCGCTTTCTGGTTCCGATCGCGGGGACGCTATTTTCCGGTTTTCTGTTGTACCGCTATTTTCCGAACGCGCGCGGCAGCGGCATTCCACAGGCGAAATTCGCGCTGTTTCTGCAGGACGGATATATCTCGCTCAGGACCGTGGTGGGCAAGTTCATCTGCTGTTCGATCAGCCTGGCGAGCGGGATTGCGCTGGGGCGCGAAGGGCCGTCGGTGCAGATCGGCGCGGGTATCGCTTCGGTGTTGGGGCGTCGTTTCGGATTGAGTAAAGCGAACGTGAAGGCGCTGGTGCCGGTGGGGTGCTCGGCGGCGCTGGCAGCGGCGTTCAATACGCCGATTGCCGCCGTGCTGTTTTCGCTCGAAGAGATTTTGGGCGACCTGCACGCGCCGGTGCTGGGCTCGGTGGTGTTGGCGTCGGCGACCTCCTGGATGGTGCTGCACTTCCTTCTGGGCGACGAGCCGTTGTTCCATGTGCCGGCCTACCAGCTTGTGAATCCGCTGGAGTTCGGCATCTACGCAATTCTGGGCGTGGCGGGCGGATTGGCGTCGGTGTGTTTCGTCAAGCTGCTGCTGAAGCTGCGCGTGTGGTTCCGGCAGTTTCCGCCATCGACCGTTTGGCTGCAGCCGGCGGCGGGCGGTTTGTTGATGGCGGTTTTGGCACTGATTCGGCCGGAAGTGCTGGGCGTCGGCTACGACTACGTGGATCGCGTGCTGACGGGAGATTTTCCGGTGAAGATCGTGGCGCTGCTGGCGGTGATGAAGCTGATTGCGACGCCGGCGTGTTATTCCTCGGGCAACGCGGGCGGCATTTTCGGCCCCAGCCTGTTCATTGGCGCGATGGTGGGAGGAACGGTGGGCAGCGTGGCGCACACGTTGCTGCCGGGGGTGACGGCGAACGCGGGCGCCTATGCGCTGGTGGGGATGGGCACGGCGTTTGCGGGCATCGTGCGGACGCCGCTGACGTCGGTAATCATGATTTTCGAGATGACGCGCGACTACTCGATCATCGTGCCGCTGATGATTTCGAACCTGATCAGCTTCTTCATCTCGCAACATCTGCAGCATGAACCGATCTACGAGGCGCTGGCGCTGCAGGAGGGCGTATATCTGCCGACCGGGGAATCGCGCGAGGAGCTGGCCGGGATTCATGTGAGTGAAGTGATGCAGACGGGCGTAGATCCGCTACGGCCGGAGGCAGACATGGAAGAAGTGAAGGCGCGCTTTGAAAAAGAGAAGACCAGCTCGTGGCCGGTGGGCAATGACAGCTCGGTTCAGGCGGTGATCAGCGTGCATGAGATCGAGACCGCCGAGCCGCCGCCGGTAGCGGCGCGCGATCTTTTCAAAGCCAATGCGGATTATCCGTACGTGCACGCCGATCATCCGTTGAGCTATGCGCTCGAGCGGATGGGGGCGAAAGGGGTGGACGTGGTGCCGGTGGTGAGCCGCGCCAACATTCGCCAGATGTACGGCATTGTGGCGTTGAAGGACATTCTGGCGACGTACGGGGTGGCGGGCGCGGTGAAGGCGAAGCAATGAGCGGGAGCGAAGGCGAAACGATGAGCGGGAGCGAAGGCGAAACAATGAGCGGGAGCGAAGGCGAAACAATGAGCGGGAGCGAAGGCGAAGCAATGAGCGGGAGCGAAGGCGAAACAATGCTATGAGCGCTCTGGCCGGAGTGAGCGCCTTGGCGCGCAGGCGCGGTCCGAAGATTGGGTTGATTTTCGCCGTGATTGGGGTGATGGGCGCGTTGGCCGCGCTCGATGTATTTCTCGAGCAGGCCGAACAGGCGGAATTGGCGGACCAGGCGGAGCGGGCTTATCGGCAAGGCTCCGAATTGCTACAGGCCGGCAAGGCGGAGGAGGCGGTGGAGGCATTGCGGCGGGCGCAGGCTCTGGAGCGTAAGAACCTGAACTACGAACTGCAATTGATTGCGGCGCTGACGGCGGCGGGAAAAACTGCGGAGGCGGAGCCGCTGATGAACGAAGCGCTGGATGCGGGGCGCAACGACGGCGCGGCGAACCTGGTAGCGGCGCGGCTGCGGCTGAAGGAGCACAAGATCATCGACGCGGAGGCCTATTATCATCGGGCGATCTATGGGCAGTGGCCGCAGGATGGCGCGGCGCATCGCATAGCGGCGCGGCTGGAACTGATCGATGTGCTGGTGGCCAACAACCAGAAACAGGATTTGCTGGCCGAGCTGCTGCCGCTCGAAGAGGAAGCCAAGAACGACGCGAGCGTTCAGACGCGACTAGCGCGGCTGTTCCTGGCGGCGGGGTCGCCGGCGCGCGCAGCGAACGTGTATCGAGCGCTGATCCGGGAACAGCCGGGGAATGCGCAAGCCTACGAAGGACTGGGCGAAGCTGAACTCGAGCAGGGCGATTATCGAGCGGCGCATGCGGCGTTCAGCTCGGCCGCCGGGCAGAAGCCGAGCGATGCACAGATACGAGAGAAACTGCAGTTGGCGAGCACGCTGGCCGCGCTCGACCCGACGCCGCGCTGGCTGGCATCGGCGGACAAATATCAGCGCAGCCTGCGCATTCTCGAATGGGCGCAGGAGGATTTGGAACGCTGCATTCAGACGCAGCCGGGGGGCGTGAGCGCGGCGCAGCAAAGTTTGCTGGCGCAAGCGGAGGATCTGATGAACCGAGAGAAACCGGGGCAAGCGACGAATGAGTTATCGGAAGGGATGCTGGCAGTGGCGGAAAAGATCCGTCAGGCTCGGGTGAGCGCCTGCGGGCCGGCGACGACACCGGAGGAAGAAGCGCTACGGTTGATCATGGCGAAGCTGACGCAGTGACGATATGAAGGCCGCAGTGCTGCATAAGACGGGCGCGATTGCGAGCAGGCCGCTGCAGATGGAGGAAGCGGCGCGGCCGGTAGCGGGTCCCGGACAATTGCTGCTGCGGGTGCGGGCCTGCGGCGTGTGCCGGACCGATCTGCACATTGTCGAAGGGGAACTGCGGCCGCAGCTTCAGAGCGTGATTCCCGGGCACCAGATAGTGGGCGAAGTGGAAGGCGGGGAGACGGCAGACCTGCCGCGCGGGGCGCGCGTGGGCGTTTCCTGGATGGGCGGAGTGGATGGCACATGCCCGTATTGCCGGCGCGGGCTGGAGAACTTGTGCGATGCACCCACGTTTACCGGCTACAGCGTAAACGGCGGATACGCGGAGTACGCAGTGGCGCGAGCCGACTTCGCGTTTGCGCTGCCGGAGGCGCTGGACGATATGCAGGCGGCGCCGCTGCTGTGCGCGGGCATAATCGGCTTTCGCAGCCTGCGTGTGGCGGGGGTGGAACGCGGCGAACGGGTTGGTTTATTCGGTTTCGGGGCGTCGGCGCATCTGGCAGTTGCGGTCCTGCGCGCGTGGAACTGCGAGGTGTATGTTTCGACGCGGGGGGAATCGCATCGCAAGCTGGCCGAAGCGCTAGGCGCGCAATGGGTGGGTGACGAACGGGCGAAGCCGCCGGTGGAACTGGACCGTGCGATCACGTTTGCGCCAAGCGGCGAAGTGGTGATTGCGGCGCTGGCGAGCCTGCGCAAGGGCGGCGTAGTGGCGATCAATGCGATTCATCTGGACCGCATTCCCGAGTTTGATTACGACCGGCTGCTGTGGGGAGAGCGGCAGATGCGCAGCGTAGCGAACATGACGCGCGCCGATGCGCGCGATTTT
>Ga0070737_10004810_pt1 | contig 13236 bp, 8 predicted proteins | sample Coa_R1_10_FD_66438 | JGI IMG/M metagenome (GOLD analysis project Ga0070737, IMG submission 66438) | Surface soil microbial communities from Centralia Pennsylvania, which are recovering from an underground coalmine fire - Coalmine... | ecosystem: Environmental > Terrestrial > Soil > Unclassified ... | reverse complement strand
AGCACCATACCGGGCCGCGAAATATCCGGATGATCGCCGCTCCGGAAGAGAAGAAAATCAGAGCCTTCCATCCGGCGTGGTATCCGGCCACGGTAATCAGGACTTATCCGCAAAACGCCACTTCAACAAGCGGCATAACAATCACCCTTGACATCGGGACGAAAAGTGACATCGCCCTTACCTGCCGTTCGCTGAGAGGAATGAGGCGTGGACCGGCCGGCCGCACTCCATGGAGCGTCTGACGGCCCGGGCCAGGCCGGCAGCCGGTACTCGCCCGATGGTGCCGCGCGCCCGGACGGACGCAGCACCCTGGGCGACCCGCCACGGACTCTGGCCGTTTCGATCGGCCACGGGTTTCTCCGTGTCGAGGTCGACCTCGGGCGGCCGGACGTGACCGGCACCGCTCGCGGGCGCCGCACCCGGGACGCCGCGCGCCGGCCCTGGTTCGCCACCCGGAGTCGCGGCCGCCGGCCGAACCTCCCCCGGCCTGCGCACCGAGCATGGCAGCAGCATTCAACCGCCCGAACTCCCCTTTGGAAGGCCCCCGCTGGCATGGCGAACCCATTCAACCCCCGGACATCCTCGCCGCAGAGCCTGGCCGCGAACAGCTTCTGGGGCGCCCTCGACCCCGCCGAACGGCAGGCGTTCGAGTCCCTGGCCGACGAGCGGACCTTCGCCGCACGGGCCAGGCTCATGCGGGAGGGCGAGACGGCCAACCACGTCATCGTGATCCTCAGCGGCTGGACCCGGATCTACGTCCGGGACGGCGGCGAAGACCGGGTGCTGGCCGAGCGGGGCCCCGGCCAGCTCGTGGGCGAGCGCGGCGCCCTGCAGGTCAGCGTGCGGTGGCCGCGGGGCTGCCGCCGGGCACCGTCCAGACGGAGAGGCCGGCCAGCGCGCTGACCGACGATGGCGTGGCGCTCGGCGACGGGACCGGCCGCCCCGGACCCGTCCGGCCGCCCGGGCCCCGGTCCGGCCGGCCGCCTCCGGACACGCCGCTGCCGGCGACCCCCCTCAGGTCGCCGGCAGCGCGTGACGCCCCCCGCGATAGCGTCAGTGGAGAACGTTCAGCGTGTTGGTGTCGTCGTTGACGAAGTAGACGGCGCGCGGGGCCGCGGTGGTCACCAGGCCGAACAGCGCCCCGCCCGGCGGATCGGCCGTGTCGACGTCACGGACGGCGACCACGGTGCCGGACTCGGTCAGCTCGACCAGGTTGTTGTCGCCGCCGTTCGCGGCGATCAGGTCGCCACCGGGCGCGAGCGTGAGGCCCAGCGGGCCGTTGAGGTGCGGGTTCGCGGAGACGGTGGCGTTCGCCGCGCCCACGTCCACCGGGCTGGAACGGAAGACCGCGTCGGGAATCCGGGCGATCCGCGAGTGGACGGTGTCCGCGACGAACAGGGTCCCGCCGGGACCGAGCGCGAGGCCGGTCGGCCCGACGACCAGGGCCGCCGGGTCGGTGTGCACGGAAATTCCGTCACCGACCACCGTGCTCGCCACCACCCGCGGCTCGTCGCCGGTGAGGCTCAGCGTCAGCCGCACGACGTCGCCTTTGCTGGTCGCGGCGGGCTGGCCGTTGGTGATGCCGGGCAAGACGTTGCTGACGAACAGGTCGGCGGCCGACCCGCCGTCCAGCGCGGTCGCGTCCCACGGACCGTCGATGCCGTAGCCGGTGATGACCTCGCGGACCCGCCCGGACGCGTCCAGCACGATCAGCTCACCGGGCTTCATGGTGGCCGAGGTGCCGTCGGCGGTCGGCAGGCTGCCGACGATGACCCATCCCGAGCGCAGCGCCACCAGCGCCGTGGTCAGGCCGACGCCGCCCCGGACGGACCCGGCCGGGATCTGCGCGAACAGCCGCTGGTGACCGCTCTTGTCGATCTCGGCGATCGTGGTGCCGCGGCCCTGCTGACCGCCGGGAGCGGCGGCCGTCGGCGCGTTGTTGAAGTTGCTGACGAGGATGTCCCCGGCCTGGAGCCTGCCGTGGGACCGCGGGACGATGGCGACCCCGTAGGGATTGACGTCGCCGTTCGCCGGGATCGTGCTCGCGATGGGCGCGACGGTGCTGAGCGGGCCCACGAACGGCCCGCTGGTGCCGGCCGAGGCCGGGAGGATGGCCGCGGCAGTACCCGCGGCCGCACAGGCGAGCAGCGCCACCGCCTGTTTCCTGACGAATCCCCTGGACATAAGTGTCCCCTCCTAGGTACCGACGGCGTGCGTTCGCACGCCTCCGCCCCAGGGCCGGCCGGTCTCCCGTTGCTGACCGTGATACGGCGCGCCCTCCGCCCGGGATTGGAATTTTCCTGAACGAAACCGGATGGGAGCGATGCGCCGGCTCCGCCGGACGGCTCGATCCGGGTCCAGCCAGGGCTCAGCCCTGTAGGCGCGCGGGAGCTGCGGAGATAATGTCCATGACGTTCCGAATGGTCGATCGATGTCACGGAGGCTGGTAAAACGATGGCCGATCTTCGCAGCGCGCACTGGTACGGCGGGCACGACCGCAACGCGTACATCCACCGGGCCTGGATGCGCCGGGGCGCGACGGATTCGGCCTTCGAGGGCAAACCGCAGATCGCGATCGCCAACACCGCCTCCGACCTGGTTCCCTGCAACCGTCACCTGAGCGAGGTGGCCGAGCACGTCAAGCAGGGCGTCTGGGAGGCCGGCGGCGTGCCGCTCGACATGCCGGTGGTGTCCATCGGTGAGACCCAGGTCCGGCCGACCGCGATGCTGTGGCGCAACATGGCGGCGATGGCCATCGAGGAGATGATCCGCTCCAACCCGATCGACGGCGTGGTGCTGCTCGGCGGCTGCGACAAGACGATCCCCGCGCTGCTGATGGGGTCCGCGTCGGTGGACCTGCCCGCCGTGGTGGTGCCCGGCGGTCCCATGCTGAACGGCACGTTCCGCGGCACGCCGCTGGGCTGCGGCACCGATGTGTGGCGGCTGAGCGAGGAGGTCCGGGGCGGCCAGCTGTCCGAAGCGGACTTCCTCCAGTCCGAATCGTCGATGATCCGCAGCCGCGGGCACTGCAACACGATGGGGACCGCGTCGACGATGGGGCTGCTGGCCGAGGTGCTCGGCGCGACGCTGCCGGGCACGGCGGGGCTGCCCGCGCCGGACAGCCGGCTCCTGGCCCAGGCGCACAACACCGGGATCCTGGCCGTCGAGATGATCCGGGAAGGCCGCACGCCCAGCCAGTTCCTCTCCCGCGCCTCGTTCCACAACGCGATCGTGGCCCTGGCCGCCCTCGGCGGCTCCACGAACGCCGTCGTCCACCTGCTGGCCATCGCGGGACGGCTCGGCATACCGCTCACCCTCGACGACTTCGACCGCATCGGATCCGGGGTGCCGCTGCTGGTCAACCTCCAGCCCGCGGGCACCTACCTGATGGAGGACTTCCACCGGGCCGGCGGCCTGATGGCCGTGCTGCGTGAGGTCCGGGACCTGCTCGACCCCGGAGCGCTGACCGCCACCGGCCGGCCGCTGACGGACTACCTCGACGACGCCGCGATCTGGGACGGCGACGTCATCCGCACCCGGGAGGCACCGCTCCAGGAGGCGGCCGGCATCGCCGTGCTCCGGGGCAACCTGGCACCCAGCGGGGCGATCATCAAGCCGGCGGCGGCCTCGCCGCACCTGCTCCAGCACCGCGGCCGGGCCGTGGTCTTCGACTCCATCGAGGACCTGCGCGCGCGCATCGACGACCCGGACCTGGACGTCGACGCCGACTCGGTGCTGGTCCTGCGGGGATGCGGGCCGCGCGGCTACCCCGGCATGCCGGAGGTCTCGAACCTGCCGCTGCCCGCCAAGCTGCTGCGGCTGGGGGTGCGGGACATGGTGCGCGTGTGTGACGGCCGGATGAGCGGGACCGCGTACGGCACCGTCGTCCTGCACGTCTGTCCCGAGGGCGCGGCCGGCGGCCCGCTGAGCAAGATCCGCACGGGCGACTGGATCGTGCTGGACGTGCCGGGCCGCCGGGTGGAGGTGGAGCTGTCCGAGGACGAACTGCGGGACCGCCCGGTCGCCCCGGCCATGGCCGGGGCGGTGGCCCGGCCGCGGCGCGGCTGGGAAATGCTCTATGTCAACAGCGTGCAGGGGGCCGAGACAGGCGCCGACCTGGACTTCCTGGTGGGCTCCAGCGGCAGTCAGATCGGTCGCGAGTCACACTGAGGAGCCGTCGCCGGAGTCGGTGCCCGGCACGACGGGCCGCTCACCGGAGTCGCCGATCCCGTGCATGCGCGTGATGTCGTGCAGGCCCGAGATGTTCAGGACGGGCGCGAGCAGGGGCGTCGCGATCAGCTCGATGTGGTCGGCGTGCGTGAACAGCGCCGTGAGGCCGGCACTGTCGAGATACTCGACCGCGGTGAGATCGACGAGGAGGGGCTGGTCGCCGGGCGGCCCGGCGGCGAGCGCCTCGCGGAAGGTGTCCGCGTTGGTCATGTCGATCTCACCGACGGCGGTGAGCACCCACCGGCCGTCGGGCCGCTGGTGGGTGGACAGGGTGAGCGGGGTGGTCATGAAGGGATCCTCGTCTGCAAGTCGACGGTGGTTCCGCCGGCCCCGGCGTCGATGTACACGTGCTGCATGAGAGCGCGCATGAGGGCGATGCCGTGCCCGCGATGGGGGTTGGTTGGCGGGTTGGCCTTCCAGCGGCCGGTGTCCGAGACGGTCAGCCGGAGCTGGGTCACGGTGGCGGCGGCCATGAGCCGTATCTGCTGGCCGGGGAGGCCGGGCACGTTACGGTGGCCGTGCTCGACCGCGTTGGCGCAGGCCTCGCCCGCGGCCACCAGGACGTCCTGGAGCGTCCGGTTGCTGAGCCCGCATCGGCTGAGCCAGCTCCGAAGCGTGGCCCGGACCGGGGCGAGCTGCGCCGAGTCGGCGGGAAACGTCAGGTCGAGCGGGGCGGGATGGCGGTACAAGACGAGGGCCACATCGTCCTCGTAGCCGTCCGACGGGGCCATGACGGTCATGATCTGGGTCGCGAGGTCCTCGACGGTGACGGAGTGGCCGTCGTAGAGCGCCCGGCCGGCCCGGCCCATGCCCTCGTCCAGCGAGCGGCGGCGGCGCTCGACCAGGCCGTCGGTATACAGAAGCACGGCGGCCCGGCCGGGAATCTCGCAGACGGCCTCGGTCCGCGGCGCGCCCGGCCGGATGGCGAGGGGGAACGAGCGACCGCCTTCGAGCAGCTCGATGCGGCCGTCCGGGTGAGCGAGGATGCCGGGCGGGTGACCGGCGCTGCAGTACACCAGCCGGCCGGCCTCACGGTCCAGGATGCCGCAGAAGACCGTGCTGCACAGGGCGCCCGGGATCAGTGCCGCGAACCGGTCCATGGCCGCGAGCGTCTGGGCCGGGCTGGCGTCCTGGAGCAGCAGGGCCCGGCACGCGCTGCGCAGCTGCCCCATCACGGTGGCGGCCTCCAGCCCGTGCCCGACACAGTCGCCGACGACGATGCCGATGCGGCCGTCGGCCAGTTCCGCGATGTCGTACCAGTCGCCACCCACCTCGAGCGGGCGGTTGGCCGGCTCGTACCGGGCCGCGAACCCGTCAGGCAGCCGGGACGGCCCCAGGATGGCCCGCTGGAGGGCGAGAGCGGTCTCGCGCTGCTGTTCGGTCTGGTAGGCGCGATGCAGCGCCTGGCCCAGGTACCCGCAGACCAGGGCGAGCAGAGCCCGGTCCTCGCTGGTGAGGGGGCGGCTCGGGGCCGGGTCGACCCAGACGCCGAGCAGGCCGTCCGGGTGCTCGACCGCGATCCCGACCTGCCCCGATTCGCCGTCGACCGGGGTGAGCAACGGCTCCCTGCGCAGCGCGCCGATCGACTCGCGGAGCTGCGCCGGCAGGTCGTTCCAGCGCGCCGGGCCACCGGCCGAGGCCAGCCCCGGCTCGGCGGCGCCGGTCCAGGTGGCCGCGAGCACCTGGCGGGCGGACCAGAGCCGCTGGAGTTCGTTGAGCGCCCCCTGCACGGCCTGCGGCGCACCGTCGGCCTGGGACAGCAGCAGGCCAACGGCGCCCAGGGCCGCCTCACGCTGTCCGGCGTACCGCTCGGCGGTGATGTCGCGCATGGTGCCGACCGTCATGCGGCGTCCCGTATCCGGGTCCTGCACCTCGTTGAAGCTGGCCCTGACCCACAGCCGGCGTCCGTCCCGATGCGTCACGGGAGCGACGAAGCTGCCCTTGCTCTCGCTCATGAGCTGGCCAAAGGCCGCCCGCGCCTGGCGGTGGCCCTTGGGGGCGGTGTCCTCGTCCGGCCACCACGGATGCGGGGCGGCATACGGCAGGTCCTCGGAGCCGTACCCCAGGATGCCGGTGAAGGCCGCGTTGATCTCGGTGACCGCACCGGCATCGTCGCAGACGAAGAACGCCTCGTGCAGCGAGTGGATCAGGGCGGCGCGCCACCGGGCGTGATGGGTCCGCAGCCGTGCCAGTTCCACGCTCGCCCGGACCCGGGCCATCAGTTCGGCGGCGGAGAACGGCTTGACCAGATAGTCGTCGGCCCCGGCCTCGAGCCCTTCGATCGCGGCCTCCTGCCCGGCCCGGGCCGACAGCAGCAGCACCGGCACGTCGGCGGTTTTCGGGTCGGTGCGCAGGGCGGCCAGCAGGGCCAGGCCATCGAGGCCCGGCATCATGACGTCGCTTATGACGAGGTCCGGGACCTTCGCGCGGATCACGTCGAGTGCCGTCAGGCCGTCCGCCACCGCGGTCACCTCGTAGCTGCCCCGGAGCAACCGCTGGAGATACTCGCGCATGTCGGCGTTGTCGTCGGCCAGCACGACCCGGGCGGGCGCGGCCCCGCCGCCCGGCTCGTGGCGCACCGTGCCCGCCACCGGCGCCACCGTGGGTGCGGCCGGGACCGGCTGGTCGGCCGGCAGCCAGCGCAGCGCCTCCTCAAGGAACGGGTCAGCCGCGGCCGAGACCGTACCGGGGCTCGCGGAGGCTATGTTCCCGGCCGGCAGGTGGCCGTGCCCGAATGGCAGCCGGATCGTGAAGGCGGTGCCGGCTCCCTCCGTGCTGTCGGCGGTGATCGTCCCGCCGTGCAGGCCGATCAGCTCACGCACCAGCGCCAGCCCGATGCCGCTGCCCTCATTGGACCGCGAGCGCGGGGTGGGTATCCGGTGGAACCGCTCGAACAGCCGGGGCATCTCGTCGGCGGCCACCCCGCTGCCGGTGTCGCAGATCCGCACCACGGCCCCGGAGCCGTCGTGCCGCACCGAGACCCCGATCGTCCCGTCGAAGGTAAACTTCAGCGCGTTGCTCAGCAGGTTGAGTACGACCTTCTCCCACATCTCCCGGTCGACGTAGACGGGCTCGGGCAGTGGTTCGCAGTCCACCTCGTAGGCGAGGCCCGCCCGCGCGATCGCCGACCGGAACACGCTGGCCAGCTCGGCGGTGAACGCGGCCAGGTCGACCGGCTCGTACCGGGCCTCCATCCGGCCGGCCTCGATCCGGGAGAAGTCGAGCAGGCTGGTGACCAGCTTGCCCAGGCGCAGGCCGTTGCGGTGAATGACCTCGAGTTCCTGCCGCACCGTCGCGTCCTCGCCGGCCAGCCTCGTGCGGAGTTCCTCCACCGGTCCCATGATCAGCGTGAGCGGGGTGCGGAACTCGTGGCTGATGTTGGAGAAGAACGTGGTCTTGGCCCGGTCCAGCTCGGCGAGTTCCTCGGCGCGCCGCTGCTGCGCCTGATAGGCGATCGCGCCGTTCACCAGGGCCGCGGTGTGCTGCGCGACCAGGCCGAGAAAGGACTCGTAGGCTTCGTCGAGCGTGCGGCCGGCACTGGCCGCCAAGACGATCACACCGGTGGGCTGGCCGCCGCCGTCGCCGGCCAGCGGCAGGACCATGGCCTGGGTCGGCGGCGTCCGCCAGCCGCCGGCCGGAAGCTGCCCGAACCGGGCCACCACGTCGTTGACCGTCACCGGCCTGCCGCTGCGCAGCACCTCGGCGACCGGCCAGTCGCCCGGCCCGTGCATGAGCGGGGACGTGGCCGCGCCTCGCGGGCCGCTGGCGGCCAGAACCGGCTCATCCGTGCCCGGGGCACGCAGGTAGATGGCGGCGAAGGGGACGTCGCGCTCGGCCCGTTCCAGGGCCGAGATCGCGAGCCGGCAGGCCTCGGCGACGCTGGGGGCGCCGCCCGCCTGCCCGCCCAGGTCCAGCAACGCTGCGAGCCGACGCTCACCGATGACCCGGTCGGTCATGTCGCTGACCGCGGTGAACACCCCGCGCACGGTGCCGTCGTCGTCGTGCAGCGGGCTGTAGGAGTAGGTCCAGTAGGTCTCCTCCCAGTAGCCGTGCCGGTTCATCGGCAGCAGGAGATCCTCGGACCACGTCGCCTTTCCCGTGCTCATCACCGAAGCCAGCATCGGTCCGATGATGTCCCAGATCTCGGTCCACACCTGCTCGCCCGGTTTGCCCAGCGCGGGGTGTTTGCTGCCGAGCAGCGGCAGGTAGGCGTCGTTGTAGAGGAACCACAGGTCCTCGTCCCACCACACGATCATGGGGAACCTGGAGGTGAGGCAGATCCGGCAGGCGGTGCGCAGACTGGCCGGCCAGCCACGAGGGTCACCCAGCGGGGATGCGGACCACGGATATGTGCGCATCCGCCGCGCCATCTCGCCGTCGCCGGGGAACACCGCGTCCACCGGTTCGGCGCCCTGCGCGCCACTCATTGCGCCGGCGCCTCCCTTCCCGGCTCACGTTCTCGGGTCTTTCCGTTCTTCCCTGCGTGCAACCGGGGTGCGGCGCCGGGAGAACCGGACGATAGGATAACTTCGCTGATGCAAAGGTTCCGGGCATGTGCCCGTCCCGGGCGGCCCAGGCGTCGAGGTCGGTAAGGAGGCGTTTGGCCGTGACGACATCGCCCTGTCCGGGTGACGCGTCCTCCCCGGAAGATTATGCCCCGGGGGGGCTTCGTGCCTCAGGCTGAGGCCGGTCTTGTCGTCACGGTGCGGCCCGATGAAGGGGGCCTGTGCCTGCTCTCGGTGGCCGGCGAACTCGACTATCACACGGCACCCCGGCTGCGCGCCGGCCTGGACGAGGTGCCGCTGGACGAGGGCCTGGCCCTGATCATCGACCTGTCGGGCCTCAGCTACTGCGACTCCACCGGGGTGAGCGTCCTCGTCGGCGCCTACCACCGGGCCAAGGCGACGGGTGCGGCTCTCGCCCTGGCGGGCATGAACTCCGACATCGCCCGGGTCTTCCGCGTCATCGGGCTGGATCAGGTCTTCACCTCCTACGACAGCGTGGAGGCGGCCGCCCGGGCGCTGGCCGGCTGACATTCGCGGCGACGCGCCGGTTGCCATCCCCGGGACGGGGTACGCGGCTGGAATGGCAGCAGGCAGTGACACGGCTTCGCCCGATGCGGTGGTGATCGGCGCCGGGCCCAATGGCCTGGTCGCGGCCAACGTTCTGGCCGACGCAGGCTGGCAGGTGGTGGTCTGCGAGGAGCAGCCCGAGCCTGGCGGCGGTGTCCGCAGCGGCGCGGGCCCGGCCGAGGGGTTCAGCTACGACCACTGCTCGGCGTTCTACCCGATGACCGCCGTGTCCAGGGCCATCAACGCCCTCGACCTGGAACGGTACGGGCTGCGCTGGTCACACGCGCCGGAGGTACTGGCCCACCCGCTGCCTGGCGGCCGGGCCGCGGTGCTCTCGCGCGACCTGGAACGCACCGCCGCGAGCCTGGACTCGCTGGGCCCGGGCGACGGGGCCGCATGGCGCCGGCTGTACCGGCTGTGGCGGGAGACCGGCCCGGACCTGCTGGACGCGCTGTTCGTGCCGTTCCCGCCGGTCCGTTCCGGGCTGCGGCTGGCCGCGAAGCTGCGCGGACCCGGCCTGCTGCGGTTCGCGCGATTCACCATGCTCCCGGTTCGCCGACTGCTGGAGGAGGAGTTCTCCGGCCCCGGCTCCCTGCTGCTGGCCGGATGCACGATGCACGCGGATCTCATGCCGGAATCGGCGGGCGGCTCGGTGTACGGCTGGCTGCTGGCCATGATCGCCCAGCAGGCCGGATGGCCGGTCCCCGAGGGCGGGGCGGGTCAGCTCACCGCGGCGATGGTGCGGCGGCTGAAGGACCGGGGCGGCCGGGTCCTGTGCGGCGACGGGGTCCGCCAGGTCGTGGTCCGGGGCGGCCGCGCGGTCGCGGTCCGGACCGCCGCCGGCCACGAGATCGGGGCGCGCCGCGCCGTCCTGGCCGCCGTGTCCGCGCCCCAGCTCTACGGCGGCCTGGTCGCCTGGGAGCATCTGCCGCCGAGGCTCCGCGACGACCTGCGGCGTTTCCAGTGGGACCATTCGACGGTCAAGGTGGACTGGGCGCTGCGCGGCCGGGTGCCCTGGGCGGCGGCGGGCGTCGGCGAGGCCGGCACCGTGCACCTCGCGGCCAGCCTGGACGAGATGAGTGAGCACGCGATGCAGATCTCCACCGGGCGGCTGCCCGCGCACCCCTTCATCCTGGCCGGGCAGATGACCACGGCCGACCCTCGCCGGTCTCCGCCGGGGACCGAGGCGCTGTGGGGCTACACCCACGTTCCCCGGGAGGTGCGCGGCGACGCCGGCGGTGACCTCACCGGGTCCTGGGACGAGCGCGAGCGCGAGCAGTTCGCCGACCGCATGGAGACACAGATCGAACGGTTCGCGCCGGGCTGGCGCGAACTGGTGCTGTCCCGGCGGATCACCACGCCGGGACTGTTCCAGGCCGAGGACGCCAGCATGGACGGGGGCGCGCTCAGCCTGGGCACCGCGGCAGTGCACCAGCAGCTGTTCTTCCGCCCGACCCCCGCGCTTGGCCGGCCCGAAACCCCGGTGGCCGGCCTCTACCTCGCCTCGGCGTCGGCCCATCCGGGCGGGTCCGTGCACGGCGCGTGCGGGTCCAACGCGGCGCGGGCGGCGCTGCGCGAGTCCCGCGGCCACGCCCAGTCCGTGGCGGCGGCCGTGACCCGGCGGGCGATCGGCCGCTGACCGTTCGGGTCACACGGGATCCGCGGCCGGCTCGGCACCCGGATTCCGCCGCCGCACCAGGTCGGCGAGCGACCGGAGCATCCGCTCGTTCCGCAGCCGGAGCACCCCCTCCACGATGATCGAATGCCAGCGGGCGCCCAGGCCACTCAGCGGGTGCTCGTCCAGGATGACCACCGTGCGCTCCTCGCCCCACGGGATCAGCTCGATCGCCACCCTGGCCGTGCCCACCGGCCCCGCCTGCACCTCGAGCTCCAGCCGTTTGCCCGGTTCGACCAGCCGGACCGTGGTGACGTCGTTCATTGTCCAGGGGCCGACCCCGAACGAGTAGTGGATCTTCGTGCCCAGGGCGGGCCAATCCGGATCGACGTCGTCGATATGTTGGGTGCCCACCACCCATTCCGCGTACGACGCGCCGTCGCTGAGCACGTCCCACACATGCTGGCAGGGCCGATCGACCAGTACGTTCAAAACAGCCATGCGCCGCGCCTACCCGGCGGCGCCGGGCTCAACCCGGGCGACCCCGGACACGGCCGATATGTGGCGGGGGCGCCGGAACAGACACACAATGATGGACATGGTTGCCGCCCTTGAACTGGCCGAAGCCGCACGGACGCCACTGCTGTCCGTGTCGGGCGTCAGCGTGCGGTTCGGCGCGGTCCGCGCGCTCGATGGCGTGAGCCTGACCGTGCGGCCCGGCGAGCTGGTCGCCCTGGCCGGTGAGAACGGCGCCGGCAAGACGACCCTGGTCCGCTGCATCGCCGGCGACATCGCACCGAACGACGGCGAGATAGCCCTGGCCGGCCGTCGCGTGTCCGCGGACCCGGTGGCCATGGCCCGGCAGGGCGTGGCCGTCGTCTGGCAGGACCTGGCGCTCTGCGACAACCTCGACATCGCGGCCAACGTCCTGCTCGGGCGGGAGCGGCGCGGCCTGCTGTTCTCCGACAGCCGCTTCCACGGGACCGCGGGGAAGCTGCTGGCCAGCCTGGGCATCCCACTGCTGGACACCACCCGGCCGGTCCGGTCGCTGTCCGGCGGCCAGCGTCAGCTGGTGGCGGTCGCGCGGGCCATGGGCAGCAAGCCCCGGCTGCTCGCGCTGGACGAGCCCACCGCCGCGCTCGGGGTCCGGGAGTCGGCTCAGGTCGAGGAGCTGATCGCGGGCCTGCGGGACCGGGGCACGACGATCCTGCTGGCGTGCCACGACATCGACCAGATGTTCCGGCTGGCGGACCGCATCGTGGTGCTGCGGCAGGGCCGGATCGTGGCCGACCTCGACCGGCATGGCACCCATCCGGACGATGTGGTCGCGCTGCTCTCGGGCCAGGAGATCGACTCCTCGGCCCGCCGCCAGCTCACCCGGCTGCATGGCCTGGCCGACCGGCTGGTGTCGGCGGACCCCTCGTCCAGCCTCTCGCTGATCCTGTCCGCACTCGGCGGCGCCCTCGGCACCGAGCAGCTCTGCATCCACCTGGCGAGCGAGCAGGGCCTGATCTGTGCCGCTTCGCTCGGCTTCACCCCGGGGCAGCTCAGCTCCTGGGCTCGGCTGCCGTTCGGGCCGGAGGGCGGCCCGGTCGGCCTGGCGGCGATGTCGGAGAAGCCCGTCATCGAGGACGATGTGCGGGCCAGTGCCGCCTGGTCCGGCTTTGGCGAGCTGGCCCGGGACGCCGGCGTAGCCAGCTCGTGGTCGATCCCCGTGATCGGCCCGAGCGGACTGAGCGGCATCATCACCGTCTTCCGGTCCGAGGCGGGCGCGCCGCAACGGCACGAGCTTCAGCTCGTCACCGTGTACGCCGGGTACGCCGCGAGCGCGGTGGAACGCGACCGGCTGCTTGAGCAGGCGACCGCGCGGAACCGGGTGCTGGAAACCATCAGGGAGATGCTGGAGAACCTCGCGGGCCCCATCCCCGTCCCGCACGCCCTGGTCATCGCCGTTCAGGCGCTGCGCCGCGGGCTCCAGGCGGACGAGGTCGCGCTGCTGACCCAGCCGCCGGGGGAACCGCCGCGCTGGCGGGCGTTCGCCGGGCCGCTCGGCACCGATGCGGCCGACACGTCGCCTACCCTGCGTAGTGCCGCCGAGCGCGCGCTGCTGGATGCGCACCGCGACGGCGTGGCCCGGCAATTGGCCGGCAGCGAGGGCCGGCGTGTCCGGATGGCCGCCTTCAACGCGGCGAACGGACCGAGTGTCCTGCTGGCCAGCTGGAGGCATCCGGGCGCCCCGAAGGAGGAGACCGCGCTGATGGAGGACGCCGCGCACTCGCTGCGGCTGGCGCTGGAGCGCGAGGAGGCGGGCCTGGCCCA
>Ga0070737_10004809_pt1 | contig 13237 bp, 2 predicted proteins | sample Coa_R1_10_FD_66438 | JGI IMG/M metagenome (GOLD analysis project Ga0070737, IMG submission 66438) | Surface soil microbial communities from Centralia Pennsylvania, which are recovering from an underground coalmine fire - Coalmine... | ecosystem: Environmental > Terrestrial > Soil > Unclassified ... | reverse complement strand
TCACTGTGTTCGAGTTCAGCGTTTCTCCCTGAATACCACTGCCGTCAGGGTTGCCCACGCTGACCATAATGGGATTGTGATTATCGTCCGGCAGAGGACCGGGGACCGTGACCGTAATCGAGCTGCCAGTGATGCTGGTAGGCGTCAGCTGAGTGGTGACACCGTCCACAGTCCAGTTCACGAGCGCGCCCGACTGGAAGCCGTTGCCGATAATGGTCAGCACGATATTGGTACTGCCTTCTTCATTCGCCTCCGGAGACAGGCTGGCGATGGTCGGCGGGGTAAGCTCATAGGCCCCTATGTCCACGGTGCCGTTTACGGGATAGATGCGCGGGAAGCCGGGGCCGCGCTGATCGGTAGCATCGGCAATGGTGCTGGGAGTAACACCAAACAGACTGGCATAAGTGGCAATCAAGGTGTTGTCTCCGGTGTCGATAGCCACGCTCTTGCCGTTGGCGTTGTCCAGCAAGGCATCGGTCGGCGTGGGGCCGCCGTTGTTCAGGAGCGGTCCCAGGTTCAGAGCTGCCGCGCTGACGTTGAACTGATCGCTGCTGGCGGTGAAGCCATAGACCGCGGCGTCGGCAGCGAGGATACCGAGGATGTTATGGCCCAGGTCGGTAAAAGTGCCGAAGACATCTGCCGTGGAGTAGGAGTTGCCGGAGACCATGTAATTGGTGACGGCAGCGTTGAGATCGAGAATGGTATTGCCCACCTGGTTGGTGCCGCCCGCAGCGAAATAACCGCCACCCTCGCCGACCCCCGGAGTACCCGGAGTACCAGACTTGCCGCCACTGCCGGCGCCGGAGCCAGGTGCTCCAGCCAGCCCCGGATTCAGGGCCTGGTTGTTGATGATAGTGTCATTGATGAACGTGGCGGTGTTGCTATTGGCGTAGACGCCGCCGCCTTCGGTATTGCCGGCGTTGCCGCCGTTGCCGCCATCGGCACGGCTGACTCCCTGGGGAGTGCCGGCATTGTTGCCAGCGCCGCCACTGCCAGCAGTAAGTATGTTGCTGTAGATCGTAGCCGATTGGGAGCTGGGAGCCACACCACCGAGGGTACTGTTGATGACAGTTAGGGTATCGGTGTTGTTGTCGTAGAAACCACCGCCCTCGGCGTTGCCGCCGTTGCCACCGTTGCCGCCGGGGCCACCGTTGGAAGTGGTGCCGGTAGCTCCCAATCCGCCGTTGCCGGCGGTCAGTTGGTTACCGGCCATGGTACTGTAACCAATGCTCAGGGTGCCGAGCGTGGCCGTGTTGGCACTGTCGTTGTACAGGCCGCCGCCTTTGGCATCGCCGCCGGCGCCGCCCGCCGCATATGCTCCTGCAGCCGACCCCGTGGTTGCCGAAGCACCCGCGCCGGCATTGGCGCCGCTGCCGGCAGTGAGGAGGTTGCTATCCAAAGTAACGTAGCTGATATCGACCGTGTTGCTCGTAGTCACTCCTATGTCGGAAGCAAAGACGTAGAGTCCGCCGCCTAACGCCTGTCCGCCGGCACCGCCGGAACCACCAATAAGATGATCGTGACCGCAACTGCCAGCCCCGCCGCCGGCTCCGCCTGCTGCGGCCGTCATCTGATTTTTCGACGCTGAAATGCCAGTGATGCTGAGCGCCAAGGTAGTCGTCAGGTCGTTCTCAAAAGCGAGGCCGCCGCCTGTGGCTGATCCTCCGGCTCCACCATTGCCGCCGCGGGCGGTGTTGGGAAGCGTGAAGGATGCGCCGCCGCCTGCGCCGCCTGCGCCCGCAACACCGGTGTTGCTGTCGAACATGGAGGCGGCCCCCGTCGTGGCAGAAGAGTTCACCGTGAGCTGATAGTTGAGGACAGCAAGGCCGCCGCCCTCCACCGAGCCGCCGGCGCCGCCGTTCCCTGAGTTCGAGCCGCCCTTGCCCGGAGCATTGGAGGGGATGGTCTGAGCAGAGCTAGCACCCTGGCCGCCTTGGCCGCCCTTGATACTGTTGCCGGAAGCATCCACGCCACTCAATGTCGCGATTTGCAGAGAGGAAGCCGCAAGGTAGATTCCGCCGCCTTTGGCAGCGCCGCCGCTGCCGCCGTCGCCAGCATTGCCGCCTACGGGGAAGAAGGTAGCGGCTGTACTGGCAGCGTAAGGTATACTCGGAAACAGGCCGCCCTGGCCGCCGGTGCCAGCGTCGCCGGCCACAAGAACGTTGTCGTCAGCACTGCTGTCGCGAAGAGTGACGGTTCGCAACGAGGGAGGAGTGGCCACGACCTGGAAATGGGCAATGGCCGTGCTCCAGTAGCCGCCTGATGGACGAAATTCGTTATTGGCGAATTCGTTGGCTGCCCAGAAGGTGCCGTCCGAATCGACGTTGATGCCGCTCATGTCGCCTTCACGCTTGCCCAGGTAGTTGGCCAAACCGGCTCCGACCGAAACAAGTTGAGGCGTCTCCATCGTGCCCAACGAATCGGTGGGAAGGCGTCCGGTGACATACATCGACATGAATTGGCCTGTGTATGTCCCGGACTGGATGAAGCTCATGCCAATGGCGCCTTGCGAATTGATGGCGATACCGGGATAGGTGTCGTAAACGCCGGGACCGCCGCTGACGTCGCCCTGCTGCACAAGGACCGGAGTGCCACCATTGATGTTGATTTCATACCAGCGGGCATTGTCCTCGTTTCCGGCAGCATTCGAGACGATTTGATCAGCCACGATCAGGCCGTTCGATTCATCCGCGTTCAAGATGCGCGAATCGGTTTGGGGCGTAATAGGACTGCCATCCGGCTGGAGCGGCGGTACAGCCTGATAATAGGTATTCACGTTCAGGGCGTAGGAGGTAAAGACCGGGCTGCTGGAGAGGACATTGGTCTCCTTTACCACATAGATCGTGTTGGAGCCATTCGGAGAGACGACTTCTCCGCCCAACCCATCGGCTTCCACGAACCACATCGGATCGCCGGGTTTCGCATCCGGCATGGCCACCGGACGCGGCAGGATCGGGGTTGTGTTCCCCTGAGAACTGGTCGCCATGTCCGTCTGGAAGAGGGTCGTACCCGGAGTCAACGGAGCGCCGCTGGCCAGGGCACTCTGCGAAAGGGCGTTCACCAACGTATGGACCGGAAGCCCCGCATTACTAAAGCTGTTAAAGGTGATGAACAGGGCGTCGGCGTTGTAGCCGAGGTTGCCAGGGTAATCTTGAACGGCGATACCTGATTCGCTTGTATTGATCTCATAAAAGGTCCAGTCTGCGGCAGTGAGCGTCGTCGGGTCGTTGGTCTTGGAGACGGCAAGAACAAAATAGTTCCCGGTGTCGGTTTCGTTGGTGTAAAGGTCGCCGACGATGAAGCGCCCATTTCCGGCCAGAGGATCGTAGGTGCTGAAAGCGTCTCCCAGAAACGCGCCGGAGACGGTGGGCAGGCTGCCAACCGTGAAAAAGAAATCATCAAGCCCATCGATAAGGGGGGTCGTTCCTGTGTCCTTGGGTTTGAAAATGGCCACGGAAGAGTTGACCGTCTCGACATATTCGGTCGGCCCAGCAGCGCCCTGAGTATCGGGCGGCTCCGTATCATTGGGGCCGAAGTTGAATTGGAGTCCCGGGTAACTGCTGAGGACGTTGACGTTGATAGGCGGGGGGCTAGGGGTGACAGCCAAGCCGCCGCCGGAGACGTTGGTACCGGCGCCGCCCGTGCCGCCATTGCCACCGTTGGGTAACGGTGGGAGATTGAATGGGCCGTAGGCGTGATTGGGAGCGCCGCTGAAGTTGATGACGCCGCCATTGCCGCCTTTGCCGCCCGTACCACCGAGCACCTGATCAGCGGCGCCAGAGCCGCCGAAAATCGTCGTGGAGATGTCCAGGGTGCCGCTGGTGACCGAGAGTCCGCCGCCCTGGGCAGAACCGCCGCTGCCGCCGTTGCCGCCGGCGCCACCGCCGCCGCCGGTGCCGGAAGTGGCGATGGAATTGGCATTAGCATCGCCGCCTTCGCCGCCGTTGCCGCCGTTGCCGCCATTGCCGCCGTTGCCGGTCTTCACCAGATCAGTAGTGAAGGTGCTGCCCGTGATGGTAGCGTTGCCGCCCGCGTTGGCCCCGCCACCGCCCTCGGCGTAGCCGGCATCTCCACCGTCGCCTCCCGCTCCACCATGCCCACCAGGGCCACCGCCATATCGAAAAGTGGGAGAGGAGCGAAATAAGCCTTTCTTGCCGGATTTGCCGCCGATGCCGCCGTCGCCGCCGTTGCCGCCGGTACTGCCGCTGCCGCCAGCCACGGAATCGTTGGTGAAGGCGCTGTTGGTTACGGTCAAGGCGCCGCCGACATTATAAAAGCCGCCACCCTGAGCCGCGCCGCCGGCCCCGCCGGCCCCGCCTCTACCGCCGGTGGCGCCAGTGCCGCCGAAAGCACTGGCGTAACTGCTGGAAGCGTTACCGCCGCCGCCGGCGCCGCCGTGGCCGCCGGTGCCGCCCTTGCCGCCCGCGTTGCCGGCGCCGCCGTTGGCCTGACTATTCGTGGAAGTGAAATTGAGGAAGGTAAGGCTGCCGCCGCTGTTGTAGACGCCGCCGCCCTGGGCCGCGCCGCCGGCCCCGCCGGCCCCGCCTCTGCCGGCCACACCACCGTTGCCGCCCGCCCCACCGCTGCCGCCGGCCCCGGCAGTGGCGCCCGCCTGACCCCCGGCGCCACCTTGCGCCAACGTCGTGGTCATCGTGACGTTGGTAAAGCTGACATCTCCACCGCCATTAAACACCGCGCCACCCAGGGCCGCGCCGCCGTTGCCGCCGGCCCCACCGCTGCCACCGGCCCCACCGATGTGGAAGGCCGGTTTGCCACTGGTGCCGCCATTGCCGCCGTTGCCGCCGTTGTTGCCATTGTTGCCAGCGCCGCCAATCGCCTGGTTGCCAACGCCCGCCGAGTCGGTAGTGAACTGGCTGTTGAGGACACTAAAACTGCTTCCCGCGCTGTAGATAGCGCCGCCAGCAGCGTTCCCACCGTTGCCCCCGGAGCCTCCCACACCCCCGTGGCCCCCCGGCGCGTTCGAGCCACCATTGCCGCCATTGCCGCCATACGAGCCAGTACCACCTGCGCCGCCCAACGCCTGGTTCCCCGCGAACTGGACGTACTCCAGGGTGAGGATCGATCCTGAGCTGTACAATCCGCCGCCGAATGTAGAGCCGCCGTTGCCGCCGTCCCCCCCAGTGCCGCCGGAAGGGCCGGTTAGGGATTTGATCGTGGCATTGCCGCCGTTGCCGCCGTGGTCGCCGTTGCCGCCGGCGCCGCCCTGGACCACATTATCGGCGATGAGGATCGCCGCCGTCTTGCTACCCGTGAGGTTCACGGTGCCGCCATTATTGTTGAAAACGCCGCCGCCCATGGCTGCCCCGCCGCTGCCGCCTGCGCCACCGGGTTCGCCGGGAGTGTTGTTCCCTCCGTTGAGTCCGCGCAGTCCGTTGCCGCCGTGGCCGCCCACCGCTTTGTTGTTGAGGATCTGACTACCATTCTGGATATTTAGAGTTGCATTTGAATCGTTATAAATGCCGCCGCCTGCGCCAAAACCGCCATCGCCGCCAGGGAGACTGAAGTAGACGGAATTTATGCCGGCCGCGCCCTCGGCTTCGTTGTCTTGGATAGTGGTGCCGCTGAGTGTCAGCGTGGCGCCGGTGCTGCCATTCTGGCCCTCGGCGTTGAAGATACCGCCGCCGCGGGCCGGCGGGCCGCCGACCACACCCAGGACGTAGCCGTTTTCAATCACGTCGTTCTGAAGGATCAGGATGCCGCCATTGAAGATGTCGCCGCCCTGGTTGCCGGGCGTTACCGAAGGTGTGGGCGAGCCGTTGCCACCCGTGATGGTTAGACCGATGATCTGCACGGATGCCAGGGGCGAAGTGATGTTGAAGACCCGGCTGGCGGCGGTACCGGCGGTGGGAAGAGCACCGCTGGCGTCGCCGCTGATGGTTAGGCTGCTGGCACCCGGACCGTCGATTTCCATGCTATTGGAAATATCCAGCTCGCCATGTGTGAGCGTGATGGTATTGCTGCCGATAGACTGGAGATCAAAGTGGATGACTGCACCAGCATTGGTGGAGATGTTGGCCTGGTTGATGACATAGCGGATATCGCCGGTGACACTGGTGGCCGTGGTTGTGCCCTTGCCGACGTCGCCGGCAAGGGTAACGGTGAACGTAGGTAGTTGCGAAGGGAGCGTGCGATCTTCCAAATGTTCCAAGTGCGGGCATACCGATGCTCGGATGGATTGTTTTCGGGCCGACCGCGTCCCGGCCGCACGGCGGGACGTCCCCTTGCGGGAAGTGGGGACGAGGTGACGAAAGAACCGCGACCAGATTATGCGTTTCATGGCAAGATGATCCCTGGAACTACCAATACCACCGGACCTAAACGCTGTCCCCTTGCTGTTCCGAGCGAGGGCGGAGAGAAGTTGTGCAAAGCACGTCTTTCTCGTTCCCAAACCTCTGTTTGGGAATGCTGTCCGCGAAACTCTATTTCGCCTCTGCCTCACCCGGGGGCGATGGCCGAGGCAAAACAGAGTTTCGCAAAGAGGGTTCCCAAACAGAGGTTGAGAACCAGAGCAACATGATTGGGACCTCTCCTCAAGTGAGTGCTAAAAGAAATCCCACATTATGCTACATATTCCTCTACTTCAAGTGGCCTGGAACTGGGTCACGTTCCGTAACTGCGAAGACAACAAGCTCAGGAAGAAATCGATCCAGATGGCCTGGACTATCGTGCCGGCGCCCGAGGGGGCGAAGACGCCGGAGCTATCGCTGTAGCTGGCCGTCAGTGCATGGGGGAACAACAGATCCGACCACAGGGCGAAATCAAGTAATCCCGTGGCAACGGTGGCAGTGGCCACGCCGTTGTGTACAGGAGCGAAGACAGTTTGGCCGTTGACCTGGAAGGTAACGACGCCTTCGTTGACAGCATAACCGTTAACATTGGTAACATCAACGACTACCGTCTCCAGTTGCACCAGTCCCGGATAGGTGTTCTGGATGCTGACAATAGTAGTAGTGGTAGTCAATCCCTGAGAGCCGGGCGGCGGCGCCGGCGAGGGAGGCGGCCCCGGCGGTCCTGGTGGTGGCGGTGGCGGCGGCGGCGACGGCGGTGACTGAACCTCGAAGGCACCAACGTCTACGGTGCCATTGTAGATGCGGACGTAGCCAGCGCCGCGCTGGTCGGTGGTAACGCCAGAGGGCACCAGGGCGTTGTTGCCCGTGTCAATGGCCACGCTGCCGGCACCGAGGGCTTCGGTCAGGGTGGGACTGGGATTGCTCGACACTCCCAGAGTGGGACCGCCGTTGTTTTGCAGCGGCCCCAGGTTTAATTGCGCCGCCGTCACACCGATCTGATCACCGTTGGCGGCACTGAAGCCCGTCGAACCGGTGGTATCGCCAATGATGTTGTGCCCATCATTGCTCGTGAAGGCGCCGTACACATCGGAGCTGCTTTGGGCAATATTGAGATCGATAATGGTGTTGGCGATGATATTGCTCGAGCCGGAATTGGCGTAGTAGCCGCCGGCCATGCCGGTGCCGTTGGCGCCGGCCGAACCGTTTTGACCGCCCTGGCCCGCACCGCCGCCGCCTACACCGCCTTGTCCAAAAGCGCTGGCCTGGCCATAGCCAATGGTGTCGTCCTCGAACGTGGCGCTATTGCTGTTGATAAAGATGTTGCCGCCGGCCACACTGCCGCCGTTGCCACCCGCGCCGCCGTTGGCCGAGGGCAAGGTGCCGCCAGCCGTGCCGGCATCGCCACCGCGGGCACCGAGACCGCCAGTGACAATGTTAGCGTTGCTGCCACTGCCGCCGAAGGTGCTATTAATGACCGTCAAGGGCGTGTTATCGCCGTTGTACAAAGCGCCGCCATAGGCGTTGCCGCCGTTGCCTCCTGGTCCGCCATCACCTCCGTTGCGCGTGGTGCCGGAGCCGGCCCGGCCGCCACTACCGCCGGTGGCTTGATCGCCAGCCAAGGTGACAGCGGTGAGGCTCAGGCTGCTGGGCTTGGTAGCGTTGACACTGGTGTTGTAAAGAGCACCGCCTTCAGCATCACCGCCGTTGGCTGCGTGAGCGCTGCTGCCGTTGATGGAGTTGGAATTATAGCCAGCACCGCCCAGGCCGCCGGTACCTCCGGTGACAGTATTGTTGAGAAGGTTGTCACTGCTAAGGGAGGTGACGGTCACGCTGGTGCCGCCGGTCAAGATATAGATGCCGCCGCCCTGGGCACTGCCGCCGTTGCCGCCCGCCCCGCCAGTAACTTCATTCTTCCGATTGGACGAGGTAGAAGCGCCGGCGTTGCCACCGAAGCCACCGTTGCCCGCCGTCAATGAATGGTTCGACGCCGAGCTACCGTTGAAGAAGAAATTCAACGTGGTTTGCGACAAGTTGTTGCTGAAGAAGACAGCGCCGCCCCGGATCGATCCGCCATTGCCGGCGGCGCCACCGGCCCAACTGTAGGGGACAGTAAAGTTGGCACCGCCGCCCGCGCCGCCTGTACCAGCCTTGCCCGTGCCGTTGCTCAGAGTCGTGGAGGTGATGCTCAAGTTGTAGTCAATGTTGGCGACATCAACTCCCTGGACCGAGCCGCCGTTGCCACCGGTGCTACCGTAGCCGTTGCCGATGGTCACGGAGTACGGGTTCCCTGTGGTCGTGTCGATGCCGAAATTGATGGCGCCCGCGCCGCCCGCGCCGCCGGTGGCCGAGCTGTTGGTGATGTTATTGTTAGTCAGAATAGCGTTCTGGGCCGTGGAAGCAGCGAAGGAGAGTGTGCCGCCAGTAGCCAAGCCGCCATCGCCGCCTGTCCCATTGATGCCGGCATTGGTACCGTTGAAGCTGAAAAGCCCGCCTGGCCCGCCCGCGCCGCCAGCACCACTGGTGATGCTGTTGGAGGTAAAGTTGCTGCCGGTGATAGTGACGGCCTGGGCGCCTTGGCTGGTGGAAATAGCGCCGCCATAAGCCTTGGCACCTGTTCCACCATTGCCGCCATTGCCGGCGGTTTCCACGCCGATGTTTACGACAAACGTGATCGGTCGAATCGGGTAAACGCTTTGGTTTAAGTTGCTGTATTGGCCAACTGTTCCGCCAAGGCCCCCTTTGCCACCAGCGCCGCCGACAACGGTGTTGCTGCTGAAGACGCTGTTGGTCACGACCAGGTCGGAAGCGGTGATAGCGATGGCGCCGCCGAAGGCGTCCGCACCGTTGCCGCCATCGCCGGCATTGCCGCCGGCACCACCGTAGCCGTTAGCGCCGCTGTATTTATAGTTAGCGGTGGTGTTGGTGCCGCCGTTGCCGCCCGTGCCGCCGGCACCGCCGGCACCCCCGTTGCCGCTCTGGGCGATGCTGGAGGCGAAGATGCTGTTGCTGACACTGGCATGGCTGCCGGCGTTGGCGAAGGCACCGCCTTCGGCCAGCCCGGCCGCGCCGCCGCTGCCAGCCGCGCCGCCGTTGCCGCCGTCGCCGGCAGAACCCTTGCTGCTATTGCCGCCGATGCCACCGTCGCCGCCGTTGCCGCCGTCGCCACCATTGCCGCCGAACGCATGATTGCCCGTGCCAGAGGCATCGGTTTCGAAGTTGGAGCTGCTAATGGTCACGGTGCCGATGACGTTATAGAAGCCGCCACCCTGGGCCGCGCCGCCGACATTGCCGCCGCCGCCCACCCCTCCCAATCCGCCTGTACCGCCGGGAGTCCCCGATCCACCATGTCCGCCGGTGCCGCCATCGCCGCCGCGTCCAGCCGATCCGCCTATGGCCTGGTTGGCCGCGAAGGCGACGGGAGACGGATCGGTGGCCGGATTGTTGGTGAAGCTGAGATTGCCGCTTTGGTTGTAGACGGCGCCGCCCTGAGCCAGACCGCCCGCGCCGGCTTTACCACCGTTGCCGCCGTTGCCCCCTCGGTCAGCAGCGCCGCTGCCATCGCCGCCATGGCCATTCACCACCGTATTTCCATTAACGGTAAAGGTACCGTTCATGCCACCATCACCGCCGTGGCCGCCGTTGGCTTCACTGGAGACAAAGATGGTGGAGGTGAACGTCTGATCGTTGCCGGCATTGGCCACCGCACCGCCGCGCGCCAGGCCGCCGTCGCCGCCGTTGCCGGCATTGCCGCCCTTGCCGCCAGGAACAGGGGCGTTGCCGGTTGTGCCGTTGCCGCCGGCACCGCCGTTGCCGCCAGCGCCGCCGTTGGCCTCGTTGCCCACGCCATTGCTATCGGTGTAGAAGATAATGTTGGGGTAGTTCACAGGGCCTGTACCGTTATAGATAGCGCCGCCCTCGGCATAGCCGCCGGCAGCCCCCTGGCCGCCGTTGCCACCATCCCAACCTTTACTCCCCTTGGCATCGCCACCGCGGCCGCCGTCGCCGCCGCGGCCGCCATTAGCCTGGTTGCCATAGAAATTCACATAGGTCAGCGTGAAGGCGCTGCCGGTGTTGTAGATGCCGCCGCCCTGGGCCGCACCACCACCGCCGCCGTCGCCTCCGCTCGTGCCGGGACCTGTCGTGGGAGGAGTGAAACCAATCGCCCCGTTGCCACCCTTGCCGCCATTGGCCTCGTTGTCAGTAAAATTCAAGGGCGCCGTGCTGCTGCCCTGGAGGTAGAGGTTCCCCGCATTGTAAATAGCGCCGCCCTGGGCAGGCCCAGCATCCTCAGCGCTGCCGCCGTAAATCGGACCATTCGGACTGTTCCAGCCTAACGCTTGATTATTCAGGAATTGGCTGCTGCCCTGCACCGTCACGGTGGCGTTGGGGTCGTTCCAAATGCCGCCGCCCGCGCCGAGACCTTGAGGCCCTTGGTAGCCCGCGAATACTTGGCCTTGTGCTGTATTGCTTGCAACAAGCACATTATTGAGAAGGAGTGTCGCTCCCACGCCGTTGGAGCCTTCAGCGTTGAAGATGCCGCCGCCGCGGCCCTGAGGACCACCGGTGCCCCCCTCGGCCAAACCGTTGCTGACAACGTCGTTGTTGAGAGTCAGACTGCCAGCATTGAAAATATCGCCGCCCTGATTGCCGGGGACCGAACTGTAGTAGACGGAGGCGTTGCCATTCGTAATGGTCAAACCATTAATGGCCACGACCGCCAACTGGTTGCCGATGTCAAAGACACGGCTGGCGCCGCCTTTGCCGTCCGTACCGCTGACGATGATGGTATTGGGATCTCTGATAGGACCATTAGGATCCGCATTGGCGGTGTCGGTAATGGTCATGCTGGCGGAAATATACAATTCGCCTTGGCTGAGCGCGATGGTTGTGCTTCCGCTGGTGGGAAAAACACTGGGGTCGAAGACAATGGTGCTGCCGGGATTAAGGTCGGCTTGCTCGATGCAATAGCGCAGGTCGCCCGAGCCAGTATAACCGACAGGCGTGGACGTCGATTGGCCGGTGTTCGGCACATTATCGGTGGTAAGGTTGACGAGATAGAGCCCCGACAACAGAGTCCGGTCCTCTAGCACTTCCAAGCGGGGACGGACTCTGGCTCGCTGGGGCAATGTGTCAATGGTAGATGCCGGATGAGAAAACATCCAACGACGGAGACGGCGAAGCCATATGGTGCGTATCATGGAAGTTTGTTCCGTTGCAAAATTGGTGCCGACTCATACCCAGGCGTTTCTATTGCCACCCCTGAGTATAGACGAAGAAGGCACCCGGTTGGTTTGAGGCACCCGCAAGGGACTTAGATGAGGTTGGGTTTTATGCCAACACGTGAACAGGTGATAAAGTAGCCCATCTAGAGGATGCCGCTTAACTAAAAATACTCAACAATATATACCCGCCAGGCAACCGGGGTACAATAGTAAAGTTCATTCAAATGAAAAAACTTTATGGTTGAGTTGGAAAGAAAGGAATTTCTCCACCAGCCTGCAACGCCGGCAAAGGCGTCCTTTGCCGGCGTTGCAGGCTGGTGGAGAAGAAAGGTTTATAACAGATCGTTAAAAGCGTAAACTGAGGCCAACGTTGATGCCTTGTGCCCAGAAATCCGTGCCGGTCCAACTGAATCCGGGTCGCTGCGGGCCGGGGACGAGGGGATTGAACGTCTGCGATGAGGGTAACTCGGTGCGATTGACACTGCGATCGATGAGGTTGCCTGAGCGAGCCACATCGCTGATCCAAATAATGGTGTAGCCGACGTGGAGTTTGAGCTGCGAGGTGATCTCGACCGTGAAATTCAACGTTCCTTGCGGCACGACAGCGGTGATGTTGCGACTGTGAGTACCGGCGTTGCTGCTGAGCACATACAGGCCGCCGGGGACCGTGGCCGAGCCGAAGGCGGTGGTAGCCGTGGTGCTGCCGGTCAGATTGGCTTGTTCGCGCATGGAGCCGAGGGCGATCTTGGCCACGCCGTTGAGCGTGAAGCGCCACCAGGTCACGCCGGCCTTGATGCCAATTTGCCCGCCGTAAAACTGATTGAGCGTGCGAAACTCATCGGTCAACGCCACATTGCCGCCGGTGGAAACGGGGATGCTATCGAAGAAGCCGACGCCGCCCGGCAAGACGTTGCTGGACTGTGACAACGTTAAGTCGTCGCGCAGATTGAGGTAAAGGAAACCACCCAGCCCCGTGACGTAATAGCCGATTTCATCGGGATAGCAAGCGACACAGCGACACCAGGGTACGAGCAGGTTGCCGTCGGCACCAAAGAATTCGGTTGAGGAAGCGAGATTAAAATTCCCGTTGAACGCATTGGGGGCCGAGACGAACAAGACGGTTTCGCTGCCGGTGCGGGCATCGATGATCGGCCGGGCCAGGAGCGGACTGCCGGTGGGGCCGGAGGAGAAAGTTTCGTCGATGCCGCGCGGAGCCAGGTAAAAGAAACTGCCTTCGCCACCAATGGTTCCGGCGCAGTTCATGACGCCGCCGCCGATGCGGAAGCCGCTGTACGGCCCCTGGTTGAGATACGAATTGCCGGCCAGCACCGAAGCGCCGGGCGTGCCGAGAATGCCCGAGCCGGCCGAAATCGGATTGGTCAGTGTGCCGGTCGTCAACAGCGCAGGTCCGGCAGGAGCGGGCCGGAACCACCACAGCAAATAGTCCGCATCCAACCAGGTCCGCATGTTGCCGTCCGGCTCTTCGTCCGCCCATGCGGAACTTGCCGCTGCCAGCACGACCAGAACCGCAGCCAGATACCCTCGTTTCATCGCTCGTCCCCCTTGCGCTCGGCAGAATCCGCTTCTTCCGGCTCCTCGTTAGGATCCCTCAGCGAATGCTGCGTCGTATCCTCCATAAACCCATCGGAAGCCCTAGACACTGAAGTTAAGGGAAAACCAGCGAAATACGCTCTGTCCCTATCG
>Ga0070737_10004807_pt1 | contig 13243 bp, 9 predicted proteins | sample Coa_R1_10_FD_66438 | JGI IMG/M metagenome (GOLD analysis project Ga0070737, IMG submission 66438) | Surface soil microbial communities from Centralia Pennsylvania, which are recovering from an underground coalmine fire - Coalmine... | ecosystem: Environmental > Terrestrial > Soil > Unclassified ... | reverse complement strand
TCTTCCTGATGATCGTGGTCACCTCGCTGGCCTTCAACACCATGATGTTCCTGATGATGGTGCGGGTGGAGGACCCGCTGGTGCCGCGCGCCCCCTTCGGCATCTTGAACACCCTGTTGTTCTTCCCCAGCGGCGCCATCTATCCGGTGAAGGCGTTTCCCGCCTGGCTGCGCGCCATCGCCTTTGTCGATCCCTTCACCTATTCCGTGCACGGCTTCCAGTCGCTGCTGCTGAAGGACGCGGGCTTCGTGGCCATCCGCAGCGATCTCGCGTACCTGACGATTGCGGCGGCCGGGATGATCACGATTGCAACGATGCTATTTAAAAGGACGCTGTAGTGATTGCCATCAGTACAGCCGGCTCCGAAATCCGTGGGGCGTGGTAGCGCATTGCGCCCCGGGCTGCCTTCCCGTTACTATCGCCGTGCGTGCCCTTGCCCAGCGACAATTCTCACTCCCGCCGGCCGGGTCCCCCGGACCAAGCCGGCTGGGTGTCTTCCAGGGAGACGCGCGAGCGCATCGTCTCGGCGGCGCTGGTCGAAGACGATTCCTCGTTCGAGCTAAAACTGCGACCGCAGCGGCTGAGGGAATTCATCGGCCAGAAGAAGGTCAAGGACAACCTCGAGGTCGCCATTCAGGCCGCCCGCTCGCGCGGCGAAGCGCTGGACCACGTTTTGCTCTATGGGCCGCCGGGGCTGGGCAAGACAACTCTGGCCAACATCATCGCTAACGAACTGGGGGTCGCCTTCCAGCAAACCTCGGGGCCGACGCTGCAGATCAAGGGCGACCTGACGGCGATCCTCACCAACTTGCGCGAGCGACAGGTGCTGTTCATCGACGAAGTCCACCGCCTGCAGCCGGCGCTGGAAGAGCTGCTGTACTCGGCACTGGAGGACTACAAGCTGGACATCATCATCGGGCAGGGGCCCTCGGCGCGCACCCATACGATCGAAGTCAAGCCTTTCACCTTCATCGGCGCCACCACGCGGGCGGGGTTGCTTTCGGCGCCGCTGCGCTCGCGCTTCGGCCTGCTGTTTCGCTTGGAGTTCTATACCCACGATGATCTGAAGGTCATCCTGCAACGCTCGGCGGAGATTCTCGGTGTGGAAATCGACGACGATGGGGCAATGGAAATCGCGACGCGCTGCCGAGGAACACCGCGCATCGCCAATCGACTGCTGCGGCGCGTCCGCGATTACGCCCAGGTGAAGAGCACCGGCAAGATCGACAAACCCACGGCGCAGGCTGCGCTGGAGATGCTGGAGGTCGATCGCTACGGTTTCGACGAGATCGATCGCAAGCTGTTGCTGACGATCATCGAGAAGTATCAGGGTGGACCGGTGGGGCTGAACACCCTTGCCGCCTCGCTCGCCGAGGAGCCGGATGCGATCGAAGAAATCTACGAGCCGTTCCTGATGCAGATTGGCTTCCTCGACCGCACCCAGCGGGGACGCGTGGCGACGCATCTGGCGTATGAGCATTTCGGCGTCAAGCGGCCGAAGGTGGACCGGAGCGGGCAGGAAACGCTGTTCTAGTCAGTGTCTCAGGTTACCGCCCAAAGACGGGACGCTGACCTGGGGGCCAGAAACAGTCGGGGCGGTCCACCCGTAACCTGTAACTCTGGTCTCGGGCCGTCCACTCTGAGTCGATCCGGCCACACCCATCTCCCGCAACGCATAAAGGTCGGACGCTGGCCTGAAGTCTAGCTCTACCCGAGAAAGTTTCAAACTGATCCACCGCGGCCCGCCCCTACTGCCGCACGAACACCGTTGCCATGCGGTCTTCGTAGATTTTGCGGAAGCGCGGATCCATGTCGAGTGCGGCAACCAGCCCATCTTGCCGCCGCAGCAGGACCACGCCCGCCTGGTTCAAGTAGGGATTGGTTTTGTACGAGGCCTCGCCGTTTTGGGTGTCGAACAGCAACTTGAACAGCCGGTCGCCGTAGAGATCGGTGCGGCCATCGATCACCACCGGATAGTTGGGCATGTACCAAATGAGAAATCCGCCCCAGTCGATGGTGTTGTAGAGCGGGCCGGGCACGGGATTTTGCCGCAGGAAGTTAACGGCGTTGACGGGAAACATGCTGCTGATGGCCCCGTCCAAACCGCGGGTCGTGAAGTCTGCTCCGCGGGCAAACAACAGCAAAACCAGGGCCGTCGTCGCCAAGACCCCGGCCAGCTCCAGCGGCGTCTCTTGCGGCTCGCGTTCAGCAGCCTCGCCCGCGGCATCGGCGATGCAAGCTGCTGCAGCAATACACAGGAACCAGGAATCGCGCATGGTACGTAAGCCGACAACGCTCGCCATCGCCAGCAAGCCGAGCTTGAACAGATCAACCTTCTTCTGCCAGCCGATGGCAAAGAAGGCCGCGGCGGCCAGCAGCAATTCCGCATAGTTTTCATAGCCGCGAAAGCCGAGCGGTAGCAGCTCCTTGATCGTGGCGTAGATCACCTTGGAATGTGCATAGTCCAGGATGACGCCGTAGAGGTGATAGGAGTAAGGCCCGATCAACGTGGCCAGGACGCAGGCGGCAAAAACGGAAGCCAGCGCGTCGAGCGGAAGACTGGGCGGCTGCAGAAACTCGAGAGCGAATCCCAGGCGAGCGGCGAGACGCTGCGCAGCATTGGTCGCAACCAGCAAGCCAACTACCGCCAGCCCGTAGATGAACTGGATATGGAGATTGGCCCAGAAGAGAAAGATCAGCGGCAGCCAGTAGAGCGTGCGGATGCGGCCGCTGCGTTGGGCTTCCAGAATCTGCGTTAGTGTGAGGCAGAAGAGAATGATGGAAAAGAACATCGGCCGCGGCATTATCAGGAAGAGAAACGCGTAGCAGCAGACCACAGCCAGCACGCATGCCGGCCAGAACCTTTCCGAAAGGCGGCGGGCCATCCAATACACGGCGAAGGCGACGGCCAGCGTCAGCAGCGTGCCATAGATCCCGATGCCGAGCAGTCCAAACCAGGCATAGAAGCGCGACAGCAGCACCTCATAGCCCCAGCTATAGGCCGCCCAGGGACGATTGGCGGCCGAGCGCGACAGGATGCCATGGTGCGGGAAGGCAGCGTGCGCGATGATCCAATCGCCCACCTTAAGATGCCACCAGACATCGAGGTCGATGACGGAGAGTTTCAGGCGGAATGAGACGACACCTACGACGACCAGCAGCGTAATGAGGGCGAGCAAGCGCAGCCAGCGCAGGCGGGTCAGGGGCGCCAACTCCTCCAGCAGGCTCACCGGGCGACGCTCCCGGCGGCGCTATTCTCGACCTGCAAACCCTTTTTGAGGATGAACTCTTCCAGGTCTTTTACCTGGCGCGGGCCATATTGCGGGTCTTTACGCACGAGTTCGAGTCCAAGATTGCATTCCTGCTGGGCCTTCTCCATCTGACCGAGGATTTGGTAGCTGGCGCACATTACGACATGGGCGTCACCGCTGAGCGGATCGAGCTTCGCCGCCTGTTGAGCCAGTTCGAGCACGGCTTGTTGGTCGCCGCCAAAGTCGCCGATCTCCCTTGCCTGCAGCAAAAGTTGGCTGGCCACTAAAGGCCCCATGTTGAACGTGCCTTTATAGACGAGTAGAGCGCTTCCTCCCAGCTTGGCCACCGGCTTCAGGTCTTTGAAGATACGCCGTGTCTCCGGCGCAGCGTCTTTCACTCCGATTCCATCCACCATGCTGCTGCTCACGATCATGGTGCCAGTATAAGAAACTGGCAACGGGTCCCATTGAATTTCGGAAAGGCCGGCGCAAGGAATTCCGTAATCGCTGTTCTTGTTGTTGTAGGTGCGCAGGAAATAACAGTTCGCAGGGTGGGTCTTATCGATGTAGGCGCGGGCCATTTTCTGCGCCTGGCCCCAGTCATCATCGGAATACGCCAGGTAACGGTATGTCTCACCAGGCCCGCCCCACAGCTCATTGCTATAGCTTAGATAGTTTGGATAAGCATGCAGCGAGGTAGCAACTTGCAAGGCCAGTGCGACGATGACCGCGATCTTCACCCATTTATGCTCGCGAGCAAAGCTCCAAACACCGGCCGCACCAAAGATGGTAAGCAGCGACAACACCGGCAAAAGGTGCCGAATGCCGATGTTCAGCCCCGAATTCATGCTGAAGCCGAGAAAGATCAGCGCGGGCAGGAGCAGAAATAACAATTCGCGCAGGTTGCGTTTCCAGAAAGAAAAAGTCAAGGCCGAGACGATCACCATCAGCCAAAAGGGCAGCGTGAATTTGATCGCCATCGCTACCGGGAAGTAGAACCAATTGCCGCCGGGGTAGAGCTTGCCCAGCAGGAACGATGCTCTTCCCAGTTCCGATTCCACCAGCACGTCCTGCAGGCCGACTAAATAAGCCTCCGGCAAGACGTGCCAACGCTCGAGTTGCGGGATGACTTGGGTAGCAACCGCGCCATGAGCCATGCTGATGCGAGGCGGGCTCCAGATGGCTGCACCGCCGGGCCGGGCGGCATAACGGAATCCATACGATGCCCAAAGCACAGTAAGACCAAGGGCGCCCACCACGACGAGCGCGCCGACATAGCGCAGCAGGCGGCGCCTACGCTCCGCACCGCCGAAGCAGATCGCGTCGGCCATGAGCACTATGGGAAGGATGACGGCGAGCAGAATGCTGGAATGCTTCGCACAGAAGGCCAGGCCGGTCGCCAAGCCAAAGGCCAGCAGCCGGTTGAAATTCGGCTCAATCGCGTAGCAATAAGCAGCGTAAATAGCCAGGAGAATGCCGAGCGCCGCGGCAACATCGGTGGTGACGAGAGCTCCATGGGCCAGAATGTTGGGGTCGAAGGCGATCAACACTCCCGCAATTGCGGCGACGGGCAGGCCGAACAACTTTCGCGCAAAGAACCACACGCTGAGCAGCAGCAGCACGCTGAACAGCGAGGCGGCAAAGCGTGCTGCCGTCAACATGCGTTCCGGATTAGCAAACGCGAAGGCGTGGCCGACAATGAAATCGGTGTCTTTCCTGTCGGGCATGCCGCATGCCTGCGGAATCGGATCATTGATGTGCAAAAACTGGAGCGGCAGGCCGGCGACAATCTTGACCAAGGGAGGGTGTTCCGGGTTCCAGCCGAAATCATTGCATTGCCAATATCGATAAGCAGCGTGCAAATGATCGATCTCGTCGGAGGTAATGGAGAGCTGGACAACGCTGGTCCACAACTGCGCCAGCATCATGACAATCAATGTCCCCAGCACGAGCCGCTCGTGGCGAACCAACCAAGATGGAGCGGCGGAGAAACTGCCTGCAGCACTCGGCTGCGACTTCAAAACCGTCTCCGGCAGGTTCGGCCCGGCTGGTCCAGTCGCAATTGACCCTGTTGTCATTGGCTTGCCTGCCCTGTGAGTTTTGCTGACCAAAGCGACAACGCAGTGAATCCTCGCGCCGATACCCTGGGAAGGTCTTTACAGTGAGCCTGCATCTGCCGTTCCAAAGCGGGAGGTAGTTAAGCTCTTTATTTTCCGCCAAAAACCGGCGCCTGCGAGCTTGAAAGTGGGCCTCGCGGCGGGTCAAATCACACGGGCAGTGCGAAGTAAGACACTTCGCCGGCCTCGGCACCATCGCAGGCGCCTGCTAGCGGTCGCTAAGCTATTGAGCCTCAACAAATATTTACTCCTCGCCGGCCCTCCGGATTTGGCACATCATGTGCCTAGCCAATATAGGGCGTGGAGCCGCTGCCGCATACTCCCGCACCGCTAGGAGTGGACCCGAAATGGAAGATGGCACCCATACCTCTGGGGATGCGAAGCCGCTGTGGAAGCCGGCCCAGGTTTACGTAATGGCGGGAATCTGCCTGCTGATCGGCGTGGCGGTTGGCTACTTTGTGCGCGGCTCGGCTTCGCTGGCGCCGCAGGTCGTGTCATCGGAAACCGCCATGCAATCGCCGCAAGCTGCCCCGGCCGCAGCCCAGCAACGCATGCCGACGCTCGAAGAAATGAAGCAGATGGCCGACAAGCAAGCCGAGCCGCTATTGGCCAAGTTGAAGACCGATCCCAACAATGCTGACCTCCTCAACCAGATCGGCACGCTGTATCGCCTTACCCATCAGTTCCAGACCGCCATTGATTACTACCAGAAATCACTCGCCATCAATCCTAAGAACGTCGGCGCTCGCACCGACATGGCTTCCTGTATGTACTATCTGGGCGACGTCGATGGCGCCTTGGCGGAGCTGAATAAGTCCCTTACCTACGACCCCAAGCACGCCGGCACGCTGATTAACCTGGGTATCATTAAGTGGAAGGGCAAAAACGACGTCGACGGCGCGATTGCTGCCTGGCAGAAGCTGCTGAAGCTGAATCCCGACTTCGAGGACAAGGAGATGGTTGAGCACCTGATTATGGAAGCCAAGCAGCAGAAGAACGGCACACCCATCACCGGCGTGAAGGGATGATGGGATTCGCTCAGCGGTTCGGAGAAAACCCGTTAGCGTGAAGCTCGTAACGCGGCCATAATCCGTCGCAAAGGTTCGGTAAGCCGCCAGGACTTGGAGTGCTCAATTGCTTCTCGAATGGCGCGTTCCGCATCAAGCCGTTCCTTCCAGGACGCGATCTCGTGTTGAAACTCCTTGGCCGCTTGCTCAAGCCTCGATTGCAGTTCGTCAAGTCTCGATTGCAGCCCGCTAATTCTCGATTGCAGCCCGTCGCGTTCCGCCAGGACGGCACCCAACTCATGCATAGCCGCGGCGTATTGCGCCTGCGAAGCATCGTATTTGGCATGGAGTTGCAGTACATCACAACTCGTATCGGCGCTGCTGTCCTGCAGGGGCTCGCTCTCGCGCTTTTGCCAGAACACACCCGTCCAGTCCACTGGCGTCATGCTTGCGACGATGGAATGCTGCTGTCGAAAATCATCCACCGCCGCCTTGCAGGACGGAACGGCTCCGTAATCATCGATGATGATGAAGCCGCCGGGTGAGAGCTTGGGATAGAAGTGCTTGAGCACCAGCCAGGTTGATTCATACATGTCCCCATCGAGCCGCAAGACAGATATGGGACCGATGTCGGCATTTGGCACCGTGTCGCGGAACCAGCCTTTGACCATGCGAACACGCTCGTCCAGAAGCTCATACCTCTGGAAGTTGGCCCTTACCTGTTCCAGACTCACGCCGAGATACGAATTGCAGGTCCAAAACTGATCGCCCTTGTCCACGGGAAACGACTCAGGATCAGGCTTCGGCAGACCCTCGAACGAGTCAAATAGCCACACCTTGCGTTCACGGTCGCCGAAAGCTTCCAGTAGAGCGCGCATCAATATGCCACAACCGCCGCGCCACGTCCCGGTCTCCACGAAGTCACCCGGAACAGATCGTTGGATCGCCGAGATGCAGCATTCGCGCAAGTTGTTCAAGCGCTTTCTGCCGACCATCGTCTCTGCTTCGGTCGGCCAGTCCAGTCCGTTCTCCCGCAGCTCCGGCGAATAGCTGAGCTTATGAACCAAGTCAGGAGCTTGGTAGCGCTGATCAGGAAAGATCTCGCGAATCAAGCAGCGTTGGAGAAGCCTCAGGTAGAGCCGAACTGACGGCGAAGTGATCGCGGGATCCTCAACTGCGGATTGAAATGGCCGTGGCGATGCTTCCAAGTACACTCCTAGCCGAACCGTCTTACATCTGAGGGGGGACGATTCGTGGCGAACGATACCTCTGGTGCGGTAAAGAAATATTGTACATGGGCCACACGCGATCGCAGCAATCCGCCACCAGACCAGAGCCACTGACTTCTTGCTTAGCGAGCCTGGAACCTTCTCGCTGCGGCTCAACGGTGAGCGCTCCGGAACCTTCTTAGTAAACCCTTTTAGTTGCGCACCCGGGACGGAGAATCTACCACGCCTTGTGACCCCTCAGCCGGCCATAACTTTCCTTCCGCAATATCGAATTTCCTCTTGACAGGCAACAGGTTAGGAGTAAGATACGTCCTAAGTGGTACAAAGTGGGAGGCAGTGGAACACATCCACAGCCCTGGGGATGAGTTGCATGCGAAATGGATTGAGCGCCCCAGCCTGGAGGCTGCCCGTTCGCAACTTTCCTTTGGGTCCTGTGGTGTTCACCTCCCGTTTGCAGTTTGAAGCTGAGGCCGAGCGTCATGTTTCGCGGCACGCATTTAACCCGGCTGGACGACAAAGGGCGTCTCAAGATGCCGGCGGAATTCAAGCGCGAAATCGACGAGAACTACTCGGCGCAATTCTACATAACCAGTTGGGACGGGAGGAGTGCCAAAGTTTATCCCATGCAGGCGTGGGAAGAGATCGAGCGCAAGCTGGCGGCGCTGCCCGAGATGCACAAAACCAAGCAGAAATTTCTGGAGCGTACCAGCTATTACGGGCAGGTGGTGGAGTTCGACGGTCAAGGCCGGCTACTGATGCCGCAGATTCTACGCGACTCCGCAAACCTGAAGGGCGAGGTCGCAGTGATGGGCAACTTGAAGCACCTGGTGGTGCGCAACGCCGACGAGCTGCGCAAGTCAGTAGCAGAACCATTCACCGACGAAGACGAAACGATCCTCAGCGGGCTGGGGATCTAAGAGCGGGCGATCAGGGATAAGCCTGATCCGGATAGCGGCTGGGGCTGGTGGCGGGGAGTCGGTGGAAAACGGCCCTTCAGATACGAACAGCGCCCTCGGGCGCGGACATGGCAAGTCACCGCAGCGAGCGCAAAAGAGGCGCTCGTCGGAGGCCCCGATGGAATTTAGCCATGTGCCGGTTCTTTTACAACCAGCGATCGAATTCCTGGCGGTGCGGCGCGGCGGGACTTATATCGACGCGACGATTGGCTTAGGCGGGCATAGTTGGGAGATCACCCAACGCCTTGGCCGGGAGGGTCATCTGATCGGCTTCGATAAGGACCCGGCAGCTTTGGAACGGACGCGCGAGCGGCTGGCCCGACCGCCAGATGAGCTGGCCCAAGATTGGCCGAAGATCGAGCTGGTCCATGCCTCGTTTGCGGAGGTCGCAGAGCATGTTGCGGAGGCTTCCATCGACGGATTACTCGCCGACTTGGGGGTCAGTTCCCTGCAACTGGAGGACGCGGCGCGGGGATTCAGTTTTCAGGTGGAAGGCCCGTTAGATATGCGGATGGATCCGCACTCCGGGCTGACCGCCGAACAAGTGGTAAACCGCTTCGCCGAGCGCGAGCTCGCCGACGTGATTTACGAATTCGGTGAGGAAAGGAGGTCGCGGAGAATCGCCAGAGCCATTGTTCGGGCGCGGCCGATTCACAGCACGGCACAGCTTGCCGCAGTGATTTCGGCCGCCGCCCGGCCAATGAACCCCGCGGACAGGCGAATTCATCCGGCGACTCGGACTTTTCAAGCGATCCGAATTCTGGTGAACCGTGAACTCGACGACCTGCAAAAGCTGCTCAGCAGGGACGGGGCACAGCAGGTGCTAAAGCCGGGCGGCCGGTTGGTGATTATCAGCTTCCACTCGCTGGAAGACCGTGCTGTGAAAGATGCTTTGCGCGACGGCGCACGTGACGGCATTTACCGCGTGTTGACCAAAAAGCCGGTGACGGCTGGCGCGTTGGAGATTGAGCAGAATCCGCGTTCTCGCAGCGCTAAGCTGCGCGCCGCCGAGCGGAGCGAGCCCCCTGCTCTCAAGTCGGTAGCTCGGAAGGGGTGAGGAGTAGTAGCGCAATCACGACGGCCGCCGATAAGCGTGGTCAAAGCGACGCGGCTGGAGAGAAGCTTTTCCAGCACTGGCTGCGGAAAAGCTGTGAAAAATGTGGATAACCGCCGGCGCAGACCGGCTGTACCACGATGTGACATACCACAATGTAGTACTGCAATCTTGAAGAAGGAGGAAGCCATGGCAGCAGCCGAAATTGTTTACCCGGCCGCGGCGCAAGCCGGCGAATGGCGTGATCCCGTCATCGTGCCACCACGGGGCATGTTCCTGGGCACGCCGGAGATCTACTTTGCCAAGCGCATCGACAATTCGCGCGTGGCCAAAATCACCGATCCTCAGCGCCGCCGCGAAATGGTCCTGCTCGGCATTACGCTGGCCGTACTGCTGCTGTTCGCCATGGTCTACGCGTGGCAGCATTTCAGCGCTGTCGAATATGGCTACAAGATCGAGCAACTCAAGGCGGAGCGTGACACAATCGCCGAATCCAATCGCGCGCTGAGCCTGGAAGAAGCTTCCCTGAAGGATCCGGGCCGCATCGACCGCCTGGCGCGGGAGCTGGGCATGCAACGCCCCGTCGATGGCCAGTGGCAGCCGATGGACAATACCGCCGGCGATCCCTCCACGCCGGTGATGGCCAAAGCCAATGGGATCATGGTGGTGTCGGCAATGCAGTAGGGGCCCGGCCAGAAGGGCGTTTCCTCAGCGCCGCACCGAGGAGCATTCACGGCGGTCCGCGACTGAAGGACCGCCTTCTGCAGCCTTCACGGGGTAGAGCGGCACATGGGTGCAAGTCCACCGAAGACGCCAACTCGACGCCTCTACATTTTCGCCGCGCTGCTCGCCGTCTGGATTCTGATTATTTGTTTCCGGCTCTATCGTCTGCAAGTGGTGAAATATGCTGATTTCCTGCAGCGGGCGGAGCGCCAGCAGAACCGCACCCTTGCCATCGAGCCGCGCCGCGGCAATATTTATGACCGCAACGGCTACGCCTTGGCGATGTCGATCGACGTCGACTCCGTCTTCGCCGTTCCCAGCGAGATTCACGATCAGGAAACTGCCGCTGTCCTCCTCGGCCAAGTGCTGGAGATGCCGCCGCAGGAAATCGTGGCTCGGCTGCAGTCTTCCCGCAATTTCGTCTTCCTCAAGCGCAAGATTGACGCCGATACCGCCAACCGCGTTCGTCAACTGAACCTGCGCGGCATTTACTTCCGCAAGGAACCCAAGCGCTTCTATCCCAAGCGCGAGCTGGCGGCGCAGGTGCTCGGCTATGTGGGCATGGATGACGAAGGTCTGGGCGGCCTGGAGCGTGAATTCGACGATGACCTTCGCGGCATTCCCGGCCAGGAGTTGATTTCGATTGATGCGCGCCGCAAATGGTTTAGCCGCGTAGAAAAGCCGCCTGACCCGGGACAGAACCTGGTGCTCACCCTCGACCAGACCATCCAGTACATCGCAGAAAAAGAGCTTGACCAGGGAATGGAGGACACCCAGGCCATCGCGGGAACAGTGGTGGTGGAGAACCCGCGCACCGGCGAAATCCTGGCATTGGCGAGCCGGCCCACGTTCAATCCGAACCTGTACAACCACGTTCCGGCAGAGGCTCTAAAGGACCGCGCGGTCAGCGACATTTATGAGCCGGGCTCGGTATTCAAAATCGTCACTTACTCCGCCGCACTCGATCAGCACCTGATCACGCCCGACGACTCGATTGACTGCCAGCACGGGGCCATAAATGTGTTTGGCATGCGGATGCACGATGCCGAAAGTCTGGGGGTGGTCACCATCGCGCAGGCGTTGGCGCACTCCAGCGACGTAGCGGCCATCAAGGTCGGCATGAAACTCGGCGACGAGCGTCTCTACCACTACATCCGCGATTATGGTTTCGGCCAGCAGACGGGCGTCGAGTTGCCGGGCGAGACCCGCGGCATCGCCCGGCCGGTGAGGCTTTGGTCGAAGGTGTCCATCGCCGCCATCTCGATGGGGCAAGAGGTCGGCGTGACCCCGTTGCAAACCGTGTCGCTGGTTTCGACCATCGCCAATGACGGCGTGTACACGCCGCCGCGCATCGTGGCCGGCGAGTTGCCCCCCGATAGCAAAGCGCTGCCCGTGGTCTTTCATCCGGCGCCGCAGCACCGTGTTGTCTCTACCATGACGGCGGCGGAGATGAAGAAGATGATGGAAGGCGTAGTGCTGTTCGGCACCGCCCGCCGCGCCATCCTCGATGGCTACACCGTGGCCGGCAAAACCGGTACAGCGCAGAAGGTGGACCCGGCAACGGGCCGGTATTCCAAAACCAAGTACGTTGCCTCTTTCATCGGCTTCGCACCGGTGAACAATCCTGCGATCACGGTCGCCGTGATCCTGGACTCGCCGGTCGGCCTGCACCAGGGCGGGCAGGTGTGCGCGCCGGTCTTCAAGCGCATTGCGCAGCAGGTGCTGGAGTACCTGCATGTGCCGCACGATCTGGAGCTGAAGAACCCGCAGCGGCAGGCGCTGGAGGCCTCGGCCCAGGAAACTGATGTCGACGAATCATCGCTACACCTGGGCGCGCCCCTGCCGCTCGATGAGGACAGCACAACGAGGAGCACGGCGTCTACTGCTCAATCGGCGGCGGGAAACAATCCGGAGGCGATGAGCGAGGGCAGGACGACCACGGGCCGCCCGGCGTCGCCGGCCGGCGCCACAGCGCAGAGCCAGCCTACTCCCACTGCCTCACAGGACACCTCTTCCGCCTCGGCCGAACCTACAGCAACCAATGGCACCGTGGTTTTGGACGTGGACAGCGGCGTGATCGTGCCGTCCTTCCTGGGCAAGCCGCTGCGCTCGGCAGTGGAGACGGCGGAGGAGTCCGGACTGGAGATTAACGCCATCGGCAGCGGCGTGGCGCGCGAGCAGTGGCCCGCTCCCGGCAGTCATCTGCCTGCGGGACAGCACATTACGGTGCGGTTTGCGCATTAGGATCTCGCGCGGTGCTCGCGGATTTGCTCTACTCTATTAGAAGACCCAACCATGGTGCTGGCCAAATGAATTTCCTCGATCTGCTGGACGGGGCGGAATACATCGCGCAGCAGGGCAACCCCGAGATCGCCGGCTTGGACTACGACAGCCGGCGGGTTAAGCCCGGCTGGTGTTTCCTCGCCCTGCGCGGTGAGAGCACGGACGGAAACCGCTATATCGACGCGGCGCTGCAGGCCGGGGCTGTCGCCATCGTCAGCGATTCCCTGCCGCCGCGCGCCGAGGTGCCCTGGGCGCAGGTTCAACATGGACGCCGCGCTCTGGCGCAGCTTAGCGCCAACTTCTATCACCGTCCTGCGGAAAAGCTGCTGATTACGGGCATCACCGGAACTAACGGGAAGACGACAACGTCATTCCTGTTGAACGCCATGTTGCGCGCCGGGGGACGCAAAAGCGCCCTGGTGGGCACGGTGGAATACCGCATCGAAGACGAGATTCTTCCCGCTCCGCATACCACTCCCGAAGCTCTGGAGTTGAACCAGTTCTTCGCGCGTTCGCTTGCAGCCGGCTGCACCGAGGCGGTGATGGAAGTCTCATCCCATGCCCTGGAACAGCAGCGAGTGTACGGCGTGCCCTTCGACGTCGCGATCTTCACCAACCTGACG
>Ga0070737_10004806_pt1 | contig 13243 bp, 9 predicted proteins | sample Coa_R1_10_FD_66438 | JGI IMG/M metagenome (GOLD analysis project Ga0070737, IMG submission 66438) | Surface soil microbial communities from Centralia Pennsylvania, which are recovering from an underground coalmine fire - Coalmine... | ecosystem: Environmental > Terrestrial > Soil > Unclassified ... | reverse complement strand
CCGCGTGGCCCGCGGGACGATTGGCAAGCCGCTGGCCGGCCGCGAGGTCAAGCTCGGCCCGGATGGCGAAGTGCTGGTGCGCGGGCCCATGATCTCGGGCGCCACGTGGTCGGGCGGCCAGATGCGCCCGCGCGGCGACGACTGGCTGGCCACAGGAGACCTGGCCGAACGCGAGCCCTCCGGCGAGCTGAAATTCGTCGGCCGCAAGAGCGAGGTCATCGTTACCGCCGCCGGCCTCAACCTGCATCCGGAAGATATTGAAGCGGCCATCGAAGAGCAGCCCGGCATCGCCGCCTGCGCCGTGGTCGCTATGGAGACTCCCGCAGGCCCCGAACCCTGCGCGGTGCTGGCCACGCGCGGCTCCGGCGACCACGCCGGCGAAGCCATCGACCGCGCCAATGCCCGCCTGGCCGATTTCCAGCGCATCCGCCGCTGGGTGCTCTATCCCGAGCCCGACCTGCCGCGCACCTCCACCGGCAAGGTAAAGCGGAAGGAGGTCGCCGCCTGGCTCAACCGCGTTCAGGCCGCCAGCGCCGGCAACGGAGCCGGCCAGGTAACGCCGGCAAATTTCGGGGCTCAATCCGACTGGCTGCTCGCCCTCATCGCCCAGATCTCAGGGGAAACGCCGCATGGCGTGGGCGACGAGCTGCGCCTCGACGAAGACCTGCACCTCGACAGCCTCGGACGGGTACAGCTTGCCGCGGCCATCGAACAGCGCCTGGGCATTGTCTCCGGCAGCGGCCTGCTCGAAGGCGTCCAGACGCTCGGGGACCTGCGCAGGCTGATCGGCGGCGAAGGCTGCGAAGCCGCCGCCGGGGCCGCGCTCGAAAACAGCGGAGAAACGGTCCAGCCCGCAGCCGCGCAATCTGAGAGCGAACCGGTCCCGCCGTCCTTCGCTGCTGCCTCGCAATCCGCCCTCGCCGACAGGCCGCAGCGCACGGTCACCCGGCCAGATCCCGCATCGCGGAACAAATTTCTCTACCCCACCTGGCCCTGGTGGAAGCCGATGCAGTGGATCCGGACCGCGTTCCTCGAAGTCATCGCGCGTCCGCTCACCTGGTTTCTGGCCGCGCCGCGCGTCATCTATTCGAATCCTGTGGCCCCGCATTCGCTCGACATCCGGGAGCCGATCCTTATCGTCGCAAACCACGTCACTGCCTACGACGGTCCGCTCATCCAGTACGCACTGCCCGGCCGCCTGCGCCGCCATATCGCCATCGCCATGCTGGGCGAGCTGCTCGAGGATTTCCGCCACGCCCGCAATCCCGGTCAGCCGCCCGGCCGCCGGAGCTTCTACCCCTTCGGCCCGGCGGCCTACTGGCTGGTCACGGCGCTGTTTAACGTCTTCCCGCTGCCGCAGCGCCGCGATTTCCAGGCGAGCTTTGCCCACGCCGGCCATGCGCTCGACCGCGGCTACAGCGTCATGATCTTCCCCGAAGGCACACGCTCGGCCGAGGGCAAGCTCGCGCCCTTCCGGCCCGGCATCGGCATCCTGGTCAGGCAGAGCCACGCCGCCGTGCTGCCCGTCGGCCTGTGCGGCATCGGCGAACTCAAAGTCAACCGTCGCTGGTTCCGCTCCGGCAAGGTTGAAGTCCGCGTCGGCCAGCCGATCAGCTTCCCCCCTCAGGCCACAGAAGCCGAGATTACCGAACGCCTGCACGCCGAAGTGGCCAGGCTGATGAACGCGGAATAAACCCGCCCGCCGCGGTTGCTTTTCGATATTCCGCGCCGGCAGCGCACCGGCAGCCGGAACCCACCACAGTGCTATCCTCAAACTTGAAGCGTCCCTCAGTTGTGCTCACTCCGTCCTCATTCTTAGCTTTCCGTCTTCGCGGTTCTGCGCGCCTCGCAGTGCCTGCGCTCTCTCTGGTCCTGCTTGCCGGCTGCGGCCGCATGCGCCACGAAAACGTGGAGAAGGTCTACGTCGCCACGCAGCGAACCTACCTGCGCGACCGCGTAGCCGCTGTCTATACCCGCACCGGCGAGGTAACCAACGGCGAGCCCCTGGTGGTCCTCGAACATGGCCGGCGCTTCCTGCGCGTGCGCACGCCCAGGAACGAAACCGGCTGGGTGGAAGAGCACATGGTCATCGACCAGAAGGTCTATGACGGATTTGAGCGGCTCGCCGCCGAGCACAAGGACGATCAGCCGTTTGCCACTGCGACGCTTTTTGACGATCTCTACATGCACCTCACGCCGGGCCGCGATACAGAACGCTTCTACCTGCTGCCTGGAAACACCAAAGTGCAACTGCTCGCGCGGGGTTCGGCGCCGAAGGCGGCGGCCAGACTTACCGAAACGTCCGGGACCGCCGGAAAAGAAAGCGGCAACAACAGCCTGCAGCCGGCGCCGCCGGCGATGGAAGACTGGTGGCTCGCCCGCGATCCTCAGGGCCGCACGGGCTGGGTGCTGGCCAGCCGCGCCGACATCGACGTGCCCCAGGATATCGAGCAGTACGGCGAGGGCCAGCGCTTTATAGGCGCGTGGAAGATCGCCACCGTTCATGACCCCGAATCGGATGCGCCCAACCACGATGTTCCCGAGTATCTGACGCTGATGGCGCCGCCCAGGTCCGGCCAGCCCTTCGACTTCGACCAGGTGCGCGTCTTCACCTGGAGCCGCATCCACCACCGCTACGAAACCGGCTTTCGCCTGCATCCCATTCAGGGCTTCCTGCCGGTGAAGATCTTCACCGCGCCCGCCCCGAAGGGATTTGCGCCGGCCGGTCAGCAGGGTTCTGTGCCGGCCTTCAGCTTCACGCTCGCCGGAACCGGCCAAATAATCACCGACCCCACCACCGGCGTGATGCGCCCCGCCGTGCCGCGCACCATTGAATACGAGATGCTTGACACGCAGGTCAGGCGCATCGGCGCAGACACCGCGCCCATCCCCATCCAACACGAGGAAACGAAGGGCAAAGCCGGGAAAAAGCCCGCGCCGCGCCTGCGGAAATAGGAAAACACCAGCCGATACCCCGTTTCCCGCGATTTTTCTCCTCTTTTTCCGGGCCGTACCGCCACACGCGCGGCAGTGTTTATTCGCCTGCTTGTTCCGGCGCGCGACCCCAAAAGCTCTGGCGCGTCTAACGGGACAAGCCGTTATGCAGTAGCAGCCATCTCCGCTTCATCTGCGGCCGCTCCCGGCCGGTTCAGTTGCCTTTCCCATATTCGACAAAGGACTGGTGAAGATGACGCGAGCCACACTCTCTTCCCGCCGCGCAAGGTCACGGCTGGCAATCTGGATGATCTCGCTCGGCTCGGCGCTCTTTGTTCTCGCCCTGACGCTGCTGCTGCAGTGGTTTATCTTTACCGACTGGACGCACCGCCATGACCAGCTTCACATCGGCGCAGTCTTCGCCGCTGTTGTCACATGGTTTTTCGTGCTGCGCTCGCAGCAGGCGGCGCGCCGTCGCCAGCTTGAACTGCTGCAGCAGCTCGAAACCATCCGCTGGATGAACGACCGCATCCGCAACGCTCTGCAAAGCATTGACCTGCTGGCCTTCGCCCACTCCGAAGCAGCCGAGCAGGTCCGCGGTTCGGTCGACACGATCGCCGCCATCCTCCACGAGGTGCTGAAGACCACCGGCATTTCTCACACACCGGCCGCATCCGCTGCCCGCAGAAAGACCGTGGGAGCAGTCGCTCTAAGCGAGGAGGGCGACAGCAGCCTGTTCCAAAAATCGGCGCGGAACTGAGAACGGCCGCTACTTCGCAAAAAACTCTCCATGCCCGCCGTTGGCCCACGGATTGTACTGCGCCGCGAACTGCGCCCTGTGCTGGACCGACGGATGGTTGTAGAGCCAGAACTCGATGAATCGATTCGGACTCGGATCCTCAAGCCACGCTTCGCCCAGGTGGTTAAAGGCGCTCACCGCCGTCTTCTGCGGATCGGCCACAATGCCGTGGATCGCCTCCTGGCCGTACACATCGGCCTGGTGCTCGAAATGCCGGCTGAAGGCATTGGTTACCGGCTGCAGAACAAACCCCGCCAGCGAGACCACGAACAGCAGCACAACGAATCCGGTGCGCGAGGACAGCTCAGAGGCGCCCCAGGACGGCCCGTACCGCCGCACCAGCCAGGCTGCAAAGGCCGCGCAGGCCCAGTAGACGAAGAACAATCCCACCGCAATTCCGGCAATCATCTTCGGAATATGGTGCAGCACGTAATGGCCGCTCTCGTGGCCGAAGACGAAGAGCACCTCATCGTCGGGCATGCGGTCGGTCGCCGTGTCCCACATCACGTATCGCTTGCTGGCTCCGATGCCCGTCACGTAGGCATTGATCCCGTTGTACTTCTTGCTGGCCTTCATCAAGAACATGCGGTTCGGCGGAATATCGATGCCCGTCCGCCGGACCACCAGCTCGAGCTTGGCCACCAGCGGCGCGTGATGCAGCTCAAGCGGCTCGAATTGATTAAAGAGCGGGTCGATGATCAGCGGGCTCAGGAAGATGAGCAGCACAATGATCGGCACCGTAACCGCCCACACGCCCACCCAGTACCGGCGCGGCCAGCGGCGCACAATCCAGTTGAACAGCAGCAACACGAGCGTGCCGATGACCAGCGTTACCCCCAGCGCCTTGGCCTGGTCGCCCCACCAGCTCGGCCAGGTCTGCACGCTCACACCGTAACTGCGGTCCGCGTACTGGCCGTAGAGGTCGAAGGGCAGGCTGGCAACGGTCGTCAGAATGAAGAAAGCAAAAAAGAAAAGAACACCCTGCACCCAGCGCCTGCCGGTCCTGCGCTGCGCCCAGCCTTCAATCCGGCTCCAGACGCCAGCCGCAAGCAGCAGCCACAGGAAGATAATCCCCCAGATGCCCTCGGTAATCGACAGCGTATCGCGGATGCGGCTGAGGGCAATGGCTTTGGCCAGCTTATCGGGCGGCAGTGTATACGCCTGCTGCGTCTGCATACCGGATTGGGCCTCCGGTTGCGAAGTGGACTCGGAAGCCGATTGCGGAGTAGATTGCATTACAGCCGCCGCCGAACCCGAGCCACCCGCCGATTGAGCGATTGAGGGGGCAGCCCCGACAACCACAAGAGTAGCCAGCAGCAGGGTGAACTGGCGCATAAGTGTCATCAGCCATTCTCCTTCCGGTACGAATTTTCTGCGAAAATCGAGAGTATCGATGCTTTTATCCGATTTCCCCGCCTTTATGCCATCTCTTTTTGCACGCAAAGAGATAATCCGCAGCTCTCTGGTTCGAATGGCGGTCTGCAGGCGGGCAGTTCCCTACGCGATCTTTGCCTGGCTGCCACTTGCGTGCGCAGCCATGGCATCCGGCGCCCGGCCGCCCGGGCAACCGGGCATTGCCCATCGTCATGCGGACGTAAAAACCGCCGCGTCAGCGGCTGCCGTCTCTCCGCTGCTCGATGCGATGACGGCCGAGCTTGACCGCGCCTTCAAATTACTCGGCCACGCCGCCGAGCCGCAGGCTAAGCCGGCCGGCACGGCAGCAGGCACAAAGAACGCCGCCGACGACCGGCAACTGCCACCCTATTTTCTCAGCTACACGGTGCGCGACGACGAGTATGCGGCCGTCACCGCGGAATACGGCGCGCTGGTGGGCAGTTCGCAGCAGCACATGCGCCTGGCCGATGTGCAGGTCCGCGTCGGCAGCCCGGAGCTCGACAACACCCACGGCGAGCACCGCGAAGCCGCAGTCAACACCCGGCAACTGCCGCTCACCGACGATCGCGAAGCTCTCACGCGATCACTGTGGTTGGCCACCAACGAAGGCTACGGCAATGCCATCGATAACTTTCTGCGCGTGAAGACCGAAGAGCAGGTGCGCGCCAGGGAAGAAGATACCTCGGGCGACTTCAGCCGGGAAGCGCCGCAGGTGCACATTGAAAAGCCAGCTCCGGCGCTCAAAGTCGATCGCCCGGCATGGGAACAGCGCGTGCGGGCTCTCTCGGCCGTCTTTCGCGACTATCCCGATATCTACCGGAACGAAGTCGTGTTCTCGGTGCAGAGCGGAACAAGCTACTATGTCTCCTCCGAAGGCTCGCGCCTGGTCACGCCGCAACTCTCCGCCGGCCTTGTCGTGCTCGCCACCACCCGCGCCGACGATGGCATGGACCTGACGCTCTCGCGTGTCTTCCAGGCCGCCACGGCCGACGGCCTGCCCAGCCAGAGCGAGATGGAAAAATCCGTCCGCGAGATGGCGCAGCGCCTCGAAGACCTGCGCAAGGCTCCGGTAACCGAACCGTTCGACGGCCCGGCGCTGCTCAGCGGCCGCGCGGCGGCGGTGTTCTTTCACGAAGTGCTCGGCCACCGGCTCGAAGGCCAGCGCCAGCGCGGCGATGAAGAGGGCCAGACCTTCACCAAGGATCTGGGCAAGCCCGTGCTGCCAGGCTTCCTCTCCGTAGCCGACGATCCGACGATGAGCCACTACGGCAACACCTGGCTGGCAGGAACCTACGAGTACGACAGCGAAGGCCAGAAGGCGCAGCGCGTCCAGCTGGTCAGCAACGGCGTGCTCCGGAATTTCCTCATGTCGCGCCTGCCCATCGCCAGCTTCGGCCACTCGAACGGCCATGGCCGCGCCGAGGCCGGACACGTGCCGGCGGGCCGGCAGGGCAACCTGATCGTCACCTCGTCCAGGAGCGTGCCCGAGGCTGAGTTGCGCCGGGAGCTGATTGCCGAAGCCAGGAAGCAGGGTAAGCCTTACGGTCTCTACTTTGAAGACATCTCTTCCGGCTTTGCGCTCACCACGCGCAACTCGCCGCAGGCCTTCCAGGTGATTCCGCTGGTTGTTTGGCGCGTCTACGTGGACGGACGGCCGGACGAGCTGGTGCGCGGCGTAAGCATCGTGGGCACGCCGCTGGCGGCGATGAAGAGCATCGTGGCCGCCGGCAACCGCGATGAGGTCTTCAACGGCATCTGCGGCGCCGAGTCCGGCTCTGTTCCGGTCAGCGCCGTTGCCCCGGCCATGCTACTCAGCCAGCTTGAAACCCAGCGGCAACCGCAGGGCACGGAGCGGCCGCCGATCCTCCCCATCCCCGGCGCCAGGAATATTCCGCCTGTGACCAAGGAGGCCCAGTGAGAACGAATATCGTTCGAGCGAACCATGCCCGCCTGAAACGGATCATCGCCGGCCTCGGACTCGCGGCAGCCTGCCTGTTCTCCGCGCAGGCCGCAACCGCGCAGACACGCGCCGATGCGGAAAAGGACCCCGTCCTTAAGGCCATGCTCCAGGAGCTGGACCGCAGCGCGAGCGACCTGCGGCTGAAGGGCTTTGCCAAGCCGTTCTTCATCCAGTACCGGATTGAAGACGCGGACGACTTCGAAACCAGGGCCGAGTTCGGCGCGACCGAGGGATCGTCGCGCGCGCACCAGCGCGTTGCGCGCGTAACGGTGCGCGTGGGCGACGCCCGCACGGACAGCTCCGGCCTGCGCGGCGACGGAGCACTGGAGATCGCGGCGCTCGACAACGATCCCATCGCGCTGCGCTCTGCGCTGTGGCAGGCCACCGACCAGGCGTACAAAAATGCGCTGGCGGCCTACGCGCAAAAGCAAGCCGAGCTGAAGGAGGTGCAAACACCTCCGCAGGCCAACGACTTCAGCCAGGAGAAGCCGATCATCTCGCTCGCCGATCCTGCCTGCCTGAAGGTGGACGAACAATCGTGGACCGAACGCATGGCCGCGGCCAGCGGCGTGTATCGCACCAGCCCCGCAGTGAGCGCGGCTGAGCGCGATATTCAATACTCAACCGCCAGCTTCCACGCGCGCGCCACGACCACCTGGATTGTGAGCAGCGAGGGCGCCATCGTGCGCAAAGGCGCAACGGAGTTCGAGGAGTCGTTCGGAGTGGGCACGCAGGCCGCCGATGGCATGCACCTCGACCGCTCGTATGCCTCAACCGGCCGCTCGGCTGAAGATCTCGATTCGCCCGAAGCATTCACGAAGCACGAAATCTCCGACATCGAATCCCTGGCTGCTCTGCGCAAAGCGCCGGTAGTCGAGGACGAGTATCACGGGCCGGTGCTGTTGAGCGCCGACGCGAGCACCGACACGCTGCGCGAGCTGCTGTCTACGGCCGTAATCGCCACGCGGCCCGCGCTGGGAACCGAGATTCGCACCAACGGCCCCTTTGCCTCGAGTTTTCAGGAGCGCGTGCTGCCGCCGTTTCTCGGCGTGGTTGACGACCCGGGCCTGACCCGCTACGACGGCAAGGGGTTGATTGGCGCCTACGATGTGGACGACGAAGGCGTGCCCGCACAACGGGTGGAACTGATCCGCGCCGGGCATCTCGTGAACTACCTCATCGGCCGCCAGCCGGTAAAGGACTTCCCGCAGTCGAATGGCCACGGGCGCGCGGGAATCGCCGGCGCGGCTCGTCCCAGCATCTCCGTGCTGAAGATTTCGGCGCAGAGTGGCCTGAGCGATGCCGAGCTGAATCAGAAGCTCATGGAGCTGATGAAGGAAGACGGCCTCAAGTACGTCTACTACGTGGAGACGCTGGCCGGCGCCGGCAATCCGCGGCTGCTCTACCGCATCTACCCCGACGGCACGCGCCAACTGGTGCGCGGCGCGGAACTGGACGACGTTGACGAGCGTGCCATGCGCTCGAACGTGGCGGCCGCAGGCAGGAACCTCGATGTGGCCAACTACTTTGGCGACATACCGCAGACCGTGCTCGCGCCGGCGCTGCTGCTGGACGATGCGACGATTCGCCGCACTGACGACAGGAACGAAAAGCTGCCGTTCTATCCCCCGCCGCAGTAAGGCGGCAAGAGAACGAAGGAACAGGAAGACAAAGACCGGGAGCAATCGGCCTTTGCTTTATCTGGCCAAAACGACGCCGCCCCATCGCCCGGCGGAGTATTCTTCCTTTGCGGAATCAGCACGACATCGAGAGGATCGGAATGAAGCGCATCTGCCTTGCTGTCGCGTTTTGCGTGCTGTGCACAATGCAATTTTCCATGGCGCAATCCCGCATTGCAGTCGCGATTCTCGACGGCGCCAGCGGCGGCCCGTACCACAACTGGCGGCTGACTACGCAGGTGCTGAAGAAGGAGCTGGAGGAAACCGGCCTCTTCGAGGTGACCGTGCTCACGGCGCCGGACGCCAACGGCGACTTCAGCCAATTTCATCCGGATTTCGCCCGATTCCGCGCCATTGTGATGAATTACGATGCGCCCGACTGGCCGGAACCGCTGCGTGCGAAATTTGAGCAGTACGTGAGCCGCGGCGGAGGGCTGGTCATCGTCCACGCTGCAGACAATGCCTTCCCGCACTGGCCGGCGTACAACCTGATGATCGGCATCGGCGGATGGCGCGGCCGCGATGAGAATGCCGGCCCGTACTGGTATTGGTCAGATGGCAGATTGGTTGCCGACACCACGCACGGGGCCGCGGGCGCGCACGGCGCGCGGCTGCCGTTCCAGGTCACCGCGCGCGATCCTCGGCATCCTATCCTGCGCGGCCTGCCGCCGGTATGGATGCATGCCAGCGACGAGCTCTACAGCAGGCTGCGCGGACCGGGAAAGGACATGACGGTTCTGGCCACTGCCTACTCCGACCCGAAGAACCACGGTACGGGCCGCGACGAACCGATGCTGATGGTGCTCCACTACGGCAAGGGCCGCATCTTCCACACCACGCTTGGCCACGATGCGTTTGCCATGAGCTGCGTGGGATTCATGACCACGTTCCAGCGCGGAACGGAGTGGGCGGCAACGGGCCGCGTGACGCAGAAGACGCCTGAAGATTTTCCTACGGCAGAGACGGTGAGCTATCGCGTGGATATTGCGGAGATGGATCCGGCGTTTGGCCGCTGACGCAGTTACGGATTGGCTTTCGTGTCTGTAGAAGGACCGGCTGGCTCGGTAACAGTGAACGGATAGATGCTCAGGTTCTGCGTCCCGAGCATCAGCGCGTATTCGCCCGGCGGAAGTGCTGATTGAGGACGAATCAGCCAAGTATTGGGGTCTGGCTGTTCTTGATCAACCAAAATAAGGTCGCTCTTATTGGCGTCTGCCATTTTGCTTCCACCGACAATCGGATAAACGATCATCCTGCCTCCGTCGAGCTCGCGCGAATCCTTTTTTACATGCAGACGTACAATGACAGGCTCGCCCGGAAGAGAGACCATGTGACAAATGCAGACCGTCGGTCGACCGCCGCCAACCGAGGTCGGCGCGTGCTGCCCTGCATATTCCGCCACTACCTTGGCGGGAACGAGCCCATAGGAAAGAGAGGCTGCAATTCCATGAGCAGCTCTTGTCTTGACCGGAAACTGGTTCGCGAGCAGATTCCAGGATGAGCTTCGAATAAAGACTCCAGCCCTGTCGAGCGGGTAATCGGCTGCGAAAGAGGGATTTGCAGAAGCGGGCTCCGAAGATGAGCTCTGCGCTCGGATTCCAATCACTGCAACTACGGCTGCAAAACAGAAAATACAACCAAGAATAAAGCTGCGCATACAGGCTCCAGGGTGAAATGCAATTGTCCACCGAAACAAAACGAGCGTGCGCCGCGCCATCGCTGCGATTGGCGAGTTTCAGCCATCCTGCCCGAAGAACAGGCCAAAGCCTAACAGAGCACTGAGAATGAAGCAAGCGGTTCTATATTGGCTGAAAGCCGGGCTGGTTGCCCGGCTACTTCACCGACTGATAAATCTCCGACCCCGCCAGCAGATATGCGCCCACGCCGTAGACGTAGCTCGAAGTCTCAGTAAACGCGCCCGGGGCCGCGCCTACCGGCTGGATGCAGCCGAGCCGCCCGTCGGCGTAAACGTGGCTCAACATGCCCGCCCATGCCTTTTCGACAGCCGGCCAGTACGTCGCGCGATCGAGGATGCCGTTGTTCACGCCCCACGCGTAGGCATAGGTGATAAAGGCGCTGCCCGAAATCTCCGGCAGCGGATAGGCATCGGGATCGAGCAGGCCGGGACGCCACAGGCCGTCGGATCCCTGCACAGCGAGCGTAGCCGCGGCCATCTCTTTGAGCTGCTCAACGTATCTGGACCGCAGCGGCGAGTCCGCGGGCAACTGCCGGAGCACGCGCACAATGCCGCCCATCACCCAGCCATTGCCGCGCGACCAGAAGATCTTTCTGCCGTTCTTCTCGCGCTTGTCGAGGAAAGTCGCATCGCGAGAGTAGAGGTGTTCGGTGCGGTCGTAGAGCACGTTGGCCGTTGCGGTCCACTCGCGGTCCATAAAGTCGATGTACTTGCTGTCGCCGGTGGCGCGGTACATATCGGCATAAACGGGCGGCGCCATAAAGAGCGCATCGCACCACCACCACAGCAGTTCGGGATGGAGCGTCCTGTCCCAACTCCGTGGCAGCGTGTTGACGTACTCGGACTCCGGCGCTGCAATCTGCGTATCGAGCCGCGCCCGCATCGGCTCCATCATTTTGGGGTCTTTGTGGACAAAGTACTGCTCCATGTACATTTGACCCACAGCCTGATCATCGGCGTGCAGTACGCGGCGCCCGGGCTGCCAGTCGAGCCGATTGCCGATCTCGAGCATGGCTTGCCGGTACTTGTCGCCGCCAATCTTCTTTGGCACGGCCATGTAGCCGGTATAGAGCGCCGCGAAGGTCCAGTCGGTTTGCGGCTGCTCCGGCATGCGGCTAAGCTGCCAGTCGGCCACCAGCTTCATGGCCTTGCCCACATCGCGGCGCGTGAGCCTGGGCGAAAGGTGCGCCAGAGGGCCTGCAGTCGCGGGCGTATCGCCGGCAGACGCCGTCTTCGATTGCGCACCGCACGGCAAGGAAACAAGGATGAGTGCGAGAGTACTGAGTTTGCGAAGAGTCATTCTTCAAATTCCTTCATGGCGGAGGCCGCCCGCGGCTTCGGCCATCCTGTCGGAGAGCAGAAGCCTCATGGTTTGAAAGTTATCCGAGAAAAATTCCTGCAATGGAAGCCGAAATCAGGTTAGCCATGGTGCCGGCCAGCATGGCGCGCACGCCAAGCCGCGCCAGATCGTTGCGGCGTTCGGGCGCCAGCGCGCCGATGCCGCCGATCTGCATGCCGATCGAACCAAGATTCGCGAATCCGCACAGCGCGAATGTGGCAATGGTGAACGAGCGCGGGGCAAGCGCCGCCTTCTCCGCGCCAAGCTGGATGTAGGCAACCACTTCATTCAGCGCCATGCGCGTTCCCAGCAGATTTCCGATCGCCGGGCAGTCGCGCCAGGGCACGCCGATGAGCCACGCCACCGGAGCGCCGACGAAGCCCAGAATCTGCCCCAGGCTCGACGGAAACCAGTGAACGCCGCCGTGGATCCATGCGAGAAACATATCGAGCAACGCCACCAGCGCCAGAAAGCTGATCAGCATAATGGCCACATTCCATGCCAGATTGCCGCCGTCGATGGTGCCGCGGGCGATTGCGCCGACGAAGTTTTCGTCCTTGTGCAGCTCGTCTTTGGGGATGATGACTTTGCCTTCCGTATCCGGCACTTCGGTCTCAGGCACCAGCATTTTTGCGATAAGAATCGTTCCCGGCGAAGTCATGATGACGGCCGAGAGCAGATGACGGGCCTCCACGCCCTGCGCAATGTACATGGCCATGATGCCGCCGGAAACGTGCGCCATGCCGCTGGTCATGATGGTCATCAGCTCGCTCTTCGTCGCGCGGGCAAGAAACGGCCGAATGGTCAGCGGAGCCTCGGTCTGGCCCATAAAGATGCTCGCCGCCACGTTCATGCTTTCGGCGCCCGAGATGCGCATGGTCTTGAGCATCAGCCAGGCCATGCCGCGGATGATGATCTGCATCACGCCGAGGTGGTAAAGCACCGCAAAAAACGCCGAGATGAAGATGATCGTGGGCAGCACCTGAAACGCGAAGACCGCGCCCGAGGCAGGCGAGACGATCCTGCCAAACGCACCGGAATTGGGCAGCCCGAGCTCGCCGAACAGAACCTGTGTGCCCGCGAATGTAGCCGAAAGCATCTTGTTGACCACATCCCCGGCCCAGGTCATGGCGCGCTGGCCATAATCGAAGCGCAGCACCAGGAAGGCAAAGCAGATCTGCAGCCCCAGTCCCCACGCCACCGTGCGCCAGCGGATGCGTTTGCGGTCGGTTGAGCCGAGCCAGGCAAGAAGCAGAACAGCGAGAATCCCCAATACCCCTGTAAATCGACCCAACGCAGTGCCTCCTCACGACGGCGGACAGTGGTCAGTGAACAGTGGGCGGCGTTTGGGGCAAAGCCGCCGGTGCTCTCGCGCCGTTTGTCCTGTGATCAGTTGAGACAGCGCCAGTGTACTGAATCAGGCCTGCTTCGCGCAGCAATC
>Ga0070737_10004799_pt1 | contig 13252 bp, 11 predicted proteins | sample Coa_R1_10_FD_66438 | JGI IMG/M metagenome (GOLD analysis project Ga0070737, IMG submission 66438) | Surface soil microbial communities from Centralia Pennsylvania, which are recovering from an underground coalmine fire - Coalmine... | ecosystem: Environmental > Terrestrial > Soil > Unclassified... | reverse complement strand
TCTCCGCGTCGTCGTCGGGATTGCGCAGCCTGGGCATGGCCGCGGCGTCGTCGGACACCTCGCACACCAGCGCGCGGTCGAGTATCAGCCGCAGCGACACCTCGCCGGTGGCGTAGTTGACCGCGTTGGTCACCAGCTCGGACACCAGCAGCTCGGTGGTGTAGGCCAGGTCATCCAGCTCCCACTTCTCCATCTGCTCGTTCACCAGCGCCCGGGCCCGCCGCACCGAGGTCGGCTTGTCCGGCAGCGTCCAGGAAGCGTGCTGCCCGTCCGGGATCCGGCTGAGCCTGGCCATCAGCACCGCGATGTCGTCGCGCTGGAGATCGCCGTACACGCCGTCCAGCGTGGCCTTGCACAGGTCTTCGAGCGGCCGCTTGGTGGAGCCGGGCCCGAACACCCGGCGCAGCCGGTTCAGCCCGTCGTCGATGTCCTGGCCGCGGACCTCCACCAGGCCGTCGGTGTACAGCACGAACAGGCTGCCGTCGTCGATCTGGAACTGCCGGCTCTCGATGTGCCCGCCGCCGATGCCGAGCGGCGGGGCGGGCGGGACGTCGAGGAACCGGCTGCTGCCGTCCGGCCGGACCAGCAGCGGCGACAGGTGACCGGCCGACGCCATCTCACATGTGCCGCTGACCGCGTCGAACACGGCGTACACGCAGGTCGCGAAGTGCGGCTCGCGCTGGCCCAGGGTCTGCATCAGCTCGTCGAGCTGCTGCAGGGCCTCGGCGGGCTGCAGTTCGAGCCCGGCCAGGGTGTGGATCGCGGCCCGCAGCCTCCCCATGGTCACCGCGGCGTGCACACCGTGCCCGGCCACGTCCCCGATGACCAGGGCCACCCGCGCCCCGGGCAGCGCGATCGACTCGTACCAGTCGCCACCGACCTCGATCAGCTTGCTGCCCGGCAGGTAGCGGTGCTTGACCTCGACCGACGAGGGGTAGGACAGCCCGGTCGGCAGCAGGCTGCGCTGCAGGGTGAGCGCGGTGGCCCGCTCCCGGCTGTAGCGGCGGGCGTTGTCGAGGAACAGCGCGGCCCGGGAGGCGAACTCCATCCCGATCTCGGTGTCGTACGGGTCGAACTTGCGGTACCCGGCCTTGCGGATGCAGGCGAAGAAACCGAGGTTGGTGTCCCGGGCGATCAGCGGCAGGATCAGCATGGACGACCCGGACAGCAGGTCGGCCACTGGCTTGCGCCGCCAGGCGTCGGCGATCTCGGCCGCGCTGGTCGCCGAGACACTGGCCTCCAGCACCGGCTTGCCGCCGTCCATGCACTTCACGTACGGCGTGCCCGGCGGGTAGTGCAGCACCTCACCGGTCGGGAAGGCGGCGTCCCAGCCGGGGTCCTCGTCGTCGTACCCGACGGCCAGCCTGCGCAGCAGGTGGGAGGAGTTGGGCGCGTCGGCGGGCAGTTCGTCGGCGCCCACCAGCGACTCGAGCACGGAGATCTCGGCCGCGTTGCAGAAGTGCGGCACGATGACGTCCATCAGCTCCCTGGCCATCTGGTCGATGTCCAGGGTGCCGCCCACCCGGGTGAAGGAGTCGTCGAGCAGGGCCCGGCGCATCACCGCGGGGTCCAGGAACCGCTCGCTGCTCGGCACCGGCAGCCGGATCACCGCGAGCGCGGTCAGGTCGGGATCGGTGGCGGTCATCGGCTGGACGGTGACGACGGCGTCGGCCAGCCGCCCCTTCTCGCCCTTGATGGAGAGCATGGCCGTGCTCTCCCGGCCGGACCGCACCGCGTCGATCAGCCCGGCCAGCGCGTCCCGCTGCTCGGCCGAGTCGGCGGTCAGGTCGCTGAGATCGGCGCCGAGCAGCTCACCGGGGGAGCGGCCGAGGAATTTGGGGGCGTGCCGGTCGCACTGCAGGATCTGCCCGGACGGGTCGATTCCGAGCATGAGGGTGCGCGCCGCCGGGGCGGGCACGTACGGCTCGGGTGCCCCACTCCCGTTCGGCGTCGGCGCCGCGTCCGGTTCAGCCGTGTCGGACACCAGCGTCGTGGCCATGTCTGCTGTGTCGGACATATCTCTGGTCGGCTCCTGTCAGCCCGGCGTGCCGGGACGTCCCCCGTTCATTATGTGACACATACTGCCTGCCCAGGCTGCAATGTGCACCTGCCTCAGGAAGGTCAAATTCAAAATCTAGAACATCCCGGACGGTGGCCACCGGATCCTCACTGCTTAGCGATACCCGTCAGGCAGCAGGAAACCACGTCTTCCGCGCAGGTCACCGCTTGATGGTGCAACTCACCCGCTCGACTACGCACAGTAACAGGTGGGTAACGCGTTTGCCGTGCGAAAGGCCGGACGGAGTGCCAGACTCCGCATAGACGCCGTGCTGGGCAGGGGGCGCGGCCGGTTTACGTCGCACCGGACGGGCGGGCGGCGCGTCAGGGCCGGCGCAGGGGCCGCGCCGGCGGGACGGGGGTCTGATGAGCCTCATCACGGCAGAAGGCACGAGCGGCCAGGACCACCAGGCGATCCGTCTGCCCCGGCTGCCCGGCGACGACTCCGCCCTGCTCGCCACGATGACCAGGCGGGCCTGCCCCCGGCCAAGCCGGCGGGCGGTGCTGTACGTGCACTGCCTGGCCGACCCCTACGTCCAGCCCGATCTCGCCAGCTGGTACCTGCAGCGGGGATTCAGCTTCTACGTGGCGGATCTGCGCGCGGCGCGGCCGCGCGGCCGCGAGGCCACGCTGACCGAGTACTTCGGTTACCTGGACGCGGCGGCCCGCCTGGTCCGCGAGACCGACGGGAACAAGACCGTGCTGGTGAGCGCGCACCGCGCGGGCGCCGTGATCGCCGCGCTGTGGAGCCACACCCGGCGGGCCACCGGCTCCCCGGAGGCGCTCATCATGGCCGACCCCGATTTCGGTCCCGAACCGCACTGGCTCTGCCGGCTGCTCGGCGTGCGCCAGCCCACCCAGGGCCGGACCGCGGCCGGGGCCGAGACGCGGGTGCCCGAGGTGCTGCCCCGGGCGCAGCGCAGGCTGCGCCGCGGGCTGGATATCGCCTGCCCGGTGCTGGTGATGAGCCCGTCGGCGGTGAACGCCACCGTCCGTGGGCCCGGCTACCGGGCCGGGCCGCCGGCCAGGCTCGGCCCGCACGTCACCTCGCTCCGGCTGGCCAGCGCGCCACCCGGGCTGGCCAGGCCGGACCGGGCCGCCCGGCGGTGCCTGTACGACGAGCTCAGCCGGTGGCTGGGCGCGTATCTGTCCGCCGAGATCCGCGACCAGTTGCTGTTAGACCGCTAGGTGACCGTGACGTTCACGGTGGGGTAACCGGTGGCGCCGTTCGGCACGGTGGACTCCTCCACCGGCGTCTGCGTGTAGCCGGTGGCGTCGGTGGCCCTGGCCTCGATGACGTGGGAGCCGGGGGTGGCGTCCCATTCCAGCACCCACTGCCGCCAGGTGTCGATGCCCGGCACCGCGGCCAGCCTGGCCTCCTGCCACACGCCGCCGTCCACCCGCACCTGCACCGCGTCGATGCCGCGGTGCTGGGCCCAGGCCACCCCGGCGATGGGGTTCTTCCCGGCCCGCAGCGTCTTGTTGCCGCTGGGCACGTCGATCCTGGACTCGGTCTTGATCACCGCCTGCTGCGACCAGCCGCGCTGCGCCCAGTACGCGGTCTCGGCCGAGAACGTGGTGAGCTTCAGGTCGGTAACCCACTTGGTGGCCGACACGTAGCCGTACAGCCCCGGCACGACCATCCGGGCCGGGAACCCGTGCGCCACCGGCAGCGCCTGGCCGTTCATGGCCACCGCCAGCAGCGCGTTCCGCCCGTCCAGCACGGTCTGCACCGGGGTTCCGCAGGTGTAGCCGTCCACCGAGGTGGACAGGATCTGGTCGGCCCCGGCCCTCGGGCGTGCCTCCCGGATCAGGCCGGCCAGGCTGGCGCCTAGCCACTTGGCGTTGCTGATGTAGGGGCCGCCCACCGGGTCGGACACGCAGCACAGCGTGATCCAGGCCTCGGCCAGCGGCCTGCGGAGCAGTTCGTCGAAGTTGATCACGATCTCGCGTTCCACCATGCCGTGGATCCGCAGCTGCCAGCTGTCCGGGGGCACCTGGGGCAGCACCAGCTCGATGTCCACCAGGTAGAACGCCGGGTTGGGCGTGACGAATGGGCTCAGCCCGGGGATGTCCAGGTTCGTGCCGGCCGGCAGCGGCGGCGCGGCCGTCTTCGGCCGGGGGAGCCGCAGGTGCTTGATGGCCGCGGTGACCGCGCCCCGCTCGGCCAGGATTCGCCCGGCCAGACCGCCGGCCACGGTCACCACCACGGCCACGCCGCTGGTGCGCAGGAACCAGCGGCGCTGCCTGTCGATCTCGGCGGACGTGGGCACGGCCCCCTCGCCCGTCCTGGCGGGCGGCGAGCCTGGGATGTTGCGCAGCAGCAGCACCAGCGTGACCGTGCTGGCGGCCGCCGCGAACAAGATGGGCAGCAGCCAGCCGGCGTTGGCGCCGGGGCGGGTGGTGACGGCCAGCAGGCCGACGCCGGTGAAGGCCGCCAGCCCGGCCAGGCCGTACCTCAGGCGCCTGGCGCCGGCCAGGCCGACCAGGACCGCGTACAGGCCGAGCAGCACGTAGATGCCGAAGAGCAGCGCGAGCTTGTCGTCCGAGCCGAACTCGTTGATCGCGAAATCTTTGACCGCCGGCGGCGCCAGGCCGACGGCGGAGTCGCCGACCGCGATGACCGGGGAGCTGTTCTGGGCGCCGAGGCTCGCGACGAACTGACCCACGCCAACGGCCACGGCGCCGGCCAGCAGTCCGGCCAGGGCACCGCGCAGCAGCCGGGATCTGTCGCGCTGGGATGTCATGATGAACATTCGGAGCCGCCGGGCAAACGGATTGCCCTGGCCGAAACCAAGCCACCATTATGACGGCTCCGAATCAGGGACATGGGAATGGCTGACGGTTTTGCCCGTCCTGGGCGCCGGCCGGAGCGCGCCGCGGAGGCAGTGGATCTCGCGGTCCTGCTCAACCGGGCGGGCCGCGGGGACGAGGAAGCGTTCAGCGCGGTCTACGAGCAGGCGGTGCCGGCCGTGTACGGCCTCGTGCTGCGGGTGCTTCGCGACCCGGCCCAGGCCGAGGAGGTCGCCCAGGAGGTCATGCTGGAAATCTGGCGCACCGCCTCCAGGTTCGACCCGGGCCGCGGCAGCGCCCAGTCCTGGGTGGCCACGATCGCGCATCGCCGCGCGGTGGACCGGGTCCGCTCGGCCGAGGCGGCCGCGCGCAGGGACGACCAGGCCGCCACCCCCGAGGCCGGGGACGTGAACGTGGCCGAAGCGGTCGAGGCGAAACTGGAGCGCGAGCGGGTCCGGCGCTGCCTCGGTGGGCTCACCGATCTGCAGCGCGAGTCGATCGTGCTCGCCTATTACGGCGGCTACACCTACCGCGAGGTCGCCGGGCTGCTCGGGCTCGCGCTCGGCACCGTGAAGACCCGGATGCGCGACGGGCTGATCCGGCTGCGCGACTGCCTGGGGGTGACGTGATGGCACGGCGGGGGGCTGACCTGCACACCCTGGCGGGACCTTACGCGCTCAACGCGCTGCCGCCGCGCGACCGTGACCGGTTCGAGCGGCACCTGACCGCCTGCCCGGCCTGCGCCGAGGAGGTGCGCGGCCTGCGCGAGACCGCGGCCAGGCTGGCGGGCGCCACGGCCGCCGCGCCACCCGCCCGGCTCAAGGAGCGGGTGTTCGCCGAGGTGGCCAGGACCCGGCAGCTGCCGCCCGCCGGGACCGCCGCCCGCGCCTGGCCGTGGCGCGGCCGCTGGCCGGCGTCCGCGCGGCGGCGGGCGCGGTCAGCCGGTGCGGGCGGCTGGGGCGGCTGGTGGGGGGCCAGGCCGTTCGTGCTGGCCGGCACGGCGGTGTTCCTGGTCGCCGCGGTGGTGTTCGGCTCGATGGCGCTCATCTCGCAGCACAAGCTGAACGCGGCCCAGGCCCGTGAGCACATGCTGGCCGCCGTGCTGACGGCGCCGGACGCGAAGATGATGACCTCGGCGGTGACCGGCGGCGGGACCGCGACCATCGTCATGTCGCACCAGGCGCGCGCGCTCGCGTTCAGCTCCGCCGGGCTGCCCAGCCTGCCGCCGCGCAAGGCCTACGAGCTGTGGCTGATGGGACCGCCGGGCACCCGGTCGGCGGCGATGCTGCCCAGGCCCGCGCACGGCATGACCTCACCGGTGATCGCGACCGGCCTGCGGGCCGGTGACACGGTGGAGCTGACCGTCGAGCCGTCCGGCGGCGCGCCACACCCCACCACCAGGCCACTCCTGCTCATGACTCTGTGAACGTCCACCGGGTCGGTGAGCCGGTGAAGTCGCCGCTGCGCAGCCCGAACACGCGCTGCGGCCGGATCTGGATGGTCGCGTTCTTGCCCGGGTCGAGGAAGTCCACCCCGAACTCGGTGCCGTACTTGTCGTTCATCAGGTCGATCACCCGCTGCCGCGACGCCAGCGCGGTGACGATCCGGGCGGTGCCCTCGATGACCACGGGATCGGTGGCGTCCTCGGTGGTAACACAGCACCGCGGGTCGGCGGCCAGGTTGCGGGTCTTGCGCGACCCGGCGCTGCTGCTGAACCACAGCACGGCGTCGTCCCACATGGCCCACACCGGCATGGTGTGCGGCTGGCCGCTTGGCCACACGCTCACCACCCAGTAGTTGCGTGACGCGGTCAGCCGTTCCGCCGCCCAGGACCAGGGCAGCAGCCCGCCTCCCTCCGCGGCTCCCGCGATGCCGTACCCCGGCATGTACGGGCGGCTCACGTCAGGGATCGTCTTCATGGGGCCAATGTGTACCGCAGCCGCCTGGTATCCGGCGGCTGGTTGGCCGATCCGTGAATACCGATTTGGCGACGGCGCCATACCCGGCGGCTGGCACCCCCCCGGGCAGGCTACGTTGGACGCGTGAAGGCATCTCCCGATACACAGCTGCGCCTGCTCGAACTGGCCGACCTGGACACCGAACTGACCCGGATCGAAAACCGGCGGCGGGCCCTGCCCGAGGTCGCCGAGGCCGAGCGGATCGACGTACGGGACGCGGAACTGCGTGACGCCATCGTCGCGGCCCAGACCAGTGAGAAGGATCTCGCCCGCGAGCAGGCCAAGGCCGAGGCGGATGTCGAGCAGGTGCGGACCAGGGCGGCCAGGGACCGCGCCCGCCTGGACACCGGCCAGGTCTCCTCACCGCGTGAGCTGGAGAGTCTCCAGTCCGAAATAGCCTCGCTGGATCGCAGGCAGTCCGAGCTGGAGGACGTCGAGCTCGAGGTGATGGAGCGCAGGGAGGCCGCGCAGAAGTCGGCCGAGGCGCTGACCGCCGAGCGCGACGAGCTGGCCGCCCGCCGGGAATCGGTGGTGGCCCGCCGCGACGAGCTGCTCGGTGAGCTGGAGGACCAGTCGGGCCGGGCGGGGGAGCAGCGCGCCGCGGTCGCGGCCGGCATCCCCGCCGACCTGCTGGCCCTGTACGACCGGATGCGGGCCCAGCACGGGGTCGGTGCCGCCGCGCTGCGCCGTGGCCGCTGCGAGGGATGCCACCTGTCCCTGAACACCGTGGACCTGAACCGGATCCGGGCCGCCGCCCCTGACGAGGTGCTCCGCTGCGAGGAGTGCCGCCGGATCCTGGTCCGCACCGCCGATTCCGGCCTGTAACTCAATATGTGAGACCATGGGCAGGCGGCGGGCGAGCCGGCCGGGCGGCCGCGCCTGATCAACGGTCAGGTGAGGAAGGTCCGGGCTCCGCAGGGCAGGGTGGTCGGTAACACCGACCCGGGGTGACCCGCGGGAAAGTGCCACAGAAAACAAACCGCCCAGGGACTTTGTCCCTGGGTAAGGGTGAAACGGCGGTGTAAGAGACCACCAGCGCCCGGAGTGATCCGGGCGGCTCGGTAAACCCCACCCGGAGCAAGGTCAAGAAGGGCTCGCGCCAGCGGCGCGGACCCGCGCGAGCGTTTGAGGGTGGCCCGCCCGAGGCTCGCGGGTAGACCGCACGAGGCTGCCGGCAACGGCAGTCCCAGATGGATGGCCGCCGGCCCGCCTTCGGGCGGGTGCACAGAACCCGGCCTACAGGCCGGCTCGCCCGCCGCCCGCACTGACCTGACCCTATGGGGGACCGGGCGCAGGCCGGGCTCCCTTCCCTGCTCAGCCTGGCGAGTTACGTTCCAGGTGACATGCGAGCTCGGGAAGGAGGCCCTCGATGTCTGTCTACGTCGGAATCGACGTCCACCGCAAGCGTTCCCAGGTGGCGGTGATCAATGAGGGTGGCGAGGTGCTCGCCAACCGCAACGTCCCGAACGGCGTGAAGCCGGTCCTGTCGGTGAATCGGCGGGAACGCCGGCGGAAACGCCGGCGGCGTACGAGGCCGCGGCTGAGGGTGGCTGCTGGACCTGCTCGAAGGCTACGGCTTCGAGCCGCACATGGTGCACCCGCTGCAGTGCAAGGCGATCGCCTCGGCGCGGCTGAAGAACGACAAGGTTGATGCGGCAACGCTCGCACAGTTGCTGCGCGCGGACCTGCTGCCGGAGGCGTGGATCGCGCCGCCGGAGGTCCGCCAGCTGCGGGCGATGCTGCGGCACCGGGTGCAGCTGGTGCGGCTGCGGACGCTGCTGCGCAACCGGGTCCACGCCATCCTGGCCGACCATGGCCACGGCCGGCCGACGGGCTGCTGGAGCGGGCCGGGCCGCCAGTGGCTCGCCTCGCTGGAGCTGCCGCCGGTCTCCCGCGAGGTCATCAACGACGGCCTGGCGCTGATGGACGCCCTGCAGCTCGGGGGCATACCCAATGTCGTGAAGCCACGCAGCCGAGACGAGGTCCGCTGCCAAGACAACCGGTCGGCTACCGAGCGTGCACAATTAGCCACCGATTGGACATGACTCCACCTACGAGGAAGCGGACCAGCCAGCTTAGACCTGGCCAGGGCTTCCGCCTTCACCAATCGTGGTCATCCCCCGACCCTATCCTTCGACTGACAGTCGACGCGACGGTGCGTACCCCTAGTCGCCGGCTCTTGAAGCTTACGCCGGAACTACGCCGGGTGAAGAATTCGCCTGATCCAAATCTGTCCGGCAGCACGCCCTACTTTCAGGTCTCCTCCTGAAGAATTGTGATGACTTTACGCATTACTGGTACCAAACTTTCCATAAGGCCGACTCTAACAGCAGTTAGGATACGAGCTTGCTGTGCAGAGCTCACGGGAACATTACGGTGTACCTGATCATAGACGTATTCAATCTCCTCACGATAACCTTGATTCACATGGCGATCAATTGAGATAACGACAGCAAGGTCGAAGGCTTCTTTGGTTGCGGCAGCTCGCAAAGCCATGGCAACGACAACTTCAAACCCAGCTCTAATTTGTTGCCCCCATGGCTTTATGAAATAAACTGTGTCTCTCGAGTAGTACGGCGAAGCGTTTAGCGCACCCAACTTCGATTCAAGGTAATTGCCGCCTGTTGAAGTTTGGCCCACATCAAAGTTTAGCGATTCGCCAAGGTCAGTGGCAGCCTTGCTTACGATTTCATTGAACTTGACGAAGGCCGCATGATGGCGACCTTGCAATTCCTGGTCAGCCTTGTAGCTTTGGCGAGCTCTCTCCGTAATGGCAGCAACACGAGCACGCAAATTATCTAGATCCGCTGAAGGCTGAACCTCGACAGGGGGCAACAAGTAAGCCGAAATTTCTGTGCGTACCTCCGCCATAGTCACCCTACTTCCAGGGTCAACCTGAGTAGCTCTTTCCAAAAGCAGATCAAGCTCGGCAGCAAAAGGAAAGGTGATGCGCTCTTGGAGCGCATATGCTGGGTCTGAAGGACGATGAGGGCCGGGAAGAGGTAGGTCTTCCCCTGTCAATAGAACCCAAAGCGTCTTACCTAGTGCCCACACATCCGCCGGACCGGGTGCAGCTTCGTCTGCATTCCGTCGCATCTCTGGTGCCATGTAGTCCATCGGGCCAAGCTTCCGTCCATGTTCGGTGCGAGGGTCTTTCTCGGGGTATGTCACCAAACCGAAATCTCCGATTGCCCAGTCGCTATTCAACTTGAACAGATTATCCGGCTTCATGTCCCGATGAAATACTTCTCTATGCGCTAGAGCATCAAGCGTAGCCGCGATTGCAGATACGGCTGTAACCACTTCCACCGGCTCCGGATCGATCCCCAGGGCTTCCCGGATCGGTACAGCTACTGGCATGACGTACCATGAATCTTCGCTAAGATCATCCGCGATATGCTGGTCGAGCATCGGCAGAACACCAGAAAATCTCGGAAATGCATTATGAAAGCCGATCTCATCCCTAAAACGGTCAAGACGATACTGCCGATCACGCCCACGTCGGTTCAGGATCTTAATCGCACCGATTCGATCATCATCGGCTCGAACTTTCCATACTTCACCATTACCTCCACGGCCAAGGCGTGTTGTTCCTGTCGTTACCCAGTCACCGAAGCGCTGTCCCGCACGGATTCCTGCCATGTGCCAAGTCTGCCGCATTCCACGGCACACTGTCCGGCACAAGTGGCGAATGATCCTTGGGTGCAGATGCACCAAGCAATTCCGGGCGGAGATCACAGCGAGCGGTACCCGGCCGCGTATCGACACTCCTCATCGAAATCCTCATCGAAGTGCCTAGCTCCACTTGATCCTAGATGAATCGGCTTCAGTTGATCCTTTACACGCCTTAGGAATTACTCTGGCATTGCTTGCTCGTCATGTTCAGCTCGTTGCTTGATGGCCTGGTTGAGGGCTTCGAAGCTGGCCTTGGTGTGGCCGATGGATTTGGCGGACATGCGGGCTAGCAGCCCGCGGTAGGTTTCGGTCTGCACCAGCCGGGTGCCGCTGTCGGCGGGGGTCAGGGTGAAGCTGTGCTCACCGGTGATGATCCCTGGGAGGCTCGATACCCAGCGCAGCTGGGCACCTGGCTCGGCTGCCAGCACTTTGACCTTGACGGTCATGACGCGTTCAGTTCCTGGGCGGATGGTTTTCAAGGTGATCGTGCCTCCAGTGGTGAGCTGTCCTGATGCCTGGCGGAACAGCGGATTCCACTGGGGGTAGCTGGCTAGGTCAGCCAGGACCGCCCAGACGTGCTGGGGCGAAGCGTCGATCTGGGCCGTTGCGGAGATCTCGGTCATCGCTGGAGGTCCTCCTCGGTGGCGCTGCCGGGTGCTGAGGGCGCTTTGACGTGGCGGGCATAAGCCTTGTAGCGGTGGATCTCACGGGCGGTCGTGCGAGGCACCGTGCCGATCATCTCACCGTCGATGACGAGCAGGAACTGGCCCTCCTCTGCGGTAACGTCCACCGTCTTGCGGGCGTGGATGATGCCGACGTGGATGCGCTGGGTGGCGACCACGATGGAGCCGCGCTGAGACACGCGGCGCTGCACGGTCACCGGCCCGGTGGATGGTGGCGGGATGGTGGCTGCCCGGTGAGCACCCCGCAGCCGGCGCCGGTCAGCGGCAGGGACCGGGCAGGGCAGGGTGCGCAGCAGCACCCCGCCATGGCTGATAACGGCCATGACGGTGCCGTCCATCCGCAGCGTGATCCGCTGCCCGGCCAGCTCGCCGCCGATCCACAGGTTCCCCGATGGTGGGACGACGCGGTCCACCTCCAGGGGCTGCCTGCGGCAGGCCGGGCTGGAAGCTGGAGGGTGCAGCTTCGCGGGGAGGCGGGGTGCTGGCAGCTGCGGGGCTGGCCAGGCCGTGCCCCGCGGGTGCCCGCAGGCCAGGGGCGAGCAGGCGGGGGTGGACCGGGAGGCGGGGAAGGCCATCTCCAGGGACTGGTGCGGCCGGTCGGTGTTGTAGTCCTCGCGCCAGGCATCCAGCGCCGCCTGCAGCGCCTCCAACGACTCAAACGGCCCGTGATCACCGAGCAGCTCCAGCTGCAGCGACTGGTGCAGCCGCTGACGTTAAGCGTCAGAAGCGTGGCGTCGCGCAAACAGCCGGTAGTTTTTAACGGAAAATTTCATATCCGAGAAACGATCACTACTGTAAGTGATGCTATCCATCCCGGTAGCAACTACGCTGAAGATTTCCCACCCTTGACTCGCAATTTTATTTAGAATGTCCCCCATGCTATCCGATTTGCCGGTGTCAAAATCTGTTACCCAGAAGCTGGCATTGCCAGGTTCAGCAGGGCTAAACCGGACTGTGTACGACGCATATTCCCATTGCTCGCTCATTTAATATCCCAAGCTTGAAACCTACTTGCATTTTTACAATGAAAATGTGATCATTGCTCGCGTTCTCCCTTCTCGTCAATGATCCATTCACAAAGTTTCTTACCGCCTTGGCCATAAATGACAAAACGATGGGAACGCACCCGTACACCGGGCGTTTCCTCTTGTTTCCGACGGAATCTATTGCGCGCCCAACGTTAGCAACTTCATAGACGTCAGACATCACGGCACCGGCTACACTGGACGCGAGGTTGGTTCCGATCCATATGGAGACAGTTTCAGCCCAGGGAAGGCCGTGCCGACCCGGAACATATTCCACTATCTCAAGCTTAGTCGGATGAATGCGGTTAAGATGTCCAACTAGCTGCCGGACATCTTCCCTCCATTCCGGGAGAACATTCTTATATGGTGCACCCACTCGGACAAATATGTCTCGAATACTGTCTTCCATATCTGAACCCTAACGAGCTGGGCGAGATGCAGCAGCAAAAGTGCAGCAACCGGACCGATCCAAGCGGTCCTGATGCGACCCGCAGTAGGCCGCCTACCTGTGGAAACGACCCGCATGGCCCCTCCTGCATGTCCATGGGATAGAAAGGATCAAGGTTACCTGAGAGATAGTGGAGTCTTACCTGGACGAGTCGGCGAGCTAGAGTTACCGTCCGCGGTATGAAGATCTTAGAGCGGCTGTTAACTCGCTACTGGGGCTATCTGGCTGTCATTGTCGCGGTCGGTGGCTACTTTCTCCACAAGATCGGATTAGCCCTTATCCTGGCCCTGTCCCTCGCCGCACTCGGATACTTCCTGTTTCAGGCTCCGATGTGGTGTGGAGCTGAGACCCGTGAAGGTAAGTGGTGCCGAAACAACTCGCATGGTCTGCTACGCGGCTGTTCCCTCCGCCAGCACAGGTGGCAGCGGATGAAACAGACGTTCTCTCCGGCCGGAAGGCGAGCGATCATCGCAAGCAGCAAGGACGTGAGTGGAGCCCTCGGCGCTATTGGTGGCGTCGTCGCCGGGGTCCAAGTCCTCATCGCCGCCGCACTACTGGTCTTCCATTGAAAACTTGTGTCAAGGCCCTCAAGTGGGGGCACTTTGGGGGCAC
>Ga0070737_10004795_pt1 | contig 13265 bp, 13 predicted proteins | sample Coa_R1_10_FD_66438 | JGI IMG/M metagenome (GOLD analysis project Ga0070737, IMG submission 66438) | Surface soil microbial communities from Centralia Pennsylvania, which are recovering from an underground coalmine fire - Coalmine... | ecosystem: Environmental > Terrestrial > Soil > Unclassified... | reverse complement strand
CCGTCGTAGTCACCGGAGTCGGTGAGCCGCCACGACCGGGCCTCCCAATTCAGGTAGTCGCCGCCGTCGTGGCTGACCACGATCTGCTGGCCGAACCGGTAGTCGCCGTGGCTACCGCGACCCTCGCCTTCACCGCGCCATACGCCGACCAGTGGCAGCAACGCCAACAAGGCGTCGTGCAGGTTGGCGCCCTCGCGCAGGTTGGCGGTGTCGGCGGGGCCAGGCAGGTCGTCGAAGACCGGGATGTTGCGTGACGCGGTCACCTTGGCGCGTTCGGCGGCGGCCGCCAGCGCTCGATCGCCAGAACCGGTCCGGTCACTCACGACTCGTCGGTGATCAGCCGATACAGCGCATACAACGCGAACCAGGTGATGACCACCACGGCCGCGACCAGCATGATCTCGAAGAACAGCACCACGGCAACGAGTCTAGTGCGTCAATCCCACCGATATTCTCGGGCGACCCGCGGCGAGCATGCACGCTCGCTGGGAAACGAAGGCCCGTCAGGCGATCTTGACGTCCACCTCGTGGATGCCGGCGCCCGACGGGGTCACTACCGCGTCGCCGTTACCGGCTGCCGACAGCGCGCGCAGCGTCCAGGACCCCGGAGCGGCGAAGAACCGGAAATCACCGGTGGCCGACGCAACGACCTCGGCGGTGAACTCGTCCGAGGAGTCCAGCAGCCGCACGAACGCGCCGCCGACCGCCTGGCCGTCGCGGTCCACCACGCGGCCGGTGATGACGGTTTCCTTCTCCAGGTCGACACTGGCCGGCAACGTCTGTCCTTGCTTCGGTGCAGAGCACATATCAGCTTCCCAACTCGATCGGGGCCCCCACCAGGGAGCCGTATTCCGTCCAACTGCCGTCGTAGTTCTTGACGTTTTGGTGTCCGAGCAGCTCGCGCAGCACGAACCAGGTGTGCGACGACCGCTCACCGATCCGGCAATAGGCGATGGTCTCCTTCGACCCGTCCAGGCCGGCGTCGGCGTACAGCTTGGCCAGCTCTTCGTCGGACTTGAAGGTGCCGTCCTCGTTGGCGGCTTTGCTCCACGGCACGTTGATCGCGCCGGGAATGTGACCGGGCCGCTGGCTTTGTTCCTGCGGCAGGTGTGCAGGCGCCAGGATCTTGCCGGAAAACTCGTCGGGGGAACGGACGTCGACCAGGTTCTTGACGTTGATCGCGGCCAAAACCTCGTCGCGGAATGCCCGGATCGAGTTGTCGGGCTGCTTGGCGCTGTAGGAGGTGGCCGGACGGTTCACCTTCTCGCTCGACAGCGGGCGGCCGTCCAGCTCCCACTTCTTGCGGCCGCCGTCGAGCAGCTTGACCTTGTCGTGCCCGTAGAGCTTGAAGTACCAGTAGGCGTAGGCGGCGAACCAGTTGTTGTTGCCGCCGTAGAGGATCACGGTGTCGTCGTTGGAGATGCCGCGATCACTCAGCAGCTTGGAGAACTGCTGGGCGTCGACGAAGTCGCGGCGGACCGGGTCCTGCAGATCGGTACGCCAGTCCAGTTTGACCGCGCCGGCGATGTGGCCGGTGTCGTAGGCGCTGGTGTCCTCGTCGACTTCGACGAAGACGACGCCAGGCGTGTCGAGATTGCTCTCGGCCCAGTCAGCGGAGACTAGGACGTCGGAGCGTGCCATGGTGTGGATCCTTTCGGTTGGTTACGCAGACGCGCGACGAGCGGGTAGAGCTGGCAGCCCAGGCAGATGCCGAAGGCCGCATTGAGGAAGGCCGCCGCCAGTGCGGCCGCGGTGGCGACGGTCCCGACCAGGGGAGCGCCGGCGGCGAATCCGGCCACGCCGACGGCGGCGAAGACGAATCCGACCAGTTGGGCGAACTTCAGCGGGGCCACCGGCTCCCGCTCGCGGACCGGGCCCAGGCGCGGCGCCACCACGTTGGCGAACACCACGCCGTAGGGGTGCCGGCGAGGCCCGGCCCAGGCGCCGATCGCGAACGCGACGGCCTGCAGGCCCAGGATGACGGCGGCGGCCGGCGCGCTGATACTGGCGACAATCAGCGTCGTCACCAACACCGTGGTGGTGACCCAGGCGACGAATCGCGGTCCGCGAACGTCCACCTGGGCGGTGGTGGTGGTTTTCACTGATGTTGAGGACATATAGCTGCTCCTGTTGAGAACGGGAAGGGATGGAGGCACGCCACAAGGGCTGCTTCCGAGAGCGGCGCGGGACGGCGCTACTCAGCAGCTACAACAACAACAGCAGCAACCCGCGGTGCGGCACAGATCGACTGCGCGGCGCTTGGTGAGCACGAGCTCGAGGCGGGCGGACACGTCGGACAGCTTACCCAATGGCCCGATGGTCAAGCCAACAGCGGGGTCAGGGCCGAGCGGAGGTCCTCGGCCTTGGGAACCCCGGCGCTGCGGTACCGCTGCCGGCCGTCGCCGTCGAAGATGAACGTCGTCGGCAACGACAGCACCGAAAGGCGGCGCGCCGCAGCCGGGTTGGCATCCATGTCGATCTCCACGTGCGCCACGTCGCCGAGGTCCTCGAGATCACGGCAGACCTGGCTGACCACGCGGCGCACCCGGTCGCACGGCGCACACCAGGGGGCGCTGAAGTGCACGACGGTCGGCCCGTCCGGGGACAAGCCGAGGTCACCGGTGTAAAGGCCGGCATCGACGGCCCGCAACACGCCGGCGCGGCGGGTCACCAGCCAGCCGACGAGCACCGCCAGCGCCAACGCGGCCACGACAGCGACCAGTGCAGTAGTCATGCCTGGTTGAACCCGTCGAGCGTGATCGTTACTCCCTGGGTGATGCCCTCGATGATCACGTCGGAGCCGCGGGCGCCCTGGCTCGTCGGCGCCACCCCGAACGGCAGCCGCTGGTCGGGCAACCGCTGGCTGAACGCCGCCAGCACCGCTTCCCGCTTGTCGTCGGGCACCTTCTGATTGGCCGTGTCCGGCCCGGTCAGCACGCCTGTCGGAGTGAACACCAGGGTGGTCCGGTCGGCGCCCGCGATGGACAGATCGACCGCGACGCTGACCCGCTTGTCGAAGTGGGCCGATTTCGGGGTGCCGGTGAACACCAGTCCGTGGCTGCCGGAGATCCCGGACTCGGTGGTGCCGCCAGTGGCGTCGTTGGTCTCCTGCGCCGGCGCCTCGACCATCAGATCGGTGATCCCCATGTATCGGCCGAGGTGCACCGAGTCGATGATGATGCGGCTCTCCAGCTTGCCGATCGGCAGCTTGGCATTGGGCCGGACCAGCCACGATGCATCGGCCAGGCCGATGGAGTGCATGGTGGCCTCCAGGGTGGCCTTGCCCACCTTGGGATGGTCGACGGCGCTGGCCTTGATCTCCACTTCGTCGTAGTGGCGTCGCATGGCCTGCGGGATCACCGGGAACCCCAGGATCGCGACGAAAGGATCCGAACCCAGGTGCGCAGTGTCGCGCAGCGTGCGGGACAACCGGTATTCGGCGTAGATGGTGGTCCCGAAGTCAATGCCGACGGCGCCGATGAGCACGAGCACGATGGCCAGACCGGCCCCTGCCGCACCGATCAGCACCCTGCGCATCCGCATATTGTTGCCTACCTGTGCCGTGTGGTGATCGCGAGCCGGCGAGCCGTCGAAGCGGGTCGCCGCTGAACAGGCTCTGCATCGTCAACAGGCGAAACGCCAGGTCGCAAGTTATCGTTAGATGACCTGGCCGCTAACTACAGATCTCGTCGTGAATCCGGGAGATGCCTTTCCCACGACGCTGGAGGGGCTCGTTTGGATCTATTGCTGCTGACCGCGGAGCCGCATCCCGACTCGGTCCTGCCGTCGTTGTCGCTGCTCGCCCACACTGTGCGGACAGCGCCGGCCGACGTGTCGTCGCTGCTGGAAGCGGGCAGCGCGGACGTCGTGCTGGTCGACGCGCGCAACGATCTGCCGGCGGCGCGCGGTCTGTGCCGCCTGCTGGGCACGACGGGTCGCTCGATCCCCGTCGTCGCGGTGGTGAGCGAAGGCGGGCTGGTGGCGGTCAACGCCGACTGGGGGCTCGACGAGATCCTGCTGCCGGCCACCGGGCCCGGCGAGATCGACGCCCGGCTGCGACTGCTGGTCGGCCGGCGCGGCGGCCTGGCCGACCAGGAGAGCGCGGGCAAGATCACCCTCGGCGAGCTGGTGATCGACGAGGGCACCTACACCGCCCGGCTGCGCGGTCGCCCGCTGGACTTGACCTATAAGGAGTTCGAGCTGCTGAAGTACCTGGCGCAGCATGCCGGCCGGGTCTTCACCCGAGCGCAGTTGCTGCACGAGGTGTGGGGCTACGACTTCTTCGGCGGCACCCGCACCGTCGACGTACACGTGCGACGGCTGCGGGCCAAGCTCGGGCCGGAGTACGAGTCGCTGATCGGCACCGTGCGCAACGTCGGTTACAAGGCGGTCCGCCCGGCCCGTGGCCGGCCACCCGAGCCCGACCCCGCCGACGACGAGGAGCCGGGGCTGGACACCGACCAGGACCCGCTCGTCGACCCGCTGCGCAGCCAGTGACCGACTGGCGCTCGGAGCTGACTGCGGACGAACAGCGGCAGGTGCGTGAACTCGTCACGGCGGCAACCGAATTCGACGCCGTAGCACCTGTCGGTGAGCAGGTTTTGCGAGAGCTCGCGCATCGGCGGACCCAACATCTGGTGGTCAAGCGTGCCGACGAGGTCGTCGGCTATCTCAATCTCACTGCACCGCAAGACGAATCGGGCATGGCTGAGCTCGTGGTCCACCCGCGCGCGCGTCGACGCGGCATCGGCACCGCGTTGATACGCGCCGCATTGTCGAAAACCGATGGGCGAAACCGTTTTTGGGCGCATGGCACGTTGGAGTCGGCCCGGGCGACGGCGTCGGCGCTGGGCCTGGTGCCAGTGCGCGAACTCATCCAGATGCGCCGTTCACTCAAGGACGTCGCGGCGCCCGCTGTGCCCGACGGCGTGCGGATCCGCACGTATGCCGGTGTCGGCGACGACGACGAGCTGTTGCGAGTCAACAACGCCGCGTTCGCCACGCATCCCGAACAGAGCGGCTGGACGCCGGCCGATCTGGCCGAGCGACGCGCCGAAGCGTGGTTCGACCCCGAGGGACTGTTTTTGGCCTTCGACGAGACAACCGACAAGCTGCTGGGCTTTCACTGGACCAAGGTGCATCCGGAGGAGACCGGCCTGGGCGAGGTCTACGTCGTCGGCGTCGATCCGGCAGCGCAGGGCCGCGGGCTGGGCGGCGTGCTGACCGCGGTCGGGGTCACATACCTGGCGGATCGGCTGGCAGACACGCCGGCTCCGACGGTGATGCTGTACGTCGAATCGGACAACACGGCCGCACTGCAGACCTATCGACGGCTGGGATTTATCCAGCACAGCGTCGACACCGCCTATGCTGCGGGGGTTCCCTGACCTGTTCACCCGGTGTTCACGGATAACCGGCAGGCTCCTTCCCCGTGCACACTGCGCTGCACGACGTTCGAGAAAGGACGCGCTACACGGTGGGTAAAGCGTTGATCGCGGCGACGGTCTTGAGCCTGGTATTGGCCGGCTGCGGCAGCGACAACAACATCGGCGCCCCTGCCACGTCGTCCGCCGCGATCGACTGCGGCGGCAAAGACGCCCTGACCGGCGAGGGGTCGACCGCTCAACAAAACGCCATCGCGTTGTTCAACCAGGCCTGGACCCGGTTCTGCCCGCGCAAGAACGTGTCGTACAACCCCACCGGGTCGGGCGCCGGACGTGAGCAGTTCGTCGCCGGGCATGTCGATTTCGCCGGATCGGATTCGCCGCTGACCGCTCAGCAGACCGAGCCGGCGACCAAGCGCTGCAACGGGAATCCGGCCTGGCACCTGCCGCTGGTGTTCGGGCCGGTGGCGGTGGCTTACCACCTGGACGGCGTCAACCCGCTCGTCGTCAACGCCGACGTGCTGGCCAAGATCTTCACCGGTGCGATCACCAATTGGCGTGACCCGGCGATTGCGGCACTCAACCGCGGCGTCACCCTGCCCGACACCGACATTGCGCCGATCTACCGGTCGGACTCCTCGGGCACCACGGACAACTTCCAGAAATACCTGGCCGCCGCGGCACCGCAGAGCTGGACCAAAGGAGCCGGCAGCGAGTTTCAGGGCGGCGTCGGCGAGGGGGTGCAGAAGTCTGCTGGTGTGGTGCAGGCCGTGCAGTCCACGCCCGGCGCCATCTCCTATGTCGAGAAGGGCTTCGCCGATCAGGCCTCGCTGACTTACGCCCAGATCGACGACGGCGGCGGTGCGGTGGCGATAAGCGACGACGCGGCCCGCAACGCGATCGACGACGCCAAGTTCGCTGGCGCGGGCAACGACCTGCGGCTGGACCTGAACTCCCTCTACGGCACCAAAGCGCCGGGCGCCTACCCGCTGGTGCTGGTCACCTACGAGATCGTGTGCTCGAAAGGCTACGACCCGGGCGTTTCGACCGCGCTCAAATCCTTTCTGACCGCGGCCGCCGACTACGGTCAAAACGGTCTTTCGCCGGCCGGATACATCCCGCTGCCGGACAGGTTCAAGCAGCGCCTCGTGGCGGCGATCGGTGCGATCCAGTAAAAACCGATGGCGATGGGATCGAAGTGACAACGCCAAATCCGTCCGACGCGGGTTCGGGCGAGGTCGTCGCTGCGCCGGTTCCCGAGCCGATCAGCCCGCCCACCATCCCATGGGGCAGAAGCAAACCCCGGCTGGGCGATCGCGTCTTTCGCGGGCTTTCGGAGGGTTCGGGTGTCCTGATCGTCGTGCTGATCGGCGCGATCGCGGTGTTTCTGTTGTGGCGCGCCATCCCGGCGCTGGCCCGCAACAAGGAGAACTTCTTCACCTACGGCGGCAACTGGGTCACCACCGACACCTCGGCGATGCACTTCGGCATCTTCGACATGCTGCAGGTCACGGTCTTCGTCGCGTTGTTCGCGTTGATGCTGGCCATGCCGGTGGCGCTGGGCATCGCAATCTATCTCACCCAGTACGCGCCGCGGCGGGTGGTGGGACCGCTGGCCTACATGGTGGACCTGCTCGCCGCGGTGCCCTCGATCATCTACGGCGTATGGGGCCTGTATGTGCTGGCCCCGCGGCTGCGGCCGATCGCGACGTGGCTCAACCACCACCTGGGGTGGTGCTTTCTGTTCGCCAACGGCAACGCGTCGGTGGCCGGTGGCGGCACCATCTTCACCGCCGGGATCGTGCTGGCGGTGATGATCCTGCCGATCATCACCGCGGTCACGCGCGAGGTGTTCGTCCAGACGCCGCAGTCCCACATCGAGGCGGCGCTGGCGCTCGGCGCCACCCGCTGGGAAGTGGTCAAGACGACGGTGCTGCCGTTCGGCCGGTCCGGCTACATCAGCGGCGCGATGCTGGGGCTGGGCCGCGCGCTGGGCGAGACCGTCGCGCTGCTGATCATCCTGCGCGGCACGCAATCGGCGTTCGGCTGGTCGCTGTTCGACGGCGGCTACACTTTCGCCAGCAAAATCGCAGCCACCGCCTCGGAATTCAACGACCAGTACAAGGCCGGCGCGTACATCGCCGCTGGCTTGGTGCTGTTCCTGCTCACCTTCTTGGTCAACGCGTTAGCTCGCGCGGCGGTCGCGGGTAAGGGAACTCGATGACGTCGATCCTGGACCGCCCGGTCAAGGCGCGCACATTCGCCGGCACCAGCCTGCGGCGCCGGGTCGCCGACAACGTCGCGACCGTGCTGGTGACGCTGTCGATGGCGGTGGCGCTGGTCCCGTTGCTGTGGGTGCTCTACTCGGTGGTCGCCAAGGGATTCCGGGCGATCACGTCCACTGTGTGGTGGACACACTCGCAGGCCGGCATGACAGCGTTCGTGACCGGCGGCGGCGCTTACCACGCGATCGTCGGGACCGTGCTGCAGGGACTGGTGTGCGCGGCCATCTCGATCCCGATCGGCGTGTTCGTCGCGATCTACCTCGTCGAATACGGGGCGGGCACCGGCCTGGGCCGGTTGACGACGTTCATGGTCGACATCCTCACCGGCGTGCCGTCGATTGTCGCGGCGCTGTTCATCTACGCGCTGTGCGTGGCCACCCTGGGTCTTCCGCGATCTGGTCTGGCGGTGTCGCTGGCGCTGGTGTTGTTGATGCTTCCGGTGATCGTGCGGGCCACCGAGGAGATGTTGCGGATTGTCCCGGTGGATTTGCGCGAGGCCAGCTACGCGCTCGGCGTACCGAAATGGAAAACCATTGCGCGAATTGTGATTCCGACGGGCCTGTCCGGCATCATCACCGGCATCATGCTGGCGCTGGCGCGGGTGATGGGCGAGACGGCGCCACTGCTGATTCTGGTGGGCTATTCGCAAGCGATGAACTTCGACATGGTCAGCGGCTTCATGGGCTCGCTGCCCGGTATGATGTATGACCAGACCTCGGCCGGCGCAGGAGCCAATCCCGTCCCGACCGAACGACTGTGGGGCGCTGCGGTGACGCTTATACTGCTGATCGCCGTGATCAATGTCGGGGCCAAAGTGGTCGCGAATATCTTTGCGCCTAAGAAATTCTAGGCAGGAGCAGCGGTGGCTAAGCGGTTGGACCTCAAAGACCTCAACATCTATTACGGGTCGTTTCATGCGGTCGCCGATGTGTCGCTGTCGGTGCTGCCGCGCAGTGTGACCGCCTTCATCGGGCCGTCCGGCTGCGGCAAGACGACCGTGCTGCGCACGCTCAACCGCATGCACGAGGTCATCCCCGGCGCCCGGGTGGAGGGCACGGTGTTGCTGGACGACGACGACATCTACGCTCCCGGTATCGACCCGGTCGGTGTGCGCAGGGCGATCGGGATGGTGTTCCAGCGGCCAAATCCCTTCCCCACCATGTCAATTCGCGATAACGTGGTGGCCGGGCTGAAGCTGCAGGGGGTACGCAACCGCAAGGTCCTCGACGACACCGCCGAATATTCGTTGCGCGGAGCCAACTTATGGGACGAGGTCAAAGACCGGCTGGACCGGCCCGGCGGCGGGTTGTCCGGCGGACAGCAGCAGCGGCTGTGCATCGCCCGGGCTATCGCCGTGCAGCCCGACGTGCTGCTGATGGACGAGCCGTGCTCGTCGCTGGACCCGATTTCGACGATGGCGATCGAGGAGCTGATCGCCGAGCTCAAGCAGGATTACACCATCGTCATCGTCACCCACAACATGCAGCAGGCCGCGCGGGTCAGCAACCAGACAGCGTTCTTCAACCTGGAGGCCGTCGGAAAACCCGGCCGGCTGGTGGAGATCGACGACACCGAGAAGATCTTCTCCAACCCCACCCAGAAAGCCACCGAAGACTACATTTCCGGCCGCTTCGGTTAGCGCTCGCGGTCTAGCTGGACGGCACCGTGTCGTCTTCGGGGAACCGGCCGGTCGCCTGGAAAATGACGCGGCGCGCTACCTCGACGGCGTGGTCGGCGAAGCGCTCGTAGAACCGGCCCAGCAATGTCACGTCGACGGCGGCGGCCACGCCGTGCTTCCACTCGCGGTCCATCAGCACGGTGAACAGGTGCCGGTGCAGGTCGTCCATCGCGTCGTCTTCTTCGCGGATGCGGGCCGCCTTCTCCGGGTCGCGCGATAACAGCACCTCCTGTGCGCTGTTTCCCAATTCGACTGCGACCCTGCCCATTTCGGCGAAGTAGCCGTTGACCTCCTCGGGCAGGGCATGCTGGGGGTGGCGCCGTCGGGCGATCTTGGCGACATGCAAAGCAAGCGCGCCCATCCGGTCGATGTCGGCGACCATCTGGATCGCGCTGACGATCGCGCGCAGGTCACCGGCGACCGGTGCCTGCAAAGCCAGCAGCACAAAAGCGCTTTCCTCCGCACGGGCGCTCAGCGTCGCGATTTTCTCGTGATCGGAGATGACCTGTTCGGCCAGCACCAGGTCGGCCTGCAGCAGTGCCTGCGTCGCACGTTCCATCGCGGCCCCGGCGAGCCCGCACATCTCGCCAAGCCGCTCGGAGAGCCCGGAAAGTTGTTCCTGGTAGGCGGTCCGCATGTTGTCAAGACTACGTTCTCAGCCGGGAAAAGCCAGGAAGCCCGACCTGAATTGGCGGTGAATGCCAATTACGGCTATTCGCAGGTGGTGTCGGCGGCGTTGGTGACCGTCAAGTCCTCGGGAAGCTTGGTCGGCGTGCTGCTGGCGCTGCGGTCGATCTGCACGCTGACCGACGAGCCGCTGGGCGGCGGAGCCGAGACAGCCCGGAAGTCCGGGCCGAGGACAACCTGCACAACCTGCTCAATTCCGGTGACCCGCTCCACCTTTGAGCTGCCGAACGACGCGGCCACCGTCGCGGCGGCCTGCTCGTTGCCCGGCGAGAAGAACACCGTCGTCGATTTCAGCGAGCTGGGGTAGTCGTCGGGCTCCTTGACCTTGAAGCCGTACTGCTGCAATTCAGCGGCGGCGGTGGCGGCCAGACCCGACTTGCCCGTCGAGTTGGAGACCTGCACGGTGATCTCCTGCGGCGATGCCGTCACCGCCTGCACCTGCTCGGCGTGCGGCGCGGTGCTCGGGCTGGGCTGCGCAGCTTGGCTGGTGCTCGACTGGGCTGTCGGGGCCGAAGTCGCGTTCTTGTCGTTTTCGCCGGGCAGCGGATCGTCGTTGATGATCGCGTCGAAGAGCGCGCGCATGTCGGTGGTGCGCGGCGGCTCGTTGCCATTCTCGTCGGTTTCGCCGGTCGGGACGGTGACGAAGGTGATGTGGCCGGCCGACACGCCTTGCACCGATTGGCCGAGGTCGACGAGGTCCTTGGTCTTGACGTTGTCGACGTAGCTGTCGCTGATGAACATATTGACGACGTTGTTGAGCTTGCTCATCGAAAAGAACGTGTCGCGCGAAATCAGCGAACGCAGCAGCGACGACAAGAACCGCTGCTGGCGTTTGATGCGCCCGTAGTCGCCGTTGTTCTCGGTGGTGACGTTGCGGGCCCGCACGTAGTTCAGCGCCGTCGTCCCGTCGACGACCTGACGGCCGGCATGGTCGAGCACCGTGCCCAGCTCGGCGTCCTTCAAGGGGCTGGTCGTGCAGACCTCGACCCCGCCGAGCGCGTCGACCATCTTGGCGAAGCCGGCGAAGTCGATCGCCATGAAGCGGTTGATGGACAGCCCGGACAGCTTCTGGATGACTTTGACCAGGCACTTGGGACCGCCGAAGGCGTACGCGGAGTTCAGTTTGGTCTCGGTGTAGACGTAGCGAGGTCCGTAGGTCCCGGTGTCCTCGTCGTAGAGCGGGCCGTAGGCGCCGGTGTCGGGGTTCCAGGCCTCGCATTTCATCGGCGTGATCGCCAGGTCGCGCGGAAACGACACGGCGACCACGCGTTTACGGTTCGCCGGGATGTTGACCAGCATGATGGTGTCGGATCGGGCGCCACCGGCGTCCTCGGTATCGCCGGCGCCCATCTCGCCGTTCGCCCCGGCGCGGGAGTCGACGCCGACGATCAGGAAATCCTCATCGCCGTACTGGCCGCTGGGGTCCATGATGTCGTGCGAATGCGGGTCGAGCGCGCTGACGTTGTTGAGCCGGTTGTTCTTCGACGCGCTCCACTGGTACGCCCCGCCGGTCAGGGCCAGCGAAAGCACGGCGATCAACGCCGCCACCGCGCGGCCGGCCACCAACAGCGGGCGGCGCTTGCGTTTCGGTGCGGGCTCCGGGATTTCGGCGGCATCCGGGTCTCCGACGATCCGGGCCGGTGGCACCCGGCCCGACGCCGGGGGTAGCACCGTGGTTTCTTCGACGGCGGCGAGACGCCGTGGGCGGGGCGCGAGGTCCAGGTCCGGCAGCTCAGAGGCGTACGCCGACGACATCGGTGGGGCGTAGGAGTCGAAGTGGTAATCCGGCTCGTCGTCGGGCTGCGGCGGAAGCTCGTCTGGCCGTTCGATTTCCGGCTCGGCGCGGTGGCGGCTGCGCCGGGCCGGGGGCGGGCCGCCGACCTTGGCGATCAGGTCGGCGACTGTGAGTCCGCCGTCGGTGTGGCACCCGCTCGAGTTTTCGTCGCGGTGGGTGCGTGTGACCGGCGGCGCCGGCCGGCGAGGGGCTGCGACGGCGCCGCGGGGCGATGTCCCGAACCGTTCCCACGGCGCGGCGGGTAGCGACCGCGGCGAAGTTCCGGTAAGCCCGATGTCGTCACCGTTGAGGGCGGCGGCGTGCGGGCGGCCCGGAGTGGCGTTGTTGCCGTCACTCATGTCCTACCGGCCTCCGAAACTCTGATGAGGTGCTCGACGGGTTCGTGCGCATACGTCAGGGCAGTGCTCGCGGTGGCGGCACCACTCATTCGCGCTCCCCCGGGGGTCCACCGGAGCGCGTTGCAACAAGTTCCACATCGTAGCCAGACATCGGCCGAAACGCGATGTCGAGATCGTTGCGGTTCAGCCACCGGAGTGCATGATGTCCGCCCGGGCCGGCACGGTGCAGTCGTCGCGGTCGGACAGCCAGCCGTCGGGCAGTGCGACCCGCGCCGGCGAGCCCTGGCGGCCCCGCGGCCCGGTGGCCGCCTCCGGGAAGGGGACGGCCGGGTCGAGCTGGTCCAGCAGACAGTCAAGCTGGTCGAGTGTCTTGACCAGCGCCAGCGACCGTCGCAGCTCCGAGCCGGCAGGAAAGCCGTGCAGGTACCAGCCGATGTGCTTGCGGATGTCGCGCATGCCCTTGTCTTCGCCGAAGTGGGCGGCCAGCAGCGCGCCGTGCCGGCGGATGATGTCGGCGACCTCGCCGAGGGTCGGCGGCGTGGGCGGCGGTCCGCCGGTGAAGGCGGCTGACAGCTCGGCGAACAGCCACGGCCGGCCCAGGCAGCCGCGGCCGATGACGACGCCGTCGCAGCCGGTGCTGGCCATCATGGTCAGGGCGTCGCTGGCGTCGAAGATGTCGCCGTTGCCCAGCACCGGGATCGTCCGCACCTGCGCTTTGAGCGCAGCGATCTGCTCCCAGTCCGCCGCCCCGGAGTAGCGCTGCGCGGCGGTGCGGGCATGCAGCGCCACCGCGGCGGCACCCTCGGCTTCGGCGATGCGGCCGGCGTCCAGGTGGGTGTGGTGGTCGTCGTCGATGCCGATCCGGAACTTGACCGTCACCGGGATGTCGGTGCCCTCGGTGGCGCGCACGGCCGCGGCGACGATCTGTCCGAACAGCCGCCGCTTGTAGGGCAGCGCCGCCCCGCCGCCGCGACGGGTCACCTTGGGCACCGGGCAGCCGAAGTTCATGTCGACGTGATCGGCCAGGTCCTCGTCGGCGATCATCTTCACCGCCGCGTAGGTGGTGGCCGGGTCGACGGTGTAGAGCTGCAGCGACCG
>Ga0070737_10004793_pt1 | contig 13272 bp, 11 predicted proteins | sample Coa_R1_10_FD_66438 | JGI IMG/M metagenome (GOLD analysis project Ga0070737, IMG submission 66438) | Surface soil microbial communities from Centralia Pennsylvania, which are recovering from an underground coalmine fire - Coalmine... | ecosystem: Environmental > Terrestrial > Soil > Unclassified... | reverse complement strand
CCGGTGCGGTTCCCCGTCTACAGCGTGCTCATCGAGCACCCGGACGGCCTGTTCCTGTACGACACCGGCTATGACCTGGACCATGTCAACCGCGTGCTGCCGTTCGAGCAGCCGCAGCAGGCGCCGGAGCAGACGATCCCGGCCCAGCTCCGGGGCTGCGGGTTCGACCCGGAGCAGGTGAACGTCGTGGTCAACTCGCACTTCCACTTCGACCACGTCGGGGGCAACAAGCACCTGACCGGCGCGACGACGCTGGTGAGCAAGGAGGAACTGCGGCACGCCAAGGTGCCGGAGCCGTTCGAGCACCTCGGCTACTCCGACCTGTCCTTCGACTACCCGGGCACCCGGTACGAGCAGGTGTCCGGGGACATCGAGATCGCCGACGGGGTGTGGCTGTACGAGACCCCGGGCCACACCGCCGGGCACTACTCGCTGCTGGTGGAGATGGCCGACCGGCCCGCCATGCTGTTCGCCGGCGACGCCGCCTACACCCACGAGAACCTGGAACGGCTGGTCATCGGCGGCTTCCACCTGGACCCGACGGCCGCGGTGGAGTCGCTGCGGCGGCTGAAGCGGCTCGCCCGCGCGCACGGGGCGCAGATCTATCCGTCGCACGAGATGGCCCCGTTCCTGACCTGGGCGAAGGCGCCACGTTACTACGAAGGATGACCATGAAACTGGAAGGTCGCGTTGCCATCGTCACCGGCGCGGGCCAGGGCATCGGCCGTGCCATCGCCGGGAAGCTCCGCGAGGAGGGCGCCCGCGTCGTGGTGGCGGACAAGAACCCCGAGACCGCCAGCAAGGCCGCCGCCGACATCGGCGGCGTCGCCCACGTGGCCGACGTCAGCGACCCGGACCAGGTCGCCGCGCTGGCGGCCGCGGCCGTGGACCGGTTCGGCACGGTCGACATCCTGGTCAACGACGCCGCGATCGTCCCGTTCCTGCCCTGGGAGGACCTCGACTTCGCCGGGTGGCGGCGGGTCATGTCGGTCAACATCGACGGGGTGTTCCTGGCCTGCAAGGCGGTCTACCCCCACATGAAGCGGGCGGGCTACGGCCGCATCGTCAACATCGCCTCGAACGTGGTCGTGGCGGGCACCCCGAACATGGCCCATTACGTGGCCGCCAAGGGCGCGGTGCTCGCCTTCACCCGGTCGCTGGCCACCGAGGTGGGCCGGCACGGGATCACGGTCAACGCCGTCGCGCCCGGCCTGACCGCCAGCGAGGGCGTGCTGGCCAGCCCGCACGCCGGGGCGTTCGACTTCGTGGTGTCGCTGCAGGCGATCCCGCGCCGCGCGGTCCCGGCCGACATCGCCCCGGCCGTCGCCTTCCTGGCCAGCGAGGAGGCCGGCTGGATCACCGGCCAGATGCTGGTCGCCGACGGCGGCCACACCAGGCACTGATGAAGCTGCCGCCGTTCACGCTGCATCGCCCCGCCTCGGCGGCGGAGGCGTCCCGTCTGCTCGCCGAGCTGGGCGATGACGCGGCGGCGTACTGCGGCGGCACCGAGCTGCTGCTGGCGATGAAGCTCGGCCTGGCCGGCTACGAGCACCTGGTGGACCTGAAGCGGGTGCCCGAGCTGCGCGGGATCACCGCCGGCGGCAGCGGCGCGGTGCGGATCGGCGCGGCGGCCACCCACCGCCAGGTCGAGACCTCCGCCGCCGTGCGCGCATCCTGGCCGGAGCTGGCCGCGATGATCTCCCAGGTCGCGAACCTGCGGGTGCGCTCGGTCGGCACGCTTGGCGGCAACCTGTGCTTCGCCGACCCGCACTCCGACCCGGCGCCGTTCCTGATCGCGGTCGGCGCCACCGTGGTCTGCGGCGGGGCGGGCGCGACCCGGCGCATCCCGGCGGCGGAGTTCTGCGCCGGCCCGTACCAGACCGCGCTGCGGCCGGGCGAGCTGCTGCTGGCTGCGGAGCTGCCGCCCCGTCCGCGACGGGCCGGCATCGCCCATCTCCGCATGAAGCTGACCGAACGACCGGTGGTGACGGCGACCGCGCGCGTCAGCCTCGGCGACACCCCGGAGGTCTCGGGCGCCGCCCTCGTCATCGGCTCGGCCGGCGCGATCCCGTTCCCCGCCGTGACGGCCGCGCTGGCCGGCGCGAGTCCGGGCGATTTCTCCGCCCGCGCGCTGTCGTGCGCCGAGCAGGCCGCCGCCGACTGCCAGGTGCTGCCCGACGGGGAGTGCTCCCCGCGGTACCTGCGCCAGCTTGTCCGGGTGCACGCCCGCGACGCCCTGCTGCAGGCCTTCGCCGCTGCCGTGGCCGCCCCGCCCCGCAGCTGACCTGGCGGCGGGGCGCGGGCGGCTAACGGGTAGGATCGGTGCTGCGTGAAGGATAAGGCGCCGTATACGGCGCCCTTTTCTACATCGGGCACCGATCCTACGCTCTAGCCGGCGCCGGATTCCGCCGGATGCGGGTCAGGGGCAGGCGCGCCGCCCGCCGGACGGGGTGCTTCCCCGGCGCCGGCACCCCCGCCAGCGCCGTACGCTGCCTCACCGGCCCGCGTCGGTCGCGCGGTGGCCGGGGAACCGCCGGCGGTGAACTCCACCAGCGGCCGTGCCGTGGTGCTCACCCGCAACTGGTAGATGTCCGGCCGGTTGTAGTGGCCGGCGAAATCGTGCACCAGCCGGCCCCGGAGCATCAAGTCGGGATCGGTATCCGCGTACAGGATGTCCTCCGAATTGCCTGCGATGGGGCCGACGGCGACGCCGCCCAGCGGGTCGATGATCGCCGTGCCCCCCGACTTCGCCGCATCGGCGAGGAACCGCCGGTCTTCCGGGGTCACCGGCAGCTCTTCCAGCATCCGCGGGCTGTTCACGCCACACGAGCTGATGACGTAGCACTTGGCCATGTAGGCCACGTTCCTGCTCGCCAGCAGGCTCGTCTCCGGCATCTCGCACCAGTCGGGCACGAAGTGGTTCGGCCAGCTCGCAACGTGCACGAAGGGGTAGCGCGCCGACAGCGCGGCTATCGCAAGCGGGTTGGAATTCTCCCCGCAGATCAGCCCGCTGACGGGCCCCACGTCGAAACGGACGGTGCCCTGCGTGTCCGCATCACCGGGGGCGTGGACGATCCGTTCGCCCACGGTGGGCACGAGCTTCCTGTGCTTACCGAGGATCCGCCCGTCCCGGCCGATGAAAAGCTGGGTGTTGTACAGGGTCCCGGTCGTGCCGGCGCGCCGCTCGGTCAGGCCGATGACCACGTTGGTGCCCGCCCGCGCGGCGGCGGCACACAGGCGGTCCACCGGCTCGGAGGGGATCTCCACGGCGTTCTTGAACAGAACGACGGCGAGTTCCTGGCTCCGGGTGCTGGTGGCGGCATGGTAGTAGAACCAGACCGGGTGTCCGGGGATGAAGTTCTCCGGGAAGCCGGTAATGTCCGCGCCGCCCTGGCCGGCCATGGCGATCAGCTCGCAGGCCTTGGCGACCGTGGCATCCCGGTCGAGCCACTCGGGGGCCGCCTGCACGGCCGCCAGCCGCAATCTGGGGTAGGTGTCACTCACTGCCGTCCTCCATGCGCTGCGATCTTCCGGTCATCGTCGCCGGCCTCACCGGGCCAGCAGCGTCTCGACGTGCTGCCACTCGCGCAGGAAGCGGAACGCGTGCTGGGCGGGCGGCTGCGGTGCCTGGACCTCGATCCACCGCACCGGCTCCGGGCCGGCTGGGAAGAACCCGTGGACGCCGCCGACCCCGGTCCAGACGACGTCACCGGGACCGACCTGGTAATGCTCGCCGTCGAGCAGCGCCTCGGCCTTCCCGGAGACGATCACGTAGGCTTCCTCGAACGGGTGATCATGGGAGTTGCCGGCGCCGCCCGGCTGGAACTCGACCATGAACACGTTCATGTGCTGGCTGCCGAAGACGCGATCGACCAGCATCTTCAGCCGGATCCCGGTAACGTCCCCGCCGCTGTACCCCTCCATCTGCAGCCGGGACGGCGGCGGCAGCTGGTCGTCGGCGAAGCGCCCGACCGCTCCCCGCAGCGGGCTTGCCCAGTCCGGTTCCGTGGCGGTTTCCCAGTTCACCGTCGTGTCGAGCGCGAAGGTGTCCTTCGGCTCCGCCCGGGCCTGCGGGGCGATCACCTCCAGCCAGCGCGCGCCGCCCCGGGCGCCGGCCCGCAGCGCGTGCGGCACGGCGACCGGGACGAGGGCGTAGTCGTCGGGACTCAGGGTGTGCACGCGGTCGCCGACCGCGAGATCCAGCCTCCCGGCCAGCACGTAGACCGTCTTCTCCACGGAGTGCACGTGCGGCCGGACCTCGCCGCCGGCGGCGAGGTCCGCCAGGCGGACGGTCATGTGGACGCTGCCGCATGACTCGTCGATGACGACCCGCTGGCGCAGCCCATCTCCGCCGCCGGGGCCGCTGCCCGCGTCCTGCCATGCACGATCATCCGGCCTTAGCACTCGATGCCGCATCCTCGCCGACCCCTTCCACTCGATCCGGCACCACGGCGGTGCCGGCGGTCTCGTCACCCGGCGTCCGGCGCCGGCGCCTGGCGAACCCGACGATGCCGCCGGGAACGAAACGGGCGAAGATAACAAGGAGCGCTCCAAGCATGAGGTTGCCCTCCACGCCGTGCGTGCTGGACAGAAACTCCTGCGACAACAGCTGGGTCACCAGCGCGCCGAGCAGCGGCCCCACCCAGATCTGCGAGCCCCCCACGATCGCCGCCACCACGACGTTCAGCGACAGCGAGAAGTCGAACGTGCTGACCGGCTCGATGTAGTAAAGCTGCGCGGCGTAGACGCAGCCGGTCATGCCCGCGACGCACGCCGCGAACGCGAAGGCGGCCGTCTTCACCCGCGTCGTCGGCACCCCCAGGATCTCGGCCGCGTCCTCGTCCTCCCGGATCGCGACAAGAGAGCTGCCGAACCGGGACCGGCCGATCTGCCGGACGCCGAGCGTCACGGCCACCGCTCCGCCCAGGAAGATGAAGAAGAACAGCTGGTCGCCGGCCCGCAGGCCGAGCGCAGGCGGCTTCAGGTACAGGCCGAGGGCGCCGTTGGTGACCCCCAGGACCGAGACGAGCTGCTCGATCGCCAAGGTCAGCACGAACGTGACGATCGCGAAGTAGGCGCCGCGCAGGCGCAGGCTGGGAATGCCGATGCCCACGCCCAGGATGGCCGCCACCGCCCCGGCGGCCGGCAGCGCGGCAAGCGGCGGGATGCCGGCGTGGCCGGAGACGATCGCGGTCGTGTACGCGCCGATGCCGAAGAACATCGCCATGCCGAAGTTCAGGTAGCCGCCATAGCCGCCGAGCACCGTCCACGCCTCGGTGAGCACGACGTACATCAGCACGATCGTCCAGATCCGCAGCGTGCCGAGCTGCGTGGTGGTCGCGCCGAACAGCCCCAGGGCAACCACGCCGGCGGCGAAGGCCCCCCAGCCGACCGGGGGCCGCGCGCCACGCTCGCGTGCCAGCCGGAGCAGGCGCATGCCCTCGCCGGCTCGCCCGATCCCGGCGATTCCCGGCGCCGGCATCCTCATATCCGCCTCATCCGGGCCTGGCCGAGGCCGCCGCCCCGGATGACCAGCGCGGCGGCAAGCATGCCGTAGACCACGACGGGCACGATGTCCAGCGGCAGCAGCTGGCTGAAGACCGACTGGCCGAGGCCGAGCGCGAGCCCGCCGACGAGGGAACTGCGTATGCCGCCGAGGCCGCCGATCAGCACGACGATGAAGCTGTAGGCGAGCCACTGGGTGTCGAGCTGCGTGGAGAACGGGAACAGCACGCCGAGGGCCGCTCCGGCCGCTCCGGCCAGCGCCGTGCCGAGCCCGAATACGAGCGTGGCCATGGCGGCTGAGTCGATGCCGAGGATCTCGGCGGACTGCCGGTCCTGGCCCACCGCGCGCAGTGCCTTCCCGAGAAGGGTCCGGTAGAGCAAGAACTCGGTGAGACCGAGCAGCACGACCGCGACGCCCGCCATGACGAGGTAGTCGGTAGGGATGACGACTCCGCCGACGGTGAGGCTCTGGTTGGCGTAGCCGACGGCGATCGACCGCGAGTCGGAGGTCCACGCCAGGGTGGCGGCGGCCTCGGCCACTATCAGCAGGCCGAACAGCACCAGCATCGCGCGGTCGGGCGACTCGCGGGCCGGGACGCGGATCAGCACGCGCTCGGCGAGGGCGCCGGCCGCGAAGAAGACCGGGATGATGATGAGCACCGCCAGCACCGGGTCGATGCCCCACTGGGTGAACAGGTCAAACGCGACGAACGAGCCGATGATCACGAGAATGCCCTGGGCGAGGTTCACGATCCGCAGCACGCCGAGGACGATGGTGAGCCCGGCACCGATCAGCGTGTAGATCAGCCCGAGCAGGATGCCGGTGACGACCACCTGCAACGTGACGGTCATCGCGCGGGCCTCCCGTCCGGGGCGCCGGCAGGCATCGCCGGTCCCGCGTCACCGGGGGGCCCGGGCGGTGCCGTCCCGGCCTGCTCCACGCCCAGCCACTCGCGGACGAGCCCGGACAGGTCGGTGGCGAGCTCGCCGGGAGTGCCGGCGCGCTCCACCCGGCCGCCCCGCAGGCTGCAGATGTAGTCGGCGAGGGCGACGGCCGGGCGGACGTTCTGATCCACCAGCACCACCGTCCGCCCCTCCTGCTTGAGCCGGCGCAGCTCCTGGTAGGAGCGCTCGGCAAGGATCGGCGACAGGCCGACGGAAGGTTCGTCCACCACGACCACCTTCGGGTCGGCGACGAGCGCGCGGGAGATCTCCAGCAGCCGCTGCTGCCCGCCGCTCAGCCGCCCCGCAGGCACGCGGCGGCTCGCCCGCAGGTCCGGATACCGGTCGTACATCGCCTGGACGGCCAGCCGGCGACGGCCGCGGTCAAGCACCCAGCCGCCGAGCTCAAGGTTGTCCTCGACGGTGAGCTCCGGGAAGAGCGACCGGCCCTGGGGCAGGAACGCCACCCCGGCCCGGGCCAGCTCATGGGCGGTCAGCCGGGTCACGTCACGGCCGAACAGCAGCACCCGGCCCGCGCTCGCCCGCAGCAATCCCGCCATCACCTTCAGCGCCGTCGACTTACCGGCGCCGTTCGGTCCCAGCAAGGCGGTGACGCGGCCCGGCGCGCAGTCCAGGCACAGGTCCTGCAGCACCGGCTGGTCCGCGTAGTAGCCGGCGACGACGTGGTCAAGCCGGATCGCCGCCACGGCATCCCCGCCGGCCGGGCCCGCGAAGGGCTCGCTCACCGCGCACCCGCCGGAGCGCCGAGATACGCCTCGATGACGGCGGGATCGCCGCTCACCGCCGCCGGGTCACCCGAGGCGAGTACCCTCCCCTGGGCCAGGCAGAGGAACTCGTCCGAGAGCGTGACCAGCTCGCTCACCTCATGGCTGACGACGAGGTAGGTGATGCCCCACTGATCGCACGTCTCGCGGACGCGGGTCATGAGGGACTGCTTGATCACCGGGTGAATGCCGGCGAACGGCTCGTCCATGAGGACGAGCCGCGGCCTGGTCATCAGTGCCCGGGCGAACTCGGCAAGCTTCTTCTGCCCGCCGGACAGCTCACTGGCCGGCGCGGCCGCGAGATCGGCGAGACCGACGAGACCGAGCAGCTCCCTGGCGCGGGCCGTCTCGCGCCGCTGCCTGCCGGCTGACTCGCTGACCATGAGCAGGGTGTCGAGGACGGTGAGCGACTGGAAGACCCGCGGGTTCTGGAACGTGCGGCTGACGCCGAGGCGGATGAGGCGATGCGGCGAGATCCCGTCGATGCGATGACCGTCAAGCGTGATGGAGCCTCTGGTCGGCCGGTAGACACCGTTGATGACGTTGACGAGGGTGGTCTTGCCCGATCCGTTCGGGCCGATGATCCCGACCACCCGCCCCGGCGCCGCCTCGAAGCTCACCCCGTCGAGGACGACGGCGCCGCCGAATCGCCTGCTCACCTCCTGGAGCTGAAGCCTGGGCATCAAGGCCGCCTTCCGTGATCTGAGCTGCCTTGCGCGGCCCGCCGCTGGCCGGCCACGCCGACAGCCGCCTGTCCCGCCATGTCGTCAGGGCAACGGTGTCATCACGGCAGCGGCACGACCAGCTTCGCGGTGGCGATGCTCGGCGGCCAGACCGGCTGCTGGCTCGACCCGATCGTCTGGGTCACCACCTCGCTGTAGGGCGGGGAACCGTTCGGCAGCAGCCTGAAGACCCCGGCCGCGGTGCGCACCGTGTGGTGCAGGAGCCAGTCGCGGATCGCGGCCTGGTCGAGCGAGTGCGCGCCCTCGACGGCCTGCTGCAGCATCTGGAGGATGGCGTACGCGGTGACGTCGTAGCTGGGCAGGACGCTCTCGCCCCGCTTGGCCGCGAAGGCCTGCAGCGCCGCGAGCCCGGGAAAGTGCTCGGATGCCCAGGCCACGTCCGTGCCGAGCACGCCGTCGGTCGCGGACCCGAGCGCCGGCCAGTTGGGCAGCGTCGTCACCTGCGAGCCGCACATGCACTCGACCACCGGCTTCCAGCCGATGACCTTGACGGTCTTGGCGATGAGGTCAGAGTCGTCCGGCAGGCCGAGCACGATCAGGGCCTGAGCGCCGGACGCCTTGGCCTTCTCCAGGGTGGAGGTGAAGTCGGTGGTCGTCGACGGGTACTCCTGGTCGAAGACGACCTGCATGTGGTACTGGCGGGCGAAGTTCAGCGCGCCACCGCTGCCCTGGTAGCCGTTCTGCGCCACCACCGTGAACGGGTTCTGGTCCGTCAGGATGGCGACCTTGGACGGCCGCGCGGCCGCCGGCATGGCTGCCATCAGCTTGAACACGCCTTCGGTGTAGTCGGGCTCCTGGTAGGTGTAGGAACCGACCATCCAGCCGTTGTCCTGGTCGAAGTACTGGATGCCGACGAACCCCCCGTTGAACAGGACATACCCGGCGGCCTTGGCGATCGGCACGACCGGCGCCCCCACGTACGTGGTGTAGGGGGCGAGGAGGAAGCTGACATGATCCTGCGTGATCAGCGTCTGGTACTCTGCCGCGGCCGTCGCCGGCGTGCTGTTGTCGTTGAGGATCGTGAGCTTGACCTGCCGTCCCAGCAGCCCGCCGTGAGAGTCGACCTGACTCTGCCATAGCTGGTAGACGGCCTGGTACTCGGCCGACGGCTCGCTGAAGGCGCCGGTCAGGCCGAGCGTTCCGCCGATCGTGATCGGTCCCTGGCTGCTCGGCGCGGCGCCGCCTTCCGGGGTGCCGCCGCCCGATGAGGAGCACCCCGCCACCACCGCAAGCACGGTCGCTCCCCCCGCCAGCAGCAGCCGCTTCTGCCATCCGTCCCGCCATCGTGGATGCCGCATCCGTCGACCTCCGGTCGCACGATTCGCCCGCCCCGGCCGCCGCAGCCCGCTACCGTCCTGGCCGGCCCGGGGTGACCGGGCCCCGTGGCCACTGTCAACCTCCGGTGCAGCCGGGAGCCGGCCGTCGCAGCGCAGCCCGGGCAGTGACCTGGCTGGCTGATCAAGGATATGCCAAACCTTTGCGGTCAATCTTGCTCGTGCTTCGCTCGGCTGTCAAGGCAGGTGCCGGCGACGACACGGGAGCTGGCCTGCTCATCTCTCTTCTGGTGACAAGGTTAACTTGCAATATAAATTCGTCTTATGAACTGCCGGGTCCAGCCGCTGGCGGGCCGGGCAGAATGCCTCGTGAGCATGAATTCCGGGCACCATTGCGGCAAAGGTTTTCGGCCTGGCCGTCCAGCGGGTCAGCGCCGCCGGCCGCCTCTGCCCGGCGGCGCCGTCGACGCCCTCACCACAAGCTCGGGAGGCAGCGACACATGCGGCGGCGGGCTCTCCGGCTGGTCGATCAGCGAGCGGGTCAGTTGCGCGGCCAGCCGCCCGAGGTGGAATGAGGGCAGGCGGATCGTGGTCAGTGCCGGGGCCAGGCGGTCTGCGAGCAGGATGTCGTCGTACCCGACCACCGATATGTCGCCGGGGCAGCGCAGCCCGGCCTCGGCGAGCGCGTCGATCGCCCCCACGGCGAGCACGTCGTTGTGCGCGAACAGGGCCGTCAGCGGAGAATCGGCCCCCTGGAGCAACTGCGCCGCCAGCCGGTGGCCTTCCCCGATCGACGGCATTCCCGCCGCCTCCGCGCTGCCGGCCAGGCTCAGGCCGACGTGCTGCAGGCCGGCGAGGAACCCGGCCCGGCGCTGCGTAAACGACGAGACGTCCTGCGCCCCCCTGATCTCGCCGATGCGCTGGTGCCCGAGCGAGGTAAGGTGCGCGGCGGCCAGCAGTCCTCCCTCGAAGTCGTCGTGGGCGACGGTCGGCAGGCGGGTGCCGGGAAGCGCGCGGACGGCCAGCACGACCGGCAGCAATCGCGCAGCGGCCAGCACCGCCGCCTCGTCGCCTGCGCGCGCACTCGTGACGATGACCGCGTCCGCGCGGCGTCCGATGAGGTGGTCGAGGACGGTCTCCAGCCGGTCCGGCTCGTCGTGGGTCTCCGCGACCAGCGGCATCAGGCCGGAGTCCGCCAGGGTGATCTCGATGCCGCGGAGAACCGCCGCGTTGTGCGGGAGCTCGAAATCCGTGATGACGACGCCGATCGTTCCCGTCCGGCCCTTGCGGAGCCCGCGGGCTACCACGTTAGGGCGGTAGCCGAGCGCCTTTGCCGCAGCGAGCACGTTACGCCTGGTCGCCTCGCTCACCTCACGGGACCGGACCGGGCTGAGTGCGCGGGACGCCGTCGACGGATGGACCTGCGCCCTTGCCGCGACCTCGAGGAGCGTGACGCTGGCCTGGTCAGGAGCACGAACCGGGCCGCGCCCGGACGCCGGCTCGCGATCACTGAGCGTCGGCCGATCGGGCCGGGGGGCTACCTTGGTCACATGGCGAACTCTATCCACGTTCGTTTCCGGAAACGATTGCGGCAGCGGGTCGCGGCCGCACGCCGGGAGGCAAGCGGGGGTGCACGCCGCTGCGGTGACCGCATGCGGCTTCGCCGGGCTGGCGGTCGCCGGGAACTGACGATCCGTTGCCCGGCATGCCGGTGAGCGTGTCCGGGACGGAGGACCTGGCCGCCGGTCAGGGAGATTGCGCCTGTTCGCGGATGGCTTCCAGGAGCTGGCTTGCCTGGTTGCCGTTGTCCATGGTGAAGGCACGGTCGGCCCGGGCCAGCGTGGCGAGGACGGCCTTGGTGCCCGACAGCTCGAGTTCTGCCATCCTGATCAGGTGCTCCAGGCTCAGCAGCTCGAAGAACACGCTGGTCCGGTAGGGGCCGGTCAGGGCCGCGGAGAACCGGGTGTGCGCCGTCCGCAGCGAGTCCACCATGGTGGTCATCCGTTCGCTGTAGTCGGCGAGCAGCCGGCGGAACGCCGGGACCGGCAGCAGGTTGCCGAAGAAGAGCCTCATCATCATCTGGTGCTTCATGACGGGCCAGCCGATGTCGCGGCGCAGCCAGCTCACCAGTGCGGCGGAGCCGGCCGGCTCGATCGTGTAGACCCGCTTGTTCGGCTTGCCGTCCTGCACCACCAGCTCGTCGCGGACCAGGCCGCGCCGCCTGAGCTCGCGCAGCTTGGGATAGATCTGGGTGCGCGGCGTCTCCCACCAGGGTGCCAGCCCGCGCGCGTAGCTCCGCCGGATCTCGTACCCCGTCATCGGCCGGATGCTCAGCAGCCCGAGCAGCGCCACCTCGATGTCGGAGAGCCCGGGGGCTGGTGTCTCGGCAGGCGGCCGTCGCGGTCCGGCCTGGTCCGTCGTCTTGTCGATCACGGGCCTCCTCTGCGTCTCCTGCGCGCCGGCTGGATTCGGTCCGGCCTGGTCTAGTCCGGCGGCTGCGCACCGGCCGGCCGGGAGCGGCGGGCGCAACGCGGTCGCCGGCCAGCGCTGGCCTCGATGGTACGGCGCGGCCGGAGACCGCCCCAGCGCAGGTGCCCGGCGTCCGCGGTCACGGGAGATCAGGCCGGCTGCCACCGCAGGCCGGCCAGCTGCCCCGCCGCAGGCGCCGGCAGGGCAGCCCGCATCCGAGGGCTCTTGACATATTACATTTTCATCATAGTGTGATCTCACACTATCGAGCGCAGGTGAGTCCATGGCAACACTGCTTCGGCTGCTCGACCAGCACGCGGACCGGGATCCTGCTCACGTTGCCTGCGTGGTGGGCGACGAGCGGCGGGCATACGGCGAGCTGGCGGACCAGGTGCTCCGGTTCGCCTCCGGGCTGGTGGCGCTTGGCCTGCGGCCGGGCGACCGGGTGAGCCTGTACCTGCCGAACTCAGTCGACTACGTCATCGCCTTCTACGGCGTCATGCGGGCCGGGATGGTGGCCAATCCCGTCAACAGCGTGTTCACCCCCAGCGAGGTGAGCTACTTCATCTCCGACTGCGCGGCGGCCGCGCTGGTCACGACCCCGGAGCTGCTGGCACGGCTGGCCGCCGCGCCGGGCGAGCTTCCGGTCAAGGTGGTCATCACCACGGGACCCGGGCGGCCGGACGCCGGGCGGCGCTGGGCGAGCGCCTTGCTCGCCGACGTGATCGGCGCGGCGGCCCGCGCCCTGCCCTATCCGGACGACAGCACGCCGGCCTGCCTGCCCTACAGCTCGGGGACCACCGGCCGGTCCAAGGGCATCATCCATACCCACGACTCGCTGGCGATGCAGGCGATCCTGTCGGCGAACCATCTCCAGCTGCGCCGCGACGACGTGCTGCTGCAGTCGCTGCCGCTGGTGCACCTGTACCCGGGCAACATCATCATGGGCGGGCTGGTCACCGCGGGGGCGACGATGGTGGTGCAGCCGACGTTCGAGCCGACGTCGTTCGCGGCGCTGCTGGCCGGCGTGCACGCCACGGCGTGCGCGGGCGTGCCGACCACCTACGCGATGCTGTGCCAGGTGCCGGAGGCCGAGGTCAGCGGGATCGACACGAGCGCCTTGCAGGTGGCGTTCAGCGCGGGGGCACCGCTGCCGTCGCGGATCGGGTCGGAGTTCCGGCGCCGGTACGGCGCGCCCGTGCTCAACTGCTACGGGATCACCGAGGCGGCCGGCGACCTGACCGCGGCGCTGCGCTACGGGGAAACCCCGCCGCTGTCGTGCGGGGTGCCGTATCCGCTGACCGAGGTGCGGATCGTCGACGAGAACGACCGCGACGTCGCCCCCGGCGAGGTGGGACAGCTCATCGCCCGCGGCCCGCAGATCATGGCCGGGTACTGGGGGCGGCCAGACGACACCAGCACCGCGCTGCGGGGCGGCTGGCTGCACACCGGTGACCTGGCCCGGCGTGACGAGCGCGGGTTCTTCTACATCGTGGACCGGCTGAACGACCTGATCATCAGCGCCGGGTACAACGTGTACCCGGCCGAGGTGGA
>Ga0070737_10004791_pt1 | contig 13285 bp, 10 predicted proteins | sample Coa_R1_10_FD_66438 | JGI IMG/M metagenome (GOLD analysis project Ga0070737, IMG submission 66438) | Surface soil microbial communities from Centralia Pennsylvania, which are recovering from an underground coalmine fire - Coalmine... | ecosystem: Environmental > Terrestrial > Soil > Unclassified... | reverse complement strand
CGTATAGCGCCCTTCGAGAGACCCGAGATCGAACGCGACAACGAGCGGATCGGCGGAAACAACGTGATGATCGGCCTTGATCTTCCGAGACGAGACTCCCAGCGCTCCCACCGCGTACAAGATGAACTCTCGTCTTCTCATGACGTTATTCTAGGCGCAGGCCGTCTGCGCCTCAATGGGAAATATAGGGGGATATGTCCTTGCAGAAATACACCACTAATCGCAAAAGGGAAGTGCATGCCTCGCGTTTCGCGCCTTCGTGATCAGGAGCTTCGATAAGAATCCACGAAAGCGCTCACGGCTTCCTCCACTGTACAGGGAAATCAGGAAGTAACCCCGCCTTATGGATGTCAAAACTTTTAAACCCCAGCTTCAACGCAGGAGACTCAGGTTTCAAGCGATAATCAGCGTTTGCCGCATCGACGAACATCGGATCAGCGAAAAGCGAATGTTTGTCGTATCCGAGAGTTTGCCATTGCTCCAGTGAATACCGGATCGTGCTGCCTTGTCGTGTCTCAACCAGCGCGGAAAACCGGCCGGTGTCACTAAAGAAAAGGTTGTAATCAAAATCCTGGGCGATCGACCCATGGAGTGGCGGGAACAAAACCTGGTAGCAATCTCCCCGCGTGTTTCCCCATCCTTCGAGCTTCGAGCTCGTCACGACAATGTTTCGAAGGAACCGGTCGTGATTATTCTCGTAGCCTTGATGAAATCCCGGAGGATTAGCGGGGTGAATGAAGATATTGTTTTCCACCGTGCGGTAATCGCCCTCCCGAAGTTTAACGCTCATTCCCACGCAAAGGTTGTTATAGATATGGTAGTGAGAGGAGCCATCATCCAGATCGATGCCCAATTTGTCTCTTTCCGGCTTCTCATGGAAATAGTTATTCCTGATGATCGTAACGGCGCCGTCCTCTTTGGGGTAGAAAAATACATCGTTGTCGCCCTCCTGATAGCCGGCGCCGTGCGCAACACCACCATGGGCGTGGGAATGCGATTGTTGGAAGCACCAATATCTTCCTCGTCCCCAGGAGTTAAAGGGGCCGTGATCGGTGGTCTCGCGCACTGTGTCGTGAATTTCGTTGAACTCCACCACGTGCCCGCCGCCCCATCCATCATTGATGCATATTCCCGCCCGTGGCATGTTGTAAATCACATTGTGACTGATGAGGTTTCTTTCGCCGATGGAAATGAAAACGCCGGCAATCTGCTTGCCGAATATTCCGCAATCGTGAATGAGATTGTTTGAAATCGTGTTTTCCATCGGGAGCGGCCGATGCGTACCCTGGATCAGGTTCTTCGATCCTACCAGGCACACGGCGCTATCCCCCGCTTCGGTGAATTTATTTCCGTAGATTCGAATGCGCTGGTTATAGTTGTTCACAAAGACAGCGTTGCCCCCCACGGCATCGAAGAAGCATTTTTCGATAGCGCAATCCTCGGCCCCTTCTATGAAAACCGCTCCGCCGCGATAGAGGGTCCAATCCCCTCGCGAAGGCGCTTCATATGGGTTTAAAAATGTGCTTGTCGTATGGGCGATTCTGAAACCTGAAAATGTGATGTGATGAACGGGGTCCCTCTGCGATCCACGAATGTCGATAACTCGCTCCAGAATCGGCGCTTCCAGTGTGGCGCTGGAAAGGTCCACGTCGTCCGGCGGCATATAGTAGAGGATCTCATGATCGCGATCCAGCCACCACTCCCCTGGCGCGTCAAGCTCCTCAAACACATTTTCAATGAAAAAGCGCGAACCGAACGCGCCTTTGTACAATCGACTGCGGCCAATGCCGGTCGCCGCTCTCCCAAATTCCTGCTCATTGATCTGGAAACCGCCCCAACCCAGTCTCACAACATGCGCTTTCCAATCGATATCCTTCACCCTCCATTGCAGGTTTCCCCAGAAGTCCTGTGGAAACAGGAATACAATCGCCTCTTGCGGTTTTGCCCACCTCTTCTTTGTGAATGTTTCGGGATTGTAATGGAACTCGACGGGTGGCCATTTTTCTTCCTCGCTGCCCACGTCAATGTAACCTTTGCCGCTCACGAGCGGATTCTCGGCGTCGTAGTTGGGGTAACGCGCCCGCGTTTGGCGCTTTCCATTTACGAAAAGCTGCGTGAAGGCGATTCGCTTTCCACTAAACCCAGGCAAGCGGCATCTCATAATCCCGTTCTGATAGGGTTCCCAACGGCACTCCAGTTTCCGGCCTCCGCTCAGCGTCACAATCTCTCCGGGATAGGCAAGATAGGTGATGGGACTTTCAAGCGTTCCTGAATCCTCAGGCCCGAGCCGAAAAGGCTTTGTGAGGTAATAAGTTCCTTCCCGTACCATGACCCGAATAGGTTTTCTCGCCTGCATTTTGGGCGCCCTTGCCGCCTCCCGCGCTCGTTCCAACGTGGCGAACGGCTCCTGCGCCGTTCCTGGGTTTTGATCATTTCCATTGATAGCCACAAAAAATTCAGTCTCATCAGCGGCAGGCTGCCGTGGTTCACCGGAGAATCCCGATGCGCCTTCGATATCAGTCGCTAATCCTATCCTATTCAAGACGGCGGCCCCCGCTCCAGCTTTCATAAATGCGCGACGGCTTATGCCTGAGGTTTTGGACATTTTTCCTGTGTCTCCCTCCTTCGGACGATGAAATTCCTTGCATAATCAGCAAGCGAAGATTTGCTTTCTCTGGAAGAAACCAGGTTTCAAATGAATGAAGTCCTTTGACTAATCTGCGTCGTTTAATTCAATCATCGCCTTTACTAGAGTCCGCCGGCTTGGAAGCTCATGGAAAACTCTTGGTAAGTCTGGCAGTTTCAGTCGGTCTGTGATCCATGGAGTAGGATCAAGCTGCCGATTCTCGATCATTTGAATGATTCGGGGAAAGTGGCGCAGGTTGCCGCGGGTGGCCAACACGCTCAGCTCCCGTCGGTGGAATTGCCAGTCATCAAACGAAATACGACCTCTGACCAAACCGACGAACACAATCCTTCCTCCCGGAGCCACGTAATCAAAGCTGGCTTCCATCGCTTTGGGATTGCCCGTGGCATCAAAAACCACATCAGCTAAGCGACCATCCGGCCTTGACAACGCTTCAATGCCGAGTTGTTCAGTTACTCTCCGTCGTTGTTCCTGGATTTCAAGCGCTCGAACGTCAGCGCCCGCCGCAAGTGCGAATTGCATCACCGCCAGGCCGATGGGTCCGGCTCCTACAACCAGGACCCGTTCGCCCTGCTGAAGCTTGCTTCGTTGAACGGCCTGGGCGCCGACGCTCAACGGCTCCAGAAGCGCCAATTGATCAAAGTTTAGGTGTCGGGAACTGTGCAAGAAATCAAGAGGCAGAACGAGAAAGGATTGCATTCCCCCATCCATCTGAATGCCCAGTATCCGGAGTTCTTCGCAGCAATTCTGCCGCCCCAACTTGCAGGCATGACAACGGCCGCAACTGACGTATGGATCAATGGCACAGCGATCCCCGGCCCGGATTCCCCTGTCGTTAAAAGGCGCTTCGATAACTTCGCAACTCATCTCGTGGCCTAGAATGCGGGGGTAACTGTATGCGGGGTGTGTTCCATCGAATGCCTTAAAGTCGCTGCCGCAGACGCCAACTCGGCGAATTCGCACCAGCGCTTCATCGACGCGCCGGCGTGGCGGGTCAATTTCCCGAACCTCAAATCTTCCAGGCCTTGTCAAGACAATCTGACGCATAAACTCCTTCTATGGCTGCGCTTGGTTAGTGTGTCGCCAAGCTGCGGCTATTCAGGGATGTACCGGAGTCTTAAGTCTTCGCATCGTAAAAATTCTCATATTGGTTGATCCAAATAAGCGAACTGTATCCTAGCGAGACACGACGCGAATGTCAAGCGACTGTCGCTAGCCTTTACACATGGCCATGATGAGAATCGAAAAAATAGTTGACATTGCAAGCATCTCTATCGATAATGGCCGACATCAACTATTAATGGTCCATCCATTCAGTTAAGGAACGCCAGAATTCTTAATGCCTTTAAGGTTAAGGAGGCGCCATGACAAAGAATGCAAGTCGCAACAAAGCGGATGATTATATCCAGCGGGAGAAAGCTTTCCTTCCAGCCATTTTTGTGCTTCTGCTGGCGACAGCTCTTCCCGGATTGATTTTCGGGCAAGGAGCGACCGGGGCGATCAATGGGACAGTCACCGATCCAACGGGCGCCGTTGTGCCGGGCGCGAGGATTATTCTGCACAACGTCGCGACAGGCGCCGAGCGATCCGCAGTGACGAATTCAACCGGCGTTTACGTATTTCCGGACGTTCTGCCGGGGCAATATACACTGCAAGTCACCAAGCAAGGATTCAATACGACAACCGAAAAAGCCTTCACGCTCTTCGTAAACCAGACCTCAACGCACAATATCACTCTCGCTGTAGGTGCCCCAACGCAGCAAGTTACCGTTTCAGCGACAGCAATTCACTTGGAGGAATCGACGGCGGAACTGGGCACAGCCATTAACCAGTCGGAAGTGAATGATCTGCCTTTGAATGGACGGAATTTCACGCAATTATTGGATTTGACTCCAGGTGTTTCCCCAATCAGCACAGCGCAGAACGCCGGAGGCGGGAGCGGCTTCACGGGGAACGCGATTGGCACTTTTTCCTTTCCTTCCGTTAACGGTCAGGGCAATCGCAGCAACATGTTCCTGATTGATGGATTTAACGACTATGGTTTTGTCGGCAACTATGCGGTTCAACCCATCCTGGATTCGATCCAGGAATTTAAGGTGCAATCCCATAATGACATCGCGGCTTACGGGGGCGCGCTAGGTGGAATCGTTAATGTCGTCACCAAGGGCGGCTCAAGCGAGTATCATGGCGACGTTTGGGAGTTTCTGCGGAATAACGCCTTTGATGCGCGCAACACCTTTGTGGCCAGCACCACGCCTTACAAGCAGAATCAGTTCGGCGGCATCATTGGCGGGCCACTTCTGCCGGGGCATTTCCGCAGCGGCCCGCCTAAAAGTTTCTTCTTTCTGGGTTATGAGGGGTTCCGAAGCGTCCGCTCGGCGGAAACGCCCGATTTTTTCCCCACGCCGGCAGAGCTCTCCGGCGACCTCAGCGACATCAGTTCCCAGGCCTATAACCCTTTCACTACCCTGCCGGATCCCAATAATCCGGGCCAGTTTATCCGCGATCCTTTCCCCGGGAACCAAATTCCGGCGAGCGTCATAGACCAGCCTTTAATCACTTATGCCAAACTGTTTTACCTGCCGCCGGAACAAACAGGCAATCCGGCGATTAATTTCTTCGATACAACCCCGAACCGGACGCGGATGGACACGGCCAACATCCGCTTTGACCATCAGTTTAATGACAGCACCAGCGGCTGGGTGCGCTATACCGGATTTACCGAGCCCAGCACAAGCGCCACTGGGATTCCGGGCGTTTTAGGAGCCAATTTCAATCATGGTTACCAGGCTGGAGGAGCCATTACGCACACGTTCAGCGGCGGGACGAAGGTCGCCACTTTCCGTTTCGGACGCACCAGCTCGCAGGCCAACGTGCTCATAGAATTTAACCGGGTTCCGGCTGACGCCTGGAAGCAGGGAAACTTTTCGCCGCTCTTTTCTTCGGACTTTGTGGGCGGCATCTCGCTCAATCCGGGTCTCGGCATCCCTGGGTACGCGGGGATTCCCGGCGGTTCCATTCAAGGCAACCATATTGCCGATGTTTGGGAGTACGCGGGCGATTTGACGATGGTTTATGGCCGTCATACCATCCAGGTGGGCGCGGATTTTAACACCAACAACAATACGCAGCCGATCCTTTTTGATTCCGTGTGCTTCTGCGCTTTCAACACCAGTGATCCTGAAAACCCGAACGCAACAGGCAGCGCCCTGGCGTCGTTCCTTTTGGGAGTTCCCAATTCGACGAACCGGCGGAATGTGTTCATCTCCACTCACGGCGGCTGGGTCGATGGCGCCTACGTTCAGGATCAGTGGAAGGTGAACAGCAAGCTGATGCTGAATTTTGGCCTGCGCTACGACGTGACGCTCTGGCCTATTTACGGCAGCCTCAAAAATCACAATCTGTACGCCGGCGATACCGATCTTGACACCGGCAACTACATTCTTACGGCCATGCCGCCGTTTTGCTCCTCAACCCAGGGAGCGCCATGCGTCCCGGGAACCGCACTCCCCGATCATGTTGTGCTGACTCCCCAGAAGAACCACGCGATTATTCACAACACCTATGACAATTGGCAGCCGCGCATGGGACTGGCTTACCGCGTCCTGCCGACCACCGTAATCCGCGGTTCCGTCGGGAAATTCTATGACAACTGGGCGGCGATCCAGCAGCTTGCGACCAATTACCAGGGCACATGGCCGGATGTTACATTTCTTCTGGCGCAGAACTTGAACAACCCAACTCCGCAGAATCCGACGCCAACGGTGACTGCGCAGGATCCGCTCAATCTGGGAAGCGGGGCTGCCATATTTCCGTCTCCTACGCCGTTTAATCAGGTCAACTGGATGCTGGATCCCTATTACAAAGACGCTTATTCCGTTCAATGGAATTTTGGCGTCCAGCGCCAGTTGGGGACCAACACGGTCATTGAGGCGGATTACGTCGGCTCGCGCGACAGCCGTCTGGATTCCGGCTCCATGCGCAATGTCGCTGTCACGCCAGGACCGGGCAATCCGCAAGATCATGCTCCGTTCCCCTACATCACCCCCACGTTCTTCGACAAGAGCATTGGCAAGGCGACCTATCATGCTTTCCAATTCTCGATGCGAAAGACGACAACCCAGGGTCTGACCTACTTGATTTCCTATACCTACTCCAAAGCGGAAAACCTTGGGTGTGATAACTTTTTTGGTTCCGAGGGCTGTAGCATTCAGAATCCCTACAATCTGAGGGCGGATTGGAGTGTGGCCGGATTTGATGTCACTCATATGCTCACGGCCAGTTGGGTCTATGACTTGCCGTTTGGCGCTCACCGAAAATTCCAGAGCCATCATCGCCTTGTTAACGCCTTGGTCGGAGACTGGTCGCTCAACGGAATCGCCAGCTTCAGGTCCGGCGTGCCTTATAACGCCACTTCGCCGGGTGGTATCCCGAACACCGGTAATACGGTGGAACAAGCAAATATCATCGGACCGCCGTTCATGCCGCACCCCGATCGGAACCAGTTCCTGAACCCTGCTTCTTTCCAGAATCCCGCGCCCTTTACGTTTGGAAGTGAAGGCCGCAATGACTTGCGGTCCCCGGGCGTTTCAAATTTCGACCTGTCTCTCTTCAGAGACTTCCCGTTCACTGAGAGCAAGAAGCTCCAATTTCGGGTCGATGCGTTCAATGCATTCAACTGGCAAGCGTTGAATGTGCCGGATGCCAATGTGCCTGACACAAATTTCGGAAGCGTGACGAGCACCGCTCAGACGGAACGCCAGGTTCAATTCGCTTTAAAATTCTACTGGTAAGCCTTGTCTTCGGCTTCTCGGAACATCACCCATACCTATCATTCCCGTGAAAGCGGGAATCCTTCTAGACCCTGTCTTGGTTCAGCCGGAAATGGACAGTTGCCGATTTGACGTTGCTACGAAGTTCCGCCGCTGCGCGGCGGGAGCTTTCAAGGCATCGGGGTCTATCGTTCGATGAGGTCTGGGGAAAAAATCGGGGAGTGGGAGCGCCGAGCCTTACGGCGTGAACGCTCCCGACCTGATCGACGCGATGAGTCCTCCGGGTTATCCCTCGGCATGGTTGCTCTCCAGCAGAGCCGGCTTCCGTTTCACCCGGCGGTTTTAGCTTAGTCCTGTCTACGGTGTCAGACCTGCCGGAGGGTCCTTTTCGTTCTTTTCCTCCCAGGCCTGCTGAGGCCGGAGTTGCCGCTGTTTTCGGGCCTCTTCCAGCTTGCGATCGCGCTTGGCCCAGATCGTCGGCTAACGGCCTTCCAGCTGGTCGAGCGGGGCCACGTAACCGATCGCACTGTGAAGTCGGACCCGATTGTATTGATCGACGTAGGTGGAGACTTGGTGCCACGCCTCTTCGAGCGGGAAGGGCGCTCCGGTCGCACCCATTCCGACTTGAGGGACTTGTGCCACCTCTCGATTTTCCCGTTCGATGGCGGATAAAACGGCGACGTGCGGACAGGGGCCATCCCGCAGACCCGGATGTGCTCTTTGAAATCGCGGGCGATGAACTGCGGCCCGTGGTCAGAGATGATCCGCGGTCGCGCCCCAGGGAAACTTCTCTTGCGCTCGCTCCAGGATGATTTCCACTTCCGCTTCCTTCATCGATTCCCGCAGTTCCCAGCCAGCACGCTGCACAGGTCATAGAACGTGCCCGCCAGGACGGACCGCGACGACATCCGGATCCCGCATCATAAAGGTCAGCCGCCGGTAGCCTTCCAGCGGATAGCGGTCGTGAAACTCGATGATGGCTTGCTTCTCCCACCCCTCCCGTCGGAAATCGCGGGGCACCCCGTGGTTGTGCTCGTTCGCCTTCCCGTAGCGGACCTGCCAGCGGTAAAACTTGCTCGTCGCCAGCCCCAGCCACAGAACGAACGTGCACACGGTGATCTCCGTCGGCTCGCTCCAGCGATGGACGAAGTCGATCACCCGGTCGCGCGTGTCGTGAGGCACCCATTGGCCCTTCAGATTTCCCCAAGACTTTTTTCAAGGCCACGTGCTCTTCCCTCAGCTCGGCCAAAACCTCGTCTTTCCTCTTCAGCTTGGCCTCCAGAAAGGCGATGCGCTGTTCGCGCTCCTCGACTTGTTTCTCGGCACGGGGCGGAGGCCCGAAGGCTGAGGCTCCGTTGTCAAAGAAGGTTTTCAGCCGCAGGTAAAAAACCGTGGGATGCCAATGATACCCGTCGCACAAGCCCGGTCCGGTCTTCTTCTCAACCAGGTGGCGCTTCAAGATTGCCACTTTTTCCTGGGGGTGTAATTCTTCTTCTCGTGGTTCTCCATGGCGTGCTCCCTACACTACGATAATCGGGGAACAATCCATCTTCCAACTGAGGCAGGACACTGCGCCCAGGCGTGGCCCAAGCGTTTGCGTCCGTGCCGACCACCAACGGACGCCTCCGTCGCTGCCTCAATCAACTCCAACAGGAGGTCGAGTCGTGCATCACCGCCGCCCAACTCGCGGCCTAAAACTTGACTCTTGCTCGTCAGATGAAAAGGGAGCGGGATTCCTCGTTCGCAAGAGTGAGACCAGAGGTGGTGGCCTGTTCTTTTTCATAATTGCGACGCCGGCGACGGCCTCTTTGACCATTCCCTGTCAGGATACACGCGAATCTCTGCTGGCTGCGCTTCCTCGTCAACATCCTCGCAATATGGCTGTCGTGCGACCGTGTAGCCTACCGGATGCTGCATCCCGGCCTTCGTGACGACGATGAAATCAGCTTGAAAGAAGCGACCCCGCGGCCACAGCGATGCTGGCCAACCAGCGCACTGCCCGCGAAAACTCGCCCTTCGCCAAATAGGAACAGACCCGGAAATCCCAACGCCGCTAAAAGGCATAAACTCCTTCGAGCGGCAGCGTCTGGCAGCCGCTGAGTGCTCCTCTGCGGACGGTAACAACGCTGGACCGGTTCGCTTATGTAAGGAGGAGAAACGGAACGCATGAGATGAGGATGCTGCAGGTACCCGAACTGAAACGCTCCAAAAAAGCATCGTTACTCGGCATCGCTTCCTGATTGAGATAGGGGAATTGGAGCGAGAGCGGCCCGAGCTTTTCGCCCAGCAATTCCATGACGCCAAGAAATTCTTCAGTCTCCCGCTCACAATCCGCCAGCAGCTTTTTGTGCGTGATTTCCCCCCGGAAACTTGGCGGCAAAGACGAAGCCCGGAGGCGTCCGTTCAAACCATCCTTGACAAGCAACGGTGTAGGAATGCGGTAGTACGTCGTGTCGATCTCAACTGTGCGAAAATGCGTGGCGTACACGGGCAGAAACTCGGCAGGCGGCGTGCCGGGTGGGTAGAACGGTCCCACCCAACTCTCCGTGCTCCAAGTCGACGTGCCCCAAGTACAGGTTCGGGGTCGGATCAAAATCCAAGGGATGCTTCTCCACCTGCCAAGCTGCAGCCACTCGGTCATTCCTGCTCAGGTCGTGTCGGCTCGGCTTGTGCGCGCAAGAAAAGTTCAACGCGATTTGTTGTCCACACCGGAATGCCTGTTCCGAAAAAGTCCGTATCTTCCGTCCACAGGGCACAAGCCAGTGCGAGCGCCGTGGCCAACAATGGCCAGTCATTCTCGTCGCGCCCGCGCAGGCGCAGGCGGGCCTCATCTTCGGAAGGTCCGTACAGGTCCCGGTCAACAGGCTCAATAATGTTTCGCAAGTAATTGAGAGACGCTGGAAGATCGGCAGCGGACTTGCCTCTTTTTTTTAGCAGGGGTGGCAAGTACTTCTCAGCCTCATCGAAGCAACGGCGGGCGCGTAGAACCGGACCCCCTGCGCGGCGTAAGTCTTGACGAGTTGGCGAACGCAGCGTCCTAACACGGCGCGGACCAGTATGTTGGCATTCAGAACGAGCATCTCAGAGGCCGGAATCCTTCTTGCGGCGCCGCGATTGCTTAAACTCGGCCACTAGTTCTTCTTCGTCAACGTCCGCCAGCGCCTTGACCACGGCGAGATCGACCGGGATCGGGTGCTCCTGGATTTCTCGCCAGAATTCTTCCTAGAGCACGATCACGTTTTCGGTTCTGACGTGTGACGTACCGATTGCACCGGAAGCGTTAGGTTCGGAGTACCACAGCTTGGCGTCTCTAACGAAGCGGAAGCTCAGCCGCTCCATAACCGTGGCTTCGCCCACCTGTTGGTCGCCCGTGAAGAAAAATGTGGAGTAGAATATTCGCTCGAAGCTGGCAATCAGCCGCTTGTAATAGCGGCCATCTTTGGGCAGGCCGAAGGCTTCGAGAATCGTGGCGGCGGAGCGGAAGCGAATCTCGCGGGTCTTTTGCAAGACGGCCATCGTAGCGATCCAGATGAGTAACAAACGGTCCTGGCCGAAGGGCAGGCCGTAGTTCGGGATGGCCGATCACGCGAAGGCGGAAGCGCTCGTTTTGCCGGGAATATTCCAGCGTATGCTTGGCAGGCCGTCTCACGGGAATACCGCAGAGGACAAACGGACGGGCGCTGTAAGCTCTCTCGGCTTTATGGCCTCGGCGGCGTTCCTGGGCCTGAGCAACGGCGTCGAGCTTTTTAACCCTCCGCCGAGTGATGCGGCTCTTTTTAGGGTAATAATATACTTGACTAACCAAGCGTTTCCTGCTACCATTTTAAGTGAGAGGAAATGCTATGAACGAGAAACCGAAAACGCTTCAACAAGCCATTCGATACTTTTCGGATGAGCAAGTTTGTATTGATGCGGTCGCAGCAATGCGCTGGCCGGACGGCCCCGTCTGCCCACACTGCAATTATAATCAGCACTATTACTTGGCCACTCAGAGGCGCTGGAAGTGCAAGAAATGCGGCAAGCAATTCAGCGTCAAAGTGGGAACCGTTTTTGAGGATTCGCCGATCCCGCTGGATAAGTGGCTTACTGCGCTATGGATGCTCGCCAATTGCAAGAACGGAATCAGTTCATACGAGGTAGCGCGTGCCGTTGGAGTTACGCAAAAGAGCGCATGGTTTATGCTTCAACGGCTTCGCTTGGCTTTGCAGGATGAAACGGGCGGGAAGCTGGGTGGCGAAGTCGAGATTGACGAAACTTTTATTGGCGGCAAAGCTCGCAACATGCATCTTTCCAAGCGTCGCGCCAAAATCACCGGCACGGGCGGCGCGGGCAAGGTTGCCGTCATGGGATTACTGGAGCGCAAAGGGCGTGTGCGCACCCAGGTTGTTCCGAACGTCCGCAAACGCCAGTTGCAGCCTATCGTTAAGCAGCACGTTGCATCTGGCTCGAAGGTCTTTACCGATGCCCTTCAGTCTTACGACGGCCTGGAGCGGGAGTACATTCATCAGGTGATTGACCACGCGAAAGAGTATGTGCGCGAGAACGTGCATACGAACGGCTTGGAAAATTACTGGAGCCTGCTCAAGCGTACCGTTCGGGGAACCTATGTTTCCGTCGAGCCGTTCCACCTTTTCCGCTACCTTGATGAGCAAGCGTTCCGGTTCAACAACCGGGAGGATTTAGATGACGGCGATAGATTCAACCTTGCGCTGTCGCAAGTGGCCGGGAAGCGGCTCACTTATGCTGATGTCACTGGAAAGACGGTGGGAGAGGCCAGTTGCTAACCCCTGGCGTGCGAAGGGCGGGAGACGCGGGAAACAGAAGCGTTCATGATACGCTTCTGTTTCTCAGCATCAAACTTGGCTTTGATTGTTGAGTGAGGAACTGATACAACCTTTTTCAAGGCATTAGCAAATGCTGCATACTCACCCTCTCCATTCTGGACGGAATGTTTCAGATGACTCGCCACTGTTCATCCCTCTCAGAAAGGATAATACCGTGGTGCGTGGCAAAAAGCAACTCTCAAAGCAAGAGCTCAAAGTCTATAACGATGTCGCGGACGCGCTTCGTCATCATTTGGAGTGTTCCAAACGCGGACTCAAGTGGAATGATCTCCGGCTCGTTGAACGTTACATCAAAATGGAAACTCATTTTCTCCTCAAGTTCAAGCTTGAGGATAGTGAAGAGTTTATCGCCTGCTTTCAGCGAGATTGGCTGTGGAAGGGGGGCCAACGTACCGTTAAGATTCGGGAGGATTGCATCTGGCCCGTAGCTCCCGCGAAACCCTTGTGTGAGTTTGGCTCGTTCGGCTGGCATCATGCTGCGCGCGCCAAGCGCAGAGCAGGCGGTGAGCAACAAGCGGTGTTTGTCTATGTTGTTAAGAGCATGGAGCCTCCAGAGGGTGTCATCCCCTCCTTTGTATGGTTTGATCGCGTCAATGAGGTCCACAGCTTCTTGCCTCATACCCTTTACTTTTCCTGCCTTGAATTTGGGAGACAGATATTCGTTGGGAGTCCTCGCTATCGGGAAGGATGTTCCCGCGGTGATGGGATTTCCGGCGGCAACGACAAGCCCGCAAGCGAGATGGTCGAGCGCACTCCTGAGATTTTGCAAGGCGTCGCCGACTATCAGCGGGATGTCGGCAGGAATATCTTCAATCCTGTCGAGATAATACGTGCGCTCTCCCGTGTTTGGCTCGTCCTCAAAGCGGACAGAATATGGCATGGAGTCGAAGAAAGCGTCGAGGGCGAGCTTCAAATCCTGGACGTGCTTTTCGGCCCGTTCGATTTTCCTGAGTATATCAAGACATCTCGGGGTCACGAATGGAATGATACCACAATTGGTTAGCTAAGTATATTATTACCCT
>Ga0070737_10004790_pt1 | contig 13286 bp, 11 predicted proteins | sample Coa_R1_10_FD_66438 | JGI IMG/M metagenome (GOLD analysis project Ga0070737, IMG submission 66438) | Surface soil microbial communities from Centralia Pennsylvania, which are recovering from an underground coalmine fire - Coalmine... | ecosystem: Environmental > Terrestrial > Soil > Unclassified... | reverse complement strand
TGCGGCTGAATCCGCTGGTGGTCACCATCGCGCTGATGTTCTGGGGCGTGATTTGGGGCGCGGTGGGCCTGGTTCTTGCCGTGCCGATAACGGCGGCGATCAAGGCCGTTTGCGACAACATCGACTCGCTTGAGCCGTATGGCGCTCTGCTCGGCGACTGACGGCCAGCTAAGCGCGGCCGGAGGCGACGATGCGGGCGATTTGCGGCGGCGCGCTGTCGGCGACAACGAGCTCCGCCTTTGCATCGGCAGCCTCGGTGCGCACATAAGCCAGAGCCGCCACTTCCCCTCCCGCCGGCGAGTAAACGGCGCAGGTGATCTCGCCCACCGCCTTACCTTCGACCATCAGCTTGGTTCCCGGTGCGGGTGGCTGTGTGCCTTCAATGCGCAGCGGCATGAGTACGCGATGGACCTGCCCGCGTGAGCGGACACGCTCGACGATCTCCTGGCCGAGGTAGCAGCCTTTGTTGAAGTGCACGGCATGCAGGGCGTTGGTCTCCTGAACCAAGTAGCGCTCGCTGATGTCCTCACCATAACGCGGCACGCCGTTTTCGATACGCACAATACGGGTCGCTTCCGCGCTGGCGATGGGAATCTTCGCGGCTTCGAGTTGCGCCAGCAATTCCGCTTCTTTGTCGAGCGGCAGAAAAAGGCGAACGCCCTCCGAGCCGGTGCTGGCGATCCGCGCCACGAAGCCGTTTGTTGATAGTTGAACGCCATATCTTGTCGCGGGCGTGGACAATCCGAGCTGCTCTGCGCACGCCATCGCGCCGGGGCCGGCGAGGTCGATCGCCGCCCATTGGCCGGTCTCGTCGCTCAACTCAGCATCGTCGGCAATGATGTAGCGGTCCAGGTGATCGCGCAGCTTTGCCGCCGTTTCGGGCTCGGTGTCGAGGAACAACGACTCGCCCAGATTGTAGATATAGGCATCGCCCAGGATTCGGCCCTTGTCGTTCAAGAAAAAGGCGTAAACACCACTACCGGGCAGCAGGTTCTGGACGTCGTTGGTGCTCATGGCGTGCAGCAGGCGCGCTCGATCTTCTCCCCTGACACGCAGTTTGCCTCGAGCCGAGGCGTCGATCCATGCGGCGCTCGTGCGCAGCGCTTCGTAACCGGTCATGTGTTCTTCAAATTAGATGCGCCTACTGGCCTTGTTGCGTCAGCGAGCGCAGGTAAGCGGAGATCAGGACAATCAAAATTCCTACGATCGCCATATGCGTAAGCCGCCGGTTGTTCCTGGGGGCCGTTGCCGTGTCGCCGTAAAGAGGAGCTATCGCCCACAGAACGGCGGCCGCGAGAACATCGCCAACCAACAGCACCTTGATGCCGAACACGATGTGATACATGTGGCCATGCTGCGGCCCGGCGAGAAGGTTATACAAACCCGAGCCCACAATTAAAATCAGCAGCACATACAGGCTGGTGCGCGAGCGCCGGCGTGCATCGCCTGCGGCATGCATTTGCAAGTCTTCGGGGAGAGTAGCCAGGGTCGGCGCCACTACCCAGCGCGCATAAACGACGCCGCCGAGGAAGAGAATGACCGAAGCGATATGAAGGAAACGAAACAGTATGTGCAGGACGATGGCCGCCACGTCTCCGAGTATAGAAGGCGCGGCCGGACAGGTCGATCAGCCGCGCACAGAAACGAACTCAGCCGAGCAGACCGGCGAAGGGAGATAGCCGGCATCGAGCTGTTTCAGTTTCAGCAGTGAGGCGAAGGCGCGTTCGGCGTGCGCATGCTGCACACGGGCGAGCATGAGCGCCCAATTGGTCAGCTCCCGCGCCTGTTCGAGCAGGTCACACGCTTCACGGTCTTCGATATTGAGCTTCTGAAAAAGAAAACGTTGTTCTTCGAGGAACTTCTGCGCATCCGTATAGCGCCGGTCCTCGACCGCACGGCGCAAGTCTGCGAAATTCTGTTCGATGGCGCTGGCAAGCTCCGCTGAGGGCATGAGTTTATCCGTTATTGGGGTTGCTGATGTTGTTTTCGATCTGGAACAGGCCCTGGAAGAAGGTGACCTGGCTTTGCAGCGTCGCAATCATGGCATCGCTCTGCGAAAGCTGCGTCACCAGATTCTGTTGAAATTGATTGATACTAGCTTCTTCGTTGCCGATGTTGGTATTCAGTGTACTCAGTTCCTGCGAAAGCGAGGCTTCCTCAGTTTTCACGGCTCCCACGGTAGGCTCCTCCAGGCTATTGAGCGCGGATGTCGCGACCCCGAGAAATCCTGACGTGGCATCCCCGAGAAATTGCGATAATCCAGCAAAGTTATTGGCCGCCGACTGGTCAAACTCAGAGGCGTTGAAAGTCAAATTTCCATTCGTATCGAGATCGAGTCCAAGATCGCTGAGAGTGGTAATGCCGCCGCTGAAACTGGAGTAATCGACTATGCTCGAAAGCGCCTGCTGCGCTACCTGCAGGATGCTGTCACCGGAAAGTGCGCCGGCATTTTGGCCGTGTTGCGCGTTGAGTAATGAGACCACGGCATTGTAGGCGGTTGCAAATTGCTGCAAGGCCGTCTGGGCACTGGCGGTCGATTCGCCGACCGAGACCGTAACCGTGTTGCCGGCTCCGGTGGTCCCGAGTAAATTCACTGTGACTCCCTGCGCCAGGGTAATCGAATCGGAGTCGCTCGAAATCGTGTTTTGTAAGCCGTCCACTTTGTAAGTCGCTGCCGAGCCGGTCGAGATGGTGTTCAGTAAATTGTTCGTGCCGTCGCTCAACTGGATGCTGACATTTCCCAAGGTGGAGGATTGCACAGCCAGCCGGTAATCCGGCGATCCGGACGAACCGACATTGACGATCGAAGCACTGACTCCGAGCGCCGAATTCTCATTGATGGCGCTGACCAGCCCGTCGAGCGTGTCGCTGGTGGGCGTGATGGTGGTCGGCGTGCCGTTCACCTTCAGGGTGAAGGAAGACGCACTGCTGATATTTTGCGTGGATGGATCGGTGACGGTGTGCGGGGCGCCCGTACTTACGGTTTGAGTGGCCGATCCGAGGCTATCTACTTCGAGTTGGTAGACACCGGGCGTGGCGTTGCTGCCAAGCGAGACGGAGCCGACGGAGGTGTCGCTCACGGTACCGCTCAAGGCTTGGGAGCCGACCGCCGATTGTAATCCGGTGACCGCCGATTGCAACGTGGAGAGCGCCTGATCGAGCGATTGCAGCGCCGCCTGCTGGTTCTGATCCGTAGTGGCCTGATCCGCCATCGCATCGAGCGGTATTTCCTGAATCTGGACGGCTTTGTCAATGACCTGCTGGAACTGCGCCGAGTAAGTACTCTGCCCCGTGAAGGTCAGCGGAGTGACCAATCCCGATGTGCTCGAAGGTGTAGTGGAGGTGGAGCCCATATGTGAGATATCGGGGCGCTTGTTTCAGCGCCCCCTGGATTTACTGACTGCTTCTGTTCACTTACTTATCGTCAGGAGTGACGCTAGCCTTGTAAGAGCTTCAGTACGGCCTGCGGTATCTGATTGGCTTGCGCCAGGGCCGCCATCGCCGACTGCATCAACACCTGCTGCTGTGAAAGACTGGTTGCGGCTTGTGCCATGTTTGCGTCGCGTATCGTCGATTGAGCGGCAGAATCGTTGGTGATCTGGGACTGCGCCAGGTTGATGGCGAAGTTCAACTGGTTGATACCGGCTCCCACCGCGCCCTGCACCTGGCCGAGAGAAGTCACGGCAGCGGCGATCGCCGAGATAGCTGCCGAGAAGTTGGCCGAGTTCGTCAGGTTGCTGACTGCGGTATAGGCGCTCAGACCCAGGCCAGCCGCATCGACCGCCATCGAGGTACCCGACAGGTTGATGGTCTCGACCGCCACACCGATGGAGGCGCCGTTGCTGTTTCCGAGTCCGCCGCCGACGTAAACCGACAGCGCCGCGTTGAAGTCGCCGCCCGTGTTCATGCCGACGTTCTGCGCCTGCCGCGAAATTTCCGTCACGTCGTTCGCGAATTCCGTGGCCAGCGTGGTGAAGTTACCGGTGAACGTGCTCGAAGAACCTTCCGTCGCCAAGGTCTGCAACCGGTCGAGGATCTGCGAAACGTTGTTCAAGCCGCCATCGATGATCTGCAGCTGCCCGACGGCGTTGTTGCCGTTCGACACACCCTGCGTCAATTCCGCGCCCGCATTGCGCAATTGATTGGCCATGGCGACGCCGGCCGGATCGTCCGCCGCACTGTTGATGCGGTAGCCAGATGTCATCTGCTCGATGGTGTTCTGCTCGTTCGCCTGGTTCGTGTTCAGGTTTTGCAGACCGTAAAGGGCGGCAACGTTGGTTTGAATGGAAATCATGTCTTTTTCTCTTCTCCTGGTTTCAGCAGCTTCGCCGGCTTTGCCGGCCCCGGTTCTCTACTTACCAGGCAACCTGCTGTCAAATACCGTATCGGCAGCGATTTACAAGTTTGAGAAAATTTTGCCAGTGGCAAAATCTTGTCACTTACGACCGCTCGCACCAGCTTTCAAAGGCGCGAATATAGGCCTGTTCCAGATCTCTTACAAAGGTCTTTTGGTCATACACCGGCGTTGCGGGCAATATGTCTCTGGCCTCCTCACGGAAGCGTGCCAACCGGTCGGTGTCGCCGGCCAGCGCAACGGCTTTTTCGATATACTCCTTCGGATTCTCCGCAACCAAGTCGCTCATTCCCGTATGCGTCAGCAGCGACGCCCCGACGCGCGCCACAAACCGGTCGCCCCGCAGCGTCACGACCGGCACGCCCATCCATAAGGCTTCGCAGGTGGTGGTGGTCCCGTTATACGGAAAGCTGTCGAGAGCGATATCGACGTCGTTGTAAGCATTCAGAAAATTGTGGCCGCCGGCTTTCATGTCGACGCGCTCGGGCGGAATCCCGGCGTTGCGAAGAACTCGCGCCAGGCGCTCATCGACCAGCGGATCGCCCAGCAGGTGATAGCGCATCACCAGGCGCGAGTACTTGACGGACTTGAGTATCTCGGCCCACCAACCAAGTACATATTTATTGATTTTCGACGGATTATTCATGCACCCGAACGTGATGTAACCGTTTCGCTCGAACGGAAGCGATCCGATATCGGGACACTCGCGCGGATTGAAACATACATAGGAGCGCGGCAACCGCAGCGGCTCTTCCACAAAATAGGTGCGCTCGCCCGGAGGCGCAATAATATCGTCCACCACGATGTAGTCGACCGTATCGACGCCCGTAGTGCCCGAGTAACCGCACCACGTCATCTGCACCGGCGCTACCCGGCGGCCGAGCAACGGAAGCTTCTGCACGCTCGAGTTGCCCATCAGATCGACAATAATGTCGAGTTCGTCGTTGCGCAGCAACTCCGCCGCGGCCTCGTCCTCGATCGCCGAGATATCGCGCCAGTGGTCCACTTTTTTGCGCATTCGCCGGGTGGTCTCGTCCTCGCGCGCATGCGGCGTGATGCAGAAAACTTCGAACCGCTCCTGGTCATGAGACGTAATGACGTCTTCAGCGAATTTCATCACTACGTGGCCGCGGAAATCGGCCGACAGATAGCCGATTTTCAACCTGCGACCGGTCGTGCGCAGATTTTTAAAGTCGCCGCGCGGCTTGGGCGCGCCCACATGCGCGCGCACCTGGCGGCCGAACTCGAGATGCTCTTCGAGAACTTTCTCGTTCGGAATCGTCGGGTCGTATTGCATCGCAAACAGCATTCCCGAGCGCAACTGCCAGGACTCAGGCTCCATCTCCAAAACCTTGCGATACAAGGGAATACAGACGTCCGTGTCGCCCAGCGCCACGTAGGTGCTGGCCAGGCCTTTGCGCGCATCAATGTTGTCCGGATCGAGCGAGAGCACCAGCAGAAACGATTGCACGGCTTGCCCGTACTCCTGAATCTTCTCCTGCACGAAGCCGAGGTTGAGCCGCGCGCGCGTATCCTCCGGCTCGATTTCGAGCGCGCGCCTGCAGCATTTTTCGCTATCCTTCCATTTCTCCTGCAGGCGGTAGACCGCGCCGAGGTTGATGTGGGCCTCAAGCAAGTTCGGGTCGAGCCGCCGCGCCCGCAAAAGATAAGTTTCGGCCGGCTCCAGCTTTCCTTGCATTAAAAGCACGTAACCGAGCGCCACGCAAGCATTTGCGGTCGTCAAATGCAACTGTTCGGCCCGCGCGAGGATTTCCCGGTAGATTTTCTCCGCCTGGGCATACTGCTTCTCCCGCTCGAGCGCTTTTCCTTCTTGAAAACGGTTTTCCAGCGTCTTCAACGTCCGCGGCTCAATCGCGCTTACTTTCAATTGTTTCGGACTCTTCCATGCAGCCGGTATGGTTCTGCTCATAGCTCTAGCCGTTCAGTGGCTCCACAGCTTATCTATCGGAGGTTCGCTGGAATATCTGTACAGTGCGCGGCCTGCGAATTTTTTCCCCTCACGGCAACTAGATCTTTAGCCTCCCGGGAGGGCGCGCATGCAGACGGTTGCGGAAAAAGAAGACCTATTTAAGCGGTTTGAGGAGCGCGAGAAGAACAATGCGCAGGGCAGAAATTTTTATCTCGCCGAGCCGGTGAAATGTAAGGCGTACACCTTTTGGGGCGCCACCATGAGTGTCATGCTCCCCGAAGTCGTGTCCGGCCAAATCGTTTCCGAATCCTATTTTGAAAAGCACGAAACGCTGGTGCTGCTCAAAAAGCTGCGTCCCGGCATGGTTTTCTTCGACGTCGGGGCGCATGTGGGCTACTTCAGCCTGCTCGCTTCGCACCTGGTGGGAGAAACCGGGCAGGTCCATTCGTTCGAGCCGACGCCGCGCACCTTCCGCCTGCTGGCCGACAATGCCAAGCATCACCCGAACATCACGGTCAACAATCTAGCGGTTTATTCGCACGCCGACGAGTTGGTCTTCAATGATTTCGGAGCGATGAACTTCGCCTTTAACTCCTTCTTCCCCGCCCGCGTGCCCGGCGGACGCGCGGTTCCCGAGGTGAAGCATCGGATCCAGACCACTTCGCTCGATGAGTACGTCGAGCGCACCGGCGTCAAGCCGAACGTCATCAAGGTGGATGCCGAAAGCGCCGAATACCAGATCATCGAAGGCATGAAGAATACGCTGCGTACCTGCCGGCCGTTCTTTATGATCGAAGTCGGGGATCTGGATTTGCAAGGCGTTCGCCCCTGCTCGGAGATCGTGGACTTCGCCTGCAGCCATGGCTATCAGCCCTTGATGTTCGAAGAGGGCGAATTGAAACCGCACGCCGTTCGGGACCGCTATCACGGGTGGGGCACGGTGTTCTTTGAGCCGGTGGACTGAGCGGCCTCAAGCGGAACCGACTTACTCGACGCGGTAATTCGGCGCTTCCTTGGTAATAATCACGTCGTGCACGTGGCTCTCGCGCAATCCCGCCACTGTCACGCGCAGGAACTTGGCGCGCTCCTGCAGCTCCGCAATGGTGCGGCAGCCGGTATAGCCCATCCCCGCGCGCAGGCCGCCGACCAACTGATACGTCATCTCGGCCACCGGTCCCTTGTAGGGAACGCGCCCTTCGATGCCCTCGGGCACCAGCTTGCCACTGGCGCTGTGCGCATAGCGCTCGGAACCGCCGGATGGATTCGCGCCCATCGATCCCATGCCGCGATAGCTCTTGAACGTGCGGCCCTGGTATAGGATCGTCTCGCCGGGACTCTCGTCGGTGCCGGCCAGCAAACTGCCGATCATCACGCAATCGGCGCCCGCCGCAATGGCCTTGGTAATGTCGCCTGAATATTTGACGCCGCCATCGGCCACCAGCGGCACACCCGCCTTGCGCGCCGCTTTCGCGCATTCCGAGATGGCCGTGATCTGCGGCACACCGGCGCCGCTCACCACGCGCGTCGTGCAGATCGAACCCGGCCCGATGCCGACCTTGATGCCGTCCGCCCCGCGCGCAATCAGATCCCGCGCGCCGTCATGCGAAGCCACGTTGCCCGCCAGCACCTCCACCTCCGGCAGCTTCTCCTTGACGGCCTGCAAAGCATCCAGCACGCGCTGGCTATGCCCGTGCGCCGAATCGATCGCAATCACATCGACCTTCCTGCGCACCAACTCCTGCGCGCGCTCAAGAAAATCGCCCGTCGCCCCAATCGCCGCCGCCACCCGCAGCCGCCCCTGCGCATCCTTCGCCGCATTCGGATACTTCAACTTCTTCTGAATATCCTTGACCGTGATCAGCCCTTTGAGCGCGAAGTTCTCATCCACCACCAGCAGCTTCTCCACCCGGTGCTTGTGCAAAATCTGCTGCGCCTCTTCAAGCGTCGTGCCCACCGGCACGGTGATGAGGTCCTCCTTCGTCATTACTTCGGAAATGGGCAGGTCGTAGCGCGTCTCAAACCGCAGATCGCGATTCGTCAGAATCCCCACCAGCTTCCCGTTTTGCGTCACCGGCACCCCCGAGATGCGGTACCGGCTCATCACCTCGAGCGCTTCCGATATCTTGCGCCCCGGCTCGATCGTCACCGGATCCACGATCATCCCGCTCTCGCTGCGCTTCACGCGGTCCACTTCCTCGGCCTGCTTTTCGATCGGCATATTGCGATGAATGATGCCGATGCCGCCTTGCTGGGCGAGCGCAATCGCCATGTGCGATTCCGTCACCGTATCCATAGCTGCGCTGATAATCGGAATTTTGAGCTGAATCTTCGACGTAAGCTGCGTCGTGGTGTCGGCTTCGGAAGGAATAACTTGGCTGTGCGCCGGCTGCAGAAGAACGTCGTCGAAAGTGAGTCCTTCCTGTAACACCTCGGGAATCATTAGATACTTCATCGTAACAAGCAGGTTGCTTAGGCCCGGTACGCCGGTTTGCTTAGACCGGTACGAATAGATCTTCGCTTTGTCTGGCGCCCCTGCCCGGAACGCAACTTCGACGTGAAATCCCGACCGCTCTCAGGAGATAATGCGAGTGGTGACCACGCGGGCGCAATCTCTCCAACTTTCGACCGCAGCCTCTGCTGACTCGGCGACCGAACTCAGCCGCGAGACTCTGGTCCAGGCCTTTCGCACCATGTACCTGGCGCGCTGCCTCGACGACCGCGAGGTGATGCTCAAGCGTCAGAACCGCATCTTTTTCCAGATCAGCGGCGCCGGCCACGAAGCCGTGCAGGTGGCCGCGGGCCTGGTGCTCCGCCCGGGCTACGACTGGGTGCTGCCGTATTACCGCGACCGCGCCCTGGTCCTCACCCTGGGAATGACCGCCGAAGAGATGCTGCTCGCCGCCGTGGGCGCAGCGCGCGACCCGAACTCAGGCGGCCGCCAGATGCCCTCTCATTGGTCGCACCCGCGGCTGCATATTGTGACCAGCTCTTCGCCCACCGGCACCCAGTTCGTCCACGCCGTCGGTTGCGCGGAAGCCAAGGCTTTCCTCAATCCGGGCTCGGACGAAATCACGCTCGTCTGCTCCGGCGAAGGGGCGACCAGCGAGGGCGAGTTCTGGGAATCGATGAACATCGCCTGCCTGGAGCGCCTGCCGCTGCTGGTGCTGGTCGAAGACAACGGCTACGCGATTTCGGTCCCGGTCGAGCGCCAGACCGCGGGCGGGAACATTGCCAAGCTCCTCGAAGGCTTCCCCGGCCTGCTGCGGCTCGAAGTGGACGGCACCAATTTCATCGAGTCCTTCCGCGCTCTGAAGCACGCCGCCGATTACTGCCGCGGCGGACACGGCCCCGCGCTCGTGCATGCCTCCGTCATTCGGCCCTATTCGCACTCGCTCTCCGACGACGAGCGGCTCTACAAACCGAAAGCCGAGCGCGAGCTGGAAGCGGCGCGCGATCCGCTTCTCACCTTCCCGGACTTCCTGGTTCGCCAAGGATACGCCGAACGCCAGGCCATCGAGCGCATGATGCGCGAGACCGATCTTGAGGTCGCCGAGATCACCCAGCGCGTCCTCGAAGAGCCGGGACCGCCGCGCGGCTCCGCATTTATCCACTTATATTCCGAAAAAATCGACCCCGCCTCGCCCGAGTTCGACGCCCAGCCCCGCTTCACGGGCGAACCGCGCACCATGATCGACTCCATCAACCAAACCCTGGCCGAAGAGATGCGGCGCGACCACCGCGTCGTGGTCTTTGGCGAGGATGTCGCCGATTGCAGCCGCGAGCAGTATTTGTCGGAAGTGAAGGGCAAGGGCGGCGTCTTCAAGGCGACCGCCAACTTACAGCGCGAATTCGGGGCCAGCCGCTGCTTCAATACGCCCATTGCGGAGGCTTCCATTGTCGGCCGCGCCGTGGGACTCGCGGCCCGCGGCCTCAAACCCGTGCCCGAAATTCAGTTCTTCGATTACATCTGGCCGGCCATGATGCAGATCCGCGACGAAGTCGCCACTTTCCGCTGGCGCTCCAACGGCGGCTTTTCCTGCCCCATGGTGATGCGCGTGCCCATCGGCGGCTATCTCACCGGCGGCGCCATCTACCACAGCCAGTGCGGCGAAGTCGTCTTCACCCACATCCCCGGTCTGCGCGTCGTCTTTCCCTCCAATGCGCTCGACGCCTGCGGGCTGCTGCGCACCGCCATTCGCTGCGACGACCCGGTGATGTTTCTCGAACACAAGAAGCTCTACCGCGAACCCTACAACCGCGCGCCTCATCCCGGCGCCGACTACACCGTGCCGTTCGGCAAAGCCAAGACCGTGAAGCTTGGCCAGGATCTCACCATCGTCACCTACGGCGCCCTGGTACAGAAGTCGCTGCAAGCCGCTTTGCAGGTCGAGCAGCGCGGCAGCGCCTCGGTCGAAGTAATCGATCTGCGCTCGCTGTCACCCTACGATTGGGAGGCCGTCAGCGCCTCGGTCAAAAAGACCAGCCGCGTCCTCATCGCGCATGAGGACACGCTGTCGTGGGGCTTCGGAGCGGAACTGGCGGCGAGAGTGGCAGGCGAGCTGTTCACCGACCTCGATGCGCCCGTCGGCCGCGTGGGCGCCCTCGATACCTGGGTTGCCTACAACCCGCAGCTCGAAGATGAGATCCTTCCGCAGGTGGCGGACCTGGTGCGGGAAAGCGAGCGGCTGCTGGCGTTTTGAAATTTGCCGGATCAACTCCAGTCGTCGCTTTTACCGCGTTTGCCGCCTCCTGCGCCGCGCTCGCTGCCTCTGCGCCGGCTTCCGTCGATACAGTGCTGCGCGCCTACGTGCAGGCCCTCGGCGGGGAAGCCGCGCTCCTTCGTATCGACGACCGCCAGATACAAGTAAAAGTTCATCGCGCCGGCAAAGAGGTTTACTTCTGGGCCAAGCCCAATAAAGTAGTCCGCATCGCGCACGGCGAAAAGGTCGGCTTCGATGGAAGTACCGGCTGGATGCTCTCGCGCAAGAAGAAGCTGACCAAGCTGCCCAAGCCCGAAGAGCAGGATCTCGAAACAAACGCCAACCCGGTGCGCTATGCCCACCTGAGAGATCTGTATTCCGACGTGGAGCCCGCGCCCGCCGAGCGCGTGGACGGCCGCCCTATGGACGTGTTAGTTGCACCCAATAATATCGGATCGACTAAGTTCTATTTTGACGCAGCAACCCATCTGTTAGTCCGGATCGAGGAGTTCGGAGTAACTTCTGCTTACTACCGGCAGGTCATCGAGTTTTCTGATTATAAGCCCGTGGACGGTATACAACTGCCATTTACCATCCTGCATTCCACCACCGAGCCGGGAATGAAGGATCGCGAGCTCAAGCTGACGAGCATCGAGCAGAACGTCGGCATCAAACCGGAGTTTTTCACAAGACCGCAAGTGGGGTCCGTCACCATGGGCGGTAAGCGGTAACTTCAGCGTCGATAGATAACGCCGCCCTTCATCACAAACGAAACTTTTTCGACCACGGTGATATCTTCCAGCGGGTTGCCGGGAACCGCGATCATGTCGGCCCAATAGCCCTGCTTCAGCTCGCCGATCTGCCCGCCCCAGCCCAGCAGTTTCGCCCCATTTAGTAAGTCCGCCTGCAAGGCAGCGGCGGGCGTCATGCCGAATTTCGCCATTAACACTAACTCGCGCGCTTGGGTGCCATGCGGGAACGGGCCGACATCGGAGCCTGCCGCCATCGGCACTCCAGCCGCAAGCTGGTTGCGAAACTCCCGCGCATGATATTCGAACATGGCCCGCTCGCGCGCGGCCTGCGCGGGATTGGCGGCGTGGTCCGCGAAATACTCGAAGATAGTGAACGTCGGCACGGCGGGAATGTGCTTCTCGCGCATCAGGCGCATCGTCTCCGGGCTGAGTTGCAGCGCATGATCGATCGACGCAACACCCGCCTCGGCGGCATAAAGCGTGCCGGGTTCGCCGGTCGCATGCACCGCGACTCGCTTCCCCACGCGCGCGGTTTCCTGGACGGCAGCGCTTAGTTGCGCCTCGGTGTATTGGTAGGGCGTGTGAAATTCGCCCTCGTGCAGCGTGTCGCGCCCGGTTTCGTACATCTTGATGAAATCCGCGCCCTCTTTGATCTGCTCGCGAATTGCCTCCACTAACTCTTCGGCATTGTTCGCGTAAGTGGCGTTTGAGAGCACATGCTGCGCCGGATTGAATTCAATCGCATCCTCATGCCCACCCAAGATATCGATTGCGTTGCCGCTGACGCGCAGGCGCGGTCCCGGCATCAATCCCTGATCGATGGCGTTGCGAACCGCCGTATCGGCTGAACCCGCGCCCTCGGTCCCCATATCGCGTTCGGCGGTAAATCCCGCCATCAGGTCCGCGCGCGCGGCGAGCATGGCCGTTATGGTTCGCTGCGGCACTGATTCCTGGACCGTTTGTAAGTCTTCGGCCCCGGGATGCAGGAACAGGTGAACGTGCGCGTCGATTAATCCCGGCATCAGCGTCGTATCGCCCAGATCGATCGTCTCCCCGTCCGCCGGATGCGGCACGGACGCGCCCACCGCTGAGATACGCTCGCCGTTGACCAGTACTTCGCCCGGCGTCAGCACCCGCCCGCCCTCGACATCCAGAAGACGCGCCGCATGCAGAACAATCGGGTGCGTCGATTGCGCGGCTGCAACCGAAGCCATCAAGCCGTATTGCAGCGCAAGCGTCAGGGAAGCGAGCCAATGTCCGGTCAACGATTCACACCCAGCCAATATTAGCTTAGTTCTCCGCTCTTTGCCGCCCGAATCATGTAATCCGCCGCATGATAGGCAAGCGCCTGAATCGTGGCGGTCGGTTGCTGCCGGGCCGAGGTGACGAAGTTACTTCCGTCCACCACAAACAAATTCGGCACATCGTGTGTCCGGCTGTACTGGTTGACAACGGACTTCTTTGGATCAAGGCCCATCCGGCACGTGCCCATCAGGTGAACCGACAGATCAAGCGATTCATCCGCGGATGCGGGCCAAACTTTCTTTGCG
>Ga0070737_10004789_pt1 | contig 13288 bp, 20 predicted proteins | sample Coa_R1_10_FD_66438 | JGI IMG/M metagenome (GOLD analysis project Ga0070737, IMG submission 66438) | Surface soil microbial communities from Centralia Pennsylvania, which are recovering from an underground coalmine fire - Coalmine... | ecosystem: Environmental > Terrestrial > Soil > Unclassified... | reverse complement strand
GCGACGAGGGTACGCCCCGCCCGGTCGTCGATCACTTGGGCGACGATGTGCCGGTTCGACCGGTACACCGCGAGACGGGGCCGCTCGGGCGTGCCCGAGATCTTCTGGCGGACGCGCCGGTGCCGGCGCTCGGCCAGCTCGTGGGTACGCGATCTCGTCATGGCTACTTCGCTGCCTTCCCGGCCTTGCGCTGCACGACCTCTCCCGCGTAGCGCACGCCCTTGCCCTTGTACGGCTCAGGCTTTCGGATCTTGCGGATGTCGGCGGCCACCTGGCCGACCTTCTCCTTGTCGATGCCCCGCACCGTGATCCGGGTGGGGGCGGGCACCTCGAAGGAGATGCCGTCGGGTGCGTCGACCACGACCGGGTGGCTGAACCCGAGGGCGAGCTCGATCTGGTTCGGCCCCCGCGCCGTGGCACGGTAGCCGACGCCGACGATCTCGAGGTCCTTCGAGAACCCCGCGGTCACGCCCGTGACCATGTTCGCGACGAGGGTGCGGGTGAGCCCGTGGAGGGAGCGGTTCCGGCGCTCGTCGTTCGGCCGCTCGACGAGGAGCGCCGAGTCCTCCTGGCGGAGCGTGATCTCGCCCGGAAGCTCGCGCTCGAGCTCGCCCTGCGGGCCCTTCACCCGGACGCGGCCGCCCGCGATCGTCACCTCGACGCCGCTCGGGACCGTGATGGGCGAGATGCCGATCCGGGACATCAGCGGGCCTCCTTACCAGACATAGCAGAGGACCTCCCCGCCCACCTTGCGCTGGCGCGCCTCGCGGTCGGTCATAAGCCCCTGGCTCGTCGAGAGCACGGCGACGCCGAGGCCGCCGAGCACGCGCGGGAGCCGGTCGGCCCGTGCGTAGATGCGCAGGCCCGGCTTGGAGACCCGCTTCAAGCCGCCGATGACGCGGTCGCGCTCGGTCGTGTACTTGAGCTGGATCTCGAGCACCTTGCCGGGCCGCTTCGGGTCCTCGCTCGTGGCGAAGCCGGCGATGTAGCCCTCCCGCTCCAAGATGGCGGCGAGGTTCTCCTTCAGCTTCGAGCTCGGCATCCGGACCGTGTCGTGCATGGCCACGTTGGCATTGCGGACGCGCGTCAGCATGTCGGCGATCGGGTCGGTCATCGTCATGTCGGGACGCCTCCTCTCACCAGCTCGCCTTGGTGACGCCGGGGATCTCGCCGGCGTGCACGAGCTCGCGCAGGCAGATCCTGCACAGCCCGAACTTCCGGAACACCGAGTGCGGCCTCCCGCACCGGCGGCACCGGGTGTAGGCGCGCACCTTGAACTTCGGTGTGCGCTGCTGCTTCTCGATCAGTGCCTTCTTCGCCATCTACGGCTCACTGCCCTTCGCGTCGGAACGGGAACCCGAAGGCCTCGAGCAACGCGCGGCCTTCGTCGTCGGTGCGGGCGGACGTCACGATGGTGATGTCCATCCCGCGGGTGGTGTCGACCTTGTCGTAATCGATCTCGGGGAAGATGAGCTGCTCGGTCACCCCGAAGGTGTAGTTGCCCCGGCCGTCGAACGACCGCGGGGAGAGGCCCCGGAAGTCCCGGATGCGTGGGATCGCGAGCGAGATCAGCCGGTCGAGGAACTCCCACATCCGGTCGCCCCGCAGGGTGACCATGCAGCCGATCGACTGGCCCTGCCGGAGCTTGAAGCCGGCGATCGAGCGGCGGGCCTTCGTGACGACCGGCCGCTGCCCGCTGATCACCTCGAGGTCGCGCACGGCTCCCTCGAGGAGCGACTGCTGCTGGGTGGCCCGGCCGACTCCCATGTTGATCACGATCTTCTCGAAGCGGGGGACCTCCATCACGTTCGAGAGGCCGAGGCGCTCGCCGAGCTCGCGCCGGACCGTCGACTCGTACCGCTCCCGGAGGCGGGGCCGCGTGGTGGTCGTGGTCGCGCTCACAGCTCGCCCCCGCACTTCTTGCAGACCCGGATCTTGCGGCCGGTCTCGTCGAACCGGTACCCGGCGCGCGTCGGGCCGTCCTTCGAGCACACGAGGGCGACCGACGAGACGTGGACGGGCAGGTCCTTGTCGATGATGCCGCCCTGCAAGGTGGTGCCGCGGGGGCGCTGGTGGCGCTTCACGAGGTGGACGCCCTCGACGATCACCTTGCCCTCGGACGGCAGGGCACGCATGACGGTGCCGACCTTGCCCTTGTCCTTCCCGCTCAGCACCTGGACCCGGTCGCCCTTCTTGATCTTCATCTAGAGCACCTCCGGGGCGAGGGAGACGATCCTCATGAACCGCTTGTCGCGCAGCTCCCGGCCGACGGGGCCGAAGATGCGGGTCCCGCGCGGCTGGAGCTGGTCGTTGATGAGCACCGCCGCGTTCTCGTCGAAGCGGATGTAGCTCCCGTCCGGCCGCCTGTTCTCCTTCCGGGTCCGCACGACGACACAGCGGACGACGTCGCCCTTCTTCACCGCCGCGCCGGGGACGGCGTCTTTCACCGTGGCGATGAAGACGTCGCCGATGCGGGCATAGCGCCGGCGCGAGCCGCCGAGGACCTTGATGCAAAGGACCTCTTTGGCACCCGAGTTGTCGGCCACGCGCAGCCTCGACTCCTGCTGGATCATCGGGCACGCTCCAGGATCTCGACGACCCTCCACCGCTTCAGCTTCGACAGCGGCCGGGTCTCGGCGACGCGGACGCGGTCGCCGGTGCTCGACTCGTTCTGCTCGTCGTGGGCGTACAGCTTGCGGGTGCGCTGCACCGTCTTCGAGTACTTCGGGTGGCGGACCCGCTCGGTGACGGCGACCACGGTCGTCTTGTCCATGGCGGTGGACACGACGATCCCCTCGCGCACCTTGCGCCGGTTCTCTCTCGGCTCTGCGATCTCGTTCTCGGGCATGACGCCTCCTAGCTCCGGCCGGCGGCGAGCGCCTCGGCCGCCTCGATCTCGCGCTCGCGCTGGACGGTGAGGGCACGGGCGATCTCGCGCTTCACGGCGCTCACGCGCGCCGAGTTGTCGAGGCGGCCGGTGGCCGCCTGGAAGCGGAGGTTGAACAGCTCCTTGCGGGCGTTCTCGATCCGCGACTCGAGCTCGGCGTCGTCGAGGTCCCTCAGCTCTGCCGCCTTCACGGGCTTTGGCATCAGACCTGCACCTCCGGAGTCGAGCCGACGCCAGGCCGCACGATGAAGCGGGCCTTGATCGGCAGCTTCTGGATCGCCCGCTCCATGGCCGCCTCGGCAAGCGCCTCGTCGACCCCTGCGAGCTCGAACAGCACCCGCCCGGGCTTCACCACGGCGACCCAGTGCTCGGGGTTCCCCTTGCCCGACCCCATCCGGGTCTCGGCGGGCTTCTGGGTGACGGGCTTGTCCGGGAAGACCCGGATCCACACCTTGCCGCCGCGGCGCACGTGGCGGGTCATCGCGATACGGGCGGCCTCGATCTGGCGGGCGGTGATCCAGCCCGGCTCGAGCGCCTGGATGCCGAAGTCGCCGAAGGTGACAGAGTCGCCTCCCTTCGCCATCCCGCTCATGCGGCCCCGCTGCTGCTTGCGGTGCTTGACCTTGCGCGGCATCAACATCAGTCGCTCTCCCTGCGGAAGTGCGGCACGTCGTGGTGCTGGTCACGAGTGCGGCGCTCGATCTCCTCCTCCTCGGCGAGGAGGCGCTCGAGCGCGTCGTCGCCCTGGGCGGCGCCAGGCAGCGGAGCGGCAGGAGCGGTGGCCTCGGCCGCCTCGGCCTGGACGGGCGCCGCCTCGGCGGCCTCGGGCGCGACGGGGGCCTCGGCCTCGGAGACGGCCGCAGCCGAGCCGGGCTCGCCCTGCTCAGGCCGGCGGCGCCCGCCGCCGGCGCTCACGATGCGGCGCGGCCGGCCCTGGCCGGAGGTCTCGCCGACGGCCATCGCCGCCTCGCGGGAGATCTTCTCCTCGGCGGAGGTCTTGTAGGGCAGGATGTCGCCCTTGTAGATCCAGACCTTCACGCCGACCCGGCCCGTCGTCGTGCGGGCCTCGCGGAAGCCGTAGTCGATGTCCGCCCGGAGCGTGTGGAGCGGGACCCGACCCTCACGGTACGACTCCTTGCGGGCCATCTCCGAGCCGCCGAGGCGGCCGGAGCACTGGACCCGCACGCCCTGGGCGCCGGCCTTCTGCACCGTCTGGATGGCCCGCTTCATCGCCCGGCGGAAGCTGATCCGGCGGGCGAGCTGGTCGGCGATCCCCTGGGCGATGAGGGCGGCGTCGAGCTCGGGCTGCTTGATCTCCTGGATGTTGAGCTGGACGTTGGCGTTCTTCGTGATGCGGGCGAGCTGCCGGCGGAGCCGGTCGGCCTCGGCGCCGCGGCGGCCGATCACGATGCCGGGGCGGGCCGTGTGGACGTCGACGCGGAGCCGGTCACGGGTCCGTTCGACCTCGATCCGGCTCACGGCGGCGGCTTCGAGCTGGCTCATCAGGTAGTCGCGGATCTTCCAGTCCTCGACCACGGCGTCCTGGTAGCCCCGGTCCTCGAACCAGCGCGACTTCCAGTCCGTGGTGACTCCGAGCCGGAACCCGTAGGGGTTGACCTTCTGGCCCATTACTCGCTCTCCTCTTCGTCACCCTCGGCGGCGCCCGAGAAGTCGGCCCTCTCCTCGCCGGGGTCGGTCTCGGCCACGTCGGCAGCAGCCGGGCCGGGCTCGGCCGGCGACGGCTCGCCCGCTTCCTCGGCAGGCTCGGCCTCAGCGGCCTCGCCGGCGGGAGCACCCGCCTCTGCCTCAGGCTCACCGCCGTCGGTCTCTGTCGCCGCAGCCTCTGCCGCTTCGGTCTCTGCTGCCTCCGCCTCGGAGGCCTCGGCCTCTGCAGCCTCGGCGGCCGCCGCCTCGGCAGCGGCGATCTCGGCGGCCTCCTCGGCCGCCACCTCGGCCTCGAGGTCGGCTGCCTGGCGGCGGGCACGTCGCGTGCCGGCGACCCGTCGGGCCCGCCGCTCGGCCTGCTCGGCGGCGAGCCTGGCGCGACGCCGGGCGAGCTCGTCCTCCGGCATGCGCGAGAGGATCACGGTGATGTGGCACGTCCGCTTGCGGATCCGCGTGGCACGGCCCCGGGCGCGCGGGCGCCACCGCTTCATCGTGGTGCCCTCGTCCGCGTAGCAGGCCGAGACGAACAGCTCCTCGGGCTCGAGCTGGTCGTTGTGGCGGGCGTTCGCCGCCGCGCTGTCGAGCAGCTTGCCGACGACCTTGGCCGCGCCCCGCTCGGAGCTCGCGAGGATCTCGGCCGCCCGCACGTAGTCGACGCCGCGGATCAAGTCGAGCACCTCTCGGGCCTTGAAGGCCGAAAGGTGCGAGTGGCGAAGGACGGCCCGCGTCCCGGGCCGCTCGTTCGTCTTCAGACCGGGCATCTCAGCGCCTCCCCGCCCGCTCTTGGCCGGCGTGGTAGCGGAAGGTCCGGGTCGGGGCGAACTCGCCCAGCTTGTGGCCGACCATCGACTCGGTGATGTAGACGGGCACGTGCTTGCGCCCGTCGTGGACGGCGATCGTGTGGCCGACCATGTCGGGGATGATCGTCGAACGGCGCGACCAGGTCTTCACGACGCGCTTCTCGTTGCGGGAGTTGAGGTCGTCGACCTTTTTCAGGAGATGGTCGTCGACGAAGGGTCCCTTCTTCAGGCTGCGGGGCATGGCGCTTCGCGGCTCCGATCAGCGACGGGCGCCGCGGGTGCGGCGACGGCGGACGATGAGCTGGTCGGACGGCCGGTGGCTCCGGCGGGTCCGGCCTTCCTTCTGGCCCCAGGGCGAGACCGGGTGGCGGCCACCGGAGGTCTTGCCCTCGCCTCCGCCGAGCGGGTGGTCGACGGGGTTCATGGCGACGCCGCGGGTCTGGGGGCGGACGCCCTTCCAGCGGTTGCGGCCGGCCTTGCCGATGGAGATCAGCTCGGCCTCGGCATTGCCGACCTCGCCGAGCGTGGCCCTGCAGTCGATCGGGACGCGGCGCATCTCGGTCGACGGGAGGCGCACCGTCGCGAACTGGCCCTCCTTCGCGACGAGCTGCACGCTCATGCCCGCCCCCCGCGCCATCTTGCCCCCGCCGCCCGGGCGGAGCTCGACGTTGTGCACGACCGAGCCGACCGGGATGTAGCGCATCGGGAGGGCGTTGCCCGGCCGGATGTCCGCCCCGGGGCCGGACTCGAGCATGTCGCCGACGGCGACCCGGGCCGGGGCGAGGATGTAGCGCTTCTCCCCGTCGAGGTAGTGGAGGAGGGCGATGCGGGCGTTGCGGTTCGGGTCGTACTCGATCGCGGCGACCTTGGCGGGCACGCCGTCCTTGTCCCGCTTGAAGTCGATGATCCGGTACTGCTGCTTATGGCCGCCGCCGCGGTGGCGGGCGGTCTTGCGGCCGTAGCTGTTGCGGCCCCCCGTGCCCGGCTTGGCGACGGTGAGGGAGCGCTCCGGCCTCGACTTGGTGATCTCGGCGAAGTCGGAAGCCGACTGGAAGCGGCGACCGGGGCTCGTGGGCTTGCGCTTGCGAAGTGCCATCGTGTGGTCCTCAGGCCTCGAACAGCTCGATGCGGTCGTCCCCGGCGAGACGGACGATCGCCCGCTTGGTGTCGGGACGCTTGCCGAAGGTGGCCCGGCGCGCCTGCCGCTTGCGCTTGCCCTTGCGGTTCAGCGTGTTGACGCTCGCCACCTTGACGCCGAAAGCACCCTCGACCGCGGTGCGGATCTGGATCTTGTTCGCCGACTTGTCGACGACGAACACGTAGGTGCCGTCATCCATGAGGGCATAGGACTTCTCGGAGATGACCGGCCGCAGCAGGATCTCGCGCTCGCTCATTCGGCCTCCTCCTCGCCGTCGCCGTCACCGGAGACCCCCGCCGCCTCGGTCCCGTCGGCGGCGAGCGCCCCGCTCTCCTCGCCGGCGCCGGTCTCGTCGAGCTCGGCGCTGGCCTCCTCGGTCGAAGCGACCGTTGCCGCGGCGCCAGGCTCCCCGTCGCCCGTGGGCTCCTCGGCCGTCCCTCCAACGGGGGCGCTCTCGGGGCCCTCGGTCGTGGCGCCGGGAAGCGTGGCGTCGGTAAAGACGATCCAGTCGTTCGCCAAGACGTCGTAGGCGGTCAGCTGGGCCGCGTCGACGAGGTCGACCTCGGGAAGGTTGGCAAAGGAGCGCTCTGCGATCTCGTCGTCGGGCCCGAGCACGACGAGGATGTTGCCGTCGAGGCCGAGCGCCTCGATCGCCCGAAGGGCGTCCTTGGTCTTCGGCACGTCGAAGGACCACCGGTCGACGAGGCAGACGCGGGCGTTCGCGGCCCGGTCCGAGAGGGCGCCGTAGAGGGCGAGGCGGGTCATCTTCCGCGGAGTGTGCTGGCGGTAGCTGCGAGGCTTGGGGCCGAGCGCGATGCCGCCGCCCTCGAACTGCGGGGCCCGGATCGTGCCCTGACGGGCGCGGCCGGTGCCCTTTTGCCGGTAGGGCTTCGACCCACCGCCCCGAACCTCGGCCCGGGTCTTCGTGCTGTGGGTGCCCGAGCGCCGGGCCGCGAGCTGGGCCGTCACGACCTGGTGCATGAGGGGCACGTTCGGCGTGCGCCCGAAGATCTCCGGCGAGAGCTCGACGGTGCCGAGGACCTCGCCGCCGTCGGTGCGGCGCTCGACGGTCACGGTACGGAGCTCGTCGCGCTCAGCGAGCTGTGCAGCCATCACTTGGTCACCTTCACGGCGTTGCGGATGAGGACGAGGCCGCCACGGGGTCCCGGGACGGCGCCCTTCACGAGGATCAGCTCCCGCTCGGGGTCGGCCGCCACGACTTCGAGGTTGAGGGTCGTCACCCTGCTCGCACCCATGCGGCCCGCCATCCTCGTACCCTTGAAGACCCTGGCAGGAGTGGCGCAGCCGCCGATGGAGCCGGGGGCCCGGTGCTTCTTGTGGTTGCCGTGGGCGGCGCCCTGGCCCCGGAAGTTGTGGCGCTTCATGCCCCCGGCGAAGCCCTTGCCCTTCGAGATGGCCGTGACGTCGACCTTCTCCCCGGCCTCGAGGATGCCGGCGTCGATCTCCTGACCCACCTCGTAGCCGCTCGCGTCCTCGAGCCGGAGCTCGACAAGGCGCCGTCCCGGCTCCACGCCGGCGGCGTCGAAGTGACCCTTCTCGGGCTTGTTCAGCTGGGAGCTGCGGCGGATCCCGTAGGTCACCTGGACGGCCGAGTACCCCTCCGCCTCGGGCGTCTTCACCCGGACGACGCGCACGGGCGCGACCTTGACGACCGTGACCGGGACGACGCGCTGCTGCTCGTCCCAGATCTGCGTCATGCCGACCTTCTCGCCGACGATCGCCTTCGTGGCCATCTCGTGTGCCGTCCTCGTTCTCTACGTCGCTTCGGCGCCGCCCCCCGGGACGGCACGCAGCACGGACCGGATCCTCCGGTGCGGCTGCAGGCGACCCGGGCGGTAAACCGCCCCATCTCGTGAGGACGCTCCGCCCGGCACAGCCGGAGCGGAGCGCATTCTCGGTTTGCCGGAAGGTCCCCCAGGTTCAGGCTCGTTGCCCTTACCCCGGGGCGCTCCCGGACGTCGTCTGAAAAACTCGCTGGGCGGGGGCGCCCAACGGAAACGAGACTATACCAGCCCTCCACCGACCCCACCTGCGCCGGGCGCCCCGACAGGCCGAACCCGGCGAGCGGAAACCGCGAGCGGCTGCCAGGCTCGATGGGGCGAGAGGCGCCGAGCCGCTACTCCCCCGCCCTCACCGGGCGTTCGTCGTCGGGGCGGTAGATGTGGAGCCGGTCGGCAGCGGCTCTCTCACGTCCCGCCTCGGCGGCCGGCTGCCGGCGTGCCCGCCGGAACAGACCGAGAAGGCTCCGCCCGCTGCCAGCCCTCCAGGGACGGGCTCGCGGGCTCGGGAAGGCGACGATCTCGGCACCGGCACCACCTGGCCCCTTGCCGACGAGGGGCTGCCGGCGCCGCTTCGGCGCCTTCTGCTCCCGGGCTGCGCCGTCGTGGCCGGTGGGCTCATCCCCGACGAACTTCATGGCCTGCCCCTGCATCGCTGGTGGATCTTCTCCTCCAACTTACCCGAGTCGGGGGGCACCTGACCAGGGTGCCGACCCGGTCCCGACGCCCGCTCTCGGCCGGGTCAGTGCCAGTCATCGTGCGCGCAACGGAGGGGGCGATCAGACAGTGGCGTCGTCGAGCCGAGGAGGGTTTCCGACGCAACGGGCGACTTCGGAGTGTGCACCGGACGTCGCCACGGAGCTGGAGCCGAGGCTGATGCTCCTCTCCCTTGGCCGATCGAATCGCAGCTCCGCCGGTACGGCGCCCCCGAGCCGGTAGCCGCTCCGTGGAAGAAGCTGCGGCGGCACGGTGGTGCTGCCCATCGGCTCGGCTGCGACGACCAGCTACGACGCTGCTGGTCGGGCCAGGGAGCTCAAGGGCGACTCGCCTCCTCGCGCCCGTCGCGCCGTGAAAGTTACACGAGTGGAATACGTTGCCCGCACATGACCGCCCTTCCAGGTCCGACCGTCCACCTGCTTCGAGAAGGCGACGCTCGAGATCTGTCGTTCATCGAGACGGAGAGCGTCCATCTCGTTTGCACCAGCCCGCCGTACGGGTCGTTGAAGGAGTACGAGGATCACCCTGGTCAGCTCGGGAACATGCCCGTGTACGAGGAGTTTCTGGAAGAGCTCGACAAAGTGTGGCGGGAGTCGCTGCGGGTCTTGGTGCCGGGCGGCCGGGTCGCCTGCGTCGTCGGCGATGTGTGCATCTCCCGCAAGAAAGGCGGGCGGCATCACGTGCTGCCGCTGGCGGCCGACATCCAGGTGCGTGCTCGCCGGTTGGGATTCGACAACCTGACGCCGATCCGGTGGCTCAAGGTTGCGAACATCAGGCTTGAGGCATCGAGATCCAGCAGGTTCCTCGGAAAGCCGAACCTGCCGAACGGCATCGTGAAGAATGACCTCGAGCACATCTTGCTGCTGCGGAAGCCGGGCGGCTATCGCAGCCCGACGCCCGACCAGCAGGCGCGGTCGCGCATCGAGACGGACGACTACGCCCGGTGGTTCTCCCCGATCTGGTCGGACGTGTCGGGTCGGCTTCGCAGGGAGCATCCGGCGCCCTTTCCCGTCGAGATCCCTCGGCGGCTGATCCGGATGTTCTCGTTCGTGGGCGACACGGTGCTCGACCCGTTCGCGGGCACCGCCACCACGGCCGTGGCCGCGATCGAGACGGGCCGGAACTCGGTGTCAGTGGAGATCGCTCCCGAGTACGTGAGCATCTCTGAGCGGCGCCTGCGGGAGATGGCCGTGACGGCGCAGATCGAGGTCGTGAGAGCTGGCCGGCCACAGGAGACGGCACCGGCGAAGCAGCGCCAGGCGTGACGGAGGCAAGCCCCACTTTTGCCGAGATCCTTGCGCTGGAGTGGCCGACGATCGCTGACTACTGCATGGCCGCAGCGCAGTACGTGCGGGATGCGACCTCCATGTCGCCAGGTGCGCTGAAGACCGGACAGATGGCTCTGTCAGGGGCGGGAGACTCTGCACTTGGCGCAACGGGCTGTTGCTCGGTTCGCTCGGGCCGGTGGACGGCGCACCGAAGGCGACGCTCCGCACCTGCTCGAGGGAATCGCCGTCGTGGTGTACGAGACCTCGACCGGTGGCATCAGCACCGAGCTGCCGCCACCAGGGTCGGGGCTGCGGTGGGACGAGCTCGTCGACGCCTTGGCGGTGGCCTATGAGGCCCGCTTCGGCCCGGTGGAGTGACACGGCTGCGCTCCTGGTCGAGCAACCGTGCTGCCGCCCCGAGCACTTCGGTGCGCGTCGGCCAGGTAGGAGCGCATCGGGGTCGGCGTGCCCAGCGCCTTCTGGATGCGGGTGAGGTGTCGGGGTGTTCGGCCCTGGACCCGCACAGGTGGGCGTGCGGCGGAGTGGGTTCTCCCTGCTCATCGGTGTCTCCACGAGAGAGGGTCCGCTTCTCCCGTCCGCACGCACCACCTGAGGAGGGTGCAGTCGCCGCCACGCCGGTTGCGAACGGTGTCGCTGGCGAGAGGGCGCCAACGGCCGCTGACGACGAGCGCACCCCCGCCTCGATGAGATGACGGGGGCGCGTCCCCTGCGTCTGGACGAACGGGCTCGTCAGGGCCGCGACAGGCTGCTCACAGCTACGCCGGCTTCTGGAGCGCTTGCCGAGCTCGGCAATGAGATCCGCGACCTGGCGCCCGGTGAGGGGCGTCCTTAGGCAGTGATCTTGATCTCGATGTCGACCCCGGCCGGCAGGTCGAGGCGCTGGAGAGAGTCGACCGTCTTCGGCGAGTGCTGGACGATGTCCACGAGCCGCTTGTGGATCCGCATCTCGAAGTGCTCCCGGCTGTCCTTGTACTTGTGCGGGGAGCGGATCACGGTGTAGCGGTGCTTCTCCGTCGGCAAGGGCACCGGGCCACGGATCTTCGCGTCGGTGCGGAGCACTGTCTCGACGATCTTCTTCGTCGACTGGTCGATGATCTCGTGGTCGTATGCCTTGAGCCGGATCCGGATCCGCTGAGCAGCCATGGTGGGGCGAGCCTCCGATCCTCTACTTGAGGATCTTCGTGACCCGGCCGGCACCCACGGTCCGGCCACCCTCGCGGATGGCGAAGCGCAGGCCCTCGTCCATGGCGATCGGCTTTTGCAGCTCCACGGTCATGGTCGTGTTGTCGCCCGGCATCACCATCTCCGTGCCCTCGGCCAGCTGGATCGTCCCGGTGACGTCCGTGGTCCGGAAGTAGAACTGCGGCCGGTAGTTCGAGAAGAACGGCTTGTGCCGGCCGCCCTCTTCCTTCGTGAGGACATAGACGTTGGCCTCGAAGTTGGTGTGCGGCGTGATGGACCCCGGCTTGCAGAGCACCTGGCCCCGCTCGACGTCCTCCTTCTTCGTGCCACGCAGCAGGGCGCCGATGTTGTCGCCGGCCTGCGCCTGGTCGAGGAGCTTGCGGAACATCTCGACGCCGGTGCAGACGGTCTTCTGGGTCGGGCGCAGCCCGACGATCTCGACGTCGTCGCCGACCTTCAAGACGCCCTGCTCCACGCGGCCGGTCACGACGGTGCCGCGGCCGGTGATGGTCATGACGTCCTCGACCGACATGAGGAAGGGCTTGTCGATCTCGCGGATGGGCTCGGGGATGTACTCGTCCACGGCGTTCATGAGGGCGAGGACGCCCTCGGCCGCCTCGGCGTCGCCCTCGAGCGCCTTGAGGGCGCTCACCCGCACGACGGGGGTGTCGTCGCCGGGGAAGTCGTACTCGTTGAGCAGCTCGCGGACCTCGAGCTCGACGAGGTCGAGCAGCTCCTCGTCGTCGACCATGTCGGCCTTGTTGAGGGCGACGACGATCGAGGGCACGCCGACCTGGCGGGCGAGGAGGACGTGCTCACGGGTCTGGGGCATGGGGCCGTCGGCGGCCGACACGACGAGGATGGCGCCGTCGACCTGGGCGGCGCCGGTGATCATGTTCTTGATGTAGTCGGCGTGGCCCGGCATGTCGACGTGCGCGTAGTGGCGCTTGTCGGTCTCGTACTCGACGTGGGCGATCGAGATGGTGATGCCGCGGGCCTTCTCCTCGGGCGCCTTGTCGATCTCGTCGAAGGCCGTGAAGGCCACGGACGGGTTGTGGTCGTGGAGGACCTTCGTGATGGCCGCGGTCAGCGTCGTCTTCCCGTGGTCGATGTGACCCATCGTGCCGATGTTGACATGCGGCTTGGTCCGCTCGAACTTCTGCTTGGCCATTGGTGCCGACCGCTCCGTTTGCTTGTCTGGGCGACGCCCCCTTGGCGCCGCGTCGTCGTAGTGGTGCTCTTCCTCGCCTGACGGGGGTGCTAGCTCCTCGCCAGGTGCGTCACTCGCCGGTGACCCGGGCGATGATCTCCCTCGCCACCGATTCGGGGACTTCCTGGTACGAGTCGAACTGCATCGTGTACGTGGCTCGACCCTGCGTCCGCGAACGCAGGTCGGTAGCGTAGCCGAACATATCGGAGAGCGGGACCTGGGCCCGGACCACGTGGTTCGAGCCCCGCTGCTCCATCCCCTCGACCCGGCCCCGCCGGGAGGAGAGGTCGCCGATGACGTCGCCGAGGTAGTCCTCGGGCGTCACGACCTCGACGGCCATGATCGGCTCGAGCAGCACCGGGCGGGCCGCCCGGCAGGCCTTCTTGAAGGCCATCGAGCCGGCGATCTTGAAGGCCATCTCCGAGGAGTCGACGTCGTGGTACGAGCCGAAGGTGAGGGTGACCCGGATGTCGACGACCGGGAAGCCGGCGAGCACGCCGGAGTTCATGGCCTCCTGGATCCCGGCGTCGACCGAGGGGATGTACTCCTTCGGGATGACGCCGCCGGTGATCTTGTCGACGAACTCGTAGCCGCCGCCGGC
>Ga0070737_10004788_pt1 | contig 13289 bp, 15 predicted proteins | sample Coa_R1_10_FD_66438 | JGI IMG/M metagenome (GOLD analysis project Ga0070737, IMG submission 66438) | Surface soil microbial communities from Centralia Pennsylvania, which are recovering from an underground coalmine fire - Coalmine... | ecosystem: Environmental > Terrestrial > Soil > Unclassified... | reverse complement strand
GACGCCGCAGGTCGCTCGGTGCTGCCGTTCCGGCGTATCTTCGCGGTCGGGACTACCGCTCCCTGACGGGAAGGCAGAGACAGATGGGCCGCAGCCGCACACGTCGAACAGCCGCCACCCTGTGGCGGGCCGGGTTCGGGCTGGCCGTCGCCGCCGCGGTGGCGGGCCCGGCCGCCCTGCTGCCGGTGGCGCCGGCGGCGGCCACCGAGACGCGGGCCTCGGGGACGCCAGCCTCCGTCCTGCGGCTCGTCCCCGCCACTCGTAGCGAGACGTGCACCACCGCCGACCTCCTCCTGCGGGCCGGCCCGAGCGGCGCCGTCGGCGCGCACCGGTACGCGGTCTACGACCTGGTCGACGGCTCGGCGGCGGCCTGCACGGTGCGGGGTTTCCCCAGCACCCAGCTGCTCCGACCCCTCGGTCGCCCGGTCGCCCACCTCCGGGAGCTCCACTCCACCCGACGGGGCGCCGACTCGCCGGCCGTGCCGGTGCGCACCGTCCACCTGACCCCTGGCAGCCAATCCGACTTCTGGATGGAGTGGACGCCGCGCGTTGGCCGCCTCCGCGGCTCGCTGGCGGTCACGCCGCCGCAGCGCCGGACGGCCATCGTCGTCCACAACCGGCTCGTCCCGCTCGACGCCCGGTCGCTCACCGTCTCGCCGGTGACCTCGTCGGTGCTCGAGCGCTGATGGCCGGGTCCGGCCCCTCGAGCGACACCTTCGAGACGGTTCGCCGCATCCGCCGGGCGGTGGGCTCGGTCGTGGTCGGCAAGTCCGAGGCTGTCGACCAGCTCCTCATCGCCCTCCTGTGCCGCGGGCACGCCCTCCTCGAGGACGTCCCCGGGGTCGGCAAGACCCTCCTCGCCCGCTCCCTGGCCGCCGCCGTCGGCTGTGAGTTTCGCCGGGTCCAGTTCACGCCCGACGTGCTGCCCTCCGACGTGACCGGCTCCAGCGTGTTCGACCAGCGGCGGGCCGACTTCGAGTTCCGGCCCGGGCCGGTGTTCACGCAGGTGCTCCTGGCCGACGAGATCAACCGGGCCACGCCCCGGGCCCAGTCGTCGCTGCTCGAGGCCATGGAAGAGCGCCAGGTCACCGTCGACGGCCGGTCCATGCCGCTTCCCGAGCCCTTTTTCGTCCTGGCCACCCAGAACCCGGTCGAGCTCGAGGGCACCTTCCCGCTGCCCGAAGCCCAGCTCGACCGGTTCCTCGTGCGGGTCGCCGTCGGCTACCCGACCGAAGACGAGGAGGACGCCATCATCCGCCGGTTCGAGGACGACAACCCCCTCACCCGGCTGCACCCGGTCGCCACTCCCGACGAGCTGCTCGGCCTGCAGCACGGCCGGGGCGAGGTCCTCGTCTCCGATCCCGTCCGCTCCTACCTGATCGGGGTGGTCAGGGCCACCCGCCACGACCAGCGGCTGGCCCTCGGCGCCAGCCCCCGGGCCGGCCTGGCCCTGCACCGGGCGGTGCAGGCCCGGGCCCTGCTCCACGAGCGGGCCTACGTCCTCCCCGACGACGTCAAGGCGCTGGCCGTCCCGGTGCTGGCCCACCGGCTGGTGCTCACCCCGCAGGCCCGGCTGAGGGGGGAGAGCGCGGCCGGGGTCGTCGCCGGCGTCGTGAGCGACCTGCCCGTCACCGTCGAGGACGAGAGCGTCGCCGCCGCCGGCGGATGAGCCGGGTTGCGTCAGCCCGCCCGCGCGAGCCGCTGGCCGGGGAGTGGAAGGTGGCCATGCTCGGCCTGGCCCTGGCCCTGGTCGGCTGGTGGACCCACGCCATCCTCATCGCCATGGGCGGGGCGGTGGTGGCCGTCACCGCCGCCGCCCTGCGCATCTGGCAGCGCGAGAGCCTGACCGGGGTCTCCTACCGCCGCCACCTCGACCACGACCGGGCCTCCTTTGGCGAGCGTGTCACCCTCGAGCTGCAATTCGTCAACGACAAGCTGCTGCCCCTCACCTGGCTCCACGTCGACGACGAGGTCCCGGCCGGGCTGACCATCACCGGCGCCACTGTCCTGGCGGACGTCTCGGACCGGCCCGGGCATCTCCACCACGTCGTGCCGATGCTGCCCTACCAGAGGGTCAGGCGGCGGCTCACCGTCGTCTGCGACCAACGGGGCTGGCATCGCTTCGGTCCGGCCGAGCTGGTGTCCGGCAACCCGGCCGCCTACCAGGAAAACCGCCGCCCCGCCGGCGTCATCGACCGGCTGCTCGTCTACCCCAAGGTGTTCCGCCTCGACCCGACCGGCATCGCCTCGCGGGTCCCCATCGGGGACTTGCGGGCCACCCAGCGGCTCTTCGGCGACCCCACCCGCATCCTCGGCGTCCGCCGCTACGAGCCGGGCGACCCGCTCCGCCACATCGACTGGCGGGCCTCGGCCCGCAGCGACGAGCTGCTGGTCCGGGTGTTCGAACCGACCACCGCCCTGCGGGTGGCGGTGTTCGTCGACGTGGCCCTCCCGCAGGTGCGGCGGGGGCTGCGGTCCCCCGACGAGCTCGAGTTCCTGCTGGCCGTGGCCGCCTCGTGGATCTCGGCCCTGGCCGAGCAGGGCGTGGCCGTCGGGCTGTACTCGCCGGCCATGGTGGACGGCCAGCAGATCGCGGCCGTGCCCACCTCGTCGCCGGGCGCCCTGGCCGACCTGCTCGAACTGCTGGCCCGGGCCACCGCATGGGGCTCGTGGGCGTTCGGCCCGACGTTGGTGGACGAAGCCGGACGGCTGCCGTCGGGCACCAGCGTGCTCGTGATCGCCCCGCACTTCCCCGAGGCCACCCTGGTGGCCGTCCAGGAGGTGCGTCGCCGGCTGCCGGTCAGCGCTGTCTGGGTGGACTGCGGGCGGGGCGGGGAGCCGCCCGCCGACCTGGTGGAGCGCAGCTGGCACGTCACCTACGGCGAGGACTGGAAGCAGCGTGAGACGCTCGACCTGGCGGGCTGACCTCGCCGCGCCGCTCCTCCTCGCCGTCTCCGAGGCCGGCTGGGGCAGCCTGCTGCTGCGCTCGTGGGCGGCCGACGGGCGCCACGTCCACCTGTCCCTCCCCTACCTGGCCGTGCTGCTGCCCCTGGCCGCGGCCGTGGCCGGCGTGGGCGCGGCCCGCCGGGTGCTGCCGGCCGGGCGGGGCCGCTCGGCCAGGGTGCTCAGGCGGACCGCCCTGGCCGCCCTTGTGGTGATCGGCCTCATGCTGAGCGCCGGCACCATCAGCAGCCTGTCGGTGGGCGGCTCGTGGCTGGTGGCGGCCACCCACCCGTGGGCCAGCGTCGGCCACGAGGCGACGGTGGTGGCCCGGACCGCATGGGTGGTGGCCGTGCTCACCTGGCTGCGGGGCACCTGGCTGGTGTCGGTCGAGCTCAGCGCCCGCCAGGTGGTGCTGTCGGGGGTGGGGGCGGCGGTGACCTTCCTCGCCGTGTTCATCTCCCACGCGGCCAGCCCCCACAGCCAGTTCGCGGCTACGACCGGGGGCGCCGGCGCGCTCTTCTTCGTCACCTTCCCGGCCGCCGGCGCCGCCGTGGCTCTCGTCCGCCAGCAGGAGCTGGAGGAGATCGTGCTGCAACGGCGCGGCTCGGGCCCGGGCGGGGTGTGGTTGACCACCCTCCTCGTGCCCATGCTGGTCGTTTCCGCCGTCGGCCTGGCCGTGGCCACCATCGGGGGGCCGGTGGCCCGCTTCGCCGGCCGGCTGGCCGCCGACATCGTGCGGCTGGCCGCCCGGGCCCTGGCCGCCCTCTTCTCCCTCCTGCCCGGCATCAACATCCACGTGAAGCCGGCCCCGCCGCACGGGCTCCCCGCCGGCGTCCCCGGTCACCTCAAGAACGTCCACCCCGGCCACACACCCGGCTGGTTGCTGGCCGTGGCCATCGCCGTCAGCGCCGTGGTGGTCGCCGGTCTCGTCTACCTGATCGTCCGCCTGGTCCTGCGCTACCTGGCCGACCACCGGCCCCAGCCGGGCGTGGCCGCCGAGGACGAGGAGCGCGACTCGGTGTTCAGCTGGTCCCACCTGCTGGCCCAGTTGCGGGGGGCGCTGCGACGGCTCGTTCCCCGCCGGCGCCGGCGGGCCGGGACCCCGTCGGGGGTGGGGCGGGCCGCGGCCGGGGCGGGCGGACCCGACGCGGAGGGCGGTGCCTCCGCCGGCCCGCTCGACGTCCGGGCCGCCTACCGCCGCCTGCTCGTCGAATCCCGCCGGTTGGGCCTCGGCCGCCGCCCGCCCGAGACGCCGCTCGAGCTCGAGACCCGCTTCGCCGCCGTGCTGAGCAGCCGGGTGGTCGACCACGCCGGGGGCGACGTCGACGCCCTCACCGACGTCTACAACGGTGTCCGCTACGGCGCCGCCGTCACCGGCGACGCCGAGGCCCGGGCCGCCACGGCCCGGGTGGAGCGGATCCTCTCCGACCTGTCGGTGGCGTTGGCCCCGCCGGAGCAGCCGGAGGCGCCGCCACCGGCAACACCGGCCGCGTCAGGCCGGTCGAGGAGCTCCGCCGCCGGCGGCCGGGGGGAAGCCGCCGGCCGGCGGTGGTGGCGGCGCCGGCGCTCGCGCTGAGCCGGTGGCCGCCGCGAGATGGTCCCGCGCTTGAGCCTTCTTTCCCCGCCGTTGCTTCCTGAAACTTCTACAGGCGCGGTCCCCACGACCGCCGGCGCCGCAGCACCAGGAATACGACCAGGGCGATGAGCAGCCAGGGCACGTGGAAAAACAGGACGTGCGCCGGCCAGCTGGCCGCCACGATCACGGCGATGAGCACGGCCAGGACCACGGGGAAGCCGGGACGATGGTGCATGGGAGGAGGAGGCGGTCCCTGCACCGCGGGTTGGTCGAGCGGGGGGAGGTCGGCGAGCAGGGGCGCCAGCTCCCGGCGGGTCTTGGCCGCCATGGCCTTGGCCGTGCGCTCGTCGAGCTCGGCCTGGTCGAGCCGGCCGTCACCGAAGTGGCGGCACAGCTGGTTGATCACCTCGGTGCGTTCGACGTCCGAGATGCGCATGTCGTCGGGGGCGACGCGGGAGCTGTAGTGGCGGTAGCCGTCGTCCGGGCCGCCCCAGCGGGATTGCCAGTACCAGTCACGTCCGTCGTGCATCGGAGGCCTCCTCACAGCCCGCTGCTGAACCGGGCGATGAGGTCTTCGGCGATCGAGCGATCGCTGCCCTCCTCGGGGATCAGCAGCCAGGCGGCCACGTAAAGGGGAATGGCGACCCCGGCGACGGCGGCCAGCACCACGAGGGCGATGCGGACGGTCATGACGTCGAAGTCGAGATAATCGGCGATACCAGCGGCGACGCCGCCCAGCATCCGCTGGTGGGGGCACCGCCGCAGCAGGTGGGGTTGGGTTTGGGTTCCGGTGGTTCCGGTGGTGGTGGTCATGGCTCCGATGATGAGCCGCCCCTGTTGTTTTCCATAGTGGGGATGACCCTGAATCGTCCCTGATGGCCGCCCGGGGTGTTCAGGGTGGTCCCTCATCGCCCTATCAGGAGCAGTGGCGCGATCATCTGGGCATGGACGGAATGGGTTGCCGGCGGCCGCCGCGTCTGCCTCCCCGGGCTCGACTGAGGCTTCCGGGGTCGCTGCGGCGCCGCCAGGAGGGTCGGCTGCTCGGGGGTATCGCCGTCGGTCTGTCCGAGCGCCTCCCGCAGCTCGACGTCACCCTCATCCGGGTCGGGCTGGTGCTGGCCGGCCTGTTCACCGGCGGGGTGGCCGTCGCCGCCTACTGCGTCGGCTGGCTCCTGCTGCCCATCGGCGACCCGCCGGCCGAGGGCGCCGAAGGCGAGGCGGGCCAGGGCAGCGACGAGCCGATCATCACCCGGGCCCTGGCCGACGCCAAGGGCCTCACCATCGTCGTCGCCCTGATCCCCGCTCTCGTCGTGGCCCTGGTGCTGGCCCACGCCCTCCACGCCGGCTGGTTCACGTCCCTCATGACCTCGGGGTTCATCGGCGCCATGGGGCTGGTGCTGGTCTGGCGCAACGGCACCGAAGAGGACCGGGCCGCCATCCGCCAGGTGGCCGAGCCCCTGGCCCAGATCGGCTCCGGCCAGGCCCGCTCGGTCCGGGGCCTGGTGGCCCGGCTGGCCCTCGGTGTCGTCCTGGCCGGCCTGGCCGTGGTCGACTTCAGCTTCGGCACCCACCCGGCCGCCCTGCGGCCCCTCGCCGGCGCCGGCCTGGTCCTCGGGGCCCTGGTCGTGGTGTTCGGCCCGTGGTGGCTCAGCCTGGCCCGCGACCTGGTCGACGAGCGCCAGGCCCGGCTGCGGGCCGAGGAGCGGGCCGAGATGGCCTCCCGGGTCCACGATTCGGTCCTGCAGACCCTGGCCATGATCCAGCGCCACGCCGATGAGCCGCAGCGGGTCGCCCAGCTGGCCCGGGCCCAGGAGCGGGAGCTGCGGTCCTGGCTGTTCGACGGGGCCGTGCCCGGCTCGTTCGCCGTGCCCGGCGGGTTCGGCTCGTCCGGCTCCTCTGGGTCGTCCGGCTCGTCCGGCTCCTCTGGGTCGTCCGGCTCGTCCGGCTCGTCCGGTGGCCAGCCGGTGGTCACCACCGTGGCCGGCGCCGTCCGGCGGATCGAGGAGGAGGTCGAGGCCGCCCACGGGATCCGGGTGGAGACCGTGGTGGTCGGCGACTGCCCGCTCACCGAGGACCTGGAAGCGCTCATGGCCGCGGGGCGGGAAGCGACCGTCAACGCCGGCAAATGGTCGGGGGCGGAGACGGTCTCCCTGTTCGTGGAGGTGGAGCCCGAGGTCGTCTCCCTGTTCGTGCGGGACCGGGGCAAGGGCTTCGACCCGGACGCGGTCGCCCCCGACCGCAAGGGGGTGGCCGAATCCGTGCGGGGACGGGTCACCCGGCGGGGTGGGACGGCCGTCGTGCGCAGCGCCCCCGGTCAGGGAACCGAAGTCGCCCTGACCATGCCCCGCGTCCCCGGGACCCGTTCGGCCGGGGCGGCCCGGTCGTGAGGTCTTAGTCGTGATGACGGAGGCGCGGGTGCGGGTCTTCCTGGTCGACGACCACGACCTCTTCCGGGCCGGCGTCCGCAGCGAGCTCGGCTCGGCCTGCGAGGTGGTGGGGGAGGCCGACGACGTGGCTCCCGCCATCGAGCTCATCTCCGAACGGCTCCCCGACGTGGTCCTCCTCGATGTCCACCTCACCTCGGGCGGCGGCCAGCAGGTCGTCGAAGCGGTCAGGGCCACCCACCCGGAGGTCAGGTTCCTGGCCCTGTCGGTCTCCGACGCCCCCGAGGACGTGATCGGCGTCATTCGGGCCGGCGCCCGCGGCTACGTCACCAAGGCCATCTCGGTGCCCGACCTCATCGACGCGGTGCGGCGGGTGGCCAGCGGGGACGCCGTCTTCTCCCCCCGGCTGGCCGGGTTCGTGCTCGACGCCTACGCCTCCATGTCGCCGGCGCCCGGCGGCCCCGGTGCCGCCCTGCCGGCCGTCGACCCCGAGTTGGACCAGCTCTCCCGCCGGGAGCGCGAGGTCCTCCGCCTCATCGCCCGGGGCTACACCTACAAGGAGGTGGCCCACGACCTCGGGATCTCGACCAAGACGGTGGAGAGCCACGTGTCCGCCGTTCTCCGCAAGCTGCAGCTGTCCACCCGGCACCAATTGACCCGGTGGGCGACCGACCGGCGCCTGGTCTAGCCGTCGCTGTCGCTGTCGCTGTCGCTGTCGCTGTCGCCGTCACCGTCACCGTCGCTGTTGCACTTCGTGTCGGTCCCGCCCAATCGCTGTTGCACTTCGTGCTGACCTGTCCTTCAAAACTGCGACAGCGATCCCTCCCCGCCGACACAAACTGCAACAGCGACGGGCCCAGCGTGGATTTCGTTGGATCTGGCGGTGCCCCCGGGTGATGATCGGGCCATGAGTGAAGCCGACGTGATCGCGGCGGTGAGCCGGCCGGCGACCGTCACTTCGTTGGTGGGAAACCTGCGGGCGCTGGGTCTCGGCGAGGGTGACACGGTGATGGTGCACTCGTCGTTGTCCGCTCTCGGCTATGTGCAGGCGGTGCCCAGGCGGTGGTGCTGGCCCTCTTGGAGGTCGTCGGTCCGTCGGGGACGGTCGCCATGCCGGCCCATTCGGCCGGGCTGACCGATCCGCGGGGGTGGTCGAGACCGGCGGTGCCGGAGCAATGGTGGGAGACGCTGCGGACCGAGATGCCGGCCTACGATCCGGCCCTGACGCCGACTCGGTACATGGGGGCGGTGGTGGAGTGCTTCCGTCACGTGCCGTCCGCCCGTCGCAGCTCCCATCCGACCGTCTCCGTGGTGGCGGTCGGGCCAAATGCTGACTCGATCGTGGATGATCATTCGTTGTCGTACGGACTCGGTGAGCAGTCGCCGTTGGCCCGCCTCTACGACCTGGATGCCAAGGTGTTGCTACTGGGCGTCTCGCATGCCAACAACACCTCGTTGCACCTCGCCGAGTACCGGGCTTCCTTCCCGGAGAAGCGCTGGACGCGCCTGTCTTCTCCTTTGATCGTCGACGGCGAACGCCGGTGGGTCTCGCACCCGGATCTGGAGGCCGACGACCGCGACTTCGAGCGTCTGGGTCGCGAGTTCTCAGCGAGCGGTGGTGAGACCACCGGCGCAGTCGGCGCCGGGACCGGGCGCCTGATGCGCCAGCGCCGGGTCGTCGACTACGCGGTTACCTGGATGGAGCAGCACCGAACCCTGCCGACCCACCGTTGAAAGGCGTTAGGCGGCGGGGCGGAGGGCCGAGACCACGAGCACGGTGGCGACCTGCGCGTAGATGGGGGATTCGGCCACGACGTCAGGGGACGGTCGCGGCTCGGCTATCGCGTTGAGGGCGAAGCCGGCGTCGAGCAATCCCTGAAGCAGTGAGCTCAGCGTGCGGTGATACCACGGCATCCGGCCCAGCACCCGACTATCAGCTGCATGCTCGTAGGGCCCCTCGTCGAAGTACTCCCGAACTTGGAGAGCCACACCTCCCTCCACGTTGACCGTGGGCCACCCTGGGCGCTGGAAACAAGGGTGCAGGGCACAAAAGGCAAACCAGCCGCCGGGACGCAGCACTCGTCGCACCGAAGCGAAGACCGAGTCGAGGTCGTCAAGGTCGCTCAAGGCAAGATTGCAGGCAACGCCGTCGTAGGAGCTGTCGCTCAAGCACGTCAGGTTGCGGGCGTCGCCGGCGCGGTACTCGATCCCCAAGGGCGACGCCGCCTCGAGCTCCTCGGCGATCCCCAACAGCCGCACCGAACGGTCGACCCCCACGACCCGGCGTCCGGTCGCAGCCAGGCGGCGGGCGAGCACTTTGTCCCCGCAGGCGAGATCGACCACGTCGGTGCCCGGTCCGCACGTATCGACCAGCGCCGGGATCGAGACCCGGTGAACCGAGGAAGCATCCACGAAGCCGTGGTACTCCTCGGCGATGTCGTCATAGCCGCGTTCGCTCGTCATGGTGCTCGGGTCGGGGTCGGAGCTTGAAGATGAGGATGCCGAGGTACTTGTTCATCCACGCCTGCTTGTGGGGATAGCGGCGTCCGGCGTCTTCGGGCAGTTGCGGCTCGATGGCCGTCTCGATCCATAGCCCGGCCGCGCTGAACACGTTGATCAGATCGGAGATCGTGTACGGCCGCTTGGTGAGGGTGATCCGATCGTTCCAGCCGCTTTTGTAGGAGAACGTTGCCGAGGAGAAGTACTCCTCGCCCAACGACGTCCCGTTTTGTTCGGCCCGCTCGATGGCGTACCGAATCGGCTGAGTCCTGGTCAGCACGATGAAGCCGTCGTCGGCGAGCATCGCCCGCGCCGCCTCGAGCGTGCGGACTGGATCAAATGCGTAGCCGAAGGACTGCAGGAACAGGACCCGGTCGAACCTGCGACCGGAAAGCTCACGGATCGAGTCCAGCTCGGACAGGTCGCCCTGGACGAGCTGCAGGCCGGACGGCCGGGCGGTGAGGAAATTGCCGCTGATGTCGACGCCGACAGAGGGGCCGGCACCGTCTCGAACCAGCTCGGCGAGTTTCCCGCCGTTGCCGCAACCGACGTCGAGCACGGACCGGCCGGTGACGTCGCCAAGGAGCTCGCGCTGCGCGGGCCACTCCACCAGCCGATCCAGCGAGTCCTCTTTGGCCCGGGCCTGTTCGTAGTCCGGAGCGAGTCGCGCCCACGGTTGGTCGGGATCGGGGGTGGCGGCGCTCATCGAATGTGTCGTCCTCATAGGTCCGGCGCACGGAGCTGGGCGCGCAGCGCGTCGGCCAGCCGTTGTTGCTGCTGGGGAGTGGGGGAGAGGTTGCCGGTTCCACCGATGGTGGCGTGGAACTGTTGGTGCTCGTAGGGGACGCCTGGGGGCAGGGGTGCGATCCCCCAGTGGACGTGGGCATTGCCTTGTTGGCTGCCGAGGCTGAGGACGTAGATGCGTTCGGTGGGAAGCACGGTGGAGAGGGCCCGGCCCAGCTGGTACGTGACGTGGTGAAGGTGGAGGTGCTCGGTCAGCGTGAGGTCCGCTTCGAGGCGCTCGGCGTGCCGGGTCGGGGCCACGATGGTGGCACCCATCAGGGTGGGCCGGCGGGCGAGGAAAGCGACCACATCTGCGTCCTGGTAGAGGATGTGATGCGGGTACTCGGGATGACCGGCCAGCGTGGCGCAGACGAAGCAGGGGCCTTCCCGAGCCAGCCGCACCATGGCGGTGCCGTCGAAGCGTCCCGGGGCGACGGTCCCGAGGTCGAGGTACTGGGGGACGATGGGATCCGGCTGGGAACGGCTCAACCCTCCGGGCGGCAGGTGCCCGCCCGTGTCCTCGCCGGCCGCGCGGGGATGGAGCTTGGGATCGTCGGGACGGGCGGCGATGTGGGGTCGGGCGGCTGCGGCGAGCTCGCCGAGCTGTTCCCAGGTGGGGGTAAGTACCCCGTGCTCGGCCATGAGGGCGAAGTACTGCTGGCGCTCGTAGGGGAGCCCCGGGGGGAGCGGCGCGACGTGCCAATGCACGTGGGCGTTGCCCTGCTGGCTGCCCAGGGAGAGCACGTAGACCCGCTCGGTCGGGACCGTCTTGGCGATCCCGCCGGCCACCCGGTACACCACGGCTTGCAGGTCGAGGTACTCGGTGAGGCTGAGATCCTCCACGAGCCGTTCGGCGTGCTGCTTGGGGGCGACGATGGCGTATCCCCACAACGTCGGGCGTGGGACCAGGAACGCGACCACGTGCTCCGACTCGTAGAGGATGTGATGCCGGTAGGACGGATCGCCGGCCAGCAGGGAGCAGACTAAGCAGGGGCCTTCCCGGGCCCGGCGGGTGTAGGCGACGCCGTCCCAAGGGACCCTCTTGACCTGCTCCCCGCCGATCATGACCCAGTATCGCGCCTGCTCGCGTCGGACATTATTGACGCGTCGGGGATTCCCGACCTAAGGTGCGCTCGTGCCCGATGTGTTCAGTGCCCTGGCCAACCCGGTGCGCCGGCGCATCCTGGCCTCGCTGCGGGACGGCCCCCGTGCCGTCAACGACCTGGCCGGCCTCTTCGAGCTGAGCCGGCCAGCCGTGTCCGAGCACCTCCAGGTGTTGCGCAAGGCCCGGCTGGTCCGGGAGGAGCCGCGGGGCCAGCAGCGCTTCTACCACCTCGAGCCGCTCCCCCTCGTCGAGGTGGAGGAGTGGCTCCATCCCTTCGAGCGCTACTGGCGGGACCGCATGCAGGCCCTGGTGGCTGTGCTCGACGAGCAAGCCGGCCAAGACGACGACGACCAAGAGGAGACCGACCGATGACCAAGCCCGTCAACGTGATCCGCTGCGACCAGTTCGTGCCCCGCCCGCCGGCCGAGGTCTGGCGGGCCCTGACCCAACCCGACCTGCTGGCCCGGTGGTGGGCGCCGGGCGCCATCCGCCCGGTGGTCGGCCACCGGTTCACCCTGGACATGGGTCCCTGGGGCCAGCAGCCCTGCGAAGTGATCGCGGTCGAGCCCGGGCGCCTGTTGGCCTACACGTTTGCCGACGGCACCCTCGACACCACAATCACGTGGCGGGTCGAGCCCGAAGGGACCGGCACCCGGCTGTTTCTCGAGCACAAGGGCTTCGACATGGACTCGCCGGCGGGCCGCCAGGCCCACGAGGGCATGGGGGCGGGCTGGCCGACGGTGTTGGCCCGCATCGACGGGGCCCTCGACGTGCCTGCCGGGTCGCAGCCCTAGACCTGGCGGTCCACCCGGCCCGCGTGGCCTCGACCTCGGCTACCCAGGCCAAAGTGGCCTCCCGTGAGTCGAGGCACCGGCCGTTCCACAGGACGGACACGTCTTCTGCGGTCTTCGCCGGAGGCGTGACCATGTCTTCGGGATACCCCGTCGGGCCGGGTTCTCTGCGGCCGTAAGCGAACATACGTTCGATAGAGTGGAGGCGTGGGCGGATCCGCGATCTCCACCATTGTGTCCCCGAGGCCGGCGCCGGCACCAGCGGCCCGGCAGGCGCTGGCCCGGATCGCCGGCACTGGCGACCGGGTGGTGTTGGCCCGCCAGCGCCTGCTCGAGGTGCCCGCCCCGCTGGCCCCGCTGCTGCCCGACGGCGGGCTGCGGCGGGGGAGCACCCTCACCCTGGCCGCCGGCGCCGGCCAGGGCGGCACGTCGCTGGCCCTGGCCCTGGCCGGGCCGGCGTCCAGGGCCGGTTCGTGGGTGGCGGCCGTCGGTGCGCCGGCCCTCGGCCTGGTCGCCGCCGCCCAACTGGGGGTGGCCCTGGAGCGGCTGGCCCTGGTCCCTGACCCCGGCACCCAGTGGCCGATCGTGACAGCGGCGCTGGTCGACAGCGTGGACGTGGTGCTGGTGGCCCCCACCGGCCGGGTCCGCTTCGGTGACGCCCGCCGGCTGGTGGCCAAAGCGAGAGAGCGGGGGGCGGTATTGGTCGTCCTCACCCTTCCCGGCCGTGGGCGGTGGCCCGAGCCGGCCGATCTGGACCTGATCGTCGAGCAGGCCCGGTGGGAGGGGCTCGAGGGCGGCGCCGGTCATCTGCGAACCCGGACGGTGGAGGTGGTGGCCACCGGACGCCGTTCGGCTGCCCGTCCCCGCCGGGTGCGGGTCCTGCTTCCCGGGCCCGACGGCCTGGTCGCCGCCGCCTCCCCGGAGACGCCGGCGGTTTCACCGCTCGCCGGAGGCCGGCCGACCGTTGGCGCCCCAGCCTCGCCGGCGGTTGGAGGCTGGCCGGCGGTTGGCGCCTCGCTGGCCGACGAGGCCGAGACGGCCGTCGGGTGAGGTGGGCTCGTGGATTCCCCGACGCGGACGCTGGTGGTGTGGTGCCCCGACTGGCCGGTGGTGGCGGCCGGCTGCTCGGCCGACGTCCCGGTAGCGGTGGTGGAGGCCAACCGGGTGGTGGCGTGCAGTGCCGCCGCCCGGGCGGCCGGGGTGCGCCG
>Ga0070737_10004787_pt1 | contig 13290 bp, 10 predicted proteins | sample Coa_R1_10_FD_66438 | JGI IMG/M metagenome (GOLD analysis project Ga0070737, IMG submission 66438) | Surface soil microbial communities from Centralia Pennsylvania, which are recovering from an underground coalmine fire - Coalmine... | ecosystem: Environmental > Terrestrial > Soil > Unclassified... | reverse complement strand
GGGGTCACCGAACCGCCACGTTTGGCCGCTGCGCAACTACTTTTGGGCGACGGTCGGTCCCCGGTTCTGCCATCAAGTAGAAAACGATATTCCGGTTCCAGCGGTCCGCTACACGATAATCAATGACTTCTGCGCCTTGTGGCGCTTCAAGCTCACCGAGCTGATTCGCAGCGATTACACCATCGCCACCGACCAGATTATCCGCTATCCTGCCATCTCGGACGATAGCCGCTATACTTTCAGCCTGTGGGCGTTCCCCGAAAAACAATATCCAACCATCCTGCCCGAGTATTTCAAATTCTGCCAGGACTATTATCAGCAGAAGGGCTACCGAACCAACATGCTGAATGTGGGCTATACCATCGCCAAGGACCAGAGCTCGCTGCTCTCGTATTCCTACGATGGAAACGTGATGACGATTGACCCGGTCTCCACGGCCAATCCGGGATGGAAAGATTTTCTCAAAGCGTACAATGATTTCTGTATTGCGCGCGGCGGCAAGGCGCTCTTCAATCAGACATGGGGAGTTACGCGGGATCTGGCGCAGAAATCTTTCGGAGACCGATTGAAGGTTTTTGCGCAAACCCGCAAGACCTACGACCCCAATAACCGCCTACTGAACGATTACTTCCGGGATTTGCTGGCCGAATAAGCGCAGAACGCGAAGTTTCGCTCTTCAAACTTCTGCGGCTTTTCTTTTTTTCTCTGCACTCGATGCGCCACGCCGGAGGGCGACTCTTGGCTGCTGGCCAAATAAGAGTCAACCATGAGAACACGAACCGAGACAGATTCCCTCGGCGCGGTTGAAGTCCCCCTGCAAGCCCTCTATGGGGCGCAGACCGCACGCGCCGTAGGAAACTACCCAATTAGCGGACTGCGGGCCCACCCCATCCTGATCAAAGCGTATGCCTTGCTGAAGCTTGCGTGCGCTGACGCCAATCTGGCCCTCGGTCTTATCCCTCGTCCTGTTGGCCGGGCCATCATGCACGCTGCGCAAGAGGTGGCGCGCGGACTTTATAACGATCAATTCGTCGTTGATATATACCAGGCGGGCGCGGGCGTGAGCTTTCACATGAACGTCAATGAGGTCCTCGGGAATCTTGCCATAGTTCATCTCGCGGCGCGCCAAGGGCGCAAACCTCGCCTGGGCGATCATTCGATCGTCCACCCGAACGATCATGTGAACTACGGTCAATCCACGAATGACACGTTTCCCACCGCCGTGCGTCTGGCGGCGCTTTTGCTGCTCCAGGAATTCTATCCAGAACTCGAAAGACTGCATAAAAGTTTCAAGCGGAAAGCAAGAGAATTCGACGGTGTTCTCAAAGCGGGACGCACCCATCTGCAGGACGCCGTTCCCATCCGGTTGGGGCAGGAATTCGCAGCTTACGCCGAAGCTTTGTGGCAAGGAAGAGAACAGCTTCAGGCTACAGCCGAATCGCTGCGGGCGCTTGGGATCGGCGGAAGCGCGGTGGGTACCGGACTGAATACCCATCCGCGGTTTTCGCGGCTGGTCGTGAAGCAGCTCCGCAAGCTGACAGGGCAGAGGCTTCATGTTGCCGCCGATCTGCGAGCTGCCATGCAATCTCAATTGGCGCTAGCTGCGATATCCGGAGCCTTGCGCAATCTGGCCCTGGAATTGATCCGCATAGCCAACGACCTGCGGCTGCTTTCGAGCGGACCTCTCACCGGGCTGGCAGAAATCACATTGCCGCCTTTGCAGCCAGGATCCAGTATTATGCCGGGCAAGGTTAATCCCGTCATGGCTGAGCTCCTGGATATGGTGGCTTTTCAGGTAATTGGTTGTGACACAGTGGTGGCGTTGGCCGTTCAAGCCGGACAGTTGGAATTGAATGTGATGATGCCGGCAATGGCATGGAATCTTTTGCACGCCATCGAGATTTTGAAAAACACTTGCCGCGTCGTGTCTGAAAAGTGTGTTGCCGGCATCAAAGCCAACCGCGAAACCTGCGAACGCTATGCATTCCGCACCCCTAGCCTCGCCACGGCCTTGAATCCGGTTCTCGGATACGATCTCGTGGCCAAAGTAGTGAAAAAGGCGCTCAGTACAGGCAAAACAATCCCGGAGGTCTGCCTGGAGGAGAAACTGTTGACCCGGCGGGCATTGAATAAGTTGCTGGATCCACGACGGATGACGGAGCCGGGCAAAATTTAGAACTTAGGAAGATTCACAAAGCTCGTTCAGGCCAGTTGGCAGCAAAGCAAATGGCCCCTACAATGAACGTCGTCCCAGGAAACGGAGACGCTTCGACGACGGCTCCCCTGCGTGAGCGGGTCATCGAAAGAAAAACCACAGGCGTGCGCGCCAAAGTAAAAACCGCGCGCGGAGAAAAAGACAAAACCCAGCCAAAACAAAAGCAAAAAGAAAGGAAAACCAGCGACGACGGGTTACATTCTTACGTGGATTGACGGTTTCCGAGCGGAGGAGGATGCAAATCAAATCCTCTGGGGTTTTCCTAACCCCTGATGTAGGATAATATCCCCAAGGGTTAATTACCCAGGATGACTGAATGCCGAAGAGTCACAATCTCGGGTCGGGAGGCCTGTCGCGGCTGGGCTGGCACGTTCGGGAGCCCATCCGGGTATTTGCCCCCGGTACGTCTCTGCGGCGCAGAGTAGCTTACAGCCTCGCCATTGTCCGTCTGATTCTCTTTCCGGTCATCGCCTTACCCATTTATTATCTGGTCGAAATGAGCTTCATCGTAGACCGTATTGTCCGCGTCGACGCTCAGGTGGCGACCTTGGCTGAAAGCGTTTCCATCCAGATGCTCAACGCCCGGCGCATGGAGCTGAACTATTTCCTGTTCCATGATCCGCAGGATTTACAGAGTAGCCACCGGGCGCTCGACCAGATGCAGGCGACGCTCAAGCAATGCGCGCAGCTTCAACCAAATGATGGGAAGGCCATCAAGGAAATTGAATCCCGCATCGCAAATTATCGTCAGCAATTCGATGGTGCTGTACAGCAGGCGGGTTCCCATCCCGAAAGCGGTAGCCGGCGGTTTCAGGACGTGGTCCGCGCCTATGAACAAAATCTTAACGATTTGCTCAGACGGTCGAGGCAGGAAAGCCGGGCGCGCCTGCTTGAAGACTTGCGCAGCCAGAGCGGCTCATTTGACAGCCAGGTGGCAGCGGCCCTGGCGGCCGGCGACCCCGCGCTGCGTAATGCAACTCACGCGCTCCAGCTTTCGAGCGGTCAGATTTTGCAGCTTTCCGCGGCGCTCGAAAGGCAAAGCTGGAACCGCGTGCGGCAAGACCATGACCAAGCGCGTTACCTCGTGCGCCGGGCGGAGTGGGTGCTGGCGGCGGTCTCCGTACTGGTGGTGATTCTCAGCGTCCTCATGAGCATCATTCTGCCTCGCCAGGTCGTAAAGCCTCTCATGGATTTGAAAGCAGCCGTGGATCATGCTGCGGCGGGCAACTATGAAATCGAATTCAATGTTCAGGGAAAGGGCGAAGTTGCCCAACTCGCGACCAGCGTGAAAAAACTCATCGCGCACGTGAGCGAGAAGAACGAAGAGTCCAGTGTAAACAAATCAAGTTAATGATGCGAGTCTAAGGCCCTCTCGACAGAGAGACTCACGCGAAAATGCGTGGGCGCTATCGGCGAAATCCATCATCCAGAGGAGAAGAACGCTGTGAAAGGAAAACCGGAAGTGCTGGAAACTTTGGCTGAAATGCTGAAGGAAGAGCTTGGCGCGATCAGTCAGTATTTCGTGCATGCCGAAATGTGCGAAAACTGGGGATACAAAAAACTGAGCGGGTCCATCAAGCAACAAGCCATTGGAGAGATGAAGCACGCTGAAAAACTGATCGAGCGCATTTTATTCCTCGATGGAATGCCCAACATGGCGGACCTGCCTCGCCTCAACATCGGAAAGAACGTGAAGCAGCAGCTTGAAAACGACCTGGCGCTCGAAAACAGTGCTGTCGCAACCTATAACCAGGCCGTAGCTCGCGCCCAGAAGGCCGGCGACTACGCCTCAGCGGAACTGCTCAAGCAACTTCTGCAGGATGAGGAAGAACACGTGGATTTCCTGGAATCGCAACTTGGCGTAATTAAGGACGTTGGCTTGGAAAATTATCTGCTCGGCCAGATGGGAAAGAATGAAGAAGCCGAATAGCACGCCATGCGCTGCTCGCCCGTATTCCCACTCTCTGCAAGAGCAGGTGAACCTTGAAACGGTGGGCAAGAGGGATGTGGCTACAACGCCAGTTTGAATAGTTACGCTTCATCCCTTAATCACACCGAGGGGCTTTAGCCGCGCCACGCGTTTTGAAATGCCCGCCTGATGCACGACGTTCACCACGGCGTCAACGTCTTTGTAGGCCTCGGGGATTTCCTCGCTTATGCCGTCCCTGGTTTCGGAGCGCACGAAGATACCCTTCTGTTCAAGCCGCAGGTGGGCGTCGCGTGCGAAAGAGGACTTCTTTGCGGCGGTGCGGCTCATCAGGCGGCCTGCGCCGTGGCAAGTGGTTCCGAAGGTCTGCTGCATGGCCGCTTCAGTTCCCGCCAGCACGTAAGAAGCCGTGCCCATCGAGCCGGGAATCAGCACGGGCTGGCCAGTCGATTGATATGAGGCTGGAACCTCCGGTCTAGCCGCAGCAAACGCCCGCGTAGCTCCCTTGCGATGCACCATGAGCAAACGCTCGCGCTCATTCACCGTGTGCCGTTCAAGCTTGGCGATGTTGTGGCAGACGTCGTAGACCACGCGCAGCCTCGCGCCTTCCCCAAAAATCCGCGCAAAGGCCCCGCGTGAAAAGTGCGTGATTGCCTGGCGGTTTGCCCATGCGAAGTTGGCCGCCGCGCGCATGGCCGCCAGGTACTGCTGGCCTTCGGGTGAGTGTACCGGAACGCACGCTAGTTGCCGGTCAGGTAGATCATAGTGATACTTCGTGCGATGCTCATCCATTTCGCGCAAGTAGTCCGTGCACGCCTGATGGCCCAGACCCCGCGACCCGCAGTGAATTAGCACAACAACCTGATTTAGCCGCAACCCGAAGGATGACGCGAGCGAGTCGTCAAAAATCTTCTCCACGTATTGAACTTCCAGAAAATGATTGCCGGAGCCGAGCGTTCCGAGTTGAGGAAGGCCACGGTTCTTGGCCCGGTCGCTGATCGCCGTGGGGTCTGCTCCGGAAATTGCGCCACTCTCTTCACACTGAGTCAAATCCTCCGGTTCACCGTATTGATTACTCACCATCCACGCCGCCCCGTCCACCAGCACCCTTTCCAGATCTTGGTAGGAAATCTTGATATCTCCCTTTCTACCAGCTCCGCAAGGCACGTCACGGAATAATTGGTTCACCAACTCGCGCAGGCGGGGACGAACCTCATCGGCGGTAAGTGGGCTTGCAAGCAACCGCACGCCGCAGTTGATGTCAAAACCAACTCCTCCTGGCGAAATCACGCCGCCTTCCGCAGGGTCTGTCGCCGCGACACCGCCAATTGGGAAGCCGTAACCCTGATGGATGTCTGGCATGGCGAGCGAACAGCCTGTGATTCCGGGCAGCATGGCTACGTTCGCCGCCTGATCGAGCGAAAGATCGTTCGCGAGGTCGCGTAGCATCGCCTCATCCGTGTATATCACGGCGTCCGTCAGCATCCCTGGTCTGGTACTGCGCGGGATGAGCCAACGGCAATCATCAAGCTTTTGCAATGACTCGATGGGAATTGTCATGATAGGGTTTAGGGCGAAAAAACTACTGTCTCTGCGTTTGATTATAGCAGCAGAAGTCTGCGGCGAAGGCGCAAGTGGCAGCCGGCGCGGCGAGCGTGGTTAAAGAGCATTTTAGCGGTTGAATTGCGGTATTGCGTCAGGCTGGTTCATAATTCCGCTGAGGAGCGACTGATTTTGCCCACGAACGGCAGATTGGGCTGATCATGATGTTCCAATCGAGAGGATATGCGCGCCCTAGTCTGTCGCCAGAGGAGGAGGGATTCTGTTTTGAACGTCCACATCCTTCGTGAGTTGCGCTCGGCTGTTGGTGAGCGCGGCCTCATCACCTCACCGGAAGAACTCCACACCTATGAATGCGATGGACTTACGAATTTCCGCGTGCTGCCGCAGGCTGTCGTGCTGCCGGATTCCGCCCAGCAAGTCCAGGCGGCCGTGCGGATATGCCACCGCGAACGGATTCCGTTTGTGGCGCGAGGTGCAGGAACTGGACTAAGCGGGGGGGCGTTGCCCGTAGAGAACGGTATCGTAATCAGTCTGGCGCGGATGAATCGTATCCTTGAGGTGGATTTGGCGAATGCTCGGGTAGTTGCGGAACCGGGAGTAATCAACCTGGACGTAACAGGCCGAGTCATGCCCCAGGACTACTTCTATGGCCCCGACCCATCGTCGCAATCCGTGTGCACCATAGGCGGAAACGTAGCGGAAAATTCTGGAGGGGCGCATTGCCTGAAGTATGGGTTCACAACAACTCACGTGCTGGGTTTGGAGGTGGTGCTGCCGGATGCGTCCTTGATACACCTCGGCGGGAAGGCGTTGGACGCGCCGGGTTACGACCTGGCCGGCGTTTTTGTGGGTTCGGAGGGCACGCTGGGAATTACAACGAAAGTGATCCTTCGAATAATAAAACGGCCGCAGTGCATCCGGACGCTGCTCGCCGCCTTTCCAACGACCAACGAAGCGGGCGCCGCGGTAAGTGGCATGATTGCTGCGGGGATGCTACCCGCCGCCGTTGAGATGATGGATAACCTGGCGATTCAGGCGGCGGAAGCGGCAGTCCATGCGAACTATCCCATTTGCGGCGGCCTGCTGCTGCTGGAACTCGATGGTGCGGATGCAGAGGTGGAAACGCTGCTGGAGCAAACCAACGAAATTTGCCGTAAGAACGGAGCGTGGGAGATTCGCATCGCTCAGTCCGACGCGGAGCGCGCATTAATGTGGAAGGGCCGCAAAGCAGCGTTTGCTTCGATGGGAAGGCTCTCTCCAAACTACATTGTGCAAGATGGGGTGATTCCCCGGACGGCTATGCCGGAGGTGCTGAGGGAGATTGAACGGCTCAGCGCCGAGGCTGGACTACGGGTGGCGAATGTGTTTCACGCAGGCGATGGAAACTTGCATCCTCTGGTACTTTACGATCAGCGTGTGCCCGGCGAGCAAAAGGCGGCAGAGTTGCTGTCGTACAAGATTTTGGAATTATGCGTTGAGAAAGGCGGTTCGATTACCGGGGAGCACGGCGTAGGGGAAGAAAAGAAGATGATGATGGGAAAGATGTTCAGCGAACCAGACCTTGAGGTAATGCAGCGCGTGCGTTGTGCGTTTGATCCGCTGCACCTGTCAAATCCAAGCAAAGTGTTCCCGCGTCCCCGGCTTTGTGGGGATAAAGCAGGGGAATACACACCTCATCCGGTGGAAACCGCCGGTATTGCGGAGCGCTTTTGAAGGCGATTGCCAACAGCATGCCCGGAACCAAGACGCTCGCCCGCGGTTCTGAGGAAGCATTACGCACCATGGTAGGAGCAGCGCATGTGCGACCGGCGGAAGCGAGCGATGCGGTTGCGGGCGTGCCGCCTCAGATAGTTGTCGAGCCTGGAAATGAGCAGGAGCTCGCTGCTGTTCTCCAGTATGCGAACGAGGCGGGGCTCTGCGTCGCCCCCCGCGGCGGCGGTACGAAACTGAGCTGGGGGAATCCGCCGGCGCGCCTGGATTTAATCGTCTCGACGGCCCGGCTAAGCCGCATAATCGAACATGCATGGGCCGACTTGACGGTCACTGTGGAAGCGGGCTGCACGATTCAGTGTTTGCAGGAAACGCTGGCTCAACATGGCCAGCGGTTAGCGCTGGATGTGTTGTGGCCGGAGCGGGCAACGGTTGGTGGCGCGCTCTCGGCAAACGACAGCGGCGCTCTGCGCCTGCGCTTCGGGGGGCTTCGAGATTTGATTATCGGAATAACCCTGGCGCTTCCCGATGGGACGCTGGCAACAAGCGGTGGCAAGGTAGTGAAAAACGTGGCTGGCTATGACCTGCCGAAGTTGGCGACAGGCGCGCTGGGAACGCTTGGCGTCATCACTCGCGCCATTTTTCGGTTGCACCCCCTGCCGCAAAACACACGGACTTTCACCATATCCGCAACGAGCGCCGGGGAAATGCAACACTTCGTTCTGAAGGTGCAGGACTCACAACTTGTGCACTCCGCATTTCAGGTGCGCTTCGGAACGGATACGCCGCCGGAAGCTGATATTCTCTTTGAAGGGACGCAGGCGGGTTTGGCGGCGCAAGAGACACACCTGAAAAAACTGGCGGAATCTAATCGTGTGGCGAAAACTGGGCCCGCTGTGTGGAAGGCGCGAGATCGACTTTGGTCTTCTGCGAACACGGGGGCGGTTGCAAAGATCAGTTTACTTCCGGCGGGCATCGCCAAGACAGTTGAAGCGGTAGAGCGCATTACGGCCAGGCAGAAGGTGCATTGGAGCGCCGTGGTGCAGGCTACAGGGCTCAGCAGCCTCCGGCTCGATGGCGATGCGGAAGCCTTGCACACTTCACTCCGGGAGTTGCGCGCCAGCTTGGAGCGAAACGGCGGTTCTCTTGTGGTGTTACATCAACCCGCTGGCGCGGCTCCTCTTGAAGCGTGGGGCAATCCCGGAGATGCGCTGCCTTTGATGTCAGCAGTAAAGAAGCAATTCGACCCGAAAAACATTCTAAACCGAGGGCGATTCGTGGGGGAAATTTGACGACGATAAACCAATCTCCTGTAAAGATGGCCAGCCGCTATCGGTCTTCACCGCCAAGCGTCTTTGATGCGCACCACCCGCCCTCGATAGAAATCGTTAACAAGTGCGTGCACTGTGGTTTCTGCCTACAGACCTGTCCTACCTACCTCCTGTGGGGCGAAGAGATGGACTCCCCACGGGGAAGAATTCACTTGATCAGAACGGCAATCGAAGGCGTTACGCCAATTACCCCTCGTTGGGTCGAGCATTTCGATACCTGCCTGGGGTGTATGGCTTGTATGACGGAATGCCCCTCCGGCGTGGATTACGGCAAGCTGATTGAGGCAACTCGCGCGCAGATCGAGCGGCTGCACGAGCGTTCCTTCATCGAAAAACTGCATCGTCGTTTTCTTTTCAGCATGCTCACAAGGCCGGAGCGGCTTAGACTCCTGCGTATGCCTCTGCGAGCATATCAAAAATCGGGTATCCAGACGCTCCTGCGAAAGACGGGCGTGTTGAAGTTGTTGCCGCGGCAATTCCAGGCAATGGAAGCGCTAATGCCTACGCTGACGAAACGCGAAGCTATAGAAGAGGTTACCCCTGCGCGCGGAGCGGCACGACGGCGCGTGGGGCTGCTGCTGGGGTGTGTGCAGCGAGAGTTCCTTCCACACGTGAATGCTGCGACTGCGCGGGTGCTCGCGGCAGAAGGATGCGAGGTTGTAACGCCGCAGGAGCAATCATGTTGCGGGGCGCTGTTGCTACATGCAGGAGAGGAACAAGCCGCAGCGGAGATGGCGAAACGGACAATTGATGTATTCGAACGCGCCCAGGTGGATGCGGTTGTCATCAACGCCGCCGGATGCGGCTCCACCATGAAAGAGTATGGATACCTGCTGCGCGATGACCCAGAATACGCAGAGCGTGCGCGCTTGTTTTCGGCAAAGTGCAAAGATGTGAGCGAATTTCTTGCAGAGCTTGAGCCGCAAGCGGTACGCCAACGGCTGCCGTTGCGGGTGGCCTATCAGGACGCCTGCCACCTGCAGCATGCTCAGGGAGTGCGATTGCAGCCGCGGTCTCTGCTCGCGCGAATTCCCGGCCTGGAACTGATGGAAATTCCCGAAACTGCAATCTGTTGCGGCTCGGCAGGCATTTACAACCTCGTCCAGCCCGAGGCGGCCAATGCGCTGGGAGACCACAAGGCGCGGCTTATCGCTCCACTCGAAGCCGATGTGGTGGCAACCGGGAATCCTGGATGTCTTCTGCAGTTGTCGTCCGCCTTCGCCCGGAGTGGAAAGCGAATCTCCGTCGTGCACACAATTCAATTGCTGGACGCTTCAATTAGAGGAGCAAAACCGGACTCAGTTCTGTAAAAGCTTTTCAATGCGTTTAGCTAGCTCTCAAGGAGATATTATGCGTAAGATTGTTCGCACTCAGAACGCACCGAAACCCCGCGGGATTTATTCCCAGGCAATCGTTGCAGATGGATTCGTTTTCGTTTCCGGCCAGGTGCCGGTGAATCCCGCGACTGACGAGCTCGAACTCGGGGATATCAAGTCGCAGGTCCGGCGCACGCTGAAAAACATCGAACTGGTCTTGGAGGCTGCGGGCAGCTCTCTGCGGCACGTCGTGCGGCTGGGCGTGTTTCTTGCCGATCTTAACGATTTTGCCGCCATGAACGAAGTGTTTCAGGAGTTTTTTCGGGATAATCCGCCTGCCCGGACGACCGTTGGATCGCAGCTTCCGAAGGTGAAGGTGGAAATCGATTGCATCGCACGCGTGCGGAAAAATCGCCTCAAGAGGGACACGGCCAGGGCATGATCCGCAGGCGTTCGCTGCTCCGCCTTGGTTTTTGATTTTGGCTTTGATTCGCTGCTATGCTAGTACGTATAGGCAGGCTTCATATCATTGTAAGGATGGGGGTTGCGCGCCGCCGTCGCGGCTCCCCTCAATCCCACCCATCTCCCTCTGGAAGATGGGGAACCGCGAAGGGGTGGGTGAGGGCCTCCTTTGGCAATTAGGAGCAAATGATGCGCGTGGCTTTGGGAGTTACGGGAGGCATCGCGGCTTACAAGGCAGTCGAACTCGTGCGGCTGCTCCAAGACCGCGGCATCCAAGTGCAGGTGATCATGACCGCGTCGGCGCGCGAGTTCATTACCCCGCTCACTTTCGCGGCCCTGTCCGGGCAAAAGGTGATCACCAGTCTGTTTGAGTCGAGCGAGGGTTCCGAGAGCGCCGAAAGCGCCATCGAACACATCGCCGTGGCGCAGAGCATTGACGCTTTGGTGATCGCTCCGGCCACCGCGGATGTGCTTGCGAAGCTCGCGCACGGCATAGCGGATGACTTTCTCACCACTACAGCGCTCGCCACGCAAGCTCCGGTAATCGTCGCGCCGGCCATGAACGTGAATATGTGGGAGCATGCCGCCACCCAGGCCAACCTCGTTTTGCTGCGCGAGCGCGGAGTGCGAATCGTGGACCCCGAAGCTGGAGATCTCGCCTGCGGCATGACAGGTCCAGGGCGGCTCGCCGGGGTTGAGGCTATCGCTCAAGCCGTTTGCTCCACGCTCGGGCTGCGCAACGATCTGCGCGAAGAAACTGTTCTGGTGACGGCCGGACCAACACTCGAGCCCATTGACGCCGTGCGCCATCTCAGCAATCGTTCTAGCGGTAAGATGGGATATGCGCTGGCGGAGGCTAGCCATCGGCGCGGGGCGCGCGTCGTCCTAATCAGCGGTCCAACCTCCCTTGAGCCGCCCGCAGGCGTGCTGTGTGAACGGATTCGGACGGCGGACGAAATGGCGGACGGCGTTCTTAACCGCCTGGGCGAGGCGAGCGTCGTGCTGATGGCTGCGGCCGTAGGTGATTACCAGGCTGAAACCGTTACCGGCGGGAAGATCAAAAAGCGCAACGGCAGCCTTACCCTCCGGCTGAAGCCCACGCGGGATATCCTTTCGGAAATTGCCACGCGCCGCCGCCCTGGGCAACTGGTGATAGGGTTCGCCGCGGAAACCGACCGCCTGATGGAAAATGCTGAGCAAAAGCTTCGCGCCAAAAACCTCGATCTCATCGTCGCCAACGACGTCACCCAGGAAGGCGCGGGCTTTGACGTGGATACCAACATCGTGACGCTGTTGTTCCCGGACGGCCGCCGGAAGCCGCTCGAAAAAATGAGCAAATTTGAGGTGGCCAGCCGCATTCTGGACGAAGTGGTGGAGCTGCGCAAGGCCCGATGAGAACCTTCACGACACGGCTACAAAAAGCTGCCTCCGCTTGGCGCGGCCACGGCGTGCAAGAGGCAGAGGATCGTTGCTCATGAATCCCGATCTCGCACGGCAGTTGAACGATTGGCTGCAATTTTTCCGCGACATCGGCTTTGAAGACTTCTATCGCCGCACGCCTCTCGAGCCAGAAGCGGCTCCCGCACCTGCAATCGCCAACGCACCCCCCAAGGCTCAGGTCGCCATCCCAGAACCGCCCCGCAATTTATCCAGCCCTTTTGGAGCGCAACCCTTGAACCTCTTTGAATCACCGCCCGCGCCGGTTCGCGAGCGCGAAACGCTGGAGGACGTTCGCAACGATCTCGGCGACTGCCAGCGATGTAAGCTGTCAAAAGGCCGCAAACACATCGTCTTCGGGCAGGGCAATCCCCACGCTGAGGTTGTATTCGTCGGTGAAGGGCCGGGAGCGGATGAAGACGAACAGGGATTGCCTTTTGTGGGACGCGCGGGCCAACTCTTGAACCGCATGTTGCAGTTGGTTCAGATCAAGCGCGAAGACGTCTACATCTGCAACGTCGTCAAGTGCCGCCCCCCAGGAAACCGCACGCCCGAGACGGATGAGATCGCAGCCTGCTCGCCTTTCCTGCTGCGGCAAATCGGAGCGATTCATCCGCGCCTAATTTGCTGCCTGGGCGCTCCTGCGGCCCGCACAGTGCTCGGAATCAAGGAAGGCATCACCAAGATTCACGGCCGATTCTTCGATTATGCCGGAATAAAGGCCCTGGCCACGGTTCACCCCGCCTACGTGCTGCGCAGCCCGCGAGAAGAAGTTATCCTGCGCGAAGATTTCGAAAAAATACGGGAGTTTTTAAAATCCGGCTAGTCGCCGCAAATACACGCGTCAGGCTGTTCCTGGGCGGGTACGACATCCCTCTCAAACCTTCCCTCAGACCCATCGCATACAAGTGATCGGAATCGAGGCGGATTGTGGTATTTATACCACGCTCCGGTCACATAGCGCCTTGTAAGAATCTAATCAACCTATTGATAATAAATAGGTTGGTATGTAATCTGGGTTTGGAATATAAAGTGCTTGTGCTTACCTCTATGCCTTCGCAGATTATAGAAAAGCAGCATACTCTAGCCGGCCAAATCAAAGCGAGCGGAGTTGGCTTGCATACAGGCGCCGCCGTCAATTTAGTTCTCAACCCGGCGCCGGCCAACACCGGCATTGTTTTCAGGCGCACGGACCTCGAAGGGTTTTCCATCACGGCCCGCGCCCAGGCTGTGGCCCGCGTCAGCTATGCCACCAGCCTGATGCGCAAAGGCGTGCTGATTTCGACCACCGAGCATTTGCTCTCCGCGCTGGCGGCGCTCGGCGTGGAT
>Ga0070737_10004781_pt1 | contig 13298 bp, 8 predicted proteins | sample Coa_R1_10_FD_66438 | JGI IMG/M metagenome (GOLD analysis project Ga0070737, IMG submission 66438) | Surface soil microbial communities from Centralia Pennsylvania, which are recovering from an underground coalmine fire - Coalmine... | ecosystem: Environmental > Terrestrial > Soil > Unclassified ... | reverse complement strand
GCGAAGGGATCGAGTTCGGGTCGCTGGGGCGCAGCTATCGGCGGCTGACCGAGCTCGAGGGCGAAGCGCTGGCGGAGGAGACCGAGGGCAGCGCCGATGACATGGCACAGCTTCTAGGACACCGCCCCATATCATTTTCGTATCCCCATGGTGCGTCGAACAAGGCCGTGCTCGAACAGGTGCGGCGGTCGTTCAGGATGGCGTTGGGCGGCATGCCTGGACTTAATGCCCTTGGCACCGATCCTCATTTGATGCACTCGACGACGATTATGCCGACGCACACGATACTGGACCTCGCCTTTGCAGTTCTCTCGGGACACTCCATGCTTGCGTCCTAACTACCAAGTCGGCTTTAACAATACCGAAACCGGAAATAATAAATATGTCCCGTAGCAATAGCAACCGGCTGGCAAAGTGAAGCTTTCGATCATAGTACCCACGCGCAATCGCAAAGAGATGATCGCCAAGACCCTGCCGGCACTCTTGAATCAGAAGGTACCCGCGGGCGAGTACGAGGTCGTGGTCGTGTCGGACGGTTCCACTGACGGCACGGTTGAATTCCTCAGCACGCTCAACAGCCCGGTTTCGCTGCGAGTCATCGACCGGCCGCATCGGGGATTGGCTGCCACGCGCAACGCGGGCATCCAGGCGGCGCGCGGCGAGATTGTGTTGCTCATCGACGATGACATGATTGGTGACCCCTCGCTGGCGGAAAAGCACATCGCCGCGCATGACGGCGGGCGCGCGTGCGTGGCGATTGGGGCGTTGCGTACCTCCCCGCAAAGCGCAAGCAGCCTTGCCACTGAGCTGGTAAGAACTTCGCATCAGGCATATCACGATCAATTGGTCCGCCAGGGGCCAAGCCGATCCCGATACAGGCTTTGGCTGGCCGCCAACTTTTCGGCCCCGCGAAGCCTCCTGCTTGCTCATCACGGCTATGACGAACGCTTTCTGTCATCGGAGGATCACGAACTCGCGATTCGTCTGTGGGACGCCGGGGTGTCCTTCAAGTTCCTGCCCGAAGCGCTGGCCTATGAGATCTATTCAAAGGACGCCAACCGCGTGGTTGCCTCCGATGCCCCACGCACCGGCGCAGCCGACGCAAATCTCGCCCGCAAGCATCCCGGCTACCGATGTGTCTCAGTGCTGGCTTCGTTGTTCGGGGAGTCGCGGGTCAGGCAGATCGCATGGGAGATGTGTTGTGTTTCGCCCTTCTCACCGGATTTGATTCTTCGAATTCCATACTCAGTCGCAGAAGCGTTCAGGCGAAATGCACGGATGGAACGGCTTGGCCTTCGCCTGGTGCAGTACCGAAAATCGATCGCGATGATGCGCAGCGCGGCGCGCGAGACTGGTTCATGGCGGAAACTGCGCCAGGAGTTCGGGATGCGCCTGCCGGTGCTCAACTACTTGCATGCGGCGCCGGCCGATCGATTCGAAAAGCACGTGCGCTGGCTGGCACGGCGGGGCTACGTGGGTATCGCGCCCTCGCAATGGCTGCGCTGGATCAGAATGGGAGAGGCCCTTCCGCACCGCCCCGTACTGATTTCCTTTCAGGGAGCCTGCGCGGAAGTGGCCGAATGCGCCCTGCCGGTTCTGCGTCGTTATGATTTTCGCGCCGTCGTCCACGTGGTAACTGGAAGCATCAACGGCCGGTCCGAGTCGGAGTGTGAGTCGCAGGTCGGCGGCCGCCCGCTGATGACGGCCGATCAGATCCGCTTCTGGGCAAACGAAGGAATCGAGTTCGGTTCGCTAAGCCGCAGCTATCGGCGGTTGACCGAACTGGATGCCGAAGGGCTGGTTGAGGAGGTCGAAGCAAGCGCCCAGGAGCTAGGGCAATTGCTGGGACGCCGCCCGATATCATTCGCATACCCGTACGGTGCGGTGAACGAAGCGGTGCTTGAACAGGTGCGGCGCTGCTTTGAGATGGCCTTGAGCGATGTCCCCGGCCTCAACGCTCTTTGCACCGACCCTCATCTGATGCGCACCGCCCGGATTACACCAAACTATCGAATACTCGATCTCGTCCGTGCCGTTTTCCTTGGCTCCCCGCGCGCGCCATCACTTCGCAGACGGGCCGCCCTCTCCGATTCCACCCTCTTCGCGCCGCTGCCGGGGTCGTTGTCGGGCAACGTGGAAATTTGAACGCCGATTGCACAGGTCCGGCCACCGTGTGCCCGCGATTGTCGTCCGAAGCGGAAGCCTGGGATCAGACGCAGACAAGCTCTGCGCCAGATGCCGGCTCTTTCGAAACCGAAGAGCGGATCCGCCTGATGGGGCAGGGATTGGTCAACGGCGCCGGCAAGGTCATGCTCGGGCTGATCGCGATCTGCCTGGTCCCGGTGATGCTCAGAGGGCTGGGCCGGGAACTCTTTGGTTTATGGCTGTTCGCGTCGATGGTGGCGAGCACGGTCGCCACGGTGGCGGATCTCGGACTGCAGTTGACCGTGATACGCGAGGTGGGCGCCGTCGGAGACGATACTCATGAGGTCGCACCATTCGTCAGGGCAGCCGCCAATTTATACTTGCGCATTACTATCGCGGGCGCCCTGGTTGTCATCGCCCTGGGCGCAGCTCTGATCAGCCGCCACCACGCGGCCACGCCGGAGGCTCACAGCCTTCTGGCAAAGGTCTTCGTCGTAGTATCGATCGGATTCATCGCAGACCAGATGTGCGCATTCCAACTTTCGGTACTGCAAGGACTGCGCAGGTTCGATCTGGCCAATTTGCTGGCGGTCTCGGCCTGCATATTAAATGCGGTCGCCATCGTTGCCGTGCTGGCCGCAGGCGGGCGATTGCTCGCCGTCGTGGAGGCCGAAGCGCTGGTCTCGATACTCGGTCTGTCGGTCGCTTATGCAGCGGTGGCGCATATTGCGCCGCCACTCAGACAGCGTCCGGAGAGGTTGAAGCTCCAAATCCTTCGCCCACACATGCGTTTCAGCCTGTTTAGTCAGCTCAGCGTCACGGCAAATGCGGCACTATGGAACGGACCGCCGATGCTGATCGGATTGATGCTCGCACCCGCCGGCCTGGTGCCTTATCAACTCGGCAGCAAGTTTCCGCTTGCGGCCGGCAACATTGCATGGGAACTGGCGGCGGTGATGATCCCGATAGCGAGCAGGCACCAGCGCACCAATGATGTCTTGTCCGCCGCAGAAGCCTTTGAAGCCGCAACGCGCTGGGTAACAGTTCTGATTCTGCCGATTTTCATCATCCTGTGGATCGTCGGACCGGGTCTTCTCAGCGCCTGGCTTGGTCAGGTGCCACCGGGCACTCTTTTGGTGCTTCGCATCATGACCGTGGCATCGGCGCTTAGCGCGGTCGATGTAGCCGCCTCCAGCATTCTGACTGGCCGCGGAATGGTCGGATTTTTGGCGGCGACGGTCGGTGCCGTCGCGGTTATAGCGCTGCCGCTTACCGCCTTGCTCCTCGAACGCATTGGGCCCGAAGGCGCCGCCTGGACGCTGCTGATAGCCGCGCCGATTGCGGCGGCTATTATGCTCCGCGCCGCCGCGAGAGAATGCCGCATTGCCCTGTTCGGCATGCTCTGCCGCATCGCACGCGACGTCTGGATGCCCGCCGTGGCGTGCGCATGCGCTGCTGAATTGGCTGGACGTTTCCTTCCGGCGAAACCATGGATAAGCGTTGCCGCCGTCCTATTTGCCGGCGGATTGGCGTATTTGTGCGTGTATCTAGTGTTCGGCGCACGCGAAGAGGAACGCCGAATCGTCCGCCGCGGACTCGATTCGCTTGTCGACCTTCTTATGGCGGCTGCGGCGGGAGCATATCCGGCGCTGCGTGCAATCGCGCGTTTATCGCGACTGCGGCCGTCGAAGTATCCGCATCTTGCGGCATTAGTCTATTGGTTGCGCGACCCCTACAAGCACGTCCGGACCTTCGATTGCGAATATGAAACCGGGCCTGACCCATGGCGCTACACCACCGACGCTAACAAACGCGAACGCCACCTGATGGCCCTGCGACTGGTGGAAGGCTTCTGTCCCCAGGACGGTTTCCGTCGCGTGTTCGAGATCGGTTGCGCCGAGGGAGTGTTTACCGAAATGCTGGCGCCTCTGTGCCAGTCCCTGACCGCGGTGGACTTTTCCGAAATCGCGTTGCAACGGGCCCGTAGAAGGCGCAATTGGGGCGACAACGTCACTTTTCGCCGCTGGGATCTTCGTACCGATCCAATTCCGGCGCGCTTTGAGTTGATCGTCGCGATGGACGTGCTCGGCTATATCCGCCGGCCGGGCAAAGCGCGGAAAGTGCACGACCGGTTGGTAGCCGCCCTGCGCAGCGGGGATTTGATTTTGGCCTGCGACTTTCGCGAGTCGTTCGACGACTCATGGCTGGCCCGGCGCCTGCACTTCGGCAGGTGGGCGATCGAGCAACTGAAGACCCACCCGGATCTCGAAACCATAAAGCAAGTCAGTACATCCACCCACGAATTTGCCGTCCTGCGCAAGTTGTAGCCGGTCGCCATTATCCGCCGCGGTGCGGAACAGTGAAGGGAACAGAGTGAGCACGCTGGTCCATCGGCTGAAGGTCGCCGCCCGCTGGGTTAGAGTTGTGTGGGTCCAGGCCGGACTGACCATCCTCGCACTCGTGGTCATCGATAGTCTTGCTGTCGTCACCCTTCGCTCGCGCTCTCGGATCGACTCACGGGCCTTTGCCGATGGCTACCACGGTGCTACCTGGACAATCGAATACTTCGATGAGTTGGCTCATCAAAAGACAAGATGGGAGCCATATGTGTATTGGGTGGGCAGCCGATACGCAGGCAGATACATAAACGTTGATTCGCAGGGCATTCGAAGGACAACGGCCAGCCGCGATTTTGGTTGCCGGCGGCGCAGCCGGGTGTTTACTTTTGGCGGTTCCGCCATGTGGGGCATAGGCGCACGCGACGACGAAACGATAGCTTCATGGCTCCAGAAACTCCTCGACGCCAGGCATGCCTGTGTCGAGGTTATCAATATGGGACAGGACGGCTATGTGAGTACGCAGGAGGTATTGTTGCTTGCGGAACAGCTTCGCCGTGGAAACACGCCCGACCTCGTAATCTTTTACGATGGCTACAACGATGTGCTCACTGCGGAATACAATAACGCAGCGGGTTTTACGTATAATGAAGATGCGAGAAGACGGGAATTCAACCTATCCGTCTCGCGACGGCAGCTGCTTACAACGGGTCTGAAGAGGTTGCTGCTCGATACGGGGATCGCAGAGATGGCCAGGCGGATGATAGTGGGTCTGGCGCCGGGCGTCTACAGTGAAGTACAGGGCCGGCTTGTAGCGATCGGTGCGGCGAAAGTACAGACCACAAGAGCGGCCAGCGACGATAAGCTTCAGCATAGCGTCGTCGATGCATATCTGCTGAACAAGGAATTTGCCGACGCTATGGCCACACGATTCGGATTTCAGACTCTAACCTACTGGCAGCCGTCGGTGCTGGACAAGAACAAGCTGACCCCCTATGAGCGCGTCGTAGTGCAGAGTACCTATCTGCCGGGAGAGATAGCGTTTGCCTCAGCGCTGGAGCGCCGCATGAGAGCAGCCGGCGCACGCGCCGGGATTCATAATCTAAGTGGACTTTTCCATGACTGCCGGCAGCCCTATTTCATTGATGACGTGCATGTCACGGGCGAGGCGAATCGTGTCATCGCCGAAGCTATGGTAGCGGACGTAATGGCGTCGCTCGAGCAGGCCCATCCTCGGCAAGCTGCCGGCGCTGCGGCGACCGGCACCCGATAATGGCATGGCTTAAAGAGTGCAGGTTTCGCATTGATGAGTGGAGCGATATTTGAGTTCGGCGTGCCGATTGATTCGTCGGTTAAAGGGCCCGCCCGCCGCTGAGGGATTCGGGATTTGGGTGTGTACAGTGTGATGGCAACCGGGGACGCGACCGTGCGCGCGGCAACTGATTCCAGAGCGGGGAACGACTCCCCGGGTACGCACCGGGGAAAGCGCGCGCTGCTCGGCGTACTTGAAGACTGGTTCCCGACCGATCGACCGCTGGTCGGCGCGGTCCGGGTCTTTGTCGCCGCACTGGGGATCCGGTGGATCTATTTGCTGGCCCACACGATACTTAAGCCGTTCTGGCCGATCAAAGAATTTGATTTCAACGAGATGGGCAGTATAGCGGTCAATCTCTTCCAGGGCCGAGGCTTTAGTTCCCCGTTTTTCCACGGCAACGTTCCAACCGCCTGGGAATGCCCGCTGGTTCCCTTTGTCTGGGCGGCTGTCATGAGACTCCTGGGCGAAGCTTCGCAGCGCACCTACCGGATGCTGGTCATTATCCAGACCGTGCCGGCTGCTCTGTCGGTTTCACTATACTGGCTGATCGCAAGGTACCTGGTGCGCCGCACATCCGGACTTCGGCCCTACACCCCGTTCATTGTCGCTGCGCTGTTTTGCTTTTGGCCCGAGGCGATCCTGCGCATCCAGGAAATCTGGTACTTCGTTTGGCAGGAGGCGGCTTTAGCCGCTTTGATGTGTGTGGCACTGTGGTGGTGTGACATGCCAAGTCGGCGCTCGGGTTCGGCGCTTGGGGCGGCGGCGGGCGTGTTGGCGCTGATCAATGTGACGCCGCTGCCGATTTATCCGGTGGCGCTTGTGGAGCCGCTCGCCCGCATCCGACGCAACCGTGCTGAGATGCTCGGGGCTGCGCTACTATCGGTTGTCATCGCAGGCGCGATCGTGGCCCCGTGGCTGATCCGCAATGCGGTCGAACTTGGCGCGTTTGTGCCGATGCGCTCCAACAGCTGGAAAGAAGTGTTTCAGGGCAACAACCCAAAGGGCAACATCTGCGAAAACGCAGCTTCCCTGCACCCGGCTTATAACCCGAGCGAAGCGCATCTGTACCGGACCCTGGGAGAGATTGACTATATGCGCTTTTGCCGCGAGCGGGCAATTCGTTATATCAGAAGCCATCCTGGGCTGACCGCGTGGCGTGCAGCACAGCGGTTCTACGTGGTATGGTTTACGGACCTCTTCGACCAGTGGCCCTGGAACCGGGCCGAATTGCAACGCCGGGACATGCTGACGAGAGTCAGGTTGATGATATTCAGTTGTTCGGCGGTTGTGCCTCTGGTGATCGTGGTCTGGGGTCTTGCAATCGGCAGACTGAGGGGGCTGCCGCACCCGGTGCTGTTGATCAGTCCCTTCATCTTTCTACCGCTGCCGCATTACTTCACTCTGGCAGACCCCTTGTATATGCAGACGATGAGGAGCTGGCTGGCGTTCATGGCGGTCATCGTGCTCTTGCGCCGGGCCAGCGACGCCGGCGCCGCTGTTGTCATGGCGTCCGAGTGACCAGGGTCAGGAACGGCGACTGTTCGGGTGGTTTCGTCCCTGAGTTCACGGCCCCGCAGTTCCCGATTGCGGCGGTACCGTTTTTTGGGAAAGGCGAATGGCTAACGGAGGTTGCACCGATACTGTGAGTCGCCACAGCGGGGCGCTCGGCAAGCGCGCGACACGGTGGCTGGGCGGGATCACGCGCCTGTGGAGAACCGTCCGGCTCCAGGTCTGGCTCAGCATATTTTTCCTGCTCGCACTGGAGTTATTGGCACGTGGCTACGTGCGCATAAGCGCGCTTTTTGAGAATGATGAAGATCCGCGCGCGTATGCTGACGGCTACCATCATGCCAAGTGGACGCACGGATTTTTCCGTGAATACAATGACTCCGCGGTCCGTTGGTCTCCTTACGTGTATTGGGTCGGGGCGGAATATAAGGGCCAGTACGTAAACATCAACTCCAGCGGCATCCGCCGCACCTGGCATCGGCCCGAGCCTGCTGATTACCGGTGCGGCCATCGCGCCCGTATATTCATGTTCGGCGGGTCCACCATGTGGGGCGTCGGGGCGCGCGACGGCTATACGATTCCCTCCTGGCTGCAGCGAATGCTATCGGAGCGTCATGCGTGTGGCGAAGTGACCAATTTTGGCCAAGACGGCTACGTCAGCACACAGGAAGTGCTGACGTTGGCCAATCTGTTGCGGGCGGGCGATGTGCCTGACATCGTAGTGTTCTACGACGGATACAATGACACCTTAACCGCCGCCATCAATCGGGAACCGGGGCTTACCTATGATGAGTACTCAAGGCGGCTGGAGTTCAACACAAACAATTTTTTCCGGCCGGTACATGAGCGCGTTCTGATTAAGCAACTGCTGTGGCGAATCTCGATGTCCTCGGGCCTGGGGCAGATTGCGAGCAGAACCGTCGCACGGATGGCGCCTGAATCGTACATGATTATTGAGGGCACTCTGGTTCAGCGCGGCGGCACGCGTGCTGAAGCGGGCGATGACAAGCAACTAGAAGCGGCAGCGGCGCAGTACTATCTGGCCAATGTGCGCACGGTCGAAGCGATGGCCCGCCAATTCGGTTTTCGTGCGCTCTTTTACTGGCAGCCCTGCATAATAGACAAGAAGCATCTGACCGCTTACGAGCAGGAACAGGCAAAGGCCATACCGCGGTTTTGGCGCAGTTTCATCGTCGGGGTGCACCAGAAGGTCGGTCAGGCCGCGCAGAGCAATAACATTCACGATATCAGCAGCTTGTTTGCGGACACGACCGAACCCTATTTCATCGATCAGGCGCACGTAACCGAGGACGGAAACAGAATTATCGCGAAGCAGATGCTCGACGAGGTCGTGAAAACGCTGGCAAAACGTAAATGAGCGTGCCCGGCTGCGATTCGAAGGATTTTTCGGTCTTGGGGCGCGCCGCTGCTGCGCTGGGTGTGGTGGTGGCGGCCGGCCTTGTCGCCCGTGTCTTGATGGTCATGAGCCGGCCGCCGGTGAGCGATCCGGATACCGCCAGCTATGTCGAGTTGGCCCGCGACATCCGCTTAATGAGCTTCAGGGGATGGGACGGGGCGCGTACTCCGGTTTATCCCCTGCTTCTGCTCGCGGGCGGATGCAATCTGGACACCGCCAGGATTGTGCAAATCCTGATCGGTATCGCTACCGCGTCGATACTGGTCCTGATGGTTGTGCGGCGGACACAGAGTGGCGTATTCGCCGCGATGGTGGGTCTGGCATACGTGTTGGATCTGGGTCAGATGTCCTTCGAGTCGGCGCTGATGTCCGAAACCCTGTGCACGTTCTTCCTGTTGGCTTCGGTCTTCGTGCTCGATCACATCGTCTCAGGGCGCCAGATGTCGGAGCGGGAGCGGCTTGCGTTATGCGCAACGCTGGGTCTGTTGACCGCAGTAACAGCGCTCACCCGCCCGTTATACAGTTTTGTGATTGTAATATACTTTTTCGCCGTCCGTGGCCTGGCCGCCCCTTGGCAAGCGCGTACCCGGTGGTGGGCCGCAAGCCTGACGGCGTTGGTTGCGCCTGCGGCCGGTTTGATGCTGGCGTGGTGTGCCTTCAATTGGTTGACGGTCGGCTACTTCGGCCTGATGAGCACGGTTGGTTTCGGTCTGAGTAATCAAAGCGGCGAGTTCATGGAAATGGCTCCCGACCGCTACGCGGCCATTCGCGATCCGTACCTGCGCGCCGTCAGACGGCAGCTTGCCACCAGCGGTTCGCGCTTCGAACCGATCTTTGATGCGGCCCCGGAGATTTATCGCGAGACCGGCTGGAGCGATGTCGAGCTTTCGCGCCGGCTGACGCGGATGTCGATCGAGATGTTTGCGTCCCACCCGTTGCTGTATGCCCAGGGCGTGTCGCGCGCCTGGATACGTTTCTGGGTGCCGGGGGCCTACTATGACGTGCTGCTGAATCATGGGCAGCAGGGCCTGATGGTCAGGCTGTGGCGCCTTCAGAAACCGTTCTTCTTCGGTATTAACATCTTGTTCCTGTTGCTCAGCGGTTCGTGCCTGGTCAGATGGGTCCGGCGCCGGCCCAATGCCGGGTTGGTCCGCTATCTGGTTGCCCTGGTATTGGTTGCCTCGCTGGTGCAGGCGGCGATGGAACTGGGCGAGAACTCGCGCTATTCGGTGCCCACGTATCCGGTGGTTTTGTATGTGGTGAGTATTTGGGCGTGGGATCTTCGGCGTCGATATTCCGCTGCTGCCTGAGGCAAGCTTCAGTCCCCCGCCTGGTGTCCCCCATTGCGCCCGATCATTACAAAGAGGCCGCCGTCCTTACCGCCCTCCAGTAACATGCGAAGCTGGACCGCCAACCGATCCAGTGCGCTGCCGCGCGGATGCGCCTCGAACAATCGGTATGCCGAATCGACGGCGGCGCCGTCGCTTGCTGGGATGCTGCTCATGAACTCGAAGCCGGCCGTATCGAACCATCCCAGTACCTCCCCGAAGCTATGCTTGGATTCGTGCGGGTTTTTGTACTGATCGAGAAACCATGCGCGCCGGCGCGCGGCATTGAGTTCCGGCGATCGCAGCCGAGGGTCAAGGATAGCGAACCTGTCGCCGAGCATGCGCAGCAGCAGGCGGCGCGCGTCGGTGGGAAGCCGCCCCAAAACGTTATACAGGCCGATTGCGATGAAGCCCCTGGGGCGCACCAGGCGGGCGATGGAAGCAAAAGCGGCCCGGGGGTCGCTGGTGTGGTGTAGTACTCCATTGCTGATAACCAGGTCAAAACCGCCGGCCTTGAAGGCGGGACGAAACAGGTTCATCTGGCAGAAGGTGAGATTATTGATTTGATGGGCGCGGCGGAAGGCTTCGCCAAGTTTCAGAGAGCTGAGCGAGAGGTCGGCACCGAAGACGGTGCGCGCACGTGAGGAACTGGCCAGAAAGTTGCTCAACTGCCCGGTGCCGCATCCAACCTCCAGGATAGTGGCGCGTGCCGGGACCTGCTGGTCGAGCAGGTGAGCAAAGATACCGGCGCGTGCCTTGTCGACCAGAGTCGCGACGCTGTCGGTGTCATCATAATTGGGAAACGGATTGCGCTCGTAAAAGGATTGCTCAATTTCGGTTACGTCGCCTCTGGCCTTATCCCACTGGTTGGGCCAGAAGAGCGAAGCAATCCGCTTCTCGCATTTGAAGCTGTGGCCGCACTTCAAGCATGCAAGTGCGCCGCCCCGGACCTGGAGGTCGCCGCCGCATGCGGGACAGCACAGCAGGTCGGCGTTTTCCGCCAGGTGAGCGAGGTCTTCGCCAGCCGTTGCTTCGAAAGGGGTTTCCGCTGTTTTTTCCATTGCGCGAACCCTGTACCCTGATGTGTCATCGCAACGGTAGCGAGCTTGGGGAGCCGGTGCAAAGCGCCGCGGACAAATGCGGATAGTCGGGGTATCAGCATACTACCACGACAGTGCGGCGGCACTGATCGTCGATGGGGAGATAAACGCAGCGGCGCAGGAGGAGCGCTTTACCCGCAAAAAGCACGATCCTGGGTTCCCGCGCCACGCGCTGGCCTACTGCCTGCGCGCCGGTGGGATTGGTTTGCGCGAGCTTGACGCGCTGGTCTTTTACGACAAGCCGCTGCTGAAATTCGACCGCCTGCTGGAGACGCAAATCGCCTTTGCTCCGCGTGGATTCCGCTCTTTTGCCGCGTCTATTCCGATCTGGTTGCGCGAGAAACTTAACCTCAGATCGCTGCTACGGCGCCAGTTCGCCACCGCCGGCGGCTGCACGGTCGGCGAGCTGCCGCCCCTGTTTTTTTCCGAGCACCATCAGGCGCATGCCGCTTCGGCGTTTTTCCCAAGTCCGTTTGAGCGCGCCGGAGTCTTGTGCCTCGACGGTGTTGGAGAATGGGCCACGACGTCGGTATGGCTGGGTGAAGGCCATCAGCTTACGCCGCAATGGGAAATAGACTTTCCACACTCCCTGGGTTTGCTCTATTCGGCGTTCACGTACTTTACCGGATTCAAGGTCAATTCGGGCGAATACAAACTGATGGGTCTGGCGCCGTACGGCGAACCCAGGTATGTGCAATTGATTCTTGACCACCTCATCGATGTCAAACCCGACGGCAGCTTTCGCCTCAATCTGGATTATTTCAATTATACGACCGGCCTGACGATGACCAACGAGCGCTTCCATGCGCTGTTCGGCGGTCCGCCGCGCAAGCCCGAGGCGCGATTGACGCAGCGCGAAATGGATGTGGCGGCGTCGATTCAGAAAGTGACCGATGAAGTGGTGCTGCGGCTGGCGCGCACGGTCCATCGCGAACTTGGGGTTGATTACCTATGCCTGGCCGGCGGTGTGGCGCTCAACTGCGTGGCCAACGGCAGAGTTCTGCGCGAGGGTCCGTTCCGCGATATCTGGGTGCAGCCTGCGGCGGGCGACGCGGGCGGAGCGCTGGGCGCCGCGCTGCTCCTGTGGCATCTGTACCATGACAAGGCGCGCGCTCCGCGCGAGGGCGATGCGATGCGTGGCGCACTGCTGGGGCCGGACTTCAGCGAGGCTGAGATCCGGCGCGAACTGGACGCCGCGGGTGCAGTGTATCAGCGCTTGGAAGAGCCGCAACTGATTGATCGGGTCGCCAGACTGCTGGCCGAGGAGAAAGTGATCGGATGGTTCCAGGGACGTATGGAATTCGGCCCGCGGGCACTGGGCGCGCGCTCGATCCTGGGCGATCCGCGCAGTGCCAAAATGCAATCGGTGATGAACCTGAAGATCAAATTCCGCGAGTCGTTTCGTCCCTTTGCGCCCTCGGTGATGGCGGAGTGCGTTGGCGATTACTTCGAACTGGACCGGCCCAGCCCCTACATGCTGATTACCGCGCCGGTGCGCGAGGAACTGCGCCTGGCGCCCGACTGCCAACGGCACCTGACAGGACTGGACAAGCTCGGCGTGCCTTACTCCACGATTCCCGCGGTGACGCACGTGGATTATTCCGCACGTGTCCAAACCGTTCATCGCACAACCAATCCGCGCTTTCATGCCCTGCTGCAACGCTTCAAGGCTTTGACCGGATGCGGTGTGCTGGTCAACACCTCCTTCAATGTGCGTGGCGAGCCGATCGTCTGCACCCCCGCACAGGCTTACCAATGCTTCATGCGCACCGACATGGATTATCTGGCGCTGGGCGACTGCCTGTTGTCCAAGGCCGAGCAGCCGCGCCGCGTACGCGAGGATTACTGGGGCGGGGGATTCGAACCCGATTAGACGATGGCGAAAAGGGCCGTTGAACCGACCGCCAACGTGCAGGTGAACAAGGAACTGCGCCACTTTGGGCTGTTGGCGGGAGCCTTGATTGCCGCTATGTTCGGTGGCCTCATTCCCTGGCTGCGAGGCCATCGCTGCCCGGCATGGCCGTGGGCGGTGGGCGCGGTGTTAATCGGCTGCGGCGCGATTTACCCGCAACTGCTGAAGTATCCATTTGCAATCTGGACCAGTGCGGGTAAGTTTCTCGGTTGGCTCAACACGCGGTTGATCCTGGG